>Ga0268266_10006023_pt1 | contig 11186 bp, 14 predicted proteins | sample KBSS13metaG_FD_190356 | JGI IMG/M metagenome (GOLD analysis project Ga0268266, IMG submission 190356) | Switchgrass rhizosphere microbial communities from Kellogg Biological Station, Michigan, USA - KBS S1-3 metaG (SPAdes) (version 2) | ecosystem: Host-associated > Plants > Roots > Rhizosphere... | reverse complement strand
AATGGGGTCAGTTGTTGGCCGACCGGTTGCGGAAGGACGGCATCAATCGCGCTGCCGCCCAATCGTTGTCGACAACCATCGTCGCCGCGGTCGAGGGGGCCGTGATCTTGTCGCGCGCCGCGCGCTCGACAAAGCCTCTCGAGCAGGTGACGAAACACCTCAACGAGCTGATCTCCCAGCACCGTCCGGCTCAATCACGCGACAGACGCCGTTAACTCACTGCTTGGTCGAGCAGGGTCTGCACAGCCTTACGCGCGTGCGTCCAGGGGGTGGGGTCGTCCAGGGAGGTCGAAAGTGCAGCAGCGCCTTCGTAAATCAGCCCGAGTTGATTACCCAGCAGCGTGGGGTTGCCGGCTCCCGCCTGTCGGGCCAGCTTGATCAGACCCTTGATGTATTTGCGCTTGTGCTCTTGGACGATCTCGTGAACTTCGGGCATCGCGTCGGCGGCCTCGACGGCGGCGTTGTGGAACGGGCAGCCGCGCATCGTCCCATCCGGTGATGGCGTGGCGAACAGGGCGAGTATGCGCTCGCGGGGCGTGTAGTTGGCGGCGCCCGGCCCCGGTTGGATCGGGTCCCCGACGCCTTGCTGGATGCAGCGCAAATACTCTTCGACCACCAAGGTCTTACTCGGAAAGTGTTGGTACAGAGTCCGTTTGGACACAGATGCTTCACTGGCCAGTCGCTCGACTCCAGTGGCGTTGATGCCCTCGCGATAGAACAGATCGGTGGCGGTGTTGAGGATGCGCTGTCGTGCGCCGCGGCCGCCGCGTCTATCGGTGGAATGCGCTTCACGCTGGGTGGTCATGGTCAAAGGATACCGATGGGTTTACAGCACGCGCAGAGACGTGTAGCGTCGGTCATCGAAGTAAACCAATCGGTATACAAGGAGTGGTTCATGACGCACGGTGACAGCAGTCGGCGAGGATTGCAGCGGACGTTAACCGTGCTCACCGTCATACCCATGGCCAGCGCGATCGGCGAAATCGTCCGTGGCCCGCAGGGTGTCCCGGGCGGTTCACCGGACGTCGTGCCGACCGTGGACAGCTCTCTGCGGTATGCCAATGTGTTCAAATTGGCGGCCGGGCCTCTCATGTTGTCTCAACTCGGACGTGTCGAGGAGTCGCCGGTCGTGACGTTCGCGCTCTCGACCATTTTCGTCGGCGGTCTCGCCCGACTGTGGTCATGGCGACAGCGCGGAAGGCCGCATCCCATCATGGTGTCGGCAATAGCGCTGGAGACGGTTGGCGTAGCAGGTCTTCTGGCATGGCAGAAGAGCCTCTCCTCGAGTTCCACTCCCCCACAGACGTAGAAAGAAGAGAACACATGCCTTCAGTACTGGTTACCGGCGCTGGCAGAGGCATCGGTCTTGCGATCACCAAGCACATGAGCGAACGGGGTTGGGACGTGTATGCCACCGCCCGATCCGACGCGGCCCTACACAGCCTCGATCGCATCCCCCGTGTGCGCGCGGTCGCACTCGACATCACCGACAGGTCTGCCATTGCGGCGCTTCCCGATCTCCTTCCCGCCGAACTGAACGGCGTCGTCAACAACGCAGGCATCATCCTCAACGGCCCGGTCGAGGGGTTATCCCTCGATGATCTGACACAGCAACTCGAGGTCAACGTTATCTCGCAGGTCGCGGTGACCCAGGCGGTGCTGCCGAAGATTCGGGCCGCCCGCGGCCGGGTGGTATTCATGTCGTCGGTCAGCGGGTTGATCACCACTCCGGGTACGGGCGCCTACAACGCATCGAAATACGCGATCGAGTCCCTGGCCGATGCACTGCGTATGGAGCTGCGTCCGTGGAAGATTCGCGTCTCGCTCATCGAGCCAGGGCCGATCCGCACCGATATGTGGGGCGACGCTGTCGACGACTACGACCGGATGACGAAACGATTGACCGACGAGCACCGCGAACTCTATGCATCACATATTGCAGGCAGCCGGAAACTGTTGGGACGCATGGCAAAACTCGCTGCCGACCCCAAACGGGTCACCAAGGCCGTCGACCACGCGCTGACATCGCGTCGGCCCAAGCGCCGCTACCTGCTGGATATCGTCAGCCGCGCCCAAAAGGCTGTCGTGACAATCACCCCGACCGCCATCAACGACGCTGTTCTGGCGGCGGCGACCACATCGAAACAGCCTGCCACGGCGTGATTTTCAAGCCGGGCGGACTGTCGCCTGGTCGATCAGGGCCTCGGCAGCTGCGCGGGCACGCGCCCACGGCGCCGGATCGTTCAGCGAGGTGGACAGTCCGGATGCGCCTTCGTAGAGCAGTGCAATCTGATTGCCCAGCATCTCCGGGTCGGCCGCTCCCGCCTGTCGTGCCAGCTCATTGAGGCCGTCGATGTAATCCCGCTTGTGCAGGTGAACGATGTGCTCGACTCCGGGCAACGCTCCCGCCGCCTCGACAGCCGCGTTGTGAAACGGACAGCCCCGCATCCGACCGTTCTCGGAGTCCGAGAGCTCGAACAAGGCGAGCAGTCGCGCACGTGGCGTCCCCGTGCTCTTCGACTCACCGGCCTGTTGCCGGAGGCCCTGCAGGTACTCCTCCACCAAGGCAGTCTTGCTCGGAAAGTGCCGGTAAAGCGTCCGTTTGGACACCGACGCCCTACTCGCGATCCGTTCTACACCGGTCGCGTTGATGCCCTCGAAATAGAACAGCTCTGAAGCCGCCGTCAGGATCCGCGCACGCGCCCCGCGACCCCCGCGACCGCTCTGGGTGAGTGACGTCATAGTTGCAAGTATACCGATTGGTTTACACGTGAGCGAATCGCGTGTTACGGTCAACGCAGGAAGTACACCAAACGGTTTACCAAAGGAAGCGATCATGGCAGGCAAACGAACCACCCGGCACGACCCCACAAGTCATCTGCACGAGGCACGCAGCCGCTGGGGCGGCACGTCGTACAAGAACGCGCCGACGAAATCGGTTTCCGTCGGCGGAACCAAATTCGTCTACCGCGAACTGGGCATCGACACCGGCGTACCCGTGATCTTCCTCAATCACCTGGCCGCCAATCTCGACAACTGGGACCCCCGCGTCGTCGACGGCATCGCGGCCAAGCACCGGGTGATCACCTTCGACAACCGCGGGCTGGGCGCCTCGCAGGGCAAGACCCCCGACACCGTCGAAGCGATGGCCCACGACGCGGTGGCATTCATTCGCGCACTGGGCTTCACCCAGGTCGACCTTCTGGGTTTCTCGCTCGGCGGCATGGTCTCGCAGGTGATCGCGGCCGAAGAGCCGGCACTCGTTCGCAAGGTCATCCTCGCCGGCACCGGGCCCGCCGGAGGGGAAGGCATCGTCAACGTGACGAAGCTGAGCTACCTCGACACCCTGCACGCCTACGCCACCTTCAAAGACCCCAAGGAACTGCTGTTCTTCACCAGAACCGCCCACGGCAAGTCAGAGGCCAAAGCGTTCATCAAACGGCTCAAGGAACGCACCACCGACCGGGACAAGGCGACCTCGATCCGGGCATTCCGCACTCAGCTCAAGGCCATTCACGCTTTCGGCCTGCAGAAGCCGGCCGACCTGTCACGCATTCAGCAACCCGTCCTGGTGGCCAACGGCGACGACGACCGCATGGTGCCGACCACCAACTCCTACGACCTGGCCCGCCGCCTCCCCAACGCGACGCTGCGCATCTACCCCGACGCCGGACACGGCGGCATCTTCCAAGCCCACGAACGCTTCGTCCCCGAAGCGCTCGAATTCCTGGGATCGGCGATTTCATGACCTCGCTCGCCAATCAGACGGTGCTGGTCACCGGAGCCAACCGCGGCATGGGCCGCGAATACGTTGCACAGCTTCTCGATCGGGGCGTCGCCAAGGTTTATGCCGCTGCCCGTGACCCACGGAGTATCGACGTCGCGGACCCGCGCGTCGCTCCGCTACGACTCGATGTCACCGACGCCGCGTCCGTGGCTAGGGCGTCCGAGGCGGCGTCCGACGTCAGCATTCTGATCAACAACGCCGGCATCGCCCGCGGCACCTCCGTCCTTCACAGCGACACCTCCCAACTGCGCGAGGAGATGGAGACGAACCTGTTCGGCCCGCTGGCATTGGCATCGGCTTTCGCGGACCGGATTGCCGAGAGGTCGGGCGCAATCGTCAACGTCGCGTCGGTACTCGCGTGGATACCCATCGGCGCAAGTTACGGGGTGACGAAGGCCGCGCTGTGGAGCGCCACTGACTCCATGCGGCTTGAACTCGGGTCGCGTGGCGTGCAAGTGGTCGGCGTCTACGTGGGCCTGGTGGACACCGACATGGGCGCGTTTGCGGATAGTCCCAAGTCCGACCCCGCCGACGTGGTCCGTCAGGTCCTCGACGGAATCGAGTCCGGCGCCGATGAAGTGCTGGCCGACGAAATGACTCTCGTCGTTCGCGCCCAACTGAACAAGCCGATACGGGAGCGTGTGGCATGAAGGCATTCGCCATCGACCGCTACAAGAGCAAGGACGGCGGCCGGATCGTCGACTTGGCGCAGCCGAAGGTCGGCGACAACGACGTACTGGTGCAGATCCATGCTGCGGGCGTCAATCTGGTCGACGTGAAGATCTCGGCCGGAGAATTCAAAATCATTGTGCCGTACCGTTTTCCGCTCGTTCTAGGCAGCGATGTCGCCGGCGTTGTGGTCGAGGTCGGATCGCGGGTGCGGCGCTTCAAGCCCGGCGACGAGGTCTATGCGCGGCCGGACACGACTCGCATGGGCACCTTCGCGGAATTTATCGCGATGAGTGAAGACGACGTCGCCATCAAGCCGAAGGCACTCACCATGGCCGAAGCGGCGTCCATTCCCCTGGTGGGACTGACCGCGTGGCAGGCACTGGTCGAGAAAGCCAACCTGAAGCCAGGACAAAGGGTCTTCATCCAGGCGGGCACCGGCGGCGTCGGCACATTCGCGATTCAGTTGGCCAAACACCTGGGTGCGACGGTGGCGACAACAGCCAGCGCAGCCAATTTCGACATGCTCAAGGGCCTCGGCGCAGATGTCTTGATCGACTACAAGACAGAGGACTTCGAGACCGTGCTCCATGACTACGACGTCGTGCTGCACAGTCAAGACGCGAAGACCCTCAACAAGTCGTTACGGGTGCTGAAGCCGGGCGGAAAGCTGATCTCGATATCAGGCCCGCCGGACCCGGCCTTTACCGAAGAGGTCGGCGCGCGCTGGTTCGTGAAACCCATCATGAGTGTGTTGAGCTTCGGTGCGCGGCGAAAGGCAAAGCGCCTCAACGTGACCTACTCATTCTTGTTCATGAAGGCGAACGGCAATCAGCTGAGCCGGATCACCTCTCTCATCGACGAGGGCGTCATACGGCCCATCGTCGACAAGGTATATCCGTTCGAGTCGACCAAAGACGCCCTGGACTACGTTGAAAAGGGGCGCGCCAAGGGCAAGGTCGTCGTCAAGGTGAGGTAATCGGCGGTTACAGCTCGGTCGCCTTCGGATGGCGCGGTTCGTAGAGGCCGAGGTCGCCGCCGCCGGGCAGCTGGATGCTGGTCAACAGGCCCCACCCCTGATCGCTGACGGGACCGCAATTGACGCCCCTGGCTTTGAGCTCGTCGATGGTGGCGTTGACGTCGTCGCACATCAGATAGAGCTCATGCGACGGCGCATCGGCGGGATGGACGGCAGCCTCGGCGGGAGGCAGCTTGAAGATGAGCCAACCACCGCCGGCGTCGACGTGCGGATAGTCCAGGACGTCGCGGAAGAACGCCCGGTCGGCGTCGGCGTCGCGGCTGTAGATGATGACATGAGCGCCAGTGATCATGGCGTCACCGTACGACGCGATGACTTCGGGGCGGAACGGAGGTCTGCACCGGTATGACCCTGCCTATCTCCACTCGTTCCGTGTCCGTCCCCGGCGCCCGCCTGCACTACGAGATCCGCGGCGCCGGCCCGCTGCTACTCGTCATCGGCTCTCCGATGGCGTCGGCGGAGTTCGCGCCCCTGGCCGACGCGCTGGCCGGCGACCACACCGTCGTCACCTACGACCCGCGCGGTTATGCGAACAGCGAGGTCGATGATCCCGACGCGCCGTCGGGCGTCGAGCAGCGCGCCGATGACGTCAACGCGATCCTCAACGATCTCGGCGCACAGTCAGCCGATCTGTTCGGGTCCAGCGGCGGAGCCGTCACCGGCCTGGCGCTCGTCGAACGGCATCCCGGGCGGGTGCGCACGCTCGTCGCACACGAGCCACCGCTACTGGAACTGCTGCCCGATGCCGCCGAGCAGCGCGCGAACACCGAAGCGATCCTCGACACGTTCCATCGCGACGGGTTCGGCGCGGCCTGGATGCATTTCATGCGCAACGCCGGATTCGACATGCCGCCCGGCGACGCCCCGTCCGGACCCCCCGAACCGTCCGAGGACGAGATGCGCCAAGCCGCACGGTTCTTCGAGATCGACCTGCTTCCGACGACGCGATACGTGCCTGACATCGACGCGCTGAAGAACAGCACGACGCGTGTCGTGGTCGGTATCGGCGTCGACTCCGGACAGCTGCTCACCCACCGGACGTCGGTGGCGCTGTGTGAACTGCTCGGTGTCGCGCCGATGGAGTTCACCGGTGATCACGCCGGATTCATGGGCGCACCAAAAGAATTCGCCGAGACGCTGCGGTCGGCACTGGGGTAACCCACCCCACCGCGAGCGTGCGTGTTTGCACCGCGACACGCCGTTGATTGCGTACATTCTACGCACCTTCACGACGCATCGAGCGTGCGTGGAATGCACACCAAACGCGGTGTGTCGGCGTGCAGACACGCACGCTCGCGGTAGTTGGTAGTTGGTAGTTGGAGTTGGGGTTAGCCGACGTTAGCCGACGAGGACGGCGTAGCGCGGCTTGATCACGTCGTCGATGATCGACAGCCGCTCGTCGAACGAGATGAACGCAGACTTCATCGCGTTGATGGTGAACCGCTGCAAGTCGGTCCAGCCGTAGCCGAACGCCTCGACAAGGCGCAGCATCTCCTGGCTCATCGTCGTATCACTCATCAACCGGTTGTCGGTATTCACGGTTACGCGAAACCGCAAGCGGGCCAACAGATCGAACGGATGCTCGGCGATGCTGCCCACGGCACCGGTCTGCACATTCGACGACGGACACATCTCGAACGGAATTCGCTTGTCCCGCAACAGTGCTGCCAGTCTACCGAGCTGCGCGGTGCCGTCTGCGCCGACTGTGATGTCGTCGACGATCCGGACGCCATGGCCCAGTCGATCGGCGCCGCAGAACGCGATGGCCTCATGAATCGACGGCAACCCGAACGCCTCACCGGCGTGAATCGTGAAGCGCGCGTTGTTGCCTCGCATGTATTCGAACGCGTCGAGATGCCGCGTCGGCGGGTAGCCGGCCTCGGCGCCGGCGATGTCGAACCCGACGACACCTTTGTCGCGGAATCGGATGGCCAACTCGGCGATCTCGCGTGACCGCGCGGCATGCCGCATCGCGGTGACCAGGCACCGCACGGTGATGCCGCGACCCTCGGCACTGGCTGCCTTCTCACCATCCGCGAACCCTGCCAGCACAGCGTCCACGACCGCGTCCAGTGACAGCCCGCGATCGATGTGCAGTTCCGGAGCGAACCGGATTTCGGCGTACACGACGTTGTCGGCCGCCAGGTCCTCCACACATTCGTATGCGACGCGGTGTAGCGCCTCCGGCGTCTGCATCACCCCCACGGTGTGTGCGAACGGTTCGAGATACCGCACCAGTGACCCGCTGTGCGCGGCGGTGCGGAACCACGCCGCGAGCTCGTCGACGCCCATGGCGGGTAGCTCGTCGTACCCGTTGGTCTCGGCGAGTTCGAGCACCGTGGCCGGCCGCAGCCCGCCGTCGAGGTGGTCGTGCAGCAGCGCCTTCGGCGCCCGCCGGATCGAATCCAGCGTCAGCGGGGTGGTCACGGAACGATCCGATCGATGATCAGCGGCCGCTGCGGCGGCGCTGTGTCGCCGACGCTCCACGCACCTGCCAGTTCTGCCATCGCTGCCTCGAACCGTTCCGGGGTGTCGGTGTAGAGGGTGAACAACGCTTCACCTGCGGCGACGGCTTCGCCCGGACGCCGATGGATGCGGAGCCCCGCGCCGGACTGGACCCGCTCACCCGGGACGGAGCGGCCCGCCCCGAGCCGCCACACCGTCAGTCCCACCGCCATCGCGTCGATGATTCCCATCGTGCCATCGCGCGGCGCCGAGATGGTCTCGGAATATGCACCGATCGGCAGCGGTCGGGACAAGTCGCCGCCCTGCGCGGCGACGAGCGCGCGGAACCGGTCCATCGCCGAGCCGTCCTTCAGCGTCTGCGCGGGATCGATCGCGTCGAGCCCCGCGGCGTCGAGCATCTCGGTGGCCAGCGCCAACGTCACCTCGACCACATCGGTCGGCCCTCCACCCGCGAGCACCTCCAGCGATTCCTCGACCTCCACCGCGTTGCCGACGGTGCGGCCCAACGGCGCCTCCATGTCGGTGAGCAGTGCGCGGGTCACCAGACCCTCCGCGACGCCCAGCTCCACCATCGTGCGGGCCAGCTCACGTGACTCGGCCTCGGTCTCCAGGAACGCTCCGCTGCCGACCTTGCTGTCGAGAACCAGTGCCCGGGTGCCCTCCGCGATCTTCTTGCTCATCACGGAACTGGCGATCAACGGCAGCGACTCGGTGGTCGCGGTGACGTCCCGCAACGCATAGATCTTCCGATCCGCGGGCGCCAGCTCACCCGCCGCGAAGATCGCGGCCCCGAGATCGCGAAGTTGTTGCCGTATTTGGCCTTTCGAGATCTCGGCGGTGAAACCCGCGATGGACTCCAGCTTGTCGAGGGTGCCGCCGGTGTGGCCGAGACCTCGCCCGGCGGCCTGCGGTACTGCCCCCCCGCACGCCATCACGACGGGAACGAGCGGAATGGTGATCTTGTCGCCGACGCCGCCTGTGGAATGCTTGTCCACCAACGCCAATGGCTTGCCGTCGCGCCGCAGATCCGTAAAGTCCATCCGCTCACCGGAGTCCACCATCGCCGCCGTCCAACGGGCGATCTCGGCACCGGTCATCCCCCGCAGGAAGATGGCCATCAACAATGCCGACATCTGTTCGTCGGCGACGCGGCCGTGGGTATAGCCGTCGATCACCCAGTCGATCGCGGCATCGGACAAGACGCCGCCATCGCGTTTCGTCCGAATAACGGTTGGCGCGTCAAATGCGAACGCGGTCACCGCGGTTACGTTACCGGTGACGGTCGCAGGAATGCCGCTACGCGGGTACCTGCTTATAGCTCAAGGAGCTCGGCGCGTCGGGGTTGGCGCCCTCGTCGATGCCGATCCCGAGGCGGTCGACAAGTTCACCGCCGAGCCACGCCGCGACACTGGCCACCACCACAGCGACGAAGCTGCAGGCGAGCGCCAATGGTGTGGGCTCCCATCCGCCGGCGTTCCAGCGCAGAAGCCAGCTGATCGCGAACAACACGAGCACAACGACGTTGATCAGCCCATGCAGCAGACCAATCCGCTTGGCACGCGTATCGGCGGGAATCTTGAAGAAATCGATCCAGCCGAACGGTGCCGCGAGCGCGCCACCGATGATGCCCCCGGCTATCGCATATGCGGCCGCCACCGTAAATCCCGCGCGGTCGGTGATCAGGTAGATGATGTCGAATACGACGGCTGTGGTCAGCAGGCCCACTGGGTATGTGATCAACATCGGGTGTATCGGATGCCCCGCAAGTTTTGCCCGACTTGTCATGGCCGCGCCTCCTTAGACGTACACGTGACAGCGAAGGACTACCCGGCGGCGACCACCTCAAACTGGCTAAATGTGAAGTCGGTCACGGTGTTTCTTCGTGCGCGGGCTCGTTGCCGCGGGCCAGGTCCTGCGGTCCGAACGCGTCGGGAAGCAGCACGCTCAGCGGTCGCGGCCCTAGCGGATGGTCGATCAGCAGGTCGGGTCCGCCGTGCTCGAGAAGCACCTGCCGGCATCGCCCGCACGGCATCAACACCTCGCCCGCCGCGTCCACACACGAGAGCGCAATCAGCCTGCCGCCGCCCGAGGAATGCAAGGCACAGACCACAGCGCACTCGGCACAGAGACCTAGACCATATGAGACATTTTCCACATTGCAACCAGCCACCATTCGGTGGTCGTCGACCAGCGCTGCCGCCCCGACCGCGAAGCCCGAATACGGCGCATACGCGTGCGCCGATACCTCAGTTGCTTTGTGCCGCAACATCTTCCAGTCGATCTCGGATGTCACGTCAATTCCACCGTTCGGATTCTGAATGCATTCCGAAGCCTCCGCTCCACGGCAGGGCCACCTAGATAGGTAACCCTAAGTTTTGCCGTTTTCCGTGCGCCGACGGCTAAACGGTAGTTCGTTTAGCAGTAGAACTGGGTTTAGAGTCGCCCCGGGGTTTGGGCAGGTTCTCAGCCGAGCCGGATGTCGCCGCCGGTGCGGCTCCGATGCCCAAGCGTCCACCGATGGCGTTGGAGGCCAGATGAGTACTGCGACATCAGCAGGCCCGGCAGTGCCGGCGCCGCTACCTCACCCGTCGCGCAGACGTTCGCTCTATCGCGGTGATCCCGGCATGTGGTCCTGGGTGCTGCACCGCATCACGGGGGCGACGATCTTCTTCTTCCTGCTCGTCCACGTGCTCGACACGGCGCTCGTGCGCGTCAGCCCCGAGGCCTACAACGAAGTCATCAACACCTACAAGACACCGATCGTCGGGCTGATGGAAGTCGGCCTCGTCGCGGCAGTGCTTTACCACGCACTCAACGGGATCCGCGTGATCCTGATCGACTTCTGGCAGCACGGCCCGCGTTACCAGCGGCTGATGTTGTGGATCGTCGCCGGCGTCTGGCTGGCCGTGATGATCCCGACGCTCGGCGTCATCGGAATGCACATGGCGGAGCGATTCCTATGACCGAAGTGCCGTGGACACCCCACCACCGCGAAGGCCGATTGGCCCCCGTTCAGGAAAAAGAACACGACCGTCCGGCCAGCCTGGACCACCCCCGCGCGCCGCGACGCCCAAGGGGCATCCCGTACTTCGAGAAGTACGCGTGGCTGTTCATGCGATTCTCCGGCGTCGCGCTGGTTGTGCTCGCGCTCGGTCACCTGTTCATCGGGCTGATCTGGGACAACGGCGTGTACCGCATCGACTTCAACTACGTCGCGCAGCGCTG
>Ga0268266_10006022_pt1 | contig 11188 bp, 2 predicted proteins | sample KBSS13metaG_FD_190356 | JGI IMG/M metagenome (GOLD analysis project Ga0268266, IMG submission 190356) | Switchgrass rhizosphere microbial communities from Kellogg Biological Station, Michigan, USA - KBS S1-3 metaG (SPAdes) (version 2) | ecosystem: Host-associated > Plants > Roots > Rhizosphere >... | reverse complement strand
GAGGCAGAAGGGCGAGGCTTGGAAGGATCTGCAGATGGTGATGAAGGAGCTGGGGTTAACGGCTCCCTCTAAGGGGTAGTTCCCGGTCATTTTTGTGCAAAATATTCGAAATAAAGGGTTTAGCCTTGGACCACTGGCGATCCGTCATCCGCTTCGAGTACGGTATTCCTCTGCCACGAATCTCCTTTTAATCTTAGCGGATTCAGGGGAACTGATCGGCAAAACGTGGGATTCGATAAGTCGCCCATTTGCAAGCATTTACGGCGAGAAGTGCGATGTTGAGTCTTGAGAGGCATTTCGCTGCACCCGTGGGACGCCTCAGCTAGCTTCAGTGGTGGAGCAGCGGATTTCTCCACTTCGCGCTTGCGCGCTCCGGTCGAAATGACATGGTGTGGGGGTGTTTTTGAATGAGCGTGCGTTGAGCTTTGTGGTGGATGGTGCTCTCTTTTTGGAGTGAGAGGGAGGGGTAGGGGCGGTTCCTCGATGCCTCCGCACATCAGCCTCGGGCTTACGCCGCTCGCTCGGAGTAACACGGTTTTGGGCTGGCCGGGAATGACACTGCGGGTTGGGAAGTGAACTTTAGTGGCATGAACTTTTTTGCATAATTTGTTCAAGTGCCTGTGTTTCAACGGTAAGCTGATGTCTCCATGCGAAAACTTGTTGTGGGGCTGGCGCGGTTGCGTGGGTCTTCTGGGATTTTCAGGGCCTTTGTTGTGTCTCTGGTGTTGTGTGTTCTGGTGAGCTGCTCCTCTGGCGGGGGCGACTCGAAGCAGACTTCTACCGGAACCGGAACCGGAACCGGAACCGGAACCGGAACCGGCACTGGCACTGGCACCGGCACTGGGACAGGAACTGGAACTGGAAGCGGAACTGGGACTGGGACTGGCACCGGCACCGGCACCGGCACCGGGACAGGCACCGGGACAGGAACAGGGACAGGAACAGGCACTGGAACTGGAACTGGGACAGGAACTGGAACTGGCACTGGGACAGGAACAGGGGTAGGCACTGGGACAGGAACTGGCACTGGAACTGGGACAGGGACTGGCACCGGCACTGGAATGGGGACCGGGGCAGGAACCGGGACAGGGACAGGAACCGAGACAGGAACAGGGACTGGGAATCCGCTCCCTTCGGTGAAGTATGGAGTGGTGCAGGGTGGAGTAGTGCCTGTGGCCGGATCTTCCATCCAGATGTATGCGGTTGGGACCAGTGGCGATGGATCGCCTGCGACTCCTCTGTTTGGGTCTCCTCTGATCAGCGATGCGAACGGCAAGTTTGATTTTGCGGGTGCTTTTACCTGCCCTGATGCAAATGCTCTGGTTTATATGGTGGCGACGGGAGGAGATCCAGGGACGAATTCCGGGACCTTGAATCCGCAGCTGAACCTGATGGTGGCGTTGGGAAGATGCGGGGACATCACTGCTACTACGAATATAACGATCAATGAAGTAACTACAGTTGCAGCGGTGTGGTCTCTGGCGGAGTTTATGAGTTCGGCAGATGCGGTAGGGGCTTCGCAAGCAAATGCGTCGGCGTTGAGCGCGGCTTTTCAGATGGCGGCTATCCTGGCGAATCCTGCGACAGGAAAGGCGCCTGGCACTGAGGCGCCGATGGGTACTTCGGTGTATGAGCTCAATACGACCGCAAATATTCTTGCGGGCTGCGTTCAATCGATCGGAGGCGTTGCGGGAGACGGATCCGTATGCGGCAAGTTGTTCGACGCTACGACGCCTACGGGAGCGGGAGCGCCGACAGATGTGATCGGTGCGGCGATGGCGATTGCGAACAACCCGAGCCAGAACACAGCAGCGCTGTTCGCTCTGATACCTTCACCTGCTCCCTTTCAGCCTGCTCGTACAGCGGCGCCCCCGAGCCTCGCGATTCCCACGGTCTCGACGGGATTAACCGTGGCGTCATCCAGCCTCTCATTCCCAGGGGCGGTCTATGTAGGAGGCAAGCCGACCCTGCCGGAGATCCTGACGAATCATTGGACCTCGCCGGTTAGGATCTCGCAGATTCAGGTTCTGGGTCTGAACGCGCTGGAATTCGGCTTTCCAACCTTTTCTCTAGCTGGATGCAGCGGCACGGAGCTGGCTCCCGAGGCGAATTGCAGGTTTGAAGTTTATTTTTCACCGACGAGTGCGGGGCAGAAGATGGCAGCGCTTGAGATTGTAAGCAACGCGCCGAACCCTCTGATCCGCATTCCTCTTACGGGGCAAGGTGTAGATCTTACGACCAGCGCCTTCAGTATTACAGGGGACAACGGCGCACCGGTGACGAACTTAACCTTTACCAAGGCGGGCGTTTCTCAACCCCTTACGGTGAAGAATACAGGGACGGGCGCAGTAGCCCTGACAGTGAATGTGACGTCGACTCTGGGCACTCTGATACAAAACAATTCCAGCTGCCTTTCTGCCGGTACGGTGCTCAATGCTGGTTTGAGTTGTTCTTTCGACGTTCTGTTGAATTCGCTAGTTCCAGGCGAGGGCACAGGATCGGTCGCAGTGACTGCGATGGTGGGAACGAACCTTGTGACACAGACGGTGCAGGTTGCGATTCCTCGATCGGGTGTCAATTTTTCTACAACACCACTTCCTTTCGGAGACTGGGGTAAAGGAACCACGAGTACGCCCCTCACGGTAAACGTGATGTCGGGAGATAAGAGCCAGACACCAGCCGCGCCGAATGCGAAGATTGTCCCGGCAGAAGGCAATGCACCTGATTTCGCAGTCAGCAGTGAGAGTTGTTCTGACGGCGCGTGCAAGATTCTTGTGACGTTTACACCAAGTGAATTCGGAAGCCGTTCTGCCAAACTTTCGACGGATTATGGCGATGTTGTTCTAACCGGCAATGGGATTAACGGAGGCTCGTTTACGATTTCACCGTATACGCCTCTTTCCATTCCGGTTTTTTCTGCGCAGACTGAGGAGCTAACGGTTACCAATAATGGCAACCTTCCGTTGCAGTCGTTTTCAGCAGATGCGGGGGGAAATTTCCTTGGATCGATAAACTGTCCTGCTACGCTGGCGCCCGGACAGACCTGCCCAGTCCGCGTTACTTTTTTCCCGAGCGCGCTGGGTACCGTCACAGGAGGTCTGACGGTTAGAGAGGAGAAGTATCGGATCGAAAAGTCGCTCCTTTTGAGTGGATTCGGACTTCCTGTTCCTCCTCAACCCAACCCGTCTTCGTTGACGTTTGGGATTACGCAGGTGGGTGTGGCCAGTGCAACGCAGGCGGTATACATTCAGGCCCCGGGGAAGGACCTGATCAACCTGACGGCGGCTTCGACGGAGGATGCCTCCGCGGAGTTTACGGCATCGCCTTCGCAATGCGCGGGGAGTTGTACTGTCAACATTGCTTTTACGCCCTCGACCACGGGAGTCAGGAAGGGCGCGATCAAGGTCACGGATCCCCTTATTGGTCTGAGCTCGACGATTGAGGTGCAGGGGACAGGTGCAAATCCTGCTATCGCCATTTCGCCCGGTTCGCTTACGTTTTCGACCCCGGTGGGAATGGCTTCGGCGATCCAGATGGCGACGGTGACGAATAACGGAGCTGTTCCTGTTGGGCTCCCCAAGGCGAGTGTGGCTGGAGCGAATCCTGAGCAGTTTGCGATGCTGTCGAATACGTGTCCTACGATGGGGCTTTTACCGGGGGGAAGCTGTGCGGTTTCGGTCGTCTTCCAGCCGTTGGCTCAAGGCACATTCGCAGGAACGTTGCAGTTGACGACCACCGATCCAAATAATCCCACGTTTACGCTCAACATGAGCGGAACAGGACTGGCGCCGGTGGGACCGCCTGCAATGGTTCTTTCGCCTACGTCCGTCAATTTCCCTGAAGCTCCAGAGGTTTATGTAGGGGGAAGTTCGTCGCTAGAAGCTGTGATGGTCACCAATAACACCCAGTATGCGATGGCGATTCAGCTCGCCATGTCGGGAGATGTTGGAGACTTTTCTCTCGATGGTTCCTTTTGCGCGGTGTTGCAGCCGGGAAAGAGTTGCAGGATTTCGGTTCGGTTTACTCCCACGGCAGCAGGTGCGAGAACAGCGATTGTGAGAGTGATGGATCCCTACTCGGGATTTGCCTCAAGTGTGACGGTGAGTGGGACTGGAACCGCATTATCGGGTGGACCACTGGTGTTTGTGCCGGCGAGTGTGACGTTTTCGGCTGCAGGAATTCCGCAGGTGGTGGAGGTGATTAACGGCGGAACTTCGGATTTGACGATCGAGAAGACGACGGGGATCGAGAGCAGCGACTGCGGAACAAAGATTGTGGTGAACGGAATATGTCATATCACCGTCCAGGCAGCCACCCAGCCGGAGTTTGTCCAGAACCTGACGGCGACGATGCTTGTCTCGTCTTCTGCAACTCCTTATACCTTGCCGATCACGGTGCAGGGGAGCATTGACCGCACGGTCCTGGATACTTCTCCGATCTATTTCGGAACGGTGCCTTTGGGAGGCTCCGCGCAACGGGTCATTACGCTCCGTGGGTTCAAATTTCTCCCGCCGCTGCAAACGCTGGTTACCGGCGCGAATGTAGCGGATTTCATCTCTCCCGGGGCTCCGTGCAATGGAGATCTTATTTTGACCTGTGATGCGACGATAACGTTTGCTCCTCAAGGAAGCGGCTTGCGCACGGCGACGGTCGAGACCAGATGGGGCAATATCGCCGTCTATGGCGTTGGCGGCGATGGAGATGGAGCGGACTTCACAATTACTCCAATTGACTTCCCAACCAGGATTGTGACGGGTTATGTGGGCCGGGTTACGGTGACCAATACGGGAGCTGCACCGTTAATTTTTTCAACAGGAGGCGGCTGCACTGGGAGGCTGGAGATTGGGGCAAGCTGTATTGAGGAAGTTGATTTCTCTGGAGCAACGGAATCCGCAAAGGTGACGTACACCGATATCATCTCCGGGGCCTCACGATCGATTGAACTGGAGGGAGAGACGGGTTCGGTAGTGGCGAGCGACCCCACGGTAAGTGGGGCACCGCTACAGTTCGCAAGGATGGCCGTAGGCGACACCAGTGAGGTACAGTACGTCACCGCCAATCAGGCGGATGGACATCCATTGGCGATCAGTCTCGATGCTCCGAAGGACTTCCTGATTGACGCGAGTGCCTGCGCGCAGGCGACGCCGTGCCAGATCGGTGTGCGATTCCATCCTTTGTCCGCGGGCGAACAGACGACTTACCTGAGGATAAGAGACCGAATTTCTGGACAGTCGAGGACGGTGTATCTGGACGGTGCGGGTGGGCTGCCGCAGATTTCGGTGTCGCCGTCGTCGATTGTTTTTCCGACCCAGGAGATTGTAACCACGTGGCCGAGTCAAACCGTAACGATCTCGAATACAGGAGATGCTCCGTTGAATTTTAGCGGGGTTCATTTGTCGGGAGGAGACGTCGGCGACTTTTCTATCCCTTATGATTTATGTTCTTCGCTATTACCCGACAGCAGTTGCCAGGTTTATATCGGGTTCGTCCCACATGCATTGGGAGAGAGAACCACGACTTTAGAGATCACGAGTGACAGCAAGACCGACAGCACGATTGAGATTCCGGTGAGTGCGACGTCGACGCCGGTTCCTTGAGGTGCAGCGCAGGCCCGGCGGGAGATTTTGGAGAGGCAGGGATATACCACTTTGTGTGGAGTGCAAGTATGTAAATTCTGGCAGAGATTAAGTTACGCCAGAGTTTGCGTTGTATGCTGAAGCTCTCAAGATGAAAAATTCAGGGGTGGGGCTGGCGCGCATGCGTGAAGCTTACGGGTTTCTTCGGGCTATTTTTGTGTCTCTGGCGCTCTGTGTCCTGGTGAGTTGCTCTTCGGGCGGCTCGAAGCAGCCTTCAACAGGAACAGGAACAGGAACAGGAACGGGAACAGGAACTGGGACGGGCACGGGGACTGGGACTGGAACCGGGACTGGGACGGGCACCGGCACTGGAACGGGTACTGGAACCGGAACTGGCACTGGCACCGGAACGGGTACTGGGACCGGAACTGGTACTGGTACTGGGACGGGTACTGGCACCGGAACGGGGACTGGCACGGGAACAGGAACAGGGACGGGAACAGGGAATCCGCCCCCTTCGGTGAAATATGGGATGGTGCAGGGTGGAGTGGTGCCTGTGGCCGGAGCTTCCATCCAGATGTATGCCGTTGGGACCAGCGGCGATGGATCAGCGGCGACTCCTCTGTTTGCGGCTCCTCTGATCAGCGATGCTGACGGCAAGTTCGACTTTGCGGGTGCTTTTACCTGTCCTGATGCGAATGCTTTGGTTTATATGGTTGCGACGGGGGGCGACCCTGGAACGGGCCAGGCCAATCCGCAGCTGAACCTGATGACGGTTCTGGGTAAGTGCGGCAATATTACTGCAACGACGAATATCACCATCAACGAGGTGACGACGGTTGCGGCGGTATGGTCGCTGGCGGAGTTTATGCATGCAGCGGATGCGGTGGGAGCGAGCGCGAATAACGATGCTGCTCTGGCCGCTTCGTTCAATATGGCGTTGCTGCTCGCGAATCCGGCGACGGGAACGATTCCCGGAGCGAACGCACCGAACGATGCGACGTTACCGGTCGCGGAGATCAATACGCTGGCGGATATTCTGGCGAGCTGTGTTCAGTCTGTTGGAGGGGCTGCGGGAGACGGGTCGGTGTGCGGCAAGCTGTTTGACTATACGACTCCATCTGGGGGAGCCGCGCCGAACAACATCATTGCTGCTGCTCTTTCGTTGGCGAGCAATCCTGCGCAGCATGCTGCGGATCTTTTTGCGCTGTTGCCTTCGCCGCCTACATTTCAGCCTGTGCTGACGAGCGCGCCCGCGAGCTTCACGTTGCCCACGACGTTTCCGAGTGGGCTGTTGGTAGCTCCTACGACGGTTGCGTTCGATACGGTCTTTGTGGGGGATACGAGCTCGAAGACGATCACGTTGACGAATCAGGGAAGCGCGGCGATTCAGCTGACGTCGGTTGGTATTTCGGGCAGCTCGGCGCAGGAGTTCAGCTATGCGCTGTCGTCACCGCAGACACCGTGCAGCCTGAGTGCGTCGCTGGCGGGAGGAGCTACGTGCTCGATTGTGGTGGAGCTTTCGCCGACGAGTGCAGGGCAGAAGTCCGTGGATCTGCAGATTACGAGCACGGCACCGAATGGGGTGATTCATGTGCCGTTGAGTGGGCAGGCTCAGGAGGTGGTGTCCGGCGCGGTCAGCTTTACGGTTACTCCGGATTCGTTGAGCTTCTCTCAGATTGGGATTCCGCAGACGATTACGGTGACCAATACGGGGACCGTTCCGTTCAACCTTACGATTACGCCGTACTACACGCCTCCCACCTACACGACATCAACGCCTGTTGGTCAAGGATGGGGACAGAGCGACACCTGCACGCAAGGTCCGATTGCGCCTGCGGCGAGTTGCACGATCTCGGCCGAGGTTTACGGATTCGACCTTCCTCAGTTTCTGACGATTGAAGCTCAAGCAGGAACAGACGTGGTTACTCGACAAATCGCGGTTTCAATGAAATTCCCTGATGGGGGAGGCAGCCTCTCCAGCAGGCCGATTGATTTTGGAGCGTGGGCGGTTGGAGTCACAAGTATTCCTCAGAAGATCACAGTGGGTTCCAGCCAAAGCGTGTATATCGTGAACAACGGAGTGACCGGGCCAAATGCCTCGGACTTCGCTGTGGACTGCCTGTCGGTTAAAGGCACTTGTACGATTACGTTTACTCCGGGAGCGGTTGGACCGCGCACGGCAACCCTTCATACCCAGTATGGAAATATCGCTCTTTCAGGCAGCGGGCAGGCAGCGGGGCCTTCTATAAGCGTTACGCAAATTTCTTCTTTTTACGCGATCGCCGTGGGCAACTCCTCATACGCCGGCTTTCAAGTCGTGAATAACGGAACACAGCCAGTGAACCCGGTGATAACGCTGGAGCCATCGACCAACACTTCCTTCAGTATCCAATACAACGCAGGGGCTGAGTGCCCGAGCACGCTCTCTCCGGCAGGATCCTGTGTGCTCTATGTGAAATTTACACCGACTCAGATTGGCGACGAGTCGGTCACGTTGCAGGTAAAAGATAATTCAATCCCCAGCTTGACCGTAGTGAAGAATTTGACGGCGACAGCTACAGCGTCTACGGTGGTGATTCTTGATCCGAATCCATTCGATTTCGGCGCGGTGGAGCTGGGTAAAGGCGCTGGTAAACAATTTCCTCTAGGCACTCAGGATTTGTTTACTATCGGACCCGCTACTGGCGGAAATGCCAGTAGCGACTTCACCGCATCTTTATCTTCCGATTGCAGTTCTACATCGCCCTACCGTAACTGTTATATCCAGCTTGGGTTTGTTCCATCAGCGCTCGGTGTCCGAACGACATGGTTTGTCGTCACGGACCAGACATCAGGCAAGACCGGGACGCTTACGGTGCGGGGGACTTCCACTCAGCAAGCGATAGAGGTCTCTCCCGATACTATTTCATTCCCGGCTAGTACCGTAGGGATAGATTCGGCTGTGCAGACCGTTACGATCCGGAACAATGGATATGCAAATAACGTACTTATGCCCACATTCGTAGGGCCAAATTCGGGGGCATTTGCTGTGAAGGGCGGCTCATGCGACACCACCTATTCCAGCTTCCAGCTTGGCCCGGGACAGAGCTGTACCTTGTCCATTGTCTTCCATCCAAATGTTACGGGGACGGCGAATGCCTCGCTGCAAATAGGCGGTACAAATATCTCTATCCCACTGTCCGGAATCGGAATTGCTTCCGTTATACCCTCATCGCTGGGATTTTCTGCGACCTCGTTGTCGTTTCCCGATGAGACAGTCAGTTACAGTACAGATCCACAAGGCCTGACGATCACCAATACCGGCCAGGATGCACAGGATGTGACCATCCAGGTCATGGATAGTAACGGGCAGTTGCTTCAAGAGAGTGACTACACTTTCGCGGGGGCCGCTCAGTGTCTCGGATTGCAGGCGGGGAAGAGCTGTAGGATCGGTGTAGGCTTCGTGCCGAAGGCGGCAGGGGCAAGAAATGAGATGTTGAGATTCCTGAGCCTTCCATCCGGAAGCACGTCCACTGTTTCTTTGAGTGGCACCGGGCTGGCTCTCGCGGGAGGGCCGTTGACCCTTTCTCCGGCAGAAGGATTGTTCTTTGGGCAGACGGGCATTCCTCAGACGGTAACCCTGACGAACTCCGGAGATACTCCGGTCGAGATTAAGTCCATCAACTACGAGAACAATACCTGCCCGATCATGCTACAAGGGCAGGCAAGCTGCACGATCTCAGTAGATGGAATTCATGGCGCGCCCTCTGTGTGGGCGACATCCTCGACGACTCCTTACACGATCCCTATCTCGCTGCCGCCCCAAGCTCAGAGTGTGCCTGAGTATCTCGGCTTCGGTACTGTTCCGCTTGGAAGCTTAAACTTCACTTTCTTCACCGTGTATCTGAATGAATTGCCGCAAAACTACCCAGTGATAGGGGACAACGCTTCAGACTTCATCGTTTGGACATGCCCTGCAGGAATGCCTCACGGAGAGTGCGATACTGAGGTCGATTTCAAGCCACAAGGGACCGGCCTGCGCACAGCGCTCCTTGAGACTCCATTTGGAGGAATAAAGCTGTATGGTGTGGGTGGTGATGGTGATGGTGCGGACTTTACCATCACGCAAAATAATTTCCCAACCAATATTGTGCCGGGATATGTCGGGACGATCACACTGACAAACACTGGAACAGCCCCTATTCTGCTGAGCAGAACGGATCAGCAATATCCTCTCAATTTCAGCCTCTCTACAGTAGGAGTGACCGTCGGGCAGAGAGCTTTCAGGTGCTATTCGGGCAATCAACCAACCGTCTATGGAGCCGTTCTGGCGGTTGGAGGTTCATGTACGTTTATGGTTTCGTTTAATGTGGATCAGAACACAGGAGCGAAGACAGAGAATATTACGTTTACCGATGATTTCTCCGGTGTGTCTCACCGCCTTACGTTGAATGGCGATGCGGGAGCAGGTGTGAGCGCGCCAACGGTCTCTCAGAGCATTGTTGATGTTGGCAATATCGCCATTGGAGAGACCAGTGCTCCGAAGACAGTGACGATCAGTGCTCCTTCGGGGAATCCGGTGACAACCACTATATACAGAATTACAAACTCTGCTACGTATGTTCTGGATCAGGGAAACTGCGCAACGCAGACACCGTGTCAGGTGGCCCTTAAAATGACTCCGACGTTGCCCGGCCCATTCAGGGCCGATGTGATGACAGTTGATCCTGTGACTGGAAAGAGCGCGTATTGGACAGTGACTGGCGCGGGAGGGTTCCCTGCAGCTATTTTCTATCCGACGTCACTTGATTTTGGGACGCAGACTAAATATCAACAGTCCGCGGCTCAGACGTTCCAGATCATCAATACAGGGGTGACCGACCTTAAAATCACGAACTTCACGATGACAGGTACAGGCATCGGCGACTATGTCGTAAGCAGATCCTGCATTGGAACCTCTGTTCCGGTGGGGCAAAGCTGCGCGGTCTCAGTATCGTTTTTACCGACAAGTACAGGCCTTCGTACGGCAACTCTGAATATTGTCAGCAACGCTCCAACAACTCCGCCGGGGATTCAGTTCAGTGGGACGGGGCAGTAGGGCCTATTACGTTCGCGAGGAACTACAGGCTACTGGGGTGGCGGGATTTTTACCGTGTTGGCTCGGCAGGAGCGGAGTTTGCCGCAGGCGATGGGGTGGGCCTGTTTGTCGAGGCAGACTTCGACTGCGGTGAGATAGTTGCTGCCGCAGCTCATGGCCAGGCTTGCATTGGTGATCGACGGGTTGGCTTCGGTGAAGAGGCCGAGGATCTTTGCGGGCGGAAGCGAGATCTGCTTGTTGAGTGTGGACAGGGTCTTAGGTATTTGAACGGAGTGGAAGGCCTGGCGCGCGAGCTGGAAGAAGGCGTCGGGGGAGAGGCCGGAGCAGGTGCCATGCGTCTTCCATTCGTGCGCGAGCAGGCCTGCGTCGGGGTAGATGTCGCTGTACTGCGAGGGGTTCGATGGGCCTGCGGCGTTGCTGCAGTTTTCCGGGTAGGTTCCGTCGTTGTTCTCGGGCCAGAGGCCGTGCAGGACGAAGGTGGAGTGCTGGGCGCACTGGATGTCGCTGGGGTGAGAGTGGCAGTACTCCGGTG
>Ga0268266_10006014_pt1 | contig 11195 bp, 9 predicted proteins | sample KBSS13metaG_FD_190356 | JGI IMG/M metagenome (GOLD analysis project Ga0268266, IMG submission 190356) | Switchgrass rhizosphere microbial communities from Kellogg Biological Station, Michigan, USA - KBS S1-3 metaG (SPAdes) (version 2) | ecosystem: Host-associated > Plants > Roots > Rhizosphere >... | reverse complement strand
CACGTCGGGAAGGTCGCCCTGGAATTCAGTACTCACCGATATTTCCCGGACTTGAAGATCGTGTTTCAGCAAACGTAATGCGAGCTTGCCTACATCCTCCGCGCTTATTGCGCCAATTCGGTGAGCAACCTTGGTTGTCAGTTCCCGAATGCTAGAAATCGTTGCTCCAGCGCGATGGCTGTCGGCCTCTATGTCGCCGAGAATTTCCTCTAAGCCTTCCAGCTGTGGCGGGGTCGACTGCAGTTGGCTGAGAGCCGTACTGGCGTTAAGTGCGATGGCTCCCAGCGGCGTTCCCAACTCGTGGGCGACGGCTCCGGTGACAGCTTCCACACTCAAGAGTCGGTTCGCGCGTTCGCGTCGAAGCAAGGTAACGGCGCTCGCAAGCCGCGAGTACAGAAACATCGTCTCGACGATCAAGACGGTCAGCAACATGCAGCTCGCGACCAGAACAAAGCAACGAGCTGCATACCAGCCGACGGTAAATCGTACCGAACTACTGACGATCGCCACCAAGAAATTTGGCATGCTGGCGAGCAAGGTCACCATCAGCCACAAGTCGAGGATTGTTCGTCTACGAAGAAATAGGATCGTCAGCGCAATAGTGCACCAAGACCAAAGCGCAAAGTTGACCTGATTGCCAAACTGCGTCTGAACTCTGACGTCGTCGGTGTAGAAGCTCGGGATATATTTCGTTTTCGTCGTTACGATCCAAGTTAGTACAGCTATTGTCGTGAGTACGCCGGCAAGGGTGGTAATGATGGCCGCCCTTTTCGATCTGATCGGCAGAGCGTCGACTCCAATCCCATCTTTAGAGAGCGCATACACGATAATTGCCGCCGGAAAAGTGGTGTGCCAAAGCACGTAGATCCAAGCTGGGCTGTTGGGTCCATCACCGATCAGGCCGGCAGGGGCGTACCCGCCGGGAAAGGCCAGCGTCTGCAAGAAGGCAAACGAACCACTGAAAATGTAACCGCCTGCCAGCGCAAGAAGAGCGCGCTGCGGTTGAATGGAATACTGAGCAAACAGAAGGGCCGCCGTAATGACTTCGGCGATGCTCAAGGCAGTTTGCAATACCGGAATGAAGGCATCGATGCGGCCCAATTGGATGTTCGCGAACGGTGCAATGGCGGCCGCTGCGACAATCAAGGTGACGGCAACGCCGACAGCGATCGCCTTCTGCTGCCCCGTCGGGGGCATATTAGCGATGTTTAGCGGAAAATCCTGTTCTTCTTTTTGGATAGAGGCTTGGCCTACGGCATTTCCTTGGACGAGCGGCACCCTTGCAACCTTACCGCCGATGTGCCGCCAGATCCGGTGCTGTCTCATGCCCGCTCCACGCAATCATGAAGGGCATTGTACTCCTTTGAACGTCGCAATTGGAAGGCGACAGTGTCCTTCCGCTGGAGTGTTAAACGATCCAGGCATAAAGTCGCCGATCAGCGGCGGTTCGAAATGGTCGGCTGGTGAACAGTTCCGAGCATGGGTGGCCTCGCTGTTAGCGCGACGCACCGCGTGCGATCGCCTCGTGCAACGCCTTGTACGCCGCCGCGATTTCGGGGTTCGGATTGACATAAGGCGCCGGCGGGATTCCTACCAAGCTCGGCTCGCTCGAGGCGACAGGCTTCAAGCGATCGGTTTTGAGAGCGATGGTGGTGAAGCCGTGATGCAGATATTCGCACAGCGCGATCTTGGCCACATCGAAAAGCATTTCGCTGCCGTCGGCGAAACTCTGCAAAGCGCTCTCGCTGATAATCTTGACGGTGGAGACCGGCAGAGTGTTGAGCGTCGTCCTGGCGAGCGCGGTGATCGTTGCAGGGGAAGCGTCGGGACCGGCCATGTTCGCTGCGATGCTTTTAGCGAGTGCACGATTGGACTTTTCGCCGGCGGCGTCGTTGAGATCAGTCGCGACGGCGAGCATCGAGCGGCGCCTGGTTTTTGGGATCAGCAGGCGGCGCATTTTATCGGTGGCGGTGAGCTGCTCGTCACTGTGGAAATTTTCCACCACGCAAGGTTCGAGCTGCACGACAGCGCGCCTTCGTGAAGCTGACCCAAGTCGGCGCAGTCCTATTCGCCTGACATGCTTTCGCCACCGAGCACGTAGCGCTGACCGGGGCGCCCGCGCTGCATCGCCCGGATCAGCCCTTCGGCGGCGTCGCGCACATCGACGAGGTTCACGACAAAATCAAGATGCATCTGAACACGCCGGCTGAGAAAATACCGAAGCATCGCCGTCGGCGGGGTGACATGGTGGTCGTGCGGCCCGACCGGCATGGTGGGACAGCCGATGATGACGGGATATTCGGACGCGGTCGCCTGCATGGCGAACCGGTCCGCAAGCATTTTTGAACGCGTGTACGGCCCCGGCATGTCGTCCGGCAGCAGCGCATCGTCCGCGACTGGAATCATCGTTGGCGAGGCACGGAACAGAATGGATTCTGTCGAGCAGTGCAGGAAGCGCTTGATGCCGCGCTTGCGCGCCGTCTCGATGACGATCTCGGTGCCACCGAAATTGACGGTGTGAAAATCGGCCTTTTGCGGCACCCACATCCCCGGCAGGCCGGCCAGGTGATAGACCTCGTCGACCCCGTCCATCGCGCGGTTGACCAGATCCCGATCAAGCACGGCCCCCCGGACATACTCAGCCTGCGGCAACGCGCGAGGCGGTGGCTGAAGATCGAGCACCCTCACCTGCCGCCCCCGCGCGATCAGCGCCGAGGCGAGGTGCTTTCCGATGAACCCACTGCCGCCTGTGACCAGTATACGCGTCATGGCACTCGAGCTGAACTATTCGAGATCAAGATACCGCACTTTGCGGCTGCCCCTGGATAATGGTGGCGAGATCGCGCCGAAAGCCCAGCGCGATAAACAGCTTTGCCATGACAAACAGTCATCCGACGCCGTGCTCGATAATCTGCGATGCGGGAGCACCCTGCCCGTCTGCAATCACCACAAGATTTCCGCCCCGTGCCCCAGGCATCATCCAAGCTGATGCGCCCCTACCAGGGATTTGCTGTAAGCCCAGCGAGATGTAGTTGAAGCAATTATGAAGACCGACTGCGACCGAAGCTACCTGTGTGCGCCATGAGATTCGTCTAATTCGGTCAGGCCAGCGGCATTCAGTACGACGAATTGGCGCTGATTGGAGCCTATAAAAGTTAAGTAGCCCTTTCGCTGAAATTTAGAAAGCGCGCGTGACACCGTCTCGATGGTGAGGCCGAGATAATCGGCAATATCGCGGCGGCTCATTGGAAGCTTGATGACATCTGCTGATGCCTGGCGGCCATTCATTTCAACTAAAAATGCTCCAACCCGTTCCTGCGCCGTCTGCCTTCCCAAAAGCAGCAGGTGGTTCTCGACATGCTGAAGACTGCTAGTCGTCATCTTCAGAAGGCTCCGAACCATTGCAGGATCGTTCTTCGCCTCACGCTCCAGGCTTTGGCGCTTGAGCAGGCGTACAGTGGTATTCCCGATGGCTTCAGCTGTGAACCGATGAAATTCGCCATTCACTAGACCGAAGATATCGCCAGGCAAGTGAAACCCACCGATCTGTCGGCGGCCATCAGCAAGTAGCTTATGGGTCCGAACCGCGCCTTCAATTACCTGGTAGATATATTCTGCGGGCTCGCGCTCTCCGAAAATCTCAGCGCCTTTACGGTACTTGAATTCCCCTGAGCTGACCTTCGCATGTGAGAGGTCACCGAGCTCACCGAGAAACCGAGGCTTCTTGCTCGGATCTGCCTTGAGGTTTGTGAACATTCCATACAACCCTTACTGCCTAGACAGGACTGTGACAGGCCACCGTGGTCTCGTGAATTGCCCCTTAGGACAATAGCCGCGGTCCCTGCTTTGGCTGTATGGCAGATCCGAGTTCGAGAGCCGCACGCGGGTCAGAACGATGGAAAGTAAGTCCTATAAGCTAGCATGACGGGGAGAATTGTTGCGTTCGCGAGTCGTTGAGCGCGGATCGGCATGCCTGCCGATAATGTACAAAATGCAGAGCACGCTCGGCGCCCAACTACATCTCGCTTTCTCCCGCCGAGCCGGGCTGTAGGCGGTATGGAGGCCGAGGCCGGTGCAGCCCTGGTGGCACTGGGGGTGGAGAACGATGGAACGCCTGCCGCCGGACCCCAGCGTGGGCTCCAACTAGCGTACGGATTTTGTAACTATTCCGGGTTCGTAGTCTGGCGAGCACCATGTTTTATGCTATTCGCTAGTTTGTGAAGCGTGTGGCCCTCACCACCAGATCGAATACGCGATGCCGGCAACCAAGAGGGCGCTCACAATAATTGTGGCAATGCTAGCCATTTCGAGGATGGAAAGCTGCCAAAGCTCCCGCGGATCGAATGCCATTTCGTATCACTGGCGGCTGAGGAGAGAGAGCATTGATTTGGATCATGGGACTTTAGGCAAGGTGCAGGGAACGTGCGCTGGGTAGACGACGCGGGGGGTAGCCAAGGCACTCATCGCTGGCATCCTGAAGGCGTTTGGCGTAGCGAACGAGCCAGATCCGCCTGACGATCACGGCGCATCAAAGGCACCTGTAATGACACGCAACACAGCTCTGCGCCTCGTGGCTATGGGACTTACTACGCTCGTGCTGCTGCCAGCGACCGGGGATCCCGAGTTTGGCTTCGTTGGCCTATTCGTCCTGTGGGCACTAGTAACCGTCCTGCTGAGCGTCCTGCTCGTCGCCCTATGGGGTACTGGCCGAGACCGACCTAGCGATGGGCACCTGAAATGATCATCGCGGTCCTTGCTCGGCACTGAGTACCGCGATGAAAGCGCGCAGCGACGTTCCCGTATATCCGGGGATGTGCCACCAGCCTACCCACATGGCTCTTGGAAGGAAGCCCTCGACAACAGATAGCCCAGGCAGCAACAGATGCGAAGTCTCGCTAAGGCGAGCAGGTGCAAGGCCTCCGAAGTTCTACGGAAGGCTTTGACAAGGCGAACCGACGCTTGCGTCTGCACTGCCCAAAGATGCTCGCGGCGTTCAAGTGTTTTCTATCGCCCGGCCAAAGCCGGGCTTTTAGTGTGAGCATCAGAAAGGCCGTCGAATTTTTCCCCTGCAGCTTGATTTAAGATGAGGAACGACTTCAACCCACGGGGTCGCTGGCTTTGGCTGGTGTTCCAAAGAATGCTGACGATTGGCATACCTCGCCATTTCAATTGTCATATAAAACGGAGTTGTTGCCTAGAAGGCACCGTGTTTAAGGATTGCCCATGTAGGCTAACTCCCAGCCGAGATCCAAGCCCACTGCTGGCCTATTTACGGAGATGCTTGTTGCGATCTGTTCTTGCTCTTGGAATTTGGGCGCTGGCATCGATCATTCCCGTATCAAGCAGCTCTGCGGATATAGTTGCCGACCAGGCGCCCCCCGATCTTGCAGCAGCGGGAAATCGCGTTGCCGGAAACGTGGAAGCCGACTATTCCTATCTTCTCATTCCGTTCAAGTTGGCTTCTCAGCCCAATCTCAAGCAGTCGGTATTTGGGTTTGCAGGTCGCACAAACTCCGGAAATCTCGGGGATACATTTGCCTTCGGCGTCGGCGCGCCACAGAGGATATTTTACGACAACTACATAGTAGGCGGAGCCTATCAACGGGACTTTTATCAATTCAACAGTGGAATTCTGATTGGCGTGGAGGTCGGCCTTGCTGATCGGTTCGGCAATTACAGGATTTGTTGCGATACCGTTGCTTATTCAAACGGCGTGATGAACTCAGCGGAGCTGTGGGGCGGCGTCTCTTTTCGACACCAAGGCGTCGCATTGTTTGATTTGGTTCGGATTTCGCCGGGGTTTGTGTTTGGATTGAGCGCCACATCGACTCCGATTGGCCAAGAGAGCTTGCATCAGATCGAACATCGAGGCAGCGCCAATGTTCTTTTTTACTTGGGCTTTGACCTTGCGTTTGCTTTAGCTACCCTTCCTAACACCGAATTAGTTTTCCGCATTCAGCACCGCTCAGGTGCATACGGCACGCTCGGTGGTATGAAGGAGGGAAACAACGCGAATGTAATCGGAATACGGCAACGTTTTTGATTGGTTTGATGCGGCAGGCGCTACATGGCGTCAGACCGATCTCGACCGCGCCAGCTATTAAACCACCGTCGCGATCTGATGAGCGGGTTCCGACCGCTGCGCGCCTTTCACAAAAAACCGCACATCTTTCACGTTAGTGAGCAATGCGCTTGCTGAAGCGCTCGACCAAGCGACGATAGTGTAGGATCTCGTTGGCGATGATCCGCTTGCGGAACTTTAGATCAGCGATCGACCAATCGTCCGTCGGACCATCTCGCAAAGCGTCCGCAATTTCATTTTCGAGCACCGTATATCGCTGCTCCAGATAGGCAATGGTTGTTTGCGCCATGATTCTCTCCAACGCAGCGGCATCTATGGAAGATCGCGAAACGCCAGAACCTCTTTTGATTTAGATCAAGGGCATCCGCCCAGCGCAAACAGAACGCAGCGCCCGCCAACGGCGACAAGGTCCCTCGATTCACTACATACCGTCCGTGGTTTTAATGGTCAGCTGCGGCGGCTTCATAGATCTTTTTGTGCTCACGAAAGTGGTGCGTGCTACATATCGCGGCGGCTCATCGGAAGCGCCATGACACCTGCCGCTGTCAAGGACGATCCATCTCAACAAGAGCGTACTTGCGACCCCAAGAGAAGTAAGTGGTTCTCCAGATGCTGAAGGTTGTCGGTCGTCATACCGAGGATTTTGAGCATGAGAACTTAAGCTTACTTTGCTATACGTCCCAGGCTCTGACGCTTTATAAGCCAAACTGTGGTAACAATGACGGCTTCGGCCGTGAACCGATGGTTCTCGCCATTTCAAGCCCGAAGATATCGCCAGCCAAGTGAAGCGCGCCGAGCTGACGGCGGCCGTCCTACAGCAGTTTGTCCGGAGACGGGGATCAGATCTTCAACTTATTCTTCCCGAAGGTCGCTGTTGTATGTGGATCCCGACGTATGTCGCCTCAAGCTGCGGGAATATGGGACCGATCGGATCGAGGCATTGCAGCACATTCCGTGATCATGAACCTAGCAAAGGAGTCTTTGGGGAACGCTTTGAGGATTTCAATATATCCAAGCTCTGCAGCCGGAAAATTCCCTCGCTCGAATTCATGCGAGGCCTTCCACGTCATTTCGCTCAGCAGTTGGTCCCCCTCGCGAAGCTGCACCTCTGGATTGTCGCTCGCAGAAAGGGCGAGCAATTCATAAACCATGAATTCGCTCTGGCGACCCTTTACCTGAACCCGCTTCAGCGGCCGCACGTGCAGGTCGGACTTCGCCTGGCCGTAGATGCTGTCGCTGATACAGATCGTGGTGCCAAACAGCTTGTTGATGCCTTCAAGGCGGGCGGCAACGTTCACGCCGTCTCCAAGGGCCGTGTAGCTCAGTCGGGTCGACGATCCGACATTGCCGACCAGAACGGTGGCGCAATTGAGCCCGATTCTTAAGCGGATTCGTGGTCGTCCTTCCGCCTCCCAGTTGTCGTTGACGCGTTCCATGCGGCGCGCGGCTCGCAACGCGGCAGCGCAGGCGCGTAGTACATGGTCAGCGCGTTCAACCGGGGCATTCCAGAAAGCCATGACGCCGTCGCCGATGAACTTGTCGACGGTGCCTCCTTCCTCCGCGACCGCGGATGAGACTTCCTCCAGATAGGTCGAGATTTGGACCAGAAGGTCATCAGGCGCGAGCGTTTCCGCGTGGCTGGAAAAGTTCTCCAGATCGGAAAAGAAAACGGTAAGGAATCGCGGCTCAACCCCGGGTGTCAGTGGGATGCCGGACTTAATCAGTTGGCGGACCACATCCAGCGGAACGAATGAGGAGAACGATTTCAGCGATGTCCGCAGCAGCGATGCCGCCGATTCCAGCTTTGCGATCTCTTGAATGCGCGATGGTGGACGCGCAGGCGTATCAAAATTGAGGCTTTCAATCGCCTGCAATTGCCGGGACACATTTTCGACGGGGCGCGATAACCGGCTCGAAGCGAAGTAGATGAAGAGCAACTCGACCATTGTGAGGACAATGATAACGACCATCATCAATCGATTGGTTCTCTTCAACGTCCCCACGAAATCGTCGATCGGCGTCAACGTGATCACCTGCCAGGGCTGCCCGAAGCCGCCCGGAAAATTGGCGAACGCTGCGACATATTCCTCTCCGTTCTCCGGCGATCGGAACACAAATCTGTCAGAGCCCGTGCCAACGTGTTGCTGATGAGCCTCGCGCACTACCGGATCGTCGACGTCAGACACGGTTGCGATCTTGAGCGTTCCGCTATCGATACGAACGCCCTTGTGCTTGTTCGGAAAGGCGATGATCTTGCCGTTGTTGCGGTCCGCGACAAGTGTGGTGCTCCCGGCGCTCGCCCGATGCTTGTCGAGAAAGCGTGACAGAACATCCACGGTGATGTTGGCCGATGCGCAACCAACAAATTCGACTCCGCGAAAGATCGGAATGCGTACCGAAATAACAGGAGAACCGGTGTCGGGATTGATCGATGGCTCCGTCACGGCGAGCGTGTGCGTCGTCTTGGCGGACTGATAACCGGGCAAGGTGCGAATATCGGTATCTGTAGCGACATCATATTTACCAACCTGATTGGGCCATATGTCGAAGAACGTCCGATGACGCACGCGTTGCAGCGAATAGGTGATTGCATCAATGTAGCTCGAGTGCCAGTTGGCCGTCGCGGGAATCCGGGGATCGGCACGCCGGCGATCCTCATCGATCCGGGTGACCACCCGATGATAGCCATCCTCGAAACTGACGTAAGCGGCGTCGATATGCGAGGCAGACGTCAGGGTCCGATATAGCAGGTCCCGGCTTTGTTCGGTGCGGAAATAGCCCGCGTCGACGGCGGCCACTTCGGCGAGAAAGCGCAGCGCGCTTTCGGTGTTGTCGATGAGATCCTGGGTGCGTTCAACGCCGGCCTGGCTGGTCCGCGCGACCGCTTCATCCAGGATCGATATGATGCCGGCCGAGTTCTTGTTGTAGTTATAGATCAGGATGAAAATGAGGACGGGAATGCTCACGCCGATGAACAATAGCGACATAATCAGGGTCAGCCTTAGTCGCCCCATTCTGACAACCGGGCTAAGCGCGCGCAGCCACGCTATTGGGACTCGGAACCTATTGCGGTTTCGAGACGCGACCAGCGCCGCAATCGCCAATCCGATCAGGACGAGCATAAGAGGAATTAGCCAGCGCCGCATGCTGCCGTCATTTCCATCCCAGATCAGTATCGCGGGTAAAGTATCGTCGGTCAGTAGCCCGAGCTGCCGATACACGGCGGCGATGCGTTGCCAGCGTGCGGGATCCTGCTCGCCGATCTGGCTGGCATCCCGCCCAACCAGCGTCGCCGTCTGCTCCGCCTCAAACAGCAGAGCGTCCCGACTCTTTTTCGCCGAGTACTTTCGCAGGATCAGGTCGACCGTGGCCTCTTGATGCGCGAGGGCGTAGGCCCAGCCTTTCACGCTGGCCGCCCTGAATGATGCGACCCGGTCCGGATGGGCTCTCACTTCGGCTTCGGAAGTGCACAAATTATCGCCGTAAAAGTCTATGCCGGATGCCGCAGGCGCGAAGGTGCGGTAGGGCGCGCCTATCTGTTCAAGGAAGAACGGCTCGTTGGTGCTGTAGGCGATCATCGCGTCAGCCCGCCCGGCCAGGAGGTCGCGTGGATTTCCCTCGTGCGGGACGCGCAGCATCGACTGATAGTCGACCCCTTCGCGCTTCAGCATCGCGACGACGTCGTCGCTTCCCGGCGTATCCATGAGCGCTCGGCCACGCAGATCCGCCACGCTGCTGATGTCTGCCCGACGCGCGACCAGGATCACAGCTGCGGAACGCTGGAATATGGCGGCCAGCACGACCAGCCGGCGGCCTGCTCCCCAGTCACGCAGAACGCTGGCGCTGCAGACTCCGAAATCTGCCTTGCCATCGGCGACTGCCCCGGAGACATCTATATCCGGGCCACCTTCTCGAATGGTAACGTCCAGGCCCGCATCGACGTAGAAGCCCTGCTCAAGCGCCTGATAATAGCCGGCGAATTGAAACTGATGCTTCCATTTGAGCTGCAGTGAAGCGGCGTCCAATGCGAGAGCAGGATACGATGCGGCAAGCAACAACAAAACGACAAAAACCACCCCCATCAGGAGGGCGAATTTTGGGCTCGTTTGCGGTAGGAAGCGATGCATCGTCGCCTTCCAGTGCGATCGACTTGACCGCACATCGGTGTTCCAGGCCTCACTGCTCACGCGCGGCAGCTCACGCGACCTGGCGCGCACGCAGGACGACTACGGGTTCTGCGACGCAATTGGTGGGATAACTAATGTACTGGCAATACATCACGGCGTTGGCCTTTTCGGTGCTTGCAGTGACAAACCCGGTCATCAACATGGCAGATGATGCGATTATGAATTTCATTAAGGCCTCCTCCGTTCCGATATAGTTGCGAACTGCAACTATCGATCCGTGTTTTGATCCAGGTCGAGGGGTCTAACTAGCCCAACCGAGTATCGGTCATGCGAAGAGTGGATCGATGTCAGAGTTGCGAGTCGATCGGTAGCAGCTTCCACAGGTTGGCGACCAATCGCCTTCGAAAGCCGGTTTCGGGCTCGTCCCGATAGCGCACCCTTTGGCCGTCCCTCTCCGTTTCCCACACTATCGCGCCTTTCGGATCGAGGCGGACGCGGTAGCAATTTTCGGGCGCCACGCCAGTTGCCATGTAGTCCGTCAGCCTTTTGGCAAGCTCGGTACTCTCGATGTAGAGGCCCGCTTCGGTATTGATCACGGCAGAGCGCGGGTCGAGATTGAAGCTGCCGATGAACACGGCTTCGCCGTCGAAGGCCATGGCCTTGGCATGCAAGGCCGCTCGCGACCGCCGGGAAAGGAGTGACCAGCCCGGCCGGAAAGCGTCGGTATCCGGGCGCAGTTCGTACAGTTCCATGCCGTTCTCGAGCAGACGCCTTCGGGTCTTGGCATAGCCTGAATGCGCCGGCAGCATGTCGTTCGAAGCGAGCGAGTTGGTCAGCACGCGCACCCGAACATTGCGCGCCTGCAGCGCCTTGACGGTTGCCTGCGCTCCCGCGGGCAGGACGAAGTATGGCGATTCGACGAGCAGTTCCTGTTTCAGATGTGCGATCCGCGCGCGAATGAAAGCCATGACGTCATCGCTCTCCTT
>Ga0268266_10006013_pt1 | contig 11196 bp, 8 predicted proteins | sample KBSS13metaG_FD_190356 | JGI IMG/M metagenome (GOLD analysis project Ga0268266, IMG submission 190356) | Switchgrass rhizosphere microbial communities from Kellogg Biological Station, Michigan, USA - KBS S1-3 metaG (SPAdes) (version 2) | ecosystem: Host-associated > Plants > Roots > Rhizosphere >... | reverse complement strand
ACGTACCCGACGCCCCGCAACGTGTGCAGCAGCCGCTTCTCGCCGGTGTCGATCTTGCGCCGCAGGTAAGACACATAGGACTCGACGACGTTGACGTCACCGCCGAAGTCGTAGCGCCAGACGTGGTCGAGAATCTTGGGCTTCGACAGCACCGTGCCTGCATTGATGATGAAGTAGCGCAGCAACGTGAACTCCGTCGGCGACAGCGAAACGGGCTCACCGGCCTTCCATACCTCGTGGGTGTCCTCGTCGAGTTCGATGTCGGCGAAGGTGAGCCGGGCGTTGCGGGGTTCCTCGACGCCACGGCCGGACCGGCGAAGGATCACCCGCAGCCGCGCCACCACCTCTTCGAGGGAAAACGGCTTGGTGACGTAGTCGTCGCCGCCCAGGGTGAGGCCGGCGATCTTGTCCTGCAGGGAGTCGCGGGCGGTCAGGAACAGGGCAGGCGAATCGATGCCATCGGCGCGCAGCCTGCGCAGCAACCCGAAGCCGTCCATGCCGGGCATCATCACGTCGAGGATGACCGCATCGGGCCGTACTTCACGGGCCTTGTCCAGCGCCGCGGGCCCATTGGACGCGGTGTGGACCTCGAAACCTTGGAACTTCAGGCTCACCGACAGGAGCTCGACGATATTGGTCTCGTCGTCCACGACGAGAACCCGCGCCTCTGGAGTGTTGTCAGGTAATGCAGCCATCGCCATTCCGCTAATGTCCACGACTTCACTTGGAATCATGCTGCATGAACCCTGTCAACTCCCTGTGAGTTTGTTTCCAGGCGCTACGCGGAAGCCTCAGGTGCGCCGACGCTACACCCATAGACTGAGCCCCATGAACCTCGGCAAAGCGCTGACGGATCTCGCCACCACGCCGGTACGCGTCGGTATCGCGGTCGCGGAAACCGGTCTCGACATCGCCAAGAGCGCGCTGGGGCAGGCCCAATCGGGGTCGGGATCGGTGGCCCACATTCTCGGCATCGACGACGCCGTCGAACGCGCGAATCGGCTGGCCAGGCTGATGGATGCCGATCAGCCGCTCGGCCGCGCGCTGGCGCCGGGCGGTCCGGTGGATCGCCTGCTTCAGCCCGGCGGCTTGGTCGACCGGCTGACCGCGCCGGGCGGTGTGCTGGACCGCGCCACGCAGGAGAACAGCGGGTTGATGCGCGCGATCGAACCGGGCGGACTGGTCGATCAGTTGCTCGCCGAGGACGGGCTGATCGACCGCGTGCTCGCAGAAGACGGCGTAGCCGATCGGCTTCTCGCCGAAGGTGGGGTGATCGACACCCTAACCGCGAAGAATGGTCCGCTCGAGCAGCTCGCGATGGTCGCGGACACACTCAACCGGCTGACGCCCGGGCTCGAGGCGTTGGAGCCGACGATCGAAGCCCTGCGGGAGGCCGTGATCACGCTGAGCCAGGTGGTCAATCCATTGAGCAACATCGCCGACCGCATCCCGTTCCCGGGTCGCAGGCCGAGAAGCCGGCCGTCGTCGCGGACTGTGCCGTCGCAGCGGATCATCGAAGCCGAGGAGTGACGTTAGCCCTCCGCTTCGACGACCTCAATGCTCTTCGAGATGGTCTCCGGAGCCGGAGGGTGCTCGTCGTCGTGCCACTCCTGAAGCAATAGGACGACCGCGCCGCGCAAGATGCGCACGTATTCATCGACATCACCGGATTGCTTGTACGACTCGATCCTGGCTGCGACATCGGGCACCACTGGTTTCAGGGCGGTGGCGATGCTGAGGCCCAGGCGGCCCTCGGTGCTGGCACTTTTGTCGAGGAGCGTCAGCAGCTGCTCGACCTCCGGTCGGCTAAGGCCCGGGTAGATCCGCGGGAAGTCATCGAGCAGGTCGTCTTTGACACTCACGGGCAGCGGACTTCCCGAACCGGCGACCCGATAAACTCGGAGCCCGCAGGCCTCCTTAGCTCAGTGGTAGAGCACCTGTCTTGTAAACAGGATGTCATCGGTTCAATCCCGATAGGAGGCTCCACTCGGCAAACTACTGGTTGTCGGTAGCCGGTCGTAGTTTCGTTCGCATGAGACAGTGTCGCGGTTGCGGTTCGCCACTCTCGAAGCGCAGCCAAAAGGTCTACTGCGGCAACGCATGTCAGGCCTCGTTCCGGTGCAAGTCGAGCACTGAACGTTGGCTCGAATCCGGCGAGGCGCGAATCGACAGCCATCAGGGTCACTACATCCGGGAGTATCTCGTCGCCGCTCAGTCAGGCTGTTGCGCTATCTGTGGTGCAGCGAACGTCTGGTTCGGCCTCCCTATCGCATTCGTGTTGGACCACATCGATGGCGACCCGACCAACAATCGACGGGACAACCTGCGGCTGATCTGTCCGAACTGTGACTCGCAGCTGCCGACCTATAAGAGTCGGAACCGCGGCAACGGGCGCCACTACCGTCGACAGCGATACGCCGACGGCCAGTCGTACTGACAGCTAGGTTTCGTCAGCGACCTGATCTTTCGACTGGTGCCTCCCCGGGGCGTCTGGATCGTCGTGTTGATGATCGAGGTCGTTCTGGAGCTCACGCTGTTCTTCCGTCGCCTTCGTGGCGTCCTTCGGTGTAGCCCGCGGGTCATTCGTCGGTTCCATGCCGATGCAATACCCGCTCCGAAGAACGAAAGCCGTTTCACAACGACGGTCCCGGGTAACTCTGCGCCCACGCATCGCGGGAAGGGATCACCATGGCACTGAACGACGACGACATCACCACCTCGGGCGGCGGCGAGGGTACCGCTGACGGCGGCTCAAACCCGCAAGGCCACGACGGCGGAGCCGACGGCACGGCGGGCGGCGAAGGCCCAGGTGACGGCGGCTCGAACCCTGAAGGCCACGACGGCGGAGCCGACGGCAGCGCGGGGGGCGAAGGCCCGGCCGACGGCGGCTCGAACCCTGAAGGTCACGACGGCGGTGCCGACGGAACCGCATGACCGCTTCGCGGCGCTGAGTCGCTGTATCGCGACCGACCCCGGATCATTCGCCACTGAGTTCTGGGGTCGTAAGCCGCTACTCAGCCCGTCGAGCGCGCTGCCCCGCGATTTCAGCGATCTGCTTTCGGCCGTCACGGTCGACGAATTGATCGCCGAGCGCGGAGTGCGCGCGCCGTTCATCCGGTTGGCCAAGCAGGGCGAGGTCTTGTCCCGGGATTGCTATCTCGGCCCGGCCGGCTTTGGCGCGGAGATGCCCGATCAAGTGGACTCCGCCAAGGTGCTCGCCCAGTTCGCTTCTGGCGCAACGATTGTGCTGCAGGGCTTGCATCGGCTCTGGCCACCGCTCATCGACTTCGTCCGGCAAGCCGTCGACGAGCTCGGCCATCCTGTGCAAGCGAACGCCTACATCACCCCGCCCGGCAATCGCGGGTTCGATCCGCATTACGACGTCCACGACGTCTTCGTCCTGCAGGCGGCTGGGCAGAAGCGCTGGGTAGTGCACGAGCCGGTACACAACCATCCCCTGCCCTTTCAACCGTGGACGCAATATCGGTCGGCGATCGCGCAGCGAGTGACCGACGATCCAGTGATCGACACTGTGCTTTCCGAAGGTGACGCACTGTACATACCGCGGGGCTGGGTGCATTCGGCGCAAGCCTTGGACACCACGTCCGTCCACATCACCATTGGTATCTCCGCTGTGACGGCCCTGGACGTCGCGCGCGCGGTCGTCGATCAGTTGGCGGCGATCGAAGAATTCAGAAAGTCGCTACCGCTGGGCCACGATCCGACCGACCAGGATGAGCTCAACGCAACGGTGACCAAGGTGATGGCGGAAGTGGTCGACTCCTTGCGGGAAGAGGCGGCTGTGCTCAGCGCCGGTGCCGCCGCGCAACTGATTCAAAGCCACGCCGAGCGGACACGGCCCGTCGCAGTCCGTCCACTTGCTGCGGTCGACGCATCAGAACGCGCCGGCACCTCGGTGGTCCGGTGGCGCCGCGGACTCGTCGCCACCACGGAATACTCCGACGGACGTGTCGTGCTCCGGTTGCCTGACAAGGTGATGACGTTTCCGATGGCGTGTGCCGACGCCGTGGCGGCGCTTCACCAGGGGGTGGCAGCGGGCGCCGAGACGTTACCGGGTCTCGACCGCGCCGACGCCACAGTGCTGATCCGCCGCCTGCTGCGTGAGGCCGTTGTCGTGCCGGTGAACGGATGACTGCTGCTGAGAGAGTGCCGTGCAGTGATCAGTCGCTCGCCCGTGATGATCCGATGTACGGCACCGCTTCGGCCGGCCTCTCGTGGGTGCTGCTCGAATTACCGGGCGGCTGGGGGCATTCGGCATTTCTTCGGTCTCCGTCGGTCATCGATCCCGAAATCGGTCGCGCCATTGTCCGTCGCGTCGAGACGGCAAAGATGCGGATCGCCGCGATACGCAAGCACGGCCGACGCCCGCCCGCCCCGCGATGGCGATGGTTCATTGCGCACTCCGAAGTCGGCAACGAGGTGCTCTACAGCGGAGAGGTGAGCGATCCGCGCGAGTATCTGGATCTCGCACTCGACGGCAGCGACGGCGCGGTATGCACGGACCCGCTTGTCGCGGTCTGCGCCCATGGCAAGCACGACCAGTGTTGCGCTGTTCGCGGCCGCAGCGCTTGCAAGGCGATTGCGGCGAAGTACCCCGACTTCACTTGGGAATGCTCGCATTTGGGCGGCGATCGGTTTGCCGCCACCATGCTGGTGCTACCCGAGGGACTCTGTTACGGCCGGGTCGACTCGACCGATTCGGCAGACCTGGTGCGGTTGTATCTCGAGGGGCGGCTTGACAACACGCTGTTGCGCGGCCGCACCTCGCTACCGCACGCCGTCCAAGCCGCACAATACTTCGCACGGGAAGCCACCGGCGACGACCGCATTGCGGGCCTACCACCCCTGGCTGTGGAGCGCGGCGAGGGCAAGATCCGCGTTGTGCTTCGCGGCGAGTCGGGGCCCATCGAGGTTTGGCTTCGCGAGGAAATGTCAGAGCCTCTGCAGTCGCAGTGTCATGCACAGGTTTCCGGTCGGGTCCGAACCTTCGCCCTTGACGCGATCACGTCGGCGTAATTGCATCCCTTGAGCGCGGCAATCACGGCGGTGGTGGCGGCGGCGCCAACGGCGGCGGCGGTGGTGCGAAGGGTGGCGGCGGTGGCGCGAATGGCGGAGGCGGTTCGCCAGGCGGCGGCGCGACCAGAGGCACGAAAATTGGCGGCAGCCCTGGAACCTCAACGACGGTCATGCCGTCGGGCGGAACAACAGGAGGCGGCGGCTCACCCGGCGGTGGCGGAGGTGGCGGCGGCGGTGCAGGCGGGATGCCGTTGCTGATGTTGATCGTGATGATCGACCCCGGAATCGTTTTACCGCTCGGGGAGGTACCGACCACGGCGCCGTAGCTCGAGAAGCTGTTCACAGGTGTGGCCTGGTCGGCAACCTGAAACCCGGCATTCTTCAACCGCTCTCGCGCGGCGTCGAGCTTCATGCCCGAAACATTCGGTACCTGACTACCGGATGTGCCGTCGACGTAGCGCAGATCCGTCGGGGGAAGGTGTACATCGCCGAAGTCGGTGGCAATCGGCTTCATCGCCTCGAACCATGTGCGGGCCGGCTCGCTGCCGCCAAAAAGGTCACCGCTGCCGCACTTGCGCAGTGGAAACGAGCAGATTCCGGACGGATTGCTGGAGTCGTCGAAAACATAATTCGCGGCCGCGTACTGATTCGTGAACCCCACGAAGCCGGCGGAGCGATGCGCTTCCGTCGTGCCGGTCTTACCCGACATCGGCAGGTCCCACCCCACCGAGGCCGCGGCGCCGGATGCGGTGCCCGGACTCAACGCGTCCTTGCTGAGCGCGTTCGCCAACGTGTTGGCCAGCCCTGTGGGCACGGCCTGCTCGCACGGCTGAGTGGCAACCGGAACCTCGTTGCCGTGGCGGTCGAATATCTTGTCGACCGGATTCGGCGGGCACCAAACCCCGCCCGATGCCAGCGTTGCCGCAACATTCGACAGCTCGAGTGCGTTGAGCTCGAAGGGCCCCAGCGTGAACGACCCCATGTTCTGCCTCTTGATGAAGTCGGCCAGGCTTTCGTTGCTGTCGGGGTCATAGTCGCGCGCCGTTCCGGGCAGCGCGTAGGACCGCATCCCCAGCCGCACCGCCATGTCGACCGCGCGGGTCACGCCAACCTGTTGAATCAGCTTGGCGAAGGCGGTGTTTGGTGAGACGGCCAGCGCGTCGGTGACCTTCAGGGAGCCGCGGTAGTTTCCGGCATTCCTGACGCACCATGTCTCCTTCGGACAGCCCGGCGTATCGCTGCTGCCGAGACCCCTGGCCTGGAACGTTCCCGGGACATCCAACTGAGCATCGATGCCCATGCCCATATCGAGGGCGGCCGCCGTGGTGAAGATCTTGAAGATCGAACCGGCGCCGTCGCCGACAAGCGAGAACGGCAGCGGCTGCATGGTCTCGTGGGCATCGTCGTTCAGTCCGTATGCGCGATTGCTCGCCATCGCGATCACCCGATGCGAGTCAATGCCGGGCCTGATCACGTTCATCACACTTGCGACGCTGTCGAGTTTGGGGCTGGCCAGCTTGTCGATCGCCGACTTGACCGAACCCTGCACCTTCGGGTCCAGTGACGTGCGAATCAGAAAGCCGCCGCGGGCCACCTGGTCCGTGCTGATGCCGGCCCGCGCGAGGTAGTCCAGCACGTAGTCGCAGAAGAACCCGCGATCGCCGGCGGTGATACAGCCGTTCGGCAGCCCGTTCGGCTGGGGCAGCACGCCCAGCGGCTGGTTCTTGGCCGCCCTCAGCTCGTCGGCATACCGCGGAAGATTGTCGATCATGGTGTCCAACACGACGTTCCGACGGCTGATCGCGCTGTCGGGGTTGGTGTAGGGATCGTGCAGACTGGTCGACTGCACCAGTCCCGCGAGCAGCGCGGCCTGCTGCCAGTTCAGCTCGGAGGCGTCGATCCCGAAGTAGGTCTGCGCAGCGTCCTGGACACCGAACGCGCCATTGCCGAAATACACCAGGTTGAGATAGCGGGTCAGGATCTCGGCTTTACTGAGCGACTTGTCGAGCGCCAGCGCCATCCGGATCTCGCGCAGCTTCCGGGCCGGTGTCACTGCGACAGCGGCGCGCCGCTGGGCATCGGTCTGAGCCGTTACCAGCAGTTGGTAGTTCTTGACGTACTGCTGCTCGATCGTCGAACCGCCGCGCGTGTCGGGGTTGCCGGCGAGGTACCCGGACAGGCCGGTCAGTGTGCCGGGCCAGTCGACGCCGTTGTGCTCGGCGAACCGCTTGTCCTCGATCGACACGATCGCGAGCTTCATCGTGTTGGCGATCTGGTCGGTCGGCACTTCGAAACGGCGCTGTGCGTACAGCCAAGCAATTGGATGTCCCTCGGTGTCGACCATCGTCGACACCTGCGGGACGTCACCCGCGATCAGTTGCGAGGAGCCGTTGGCTACGACGTCCGCCGCGCGATTCGACATGAACCCAATGCCACCGACGAGCGGGAACATCAACGCCGCCGCAAGCGCTCCGGCCAACAAACAGCAGCCCGCCAACTTGCGGACTGTGGCCCCCGTCGGCCGCCCCTCCGACATAACTCCAGGTTATTCGCTGGTAGCGCCCGAATTCCGGTTATTGACGAAAGCGTGACACTACGGATATCGGCGTCCTGACGAACCCGAACACGACATCGTGAATCCTTGGGCTGGAACAATTCTGGCCGGCACGGCGCGACGCTGACAGGAAGCTCCCAGGCTCGCCGAATTGGGATCGGTATCCAGGCGGTCGACCTTTACTTGTGCTCATGAAAATCAAACGGCTATCCGACCGCGAGCTGTTGATGAACCAGCAGGCCGCCGCGGTCGCGGCGACGGTGCTGTCCCAGCCGGTCGAGGCGGCCACGCGATGCGAACAGATCTCGACCAAGGCGACGAAGATGTATGCGGCCGGCGGCGGCGATATGCGGTGGAAGAGCGTTCCGAACGGAACAGGGCTGCCGAAGAGCTTCATCCTGGCCGTCACCCGCACTCATGTCTGTGCGCTCGAGGACAAGCAGCATCGGGGCGACCTAGTTCCCGGACAGGTGCTCAAGGTTTGGGACCGCGTGGGTTTCCGGGCGCAGCCCGGGCGCGACGCCATGCTGGCGGCGAGCGGAATGCCCGAGGACCGGCAGAGCCTCATCCTCTTTCTGCCCGTCGACGCCGACAGCAGCCCGATGGCACAGCAGATCGCCCACCAACGCGCGGCGACCGGCCAACGAACACCCGGCCTTCCGCACGGGTTCGTAGTGGGCAGGGACCCGGCGAGCCAGCGAGTGGTCGCCGCACTAGCCGCGTCGTCGCCGCCGGCCGGCGGCATCACGATCAACGGTCAGACCATCCAGCAGATGGTCAACCAAGCGGCCCAGCCGCCACAGCGACCGATAGCCCAACGGCTTGCCGAACTGGAGACACTGCGCGCCACCGGCGTGCTCACCGAGGCCGAGTACGCCCACAAACGCGAGCAGATCATCTCCGAGATCTGACCGCTACCGGCATATGAAAGCCGGCACATGAAAGGAGGCCTCCCCCATCGCATTTGATGGAGGAGGCCAACCCCTCGACAGAGGGCGCTACTTGGCGTGTGCGTGCTTCGCTGTGCCTGCGCTCTTGTCCGCACTCTTCGCTGCACCGCTGGACGTCGCGGCGCCCGCGGTGGACGACGTCTCTGTCTTCTCCGTCGTTCCTTCCTGAGCGGTCGACTCCGTCGCGTCGCCCGCCTTCGTCGCCTCGGAACCGCTGGCCGACTTCGGCTCCAGTTTGTTGCCAGCCGTCACGTCGACGCCCGTATCCATCGGCTTGGTGGTCGAATCAGTCTGCGCCTTTGAACCCGTTGTGGTGCTTGGCGATTCACCGGTGGCTGAGCCGCTCGACGTGGGCTTCGGTGCGGGCGCTTCGATAGCGTTCGTTGCCTCCTTGGTCGGGGCGGCGGCGGCACCGGTCGACACAGTTACGGTCGTGGCGGCCGTCGATGGAACACTGGCGACATCCGCGGTCTTGACCGCAACAGGCGCCTTCGGTGCGAGCGCGCCCGCGATCTTCGCAAGCGCGGCCTGGAGCGCGGCGATTGGCCCGCCGGTGTTGACGAAGAAGCTGCCGTCGGGGTTGAAGACCAGCGCGGAGGAACTGAGAAGTCCGCCCGCCTTGACCGGGAAGGGGCTGTCGACGAGCGGCCCGAGGTCGGGTCCGTAGCCACCATTGAGCAGGCCGTCCGCAACCGTGGCTGGCGCGCCAAGAAGCGCGCCGACGACCGCCATCGGGTTGCCAGTACCCACTGCACTGATCACGTTCTGGACGGCGGTCGCTGCGGCGGCGGGCGTGCTGATCAGCGGTCCGATGAAACCGGCCAGGATCAGCTCGGTCCCCAACGTGTCGTCGGTGAACGCCTTGACCACGTTGACGATGTTCTCCAGCGGTTTGGTGATGATCGTCGCGAGCGCAGGCAGGAGGTTCTGCAGGGGCAACCCAAGCGTCAGCGGGATCTGAAGCAGGGCGTTCGCCGCACCCGCGACGTTGCCGGCCGCCAGTTGGCCGACCGCGGTCTGCACCGTCTGCGGCAGCTGCGTCAGGGCGCTACCGACGGACCCACCGGTCGCGCCGAGGGCTGCGCCGAGCGTTCCGACGCTGTTGAGCTGGTTGGCGAGGATGGCCTGCAACACCTGCCCGGGCTTGGCGTTCTCGGCCAGCGTGCTGACGTTGGTGAGCGCGTCATGCAGGACCTGCGAGTAGATCGCGAGCGGATTCACCGCGGCCGTGAGATCGACATCCATGGTGCGGATCGCGGGCAGGTGGATATCTGGCAGATGGACGTCGGCTACCGGTGCCACGGTCGAGGCGACGACGAGGCTCGCGCCGACGAGCGCGACACCTGTCGTGAAACGTGGACGACTGGCAACTTGCATGGAAAACCCCTTGGCTGGTGATCGCCGGCACTGGCGGAACTTACTTGCGAGTAATGTCACAAGCAGCGATGACTCAATCACCAAAACGATCGCCTGCCCATCGCACGAATTGATGATCTTTTGGGAGCCGCGGATTAGATGTACGGAATCATTCCGGCGAAGCGGCGTTAGTCATTACGTAAAACACAGTTCGGCCCGTCGGGGGTGCGCGGCCTCAGTGGTATCGGTTTGGGGCTTGACGGGATGGACGACTGATGGCGCGGGTCGCTCTCAGAGGGCGCAGCGACGCGATGTCGAAGGCGCTGACCGCATTGGACCGCGCGGCGCGAACCGGTCAGGACGCGCTCGTGGTGATCGGCGGTGAACCAGGCATCGGCAAGTCGGCTGTGCTGCGTGCCGTCGTCGAACAAGCGGCGCGGGCCGGGTTCCGGGTCGGCACCGGTAAGGCTGAACAGGGCGACCAAATCGCGCCGGGTGCACCACTTTTGATGGCGTTGCGGTCCGGCACCCGGCCGCTGCTGGCGGGTGAGGTGTTCGCAGGCCTGGCACCGCTCTATGACAAGCCGCTATGGCTCGTCGACAGGATCGGTGCGCTGCTCGAGGAGTTGACCGTCCACAGCCCGGTACTGATCGCAATCGACGATGTGCAGTGGGCCGACCGGCTGACCAGGTTTGCACTCCGTGTGCTGCCCGCCCGGCTGGCGGGTTCGCCGGTGGTGTGGGCCGTCGCCAGTCGATGGTTGCCCAGCGAACCCGTCGAAGAGTTGATCGCGGGGACGGCCGACGCCACCACGATCACCCGCATCGAACTGGGACCGCTGATGCCCGCCGACATCGATGACATCGCAGCGGATGTCCTTGGAGCCGAACCGTCCGCGCACACCCGCAAACTCCTTGGCGGAGTTGGCGGTAACCCATTCTGGGCGGTTCAGGTGATCGAGGGCCTGGCCCGTCGCCACAAACGAGGCCAGGACATCGGCGACCTGCAGTCCGAGCTTTCGGTCGGGGTGCGGGCTCGCCTCGAGGCGCTTTCGGCGCAGACGGCTGCGCTGATCCGGCTGGCCGCGGTGTGGGGTCGCGCACTGAGCATGGCCGACGCAGGACACCTCCTCGGCAACGTGTCGGACGCCCAACTGGGACTGTTGGCGCGGGAAGCCATCGACAACGGCTTGCTCGGCGGCGCCGAAGGCGAAGTGTTCTTCCCACACGACCTGGTGCGTGAATCGGTGTACGCGGACATCCTGCCGGCGGACCGGCGTGCGCTTCACCGCGCATGTG
>Ga0268266_10006011_pt1 | contig 11199 bp, 15 predicted proteins | sample KBSS13metaG_FD_190356 | JGI IMG/M metagenome (GOLD analysis project Ga0268266, IMG submission 190356) | Switchgrass rhizosphere microbial communities from Kellogg Biological Station, Michigan, USA - KBS S1-3 metaG (SPAdes) (version 2) | ecosystem: Host-associated > Plants > Roots > Rhizosphere... | reverse complement strand
ATGGGTAACATCGGCCACAAAAAAGGCCGGGACACCTTGCGATGCCCCGGCCTCCCCTCCGCTTCCCCGCCGCTACCAGCAGGGACGCCATGGGCAGCTTACCGCTTCTGGCGGCGTCCGTCGGTGTTGTCGTCTTCTTCGTCGGCGTCATCCGGTTCCGGATTCTGGCGCGGCGACTGCGGGGTGTGCGGTGCACCCGGCACGGGCTGATTGAACGGCTCGTTCGGGTTCTGGCCGGGATTCTGGCCGGGGTTCGGGTTCGGCGTTGACATGCTCGGTTCCTCGATAGCGGCCATGGCGACCGCATCGCCGACTGTACCGCCTGTAGCGCGCACCACGCGTGACGCGCGCCATCCCTTGCCCTTCACGTAGGCCCGCACCCGGTCGCCCTCCCAGCCGCGCATATAGGCCAGAATCGGCGCGGCCTGCATCACCCGGTCGTGGTCATCCACCAGCAGCCCGGCGACGAAATGCGGCGCGACCACGATCACGATATTCACTGTTTGGTGGCGGTTGAAATAAAGGTCTTTGTTTCCGCGACCATCGCCAAGCGCAGCGTTTCGGCAACCATGCTCAGTGACGACTCGGGGTCCAGATTGGTAAAGCGCGTCAGCGTCCCATCGGGCATCCCAAGCAACAGCGTAAAAGGCAAGTCGCCGTACCCCGCGAAGTCCTTGAACGCTTGATTCATCGCAAGGCCAAACTGTATTGCGTTGTCGGATTGCGTCATGCGCTCCAACATGGCAGCGGTCAGCGCCTTGTCGTTTGCGTCTTCATCGTTCATTGCTTGCGCTCCAATTGTTCCAACAATTCCACCATCACCGTTTTTGCCGAATACCGCGCGATGTTCGCGCAGTACATGCCAACGTCATTGGGGAAAACCACCAGTGCGAAACTTTCGTTACCGGTCTTCTCAAACAATAGGACGCCAATGATTTCTGCAATCTCACGCATCCCCATCGACACCGCGATTTCATCAGGCTTGGCCGCGCGCTCCTTCGGGCCATCCTCCACAAAACGCCAGAGCCACCGCCGATACAATGCGATCAATGCGCTAGGGTCTTTCTCCGAATGACTCAACAACCAATCGGCTTGACCGTCCGGAAATGCCACCAGCACAAAGTCACATTTATGGCCTGCGGTGATTTCAAAAATGCTGGCAATCGCCCTGCCGACAAGCCGCATTCCCTCCGTGTTGTCAGTCATCATCTTCCCCAATGTCGGCCCACATGAAAATGTATTTGCCGCTTGTCCAACCCATGCCCCACGTAATCGTCATGCGCAGCCATTGGGGCACGCCCGCCTGTAGCATCCCGTAGGACAGCACCACGGCCACCGCCACCATCAACAGGACGCCAACCACCGCGCGGGTGGGGCTAACCATCGCACTGCACCGTAGACAAGCGGCCATCGTGGGAGGCAAGCATCTGCGCAAAGGACGGCGTATCGGTGTGCTTGTAGATGCGCCAGCGCAGAAAACCCTCCGCCTCACGTATCGCCGTTTCAAGGTCCATGAAGTAACGCGGGAACGAATCGGAGTGATCCAGATAGAACCCCGGCGCGTCCACCTTGAACTCCCAATGTCCCCGGTCGCAGTAGTGGTTGCGCGGTGCAATCCACGCGTGCACGGGTCGCCCGTCCAAGTCGATCAACCACAGGTTGAGGCAACGATGCGCGTCCAGCACCCAACGCGCGTGGCCGTTGAATGACTTTATTGCTGCAACATCAACCGTCATGCTCTTCATCCTTGGTATGGTCAACGCCGAACGGACCCCAGCCACAGGGGCACGCTTGATAGTCATAGTCGCTTTGCGCCAGCGGCTCGCGGCACTTCGGGCAAATTTCCAGCTTGTCGCAAACCATCATCTTTCCCTCGCCTGTTTCTCAAACAGTTCGGCCATTTTCAACGCGTTCGGGTGCATCTTGCAGTCGTCAACCTGTCCGCGAATGTGCGCCGCCGCATCCAACAGCCACTTGCGCATACGCTTGTTATGTTGCTCGCGGATAATCAACATCACCACGAAACACACGGCGGTCGTGATGATGGATTGCAGCGAGCCGTACCCCAGCCACGCAATGACGGGCAACACAAGCTGCGCGCCAATGGTGACGGCCAGCGGCGTAAGCGACGGCGTGGGGCCAGGTTCGGGAGCGCTCATGTATGCACCTCGAAACGACGTTGATAGGTAGCCGCGCGGTACGGCACGCGGCGGCGGTTGCGGAACACGATACCGCGCGGCATTACTTCGCCGTCTTCCAGAATCACATAACCGGCATTCCAGCTAATCACCAGCACGCGCTCTAATCCATTCGGGCCATGCACCCACGCGCGGAAGCTGGACCGCTCCGAACGCACCGCGAAGGCGTGCCCGGCTTCGGCTTCTTTCCACGTCACATAGCGCTCGGCCATATAGTCGCCGTTGCGGCCATTGAACACATACGTCTCAAACCACAGCGGGCCATCGCGGTAGCCGTGATCCATGCCGAGAAAGACAGTCGAGACACAACACCGCCCTAGCCGATGCTGTGCCACACGCGTGTTGTGCGACTCGCGCCAACGCGCCCACTCCCACATGTCCGCTACGGGCACCACGTCATGCCCGCGCAATATCGCATAGCGCGGACCCCAGCGACCCCCTTCATCGCCGCCCCTGAACCCACCGTCAGCCATGGCCTTATCCTCTTGTCAACCGTAGTATTACGGGCCGCACCCTTGCGCACTTACTGGCCCAGCCGGGGGGCACAATAGCGCGGATTTCCGGTGTTTTACACCACTATTTGACAAACGGCAAAAAGCCTAGTAACTAGGCCATGCGACACCCCGTCGCACAGCATGAGACCGACCCATGAAAATCGGAATCCTTGGACTACTACCCGAGCAAGTGCGGATGGTGCAACAGGAATTCCCCCAGCATTCGTTACACTTCCTCAACCGCGATAGGGAAGGCGAAACACGGACGTTTGCTAAGGGCTGCGATAAGGTCATCTTGATGACCAAATTCATCAGTCATACTATTCAAGATCGGATACCGGAACGTAAACGACTCTTCTGCAATGGAAGTGTCTCCGGCCTCAAGTCCGAAATTCTGAAACTCCCCACACCTTGCAAGGTTATCGCCATGCCGCAGCCCATTCCTATGTCGCAGCGTAAGCCCGCACCCGCCGCTGCACCGGTCATTTCAAAGAAGCCGGGTAAGCAAACGTTGCCGCCTGACGAAATTGTGGATTGGTCACCGCTGGACAATGCAAAGCCGGGCGAGACGGTGCGCATCAAGCGACCGGCCAAGGTCACGATTGCATTGTTTGATGGGCGCGTCACTGCCGGGCGCTGCTATCGAAAGAAGCATTTTGGCGTACACACCACGCCGCACAAGATCGTAGACGGATACGCGGTGATGACGGTGAAGGATCGAACGTTGGAAGCCGTCGCGGCTCTTGAGACTGGCGCATTGCAGCCTAGTCGTCCCGACACGCCACAGGAAGAAGCCGCCGTGCAAGTCTTTACCGATACGCAACGCAACCTGACCACTGCCCCCGCCTTGCAGGCGCGCGAATCCGCATTCTGGCAGTCGGCCTTTATCGAAACCATGCGCCAGTGGCCGGGCGCGCCTGTCGAAACTATCGCAGCACGCGCCGACGAGTGCCTGCGCGCTTATACGTCGCGCGCAGCCATGGCCGCAACCGGGGACCGTCACTAGCTTTACTTGGGTGTGCCCGGTATATCGGGGAGGGGTGCCGGATGGCACCCCTTTTTTTATGCCTGCTCGCTTTCCAACGGGCCAGCATCCGGGGTGACGCCAGCGTTCGGCACCGCGCCAATCACCAGCGGCTTGAGCGCGTCAAGCGCAAGCTGCGCGGCCTCGCCCACTGGACCCTGCGCAGACGGCGACAGGGTGCGAATGTAATCATTGCAAAGCTGCGTGATATAACCCAACGCTTCGTGCGGCTGCATACGGTTCATTTCTCTCTTCCTGTCAGGGGGTGAACACAGCCGCTTCCAACGCACGAACGCGCGCGGCAAGGTCGGCGATAAACTCCAACGTCAAATCCGTTTTGTTGACACCTTCCGTCACCGTTCCATCGGCGAGCGTGTTCGTTGAAACTTGATGTGGCGCGTACACCTTCACGTCATCAGACATAAGGCCCACTGCGTACACACCGCCGTCGATCACTTCGTATTCGTACAGGGTCAGATTGTCGGCGATGCCTGCCGGGGGCTGATAGGTTTCAATGTTGCGCTTCATGCGACGGTCTGACGTTTGCGTCAGCGACACGCAATAGACCGCACCCCGGAACTGCCAGATACCACCGGATGCCAAGTTGTATTCACAGGCGGTGACGTTGGTCTTAACGTCGAACTGCACGAACTGCCCGCTACCGTAATTGGAATAGATCAAGCCATAGCCGTTGTACTGACTGATAAGGTAGTTGCCAGACGTGACCGTGAGCGCACCGGTCATCGTGTCGCCACCCTTATTGAGCTTGCTATTCGGGTCGAAGTTGCCACCCCACCACACGCTTTGACCACGGAACCGAATTTGATCGGAACCGCCTGCGACGGTCGTGTACATGGTCAACGCTTCGCGCCCGTTGCCGCCCGTTGCGTCGTAGGAATACCAACCGAAACTAGCGTCAGCGTTGAGCACTTGCAGCCAGCGCGTAACACGGTCGGCATAACCGGCGGCAACCGTGCCAACCTGCGTGGACACTGCACCGGTATACAGGTTAAGGCCATTCTGCCCTTCGATACCGCCATTGAATACGTGACGCTTGACGTTGGATGCATACGTGTAGACGAACGTTTGCAACGCGTTATCCCACAAGCCAATGCGTCCATCGCCCAAGTTGGAATAGTTGAACCACCAGCCGTTACGGTTGGAAGTCAAGAAATCCTGCGCCGTGCTGGTGATGGTGCCGGTCATCGTGCCACCGGTCAGCGGCAGGAACTGGCCGGTACTGCCATCGGCCACCGCAGCCCACTGCGCCGGAACGAAAGCGCCAGCGGCGACGGCAGCAATGGCGCGGTACATGCGGCCAGCCTGCACAACGTAGTCACCAGCAGCGTAAGCGGCAGTGGTGCTAAAGATGCGCACGGCCAACATGCCCAAGTTGGCCGAACTTGTACCGACGAAAATCTGCATACGGCCCAGGTCGGTGGCAAGGCGTCCAGAGTCCAACACGGCAAGGTCTGCACCACTCGCGCCACGCTGCGGGGAAATAACAACGTTGGTGGCGTCGATCTTGAAATTGCTCAGCGGCACAGGCGCGCCCGCGCGGCCAGCAACGCCGTTGACGTTGTTGATGGCAAAACCGCCCATGTTCAAGTTGCCCGCCATGGCAATGGTGCCATCGGTGCGCAGGTAGCCTTGCAGGAAGATCGTGCTACCCATGCGGAACCAATCGGTCGCGCCGTTGAACGCGATGGAATCGCCGTTGTAGACGGTGACACCGGCAAGCGAGCCGGTCAGGTAGGTGTACCCGCCCGTGGTCAGCCCATCAATGATCCAGAAATCGCCGATGGCAGGCGCGCCGCCCGCGCCGTGCCCGCCCGTGGTCGGGTACTCCGCATTTACGGCAGGCTTGAACGTGCCGCAGAATTTCAGGCCCGATGCAACCTGCGGGATAAAGCTACTGTCAATGGTGCCGTCCGAACCGGTGCGCACCACGATGCCGGGCGAGGCAATGATTCCGGTCGGCTGCCACACGGGCAGGCCACCGGACGTGACAAGAATGGCTTGATCGGCCCCCGGTGCAAGGGTGGCCGTCCAGCCGCCCGCAGCGCCCACCAGCAGGCTTCCAGCGACCGGGACGGGCAACCGGACCTGATAGAGCTGGTCGGCCCATGCGCGCGATACAGCCTGATTGTTGGTCGGCTCAGCGGCAGGCAACACGATTGCCCCGGTCATGGTCCCACCCGCGCGCGGCAACGCGGCGTTGGCCGTGGTCTGCGCCGCCGCTGCGGCGGTACGCGCGGTCTGATCGATGCCAATGTCCGTAAGCCATGCGGTGTTGGCCTGATTGCGCCGACGCATCACGCCGTCGCCACCGCCCGACAGGTCAAGCCACAACATACCGGCGAAGCGCACCGCAGGTTCGGTTGCGCCGCTGTTAACGGTGACGATGGCCTGCGCCATGCTATTCACGTCCGCGCGGAAGTTTGCGCCGGTCGCGTTTGAAATGTTGTAGTCATGCTGTGCCATGGCGGCGCATCCTCAGAGTGAAAGAGTGTCCCAATCGGTCAAGTTGTCCACCAACTCCGGCTGCACATCGTCCACAAGGTCGAAGTGTCCAACCGTGCCGCCATCGGCGCGCGGGTCGCGCATAGATGCGACTTCGGCCTGCAACGTCACTTGCCACAGGTTCGGCGCGACCATTGCCATCACCGGGTCAGACGTGAAACGCACCTTGTGGAAAATGCAGTCCGACAGCGGTCGCCAGATACGCGCGGCCCCGCTGACCAAATCCATCGAAAACCACCCATACCCGTAGGTGTCGAGGAACACTTGCAACAGCCCAAGCTGTTTGGTGTTCATCCGGAATTCCATTGCGAACGCGCCGGGCATTGCAAAGGACGTGCGACGCTGGCGCGTGTAGCCGCCTTCAAACGGCGTGCGCACCAGCCCGAACCCGATGCTGTACTGATACCCGCTACGGTCAGGCGCAGGGAGCGTCGCGGGCCATTTTGGAAGGTCGGCCATTATCGTCAGTCTCCCGTGATCCAGTTCTCAACGAACGTTCCGTAATACGCCGCATCGGAGTATTGCTTTCCGTTGACGCGCACCCGCATTGCTCCACCGGTCTGAATGTTCACGCACTGGAAATGAAACGCCTGTTCCGTGTAGACCGCCGCGCGCCACACCGTCGCATCGCGGCGATTGTCGGCAGGGTAGATCGGCGTTTGCGGCACGCTGGCAAAACTGACGATGGTTCGCGTGGGGTCGATCCAGTCAATACCGATCCATGGCCCTTGCTTTCCGTCATCGCCAACGAACGCCATCACGCCAACCAACGGCCCCAACTTCGCATCCAGCTTGACGCGCCCCTGCGCATCCACTGCGACCACACGCCCGGATTGCTGATTGGACAGTGAGGGAATGGAAACGCCGTATCGCGTCAGCGGCCCAAGCAAATAGCCTTCCGCTTCCAGTTCAAACTCACACGTTTTGTGATTCAACTTCCGATCTTGCCAAACGCACTTGGCCCAGCCATACGCTTGATCCGCGTTGGTGCATCCGAACAGTTCCAGCGATTCCGGTCGCGCACCCTGCGACGGGTAGTAAACGCGCGCCTCGGTGAACGTGGTCGGGTTGGTGTAGACGATTTCCAGACAGTCGGGAATGTCCTCGCCGTCGAAACCGTAACCGATAGTGGTCGAGTCTACTACGATGTTTGAATCATCAAAACCGAACTGTTCCGGGCGCGGCGCGTCCTGCGTAACCGACATGAGTTTGCCGGTAGGTGTGGGGATTGCGCGAACCACGTTGAGCATCTGCTGCATTGCTTCAATCAACGTGATCTGACTGTCATAGATCGCGTTAAACCCGGGCGTAGTCGCCCACTGCGGGCGAAGCTGCGCGAACTTTTCAATGTCCAGTTCCGAATACGGACGCGCGCCGCCATACTTCAAATCCGTGTAGGCGTCACGCACAATGTCGGCGGGGTTGGAAGTGTCCAGCAGCGTATCGCTATAGAGCGGCGCTTGAATCAGCCGGGTGCAGTCCACCGTCACGCGGCGGCTTGCCGCAGCGGCAAGGCCGGAACCGGCAGTGAACTGCATCACCAGCAGCGTGCAGTGTTCGTATGCGCCAGTACCGGGGGGATGGTAGACGCGGAAACGAACGGCGAACAGGGTAGCGTTGCTGACTTCCTTGGACGCTGCATCATCGCGTTTGGTCGCGCGCGCAACACGAATGCGATAACGCGCGGTAGGCATGTCGAACGCCCATGTCACCTTGCGCGCGTTCATCGTCGCACCCGAAATGTTCTGGTTGAAACGCCACACGCCGCCCTCCGGCACGCCGTCGCTGTTCACCTGTTGAATTTCAATGGCGAAGGTCACGTTGAAATTTACGTAGTTACCTTTATCGGTGATCCATGCAATTCCGTTCGGCATCACCACGTCAACATAGATGCGGTTCGTCGTGGTGCTTGAACGCCCTGTCATGAACCACCCAAGCCAGCGGAACGGCTCGGCAGGATTGGTGCCCGGCTGGTACTCGCTCACGGTCCAGTTCACCACGCCGCTTGTAATGACGCGCGCGGCCTGCGACGGCCAGATGCCGCCGTTCGGGCCAAAGTTGGCAACCCAGCCCGTGCCGGAAATAAACATGTTCCACACCAACGAATTCGGGCGCTTCTCGAAAATTTCAAACGGCCCCAGCGTGCTGCCCTGATTCTCGATCAAGATCAACTCACCCACCTTGAATGTGTGTGTGTTGCTGAACTGCATGTAGGCCATCGGCCCGCGCTGCGGGTCAGAGTAGGCTTGCAGGATCATGGAACCGTCGAAGTGATCCGAACCGGTCGGCACCGGCAACGCGCGATCCCACACCGCCGAATTGTTCGGGCCGATACCAACGAACGCTGCGGTGATGCCGCCACCGGTTGAATTGGCAACGTTGTAGAGTTTGCCCGGCACCAGTCCTGCCCACACGTTCCATGCGTTCGGATCGACCGGCGTCAACGTACCGCCCGACACAGTGGCAATCACGGACGCTTCGCTAGGATCGTTCGGCGCTGAAATATCGATTCCGGTCGACTCGGCAATCGTCGCCATGTCTTCGTTCACGCCGGTTAACCATTCGACGTTGCCCAAAATCTGATTATGCTGGTACGGGCCAATCTGCCAGTACCGCACATTGCCTTCCGGCAGGTCACGCACGCGCGATTCGCCCACATACACGTCATTGATGGTGAACTCACCCATGCCAAGGCAAAGGATCATGTACGCGCGTTCGTTGTGGTTGTTGAACTCCGAATAGGGTTGACTTGCAATGTCGGGCATCGCGCGCACACGTCCGTAGATCACCGGCACAATGTCGCTCAGGCGCGCGGCGTTCTGATCCAACTGGATCGAGTAGGAAGGGCTTGCAGATTTCGCATTGCTGTTACGCGGCTTGGGCTTGGTCAACGCGCTGACAAGGTAGGAAACCGCAGCGCTGATAAGCGCGCTGATAACCGCCTTGAGTACAGCAGCGCCAAACGCGGCACCCTCCGGTGCAATGCCAACCACGATGCTATCGCCAGCCTCCAACACTTCATCACCGTGCAGGCGACGCGCGTTGCGCAGGATGATGACAGCCGCGTCCAGATGCTCGGGGAACGTCGCGCGCACTGCGTCAATGGCCGGGATGCCATTCGCGCAGTCACGCTCCACCCAACGGTGCGGCTTGAATGGATCGGGGATAAAACGAATCACGGCCATACGTAGAACCTCACCGTGGGATAGATGTTGCGCAGCGTCGCCAACGACCCAATGTGCGCGCCAACGGTGCGCCCGGTATTCAACACGCGTTGTTCGCCCAAGCTCAGACACACGTGCTTGATGGCCCCGGCGTAGTTGCCCAGCGCAATCACGGCTCCAGGTATCGGCGTATCCACTTCCACCCAACCCACGGGCGCATCTACTACATCACACACCTGCCACGTTTCGGGAAGGTCGGGCAACGTGCGCCCGAACAGCGCCAACGATGCGGCGCGCGTCAGGCCCCAGCAATCGAACGCGTCCGGGCCATTGCTGGCCGGGTGCCACGGCTTGCCGACGAATGCAGAAAGATCGTTCATCGATTCAACCCCGGCCAGCGCTCGCCGCGATAGAACACGCGCGGCCATTTGCGGTTGATGATGTCCGTGCGCGAAGCGGTCAGGCTGATTGCGGTTTTCGTGGCGGCGACGTTGGTAATGGTCAACTCCACCGGGATAGCCTGCGGCGCACTGCGCTGTTTGTTGGTGTACGCGCGCCACGTGATCGAAATCGGGAAGGCCGGTTGCTGCTGCGCCAGTTCCAACGCCGCCCACATTTCGCCGCCCACGTTGTCCATGGCGATAGACATATCCTGTCGGCCATCGGTGCCAGCGTCGGGCAAGTCGATCTGAAACGCGACCGGCGTTGCGGTGACAGCGCGCCCCGTTTCAAACGTGACTTGAATCGGCTCGGGGAAGTTGACCAACACATAGCCCTGCGGCCAATTCGGATGGGTCAGTTCGATCACGTCCAACCACATTTCATCCGGTGGCGCAGCGATCATCCACCGGACCAGTTCCGCCGACGCGCCAATGCCCGTGGTCATCGCCGCACCCCATAGGTGCGCTCAAGCGTGGTTGCAAACGGGTTGCCGCCGCGCATCACGTCCGTTGCGAGCGAGTCCTTTACCTGACGAACGATAATGTCGAGATTGTCGCCGTCCGCCTGCGTGCTGATCGACGCGCCTGCGTAGTTGTGCACGTTGACTTTCGTCCCACCGCCACGCACGCCCAAGCGGCCCTGTCCGTCGCGCCCAAGCGGCATGATGGCTTCCGGCCCGGCCTCGCCCATGACGCCCAAGCGGCCACCGCCGAACGTGAAGGGCGTGGCACTGTGCACGATGCCGCCTTGCGCAAACGGCATCATGCCGCGCTGGTCGAACGCGCCGCCGTTGGCAACGCCTTGGAAGCCCCAGCTTCCGCCGCTGTTGAATCCAAGCGCGGACATGGCTTTCTGCGTCACGTACATGGCGAGCAACTGGACAATCAAACGCTTCACGGCTTCCGTTGCGCTGTCGCTGCCTTCGGTGATGGAGTGGAAAATGTCAGTGAAGCCCATCGCTACCGTGTCGGTGTACTGCTGCGATTCGTCGGCCAACTCGCGCTGGCGTTGCTTGGCCGCTTCGGTGGCGTTGTTGATCGACTGGATTTCGCCAGTCAATTCCAACTCGCGCTGGCTGGCCCCGCCTTGGCGCAGGCGCAGCAGTTCGATTTCATCTTCCGTTGCGCCGTTGCTGCGCTCGATGGCAACCGTGCGTTCGTTGATAAGCGCCGTCTCACGTGCGATCTGTTCGTTAAGCTGTTGCTGCATTTCCGCTTCGGCGCGCGCCTGTTCGCGGTTGGCTTGATCGATGGCGCGTTGCGCTTCCTTCGCCGCCTGCGCACGTTCGCGCTCGGCGGCGGCTGCGGCTTTCTTCGCTTCGCTCTCCGCCTTGGATGCGGCTGCGGATCGGCCCG
>Ga0268266_10006009_pt1 | contig 11203 bp, 10 predicted proteins | sample KBSS13metaG_FD_190356 | JGI IMG/M metagenome (GOLD analysis project Ga0268266, IMG submission 190356) | Switchgrass rhizosphere microbial communities from Kellogg Biological Station, Michigan, USA - KBS S1-3 metaG (SPAdes) (version 2) | ecosystem: Host-associated > Plants > Roots > Rhizosphere... | reverse complement strand
CCGTCGAGATAGAGGTAGGGGATCTTCTCGGCGTCGAGCTGCCGGCGGAGGATGCCGAGGAAGCTGGTGAACTGCGAGAAGACCAGCGCCTTGTGCCCCTCGTCGAGCACCTCGCGGAGCTGGGGGAGGAGGAGGTCGAGCTTGGCCGAGGGCTCGTTCGAGCGGCGGGAGTCCACGAGACCCGGGTGGCACGCCGCCTGGCGCAGGCGCAGCAATGCCTCGAGGACCAGGATCTTGGCCTTCCCCAACCCCTGCTCGCCGATGCGCGCGCCGAGCGATCCGCGGTAGTGGTCCCGCAGCTCGTCGTAGAGCCGGCGCTGGCGAGGGGGGAGCTCGCAGTAGAGCGTCTGCTCCAGCTTGGCGGGGAGCTCGGGGGCGACGGCCTCCTTGGTGCGGCGCAGGATCAGGGGGCGCAGGGCGCGGGCGAGCAGCTCGCGGTTCTCGCCGAGGGGAGCGCGCAGCTTGTCGGCGTTCTGGCGGAAGTGGGGGGAGGCGCCGAGGAAGCCGGGGTTCAGGAACTCCAGCAGGCTCCAGAGCTCGCCGAGATGATTCTCGACCGGCGTGCCGGTGAGCGCCAGCCGGTGGCGGCCGCGCAGCAGGCGGGCGGCCTTGGCGGTCTGGCTGTCCGAGTTCTTGATCGCCTGCGCCTCGTCGAGGATCAGATAGTCGAACTCCGTCTTGCGCAGCGCCCCCACGTCCTTGCGGAGAGTGCCATAGGTGGTGAGCACGACATCGCAGCCGGCGAACGAATCGCTGTCGCGGGCGCGGCGGGCGGCGCCGGTGTAGTCGAGCACGCGCAGGCGCGGCGTGAAGTGGGCCGCCTCGGATTTCCAGTTGAAGACCAGCGAGCGCGGCACCACCACCAGGGACGGCGGGAGATCCGGGATCTCCCCGCTCTCGCGCGCGGCGCGGCGGGCTTCGAGCAGGGCGAGCACCTGGACCGTCTTGCCGAGCCCCATGTCGTCCGCCAGGCAGCCGCCGAAGCCGAACTCGCGCAGGAAGTGGAGCCACCCCAGGCCGGCGCGCTGATAGCCGCGCAGCTCCCCCTGGAACTCCGGGGGCGCATCGACCGGCGTGATGCCCGCGAAGCCGTGGAGATGCTGGCGGGCGCGCTCGAAAGCCGCGTCGCACGTCACCTCCGGCTCGTCGTCGACCCAGGCGTCGAGCAGGACCGCCTGCACCGAGCGGAACCGCAGGTGATCCCCCTCGGCGGTGCCGAGGCGGGCCATGGGGGTCAGCCGCTGGATCCACTCCTCGGGGAGGAGGCCGAGGCTGCCGTCCCCGAGGGTGATGAACTTCTGCCCTTTCCGCAGCGCCGCGAGCAGCTCCGGCAGCCGCACCGTCTTCCCCTCGAAATCCGCCTCGCCGTGGAGATCGAACCAGTCGACGCCCGAGGAGATCGACATCTGGAAGCGGCCGGCGGTGCGGTAGACCTTCCCCTCCGCCTCCACCGCCCACCCCTCGGCGAGGAGCGCGGAGACCGCCTTGGGGACGCGGCCGGGGTGGATCTTCAGCGGCGGCGTGCCGGAGAGCGAGTCGGTGTCCGGGCGGAAGCCGAGATCCGGCAGGCGGTCGGCGCTCCGCCGTTCCGCCTCGCGGTCGCGCAGGAGGAGCCGCCGCTCCTGCTGGTGATAGACGCCATGGACGGGGGAGGCGGCCTGGACCTCGATCCCTTCATAGAGGAACGAGAGCTCCGCGCGCGGCGCGCCGCGCGCCCAGGAGGGGGGGAGGAGGCGGAGGCGCGGCCGGGGGGGCGTGTGCGCCTCCTCGAAGCGCATCGATTCCGGCAGCTCGAGGCGCGGCAGGTCCGGCGCGGCGAGGAGGCGCGCGAGCAGCTCGTCGCGGTCCACGGCGGGCACCCGCAGGGCCTTCTCGGGATCCAGCAGCGAGGCCCAGCGGGAGTTGCCGTCCGCGAGGCGCGAGATGCGGCCGCGAGCGAGCAGGAACCCCGACGCGCCGAGCACGACCGGCGGCGCCTCGGGGCCCAGCCGCTCGTCCCCCCGGCGTAGCGAGGCGGAGACCCGGCAATCGCCGCCCTCCTCCTCGCGCACCTCCAGCCAGACCTCCCAAGGGCGCCCCTCCTCCCAGGCCACGGGCTCGCTGAGATTGGAATCCTTCTTCCGGCGCGCCCGGAAGCGGCCGGTGGTGGAGAGCAGGGGGAGCAGGACCGTCGCCGCCGGCGGCGGCACCTCGCAGCGGGCCGGGATCTGGGAGGTGTAGCTCGCCGCCGACCACCGTGTCGCCCCGGCGCCGAGCGTCGCCAGCAGAGAGAGGCAGGTCTGGTCGGCGGAATTGGGGAGCCCCGGGATGTCGTCGCGGTTCATGCTCAGGGGGGAGAGCCGTTCCCAGGAGCCGTCGGGGTTCTGCCAGCCGCTGAGCAACTGGATCGAGAGCCGCTGCGACTTGAGAGTGGCGGGGACGTCGAGCAGGTAGAGGACCTCCCGCCCGGCCGTCGAGACCGGCGCGACGGCGGGGGTCGGGTGGACCGCGAGGTCGTTGAGGGTGTCGCGCCAGGTCAGGGGGCGGGCGGGGACCGGCTGCGAGCGCTCCTTGATCGAGCCCGGGACCATGAGCTTGCGCGGCAGGTCGCCGTCGGCCCCCCGCAGCCCCTTTCGCGCGTCGGCGGCGAGGATCGCCGCCCAGACATGCTTGCAGGTCTCGCCGCCGGCGAAGAAGGGGCAGGAGCAGTAGGCCCAGAGATTGGCGCCCTCGCGGGTGAGGGAGACCTGGTACTCCTCCGACCCGGTGACGGCGGCCCGCGCCACCTCCGGCCCGCACTCCGTGAGCTGCACCCGTTCCGTCTGAAAATAGGCGCGGCCCCGCTCGCGGACCCGCCAGTCGACAAGGTGAGCGAGCATCGAGGCGAGGGTCATGCGGCGGGCATGCTAGCAACTTCGGGGGCGGGGACAAAGCGGGGGAGCTCAGACGCGGGCGTAGATGGTCTCGCGATGGGCGGTCCCCTTGCGGACGAGGCGGATCACTCCGCGGAGCATCAGCCGGCGCAGGGCGGTCGAGGCGAGACGGGAATCGATGGGCTTGCGGAGCTCACGGGAGTAGCGCCGGTTCACCTCGGCGGCGATGCGCGTGGGAGCGAACTCCTCACCCGCCGGCATCTCCGCGGCCGCCCGGGCCACCAGCTTGCTGGGGAGGACGGGCTTCAACGGCGGCAGCGGCTCCGCCCGCGCCGGCTCGGGAGCGGCGACCCGGGACGCGATCTCGGCGGCGCTCCCGGCCGCCGCCTTGAACGCCTCGTAATGGCGAGCGATCGTCTCCAGCTCCGCCGCATGAACCGCCCGCTGCTCGCGATGATGGGCTTCGCGGGAGGCATGATGCGCCTCCTGGTCGCGATGGCTCTTCATCTGCGCCTCCAGATTTGCCAGCACCTGTGCCACCGAAAGCTGTGAGCTCACCCGTTACCCTCCTTGATCTCCTCCGCCGTCGCGAAGACGCCACCAGGGGAGATTCATCGCCCCGCGAACCCCGCTGAAGAGGATTGAAACTGTCGCATAGTCTACCGGGAAACCCCGCTGCCGCCCGCTCTCCCGGATTTCCCACCTAAGCTGTCGCGATGTACCGGTACAACGCGACCTCTCCAGCAACTACGCGTCGCCTCTCCCCTCTATGCAACGCCTCTGGTGACATTGAGACGCCTGCGCGTACAACGCGACATCGTGCCGGTACATCGCTTCATCGTAGATCGATTATGCGACGCCTCCGGTGATTACGCGTCATTGTCCGGAGATATTGAGTCGCCTCCGCTGGTTATGCGACGTATCCAATAGCAATTCGACAGCTCCGGCGGCAATGCAACGTCTCCAGGCTCAGTGCGTCGTCGTCCGGCGGTATTGCGATGTCTCTACTGGTTACGCGACTTCTCCCGGGACATTGCGTCATATTCTCTGGACAATGCGACGTCGCTTGTGAGATCGCGACGTCAGTGGCTCATGGCTGGAGCAGGAGTCGGCGGCACTCCTTCTCGAATGGCGCAAGGTCGCCGGCGCGCGGCGCATCACATAGAGCTTGAACTCGTCGCAGCGGTCCAGGTCGGCGCAGAAGACCCGCTCGCCACGGAGGATGTCGAGGGCGAGAAAAGCGCTGGTCCTCCCGGCGTCGATCACTACTCGAGAGAGTCGATCGCTGCCCAGAGCGCGTCGAGGTCGAGGGTAAGCCGCGTGTCGTGTGGCTGGCCTACAGGCTTCTGGCTCATGGGAAAAGTGCTATCACGGTGGTCGTCCTTCACCCGTCCGGAGGAGCTTCCTCAGTCTAGCGCACCTTTCCCGATCTACGGTACGATTTCTCTTCAGACATGCCAAACCAGCCCAAGAAGTCATCCCGTGGAAGAATTCCCGACCAGCTTCAGGCCTGGATCGACGCCCGGAAGCTGCGCCACCTCTCTCACGCCCATGTACAGATGGCGCGCGAGCTGGGGATGAACCCGAAGAAGCTCGGGAAGATCGACAACCATCGCCAGGAGCCCTGGAAGGCCCCCCTGCCCATCTTCATCAAGGATCTGTACTTCAAGCGGTTCGGCAAGGAGCGGCCGGACGTCGTGCTGTCGATCGAGGAGATCGCCAAAAAGCAGGAGGAGAAGAAGGCGGCGAAGTGCGAGGCGAAGCGTCTCCGCGCCGATTCCGAGCCATGAGCGCCGAGGGTGATATCGGGAAGGCCGAGAGCGAACGCCCCGAGTTCCTCGACTGGCAGAAGGAACTCTTGGACCAGCGTCTGAAGGGACGCTGAGACCTATCCCGAGGAAGGGGTTTCCTGGGATGAGGCGAGGCAGCGCCTCGAACGGCAGCTTCCAATCCGATAGGCCAACCCTGGGAGCGCCGGCGTCCCGCCGGCCTACTGACTTGAGTTAGTTGCCGGCGGGACGCCGGCGCTCCCAGGGGATCTCCCTTAAGCTGTCAATTCTGCCGTGACAGACCCTAGTGTGGACAGTGTTGGACAGGCTCTATCCAGGCGAGATTTAGAGAAGCCCCCTCTCTGATACACTCCCCCGCGGCCCGGCCTGCCGGCGCCTTCTGTCCCTTTCTGGGGACGATTCCATGTCTCGAATCCAAGTTCCCAGGGAACTTTCTCGGAGGAGAACGTCTTGAAGATCCACGAGTATCAGGCCAAGGAGATCCTGCGCCGGTATGGGGTCGCGACCCCCAAGGGCAGGGTGACGGAGAGCGCCGACGAAGCAGCCAAGATCTGTGAGGAGCTCGGCGGCCGGTGTGTCGTCAAGGCCCAGATCCACGCCGGCGGACGCGGCAAGGGCGGCGGCGTCAAGCTCGCCAAATCCCCCGAGGAGGCCCGCCAGTACGCGAGCCAGATCCTCGGCATGCAGCTCGTCACCCACCAGACCGGCCCCGAAGGGCAGCTCGTCCGCAAGGTCCTCATCGAGGAGACCGCCGACATCGCCCAGGAGCTGTATGTCTCGATCACCCTCGACCGCGCCCAGGGCAAACCGGTCATCATGGCCTCCTCCCAGGGCGGCATGGACATCGAGGAGGTCGCCGAGAAGGACCCCGACGCCATCTCCCGCGTCGCCATCGAGCCGGAGATCGGCATCCAGCCGTTCCAGGCCCGCGCCGTCGCCCGCGCCCTCGGCCTCAAGGGTGGCGCGGCGTCGAAGGCCGCGAAGCTGATCACCGGCCTGGTCAACTGCTACATGGACACCGACGCCTCGCTCGCCGAGATCAACCCGCTGATGGTCACCGGCGGCGGCGACGTCATGGCGCTCGACGCCAAGATGAACTTCGACGACAACGCCCTCTTCCGCCACAAGGACGTCCTCGACATGCGCGACCTCGCCGAGGAGAACCCCCTGGAGGTCGAGGCCAGCAAGTTCAACCTCAACTACATCAAGCTGGACGGCAACATCGCCTGCATGGTCAACGGCGCCGGGCTCGCCATGGCGACGATGGACATCATTCAGCTCTACGGCGGCGAGCCGGCCAACTTCCTCGACGTCGGCGGCGGCGCCTCGCAGGAGGCGGTCAAGAACGCCTTCCGCATCCTGGTCTCGGACCCCAACGTCAAGGCCGTGCTGATCAACATCTTCGGCGGCATCGCCCGCACGGACCGCATCGCCCGCGGCGTCGTCGGCGCCCTCGAGGAGCTCGCGGACGTCAAGATCCCGGTCGTCGTGCGCCTGGAGGGGACCAACGTCGACGAGGGGCGCCGCATCCTGCGCGAGGCGCCGTTCCAGTTCATCGTGGCCGAGCAGATGGCCGACGCCGCCGAGAAGGTCGTGGCGGCTGCCAAGGGAGGAGCGTAATCATGGCGATCTGGGTCGACAACGACACCCGACTGCTCGTGCAGGGCATCACCGGCAAGGAGGGGACGTTCCACGCCCTCGGCTGCCGCGACTACGGAACCAAGGTGGTGGCCGGCGTCACCCCGGGCAAGGGGGGGGAGGCGGTCGAGGGGATCCCGGTCTACGACTCGGTCGCCGAGGCCCGCGAGGCCACCGGCGCCAACGCGTCGATGATCTTCGTACCGCCGCCGTTCGCCGCCGACGCCATCATGGAGGCCGCCGCGGCCGAGATCGAGCTGGTGGTCTGCATCACGGAAGGCATCCCGGCCAACGACATGCTGAAGGTGAAGGACTTCCTGCGCTCGCATCCCACCCGCCTGGTCGGCCCCAACTGCCCGGGCGTGATCTCGCCGGGGATGGCCAAGATCGGCATCATGCCGGGGCACATCCACAAGCAGGGCTCGGTGGGGGTGGTCTCCCGCTCGGGCACGCTCACCTATGAGGCGGTCTGGCAGCTCTCGAACCTGAACCTCGGGCAGTCGACCTGCGTCGGTATCGGCGGCGATCCGGTCAACGGCACCAACTTCATCGACGTGCTGGAGCAGTTCGCGGCCGACCCCCAGACCGAGGGGGTGATCATGATCGGCGAGATCGGCGGCAACGCCGAGGAGGACGCCGCCGAGTGGATCAAGGCGAACTTCAACAAGCCGGTCGTCGGCTTCATCGCCGGCCGCACCGCCCCCCCCGGACGCCGCATGGGCCACGCCGGCGCCATCGTCGCCGGCGGCAAGGGTACGGCGGCGGAGAAAATGGCGGCCATGAAGGAGGCCGGGCTGCATGTGGTGGAGAACCCCGCGGAGCTCGGAACGACGATGGCTAAGGCGTTGGGGAAGTAGGGAGACGGAAACCGAAGGCCCCGCCCAGGCATCAATGCCCGGGCTACGCTCCAAACGAAAAGCCGGGTGAACCCGGCTCGGGGGGAGTCCCCTTCAGGGGGCTTGGGCGTTTCAGGGTAGCCCGGGCATTGATGCCCGGGCGGCGCGGATCAGGAAAGTCAAACCATGGCCCCAGGCAACGGACACCCGACCGCCGGCTGGCTCGCCCTCCTCGGAGGGGGCGAGTTCAGCTTTGGCGAGACGGAGGACGCGGACCGGGTCTGGATCGAGAAGACGCCCCCGGGGCCGGTGGGGTTCATCCCGGCGGCTTCGGGGTCGAACGACTATCCACGCCATTTCGCGGAGTATCTGAAAGCCACGTTCGACCGCGAGTTGGAGATCATCCCCATCTACCGCGACCGGGACGGCCGGCGGATGCGGAACTCGGAGCGGATCCGGGACGTCGCGGCGGTCTACATCGGCGGCGGCGTGCCTGACCACCTTCTGCAGGCGATCCTCGACACGCCGGCCGCCGAGGCGCTGGCGCGGAAGCTCGCCGAGGGGGGCGTGGTGGTGACGATCGCCGCCGCCGCCCAGTGCGCCGGGAAATTCGCCCGCAGCATCTTCAAGGGGGACCTGATCCCCGGCTTCGGCTGGCTGCCGGACGGGGTGGTGGAGCCGAACTTCGATCCCGCCCACGACCGCCGGCTGCGCAAGATGCTGGTCGGCGCGGGCGTGGACTACGGGCTCGGCATCCCCGCCGGCTCGGCGGTGATGATGGGTCCGGAGAACGCGGTGGACGTGGTGGGGACGGTGTTCCGGATCGAAGGGGTGGAAGGGGACATCGAGGTTTTGTAGAAGTAGAATCGGCCGGCCGACGCCGGCTCGACCCATATTGACAAGAAATCAGAGACGAGAGGGAGTACCATTCCATGCAGATGACGTTAGCGATCCTCAAGCCGGATACCGTCGAGGCGGGCAACGCGGGCAAAGTTCTTGCTCATCTGGAGCAGGAGGGCTTCACGGTCCGCGGCCTCAGGATGCTGCGGCTGACGGAAGCCCAGGCGCAGGCCTTTTACGAGGTTCACAAGGAGCGGCCGTTCTACGGCAGCCTGGTAGAGTTCATGACGAGCGGCCCGGTGGTCCCGGTGGCGCTGGAGCGCGAGGACGCGGTGACCCATCTGCGCAAGGTGATGGGCGCCACGGACGTGGCCAAGGCGGAGGACGGGACGGTCCGCAAGCTGTTCGGCACGTCGATCGAGCGCAATGCCATCCACGGCAGCGATTCGCCGGAGAACGCCGCCATCGAGCTCTCCTTCTTCTTCTCCCGGGCCGAGCTGCAAGCGGCCCGCTGAGGTCAGACCCCTATGTATCGATTCCCACACGCGGCGCCGCAGAACCAGCTCCCCGAGGAGCGGCAGGGGCGCACGATCGGCCGCTTCTGCCTGGTCTGCGGGAGCATCTATCCGCTGCACCGCAAGCTCCACCGGGGGAAGGCGATGTATGGCCGCGATCACATCGCGTCGCCGTGCTCTCACGAGGGGGACGCTTTCGAGGAGGGCGCCAACTGGTGGCAGCCGGCGGTCGAGGTGTTGCCGGAGGCGGTCGAGAAGGCCGCCGAGGACTTGACGATCGGGGCTCCGGTGAAGGGGACGTCGCCGTAGCCGGTTCGTCGTAGCCAGTCAGGGAGGAGGGTTCTTCTAGCCGGGATGAGCGTCGTGAATCCCGAATCGCGAGCCGCCCCAACGCCCGGGGCGGCTTTCGCCTACCACCGCTCGAGCCAGCTCGTGGAGTGGCTCCGGCGGGGGAACGGAGTCCGCCTCGCCCTGTCGGCGGCCGCCGGCCTCTTCGGGGTGCTGATCCACCACTGGAGCGGCGGGCTGCTCTTCCCCTTCACTCCCGCCATCTCGCTCACCGCCGGCCTCCTCTTCGGCTGGCTCGGCATCGCCGGCACCATCGCCGGCCAGTTCGCGGCGGTCTGGATCACCCGCGACAGCGCTTCCGACGCCCTGATCCTCTCGCTCTCCTTCGCCCTCGCCGGCGCCATCGGTTGGGTGATCTTCCACTATGTCCCCAAGCTCGGGCGCGGCCTGCCGAACCTGCGGTCGTTTCTCTGGACCCTGGGCGCCGGCGTCGTGGGGGGCCTGAGCGGCTCCGCGCTCTCGCTGGCCTTCTCCAGCCCGGCCGGCCAGGCGGCGGGGCGGTCGGCGGCCCTGTGGGTCTGGGCCTGGGCGACCGGAGCCCTGGTCAGCGTCGTGCTCCTCGCGCCGCCGATCCTGCTCCTGTTCGACCGCTATGGCCGGCGCTGGATGGTGCCGATCCCGGACGAATTCCGGGGGGAGGACCGGCAGCAGGGCGGGACGATTCCCGGCAGCGGCGAGGAGACGGTCATCGTCTTCGCCGCTCCGGCGCGCGACACGCGGAAGGGTCTTCGCGATCTCCTGCTGGGCTCCTCGATGGTGCTGGCCGCGGCGGCCGTGAGCCTCTCGCTGATCTGGCTCCTGCCGCGCGGCATCGAGTGGACGCCGCTGGTCTATCTCCTGCCGATCCTCTGGGCCGCTCTCCGGTATGGCTTGCGCGGCGGCATCCTGGCCGCTTCGGGGAGCGGCATCTGCCATCTGGCGGGCCTCGCGGGGCTGGTGGTCTTCGTGGGCCTGACCGGATTGAGAGAGGAGGTCTGGACCGAACGGGCCGACCTGCTGATCCTCTCGGTGGCGGGCGCCCTGGTCGGGTGGTCGCGCCAGCGGGAGGTGCGGCTGCGCGAGGAGCTGATCGAGTCGAACCGGCTGCTGCGGCGCGATCTCGTCCGCGTCTCGGACGCGCTGATCCAGGCGGTCGAGGCCAAGGACGCCTATACCGGAGGCCACCTGCGGCGGGTGAGCGAGTACGCGGTGGCGGTGGGGGAGAAGCTCGGCCTGCGCGGCCGGGATCTGGAAACTCTTCATTACGCGAGCCTCCTGCACGACGTCGGCAAGCTCGGCGTGCCCGAATCGGTGCTGCGCAAGGAGGGGCCGCTCGACGCCCAGGAGACCGGCCAGATGCGCCTGCATCCGGAGATCGGAGCGCGGATGCTGGAGCGGCTGGAGCTGCTGCGGGGCGCGGCGCCGCTGGTCCTCCATCACCAGGAGCGCTTCGACGGCGAACTCGACGGGCAGCATCCGGGCTATCCCCAAGGGATCTCGGGGGAGCAGATCCCGCTCGGCGCGCGCATCATCGCCGTGGTGGACGCCTTCGACGCCATGACCACGACTCGCCCCTACCGCAACGCCCTGCCCCAGGTGGAGGCCGCGGCCGTGCTCCGCCGGGAGCGGGGGCGGCAGTTCGATCCGCTGGTCGTCGACGCCTTCCTCGACTGTCTCGCCGAGCGTCCGTGGAGGGTTTGAAACCGGATTGGGAGGCCCTGGACCGCCACCTCGCCCAGGTGCGCGGGTGCCGGATCTGTCCGACCGTCGTGCCGCCGCCGGTGGCCGCCCGGCCGGAATTCTGGCCGCGCGTGATGCTGGTCGGGCAGGCGCCGGGGCCGAAGGAGGTCGTCCTGCAGCGCCCGTTCGCCTACACGGCGGGGTCGCGCCTGTTCGCCTGGTTCAACCGCCTGGGGGTCCCCGAGGAGGAGTTCCGGCGGCGGGTCTGGATGGCGGCCGTGATCCGCTGCTTTCCCGGCCGCGCGCCCCAGGGGGGAGACCGGGTTCCCAATCCCCTGGAGATCGCCAACTGCTCCCCCTATCTGGAGGAGGAGCTCCAATTGATCCGCCCGGCGACGGTGATCGTGGTCGGCCAGCTCGCGATCAAGCTCTTCCTCCCCGAGACCGCTCCGCTGCACGAACGGGTGGGGAGGGCGTTCCCGGGCTCGCGGGGGGATCTGAAGTTCGACGTCATCCCGCTGCCCCACCCCTCGGGCCGTAGCACCTGGCTGGTGAAGCCGGAGAATCAGGAGCTGCTCGACCGGGGGCTGGAGCTGCTGCGGGGGAGCGTGGGGTGGCGGGAGACGTTTGGATAGGGCGGCGGTGTTCTTGGCCTCCGACGCCCGGGCCTGAAGACCCGGGCTACGCTTCAAACGAAAAGCCTCCTGAAGGAGGCTCCAGATCCC
>Ga0268266_10006004_pt1 | contig 11207 bp, 10 predicted proteins | sample KBSS13metaG_FD_190356 | JGI IMG/M metagenome (GOLD analysis project Ga0268266, IMG submission 190356) | Switchgrass rhizosphere microbial communities from Kellogg Biological Station, Michigan, USA - KBS S1-3 metaG (SPAdes) (version 2) | ecosystem: Host-associated > Plants > Roots > Rhizosphere... | reverse complement strand
ACATTAATGCATTTGGTTGATCGCTATGTTTTAAACCAAGCGCATGTCCTAACTCATGAGCAATTGTTAAACGTAAATCATCAATAGACTTAAACTCATAAATCACAATTTGCTTGCCATTATAGATACCTTTTTTAAAGACATCAGCTTGGGCATTTTGCTTAAATTGGGTCAATGAATTGTTGAACTCATTGTTAATCTGATTAAAGTGAGTAACTTTGACATTTAAATCTTTAGCTTGCTCATTATATGTAGCAATTTCTTTCTTTAAAGCAACAGTTTGTTTTTGCAAATCTTTCTGAGTTTTAGCCAAAGATTTAGCACTGTATTCAGGTGCTAATTTGCCTTGGTTAAGCTGCATCATTTGCTCGTCAAGATTTTTCAATTTGCCATTCAAAATCTGCTTCTTATTTTCAAGGTCAGATTGAGTTTGGCCAAGAGTTTGTTTCAATTGCTTAATTTGTTGCTGTTCATCAATTACACGTTGCTGTTCTTGCTGAAACTGAGCAGCAATTTTTTGACGCTGTTCAGAACGACTCTGGCTATTATCGTAAACTAAACGAATTTCTAACTTTGCATTTGGATCATAAGTAAAATAATCCTGTCCAGTACCTTGCTTCCAAATGTCCGCAGCTTGTTGGCTAATTTGAATTAATTGGTCTTGGCTTAAACCAAAACGTGGATCAATATCAGCAATTTTGTAAGTCAAATGTTGACCTGCTTTTTGCTGAATTTGAGTGTGAGCTGGAGTAGCAAGATTAGCATTAGCCTGAAAATTAGAAAAAGCAAAGGCTACGCCTAATAACAAAGATGTTAAACGCATAATTGAAGGGGGGAGATTTTAAAAAAAACGTATTATAAGAATATAAAGTGAAAAATCAATCAAAAAATGTACGATTTAAATAAATAAATGAGACTTTAGTCTCATTATTTTTTACCAAATGCCAAATTATTTTTTAGAAAAAATTCATTTATTTTGGTTTTGTTTAGTTTTTTTAATTATTTAACTTTAATGATTTTCCTTAATTGAACTATAAATTGAGCCTAATAACTCTAAATCTGAATCTGTTAATTTGAGATTATGAATATCTTGCTCTTTTAACCGTGGATACATTAATGATTTAGGATCAGTAGTATGTTTTAGTCCTAATGCATGGCCAAACTCATGAGCAAGGGTTAAACGTAAATCATTTAAAGAAGCGTAACCGTAAATTTGAATTTGGTTTTGGCTGAATAAGCCTTTATGGAAGGGTTGAATACTGGCTTTTTGTTCAAGTTTGAATCGTGTTTTTAGAGAGCTTAAATCATTTTGCTCTTGATTGAGCTCCCTAATTTTTAGATTAAGTAGTTGAATTTTATAATTTAAACTATTGGATTCGTTTTGTAGATTTCCAGATTTTTGCTGGAGTTGATTTTGCTGCTCTTTTAGCTCATCAGCACGATAGTACTGATGTTCTCCTTGGTTAAAGCGTATTACGTCTTGTTGATATTGCTCAAACTCAGCTTTCAGATTGATCTTTCTTTTGTTTAAATCAGACGATAGCTGATCAATCTCTTGTTTATTTAAAACAATTTCTTCATTTTTAAGGCGCCATATTTCCTCCTTTTGCAAAAGTGCATTCAAATTTTCCTGTTGCTCGCTTTTCATGAGTTGATGATCATCATAAATTAAGTTAATTGCCAACTGAGCTTCTGAATCATAGATAAAATAGGTTTTTCCAGTCTCTTTGTGCCAGATTTCAGCAGCTTGTTGGCTAACCTCAATAAATTTTTCTCGAGTTAATTGAAATCGTGGATCAATAAAAGCAATTCGATACTTTAAAGGTTGATTAGAGGAACCCATTGCTAGATTATTTTGAGCAAAGCTTGTCGTTTGAAAGCCTATGCATAAATATAAGCTCAATCCCCACCATAGAAATGTTTTCATGGCAAAATAAAAAATATAAATAAAATCTTATTGTTAGCTACTTAATTTAATTCGTCAAAATGATAAAAAGTACAGGAGAGTGGGAGAGCTTTGTGATCTTGGTAGAAAAATTTAAAAAGATGTTTTTAGACTTGGCAATAATGGAATAATTAATGTAATAAGTAACAATGTATTTTAGTTTAGAAAATCTTTTTTATAATGAATACATTAGTTTTTATAGTTGACCTTTTTGACATTAAATAATTTAAAAATATATGAAAAAACACATTGTTATTTTTTGTAACCAATAAAAAACCGCGCCTAAGCGCGGTTTTTTATTAAAGAAACAAATTATTTTTTGTCATCTTTAACTTCAGTGAACTCAGCATCTTTTTTAAATAAAGGTTGGTAGAGGCTAGGTACAACTAAAATGCCCCAAATTAGTGTAGAGAGAATATTGCCTAGCTCATAAAAAATAGCACTTAGACCAGACATTAATGTCCAATAGTAACTCGGTAATAAATAAATGAGTAAAATTGGGAAAAAAGTATAAATATATAGTTTCCTCGCCCATTCTTTGAATAGAAGCAAACCAATGAATATGATCAAAAAAATAATTGAAAGAAGACAAGTAATGGCTAATTCCCAGTTTTGGGGATCTATTGATAACGTCTCATTGATTGAGATAAACGTTTCATCATAGGCATCAAATGTTGCACTAAAAATGGCGAAGAGTAGAGAAAAAATAAGCATTAATCTAAATTTGGTTTTTGTGATAATTGGTTCGATTTTCATTTTTTATAGCGTGATATTTTAATGTTTTAGATTATATATAATATTGTATCTGTATCAAATTGATATAGTCTGATTGGTTAAAGTTGAATGTACATAATCCTAGCAATTACTTGTCAACAATGTATACAGCTGCAGTAGTTAAGATACTGAAATAAAATGATTACCGATAAATAAAATGTGAAGGAAGTTACACGCCGAAAATACTTACTTGAAGCATCTCATTCAGCATGGAGTACGATTTCATCATCTCAGGCAAAATTTAAAAATCCAATACTTGAGAATAACAGGATTTATCTTAAAAAAAACCGCGCTTTCGCGCGGTCTTTTTTAAAGCGACAAATTATTTTTTGTCATCTTTAACTTCAGTGAACTCAGCATCTACAACGCCATCATCAGCTTTTTGTTGACCAGCATCGCCACCTTGGAATGCATTTGGATCAAAGCCTTCTGCGCCACCAGCTTGTTGCGCTTGTTCATAAGCACGTTGAGTGATAGGCATCAAGATGTTTTGTAAAGCTTCAGTTTTAGCTTTGATATCTTCTACATCATTTTCTTTTGTTGCTGCTTCAAGTTCAGAAACGGCAGTGCTTACAGCGGTTTTTTCATCTTCAGTAACTTTGTCACCAAGATCTTTAACTGCTTTGTTCGAGCTTGAAATTAATGCATCAGCTTCGTTACGAGCTTTTGCAAGTTCTTCAAACTTACGATCTTCTTCAGCATTCGCTTCTGCATCTTTAATCATTGCTTCGATTTCAGCATCCGACAAACCTGAGTTTGCTTTAATCTGGATCGATTGCTCTTTACCAGTGCTCTTATCTTTAGCAGATACTTTCAAGATACCATCAGCATTGATATCGAAAGATACTTCAATTTGTGGCACACCGCGTGGAGCAGGCGGAATGTCACCTAATTGGAAGTTACCCAACAATTTGTTTTGTTGAGCCATCTTACGTTCACCTTGGTAAACAGAAATGTCTACAGCAGGCTGGTTGTCAGCAGCAGTAGAGAACACTTGTGATTTCTTCGCAGGAATCGTCGTGTTTTTCTCAATGATTGGTGTTAATACACCACCCATTGTTTCAATACCTAAAGTTAATGGCGTTACGTCTAATAAAAGAACGTCAGTTTTGTCACCAGACAATACCGCACCTTGAATCGCAGCACCGATTGCAACTGCTTCGTCAGGGTTCACGTCTTTACGTGGCTCTTTACCAAAGAATTCTTGTACTTTTTGTTGTACAAGTGGCATACGAGACTGACCACCAACCAAGATTACGTCAGAGATGTCAGAAGTCGAAAGACCAGCATCTTTAAGCGCAATACGGCAAGGCTCAATTGTACGAGCAACTAAATCAGCAACTAAACCTTCAAGTTTTGCACGAGTTACGTTGATCACTAAGTGTTTAGGACCAGTTGCATCGGCAGTGATATATGGAAGGTTAATTTCAGTTGCATTTGATGAAGAAAGCTCAATTTTTGCTTTTTCAGCAGCTTCTTTCAAACGTTGTAACGCAAGTGGATCATTTTTCAAGTTCACACTTTGTTCTTTCTTAAATTCTTCAACCAAGAATTCAATTAACGCGTTATCAAAGTCTTCACCACCAAGGAAAGTATCACCGTTTGTTGATAACACTTCGATTTGTTGGTCGCCATCAAGGTCTGCGATTTCAATGATTGATACGTCAAAAGTACCACCACCTAAGTCGTAAACTGCAACTTTACGGTCGCCTTCTTTTTTGTCCATACCGAACGCAAGTGCAGCAGCAGTTGGTTCGTTAATGATACGTTTAACGTCTAAGCCAGCGATTTTACCCGCATCTTTAGTTGCTTGACGTTGAGCATCGTTAAAGTAAGCAGGAACAGTAATAACTGCTTCTGTAACTGTTTCACCTAAATAGTCTTCTGCAGTTTTTTTCATCTTTTTCAAGATTTCAGCAGAGATCTGTTGAGGTGCTAATTTTTTGTCGTTTACTTCAACCCAAGCATCACCATTGTCAGCTTTGATGATTTTGTAAGGTACAAGACCGATATCTTTTTGTACCGCTTGATCTTCATAACGACGACCAATTAAACGCTTAATAGCGAATAATGTATTTTTCGGGTTAGTTACTGCCTGACGCTTAGCACTTTGACCTACTAAGATCTCGCCATCTTTATAAGCGATGATCGATGGAGTTGTACGTGCGCCTTCAGCGTTTTCGATTACTTTTACTTTATCGCCTTCAAGTACAGCAACGCATGAGTTGGTAGTACCTAAGTCAATACCAATAATTTTTGCCATGTGACGTTTTCCTCAAAAATTCTTTTGCAATGTTTTTGCTTGTTATCCGATATGAGAGTGAATCTATTTTTTTCAAGCGTTTTAGCTAAAAAAAATCTAAAAACTCTCAAAAATTTACTTATTGACCAACCATAACCATAGCAGGGCGCAATAAGCGGCCATTTAACGTATAGCCTTTTTGTAAAACAGTACCGATTTCATTTGCTTTAGCATTAGGATCAATACCTACTGCTTGATGTAAATCTGCATTGAAACCATTTTTAGTATCAGCTTCTACAACGCCAAATTTTTCAAGCGCAGTTAACAGTGACTTTAAGGTTAATTTGATACCTTCAAGTACTGGTGTTTCTTCATCACCCGCTGCTTGAATTGCACGCTCTAGATTGTCTACAGAATCAAGTAATTCTTTTGCAAATTTTTCAAGCACAGTTTCTTTATGCTTATCAGACTCACGTTGAATACGCTCTACACTTTTTTGTGCTTCGTAAACAGCATTTGCTGTACGTGCCTTTTCAAGTTTCAGGCTTTCTTCTAATTTGGTGATTTGCGCTTGTAAAGATTCAACGGTAACGTCGTTTGCTTGCTCTACACCTTCAGCCTGAGTTTGCTCATTAGATTGCTCTGCTTGCTCGTGTTGAATGTCTTGAGCTTGCTCGTTTTGCTCATTAGCCATTGATGATCTCCGTTTAAATGGGTTTTTAAACATGTACAGTCCTTTTGGCATCAGCATTTACTGGGTAAAACCTGAACTGCCATGCATATGCTGTAATTCATTAATAGGGATGAAGTATGGGCATTGCCTAAAAATTCAAGCGTACACGGCAATTTAAAACTTTTAATTTTGCGGTTTTAAGTAAAAATTTAAATTTTCGATCATAAAAGCAATAAATTCCTGCGTTATTTTGGGTAAATGTTGTCTCGATGCATATACCACTGACAAACTTAATTCCGGAGCTGAAAAGTTTTTAAATAAAGGAACTAATCTTTTTTCTTTTAAATCTTTTTTAATTAATAGTGAAGGCAACATTGCCACACCTTGGGCATGTAAACACATATCATAAACAGCATTTACATCATTACTTTTAAAGGTCACGTTTAAAGGGTAATTCTGCGGTTGTTGCTCTTCATCAAAAAGTGTCCAAAATTGATGTTGGCTATGGTGAGCTAAACATTCATGTTGAATAAGTTGCCTTGGATGGGAGAGGGGGCTGTGCTGTTTTAAATAATCAGGATGTGCACAGAAAACGGACTCGATTTGGCAAACAGGTCGTGCAATTAATCCATCTGCAACTTTTTGCGTTATACGTAAAGCTAAATCGACCTGAGCATCAATTAAGTCCATCGTATTTTCAGTCAGATATACATCAAATTGAATATGTGGATGTTGCTGTTTAAATTGGCGAATACATTCTCCAACCCCTAATTGAAATAAAAACAAACCGCAGGTAAAGCGAATCGTACCGTTATGTTGCTCGGGTGCTGCCAGCTCTTGTAGAAGTTGCTGTTGTTGTAAAATATTTTCGCAGTAGAGGAGGGCTTTTTCACCTGCTGGTGTGAGTGATATTTTTCGTGTATTTCTTTGAAATAGTCGAGTTGAGAATGTGTGTTCAAGATGCTCAAGATAACGAGAAACCATCGCACGGGAATAATTCAGGTGTTCTGCGGCTTTGGTTAAATTGCCATGCTGAGCAATAGAAACAAAGACGTGTATGGCTTTTAATGTGTCCATATACTTTATCATTGTTACAATATATGCAACAGTTTATCTTAATTTAGTGCATTTACCTTACAAGAATTGCAATTTAAAGTATTTCTCATGAAATTGGAGAATACATAATGAAATTTTTTAAATTAACTGCTTCAGCCCTAGCAACTGCCACAGCTTTGACAATGGCTTCCTCAGCTTTTGCACAAGATCTAAAAATCCAAAATTTTCTGGCTAAACCCGAACATTTTGGCGTGACATCTACTTTAATTGAAGGCGATAAAGAAGTTCTATTGGTTAATGCGCAATTCTCAAAATCTGAAGCATTACGTATTACTGCCGATATTCTCGATAGCGGAAAAACGCTAAAAACAATTTTCGTAAGCTATGGCGATCCAGACTATTACTTTGGCTTAGACGTATTTAAACAATACTTTCCAAATGTACAAATCATCGCAACACCGGAAACTGTTAAACATATTCAAGATACTCAAGCGCTCAAAGTGAAGTATTGGGGGCCACAAATGGGTGCAAATGCGCCTAGCCAAATTATTGTGCCTCAAGCTTATACTGCTAAAACTTTGAAGCTAGAGAATGAGTCAATCGAGATTAAAGGTAAGAAAGAACTCACTTATTTATGGATTCCTTCTTCTAAGGCAGTAGTAGGTGGTATTCCTGTATCTTCAGGTATTCATTTATGGATGGCAGATACACCAAAAGTTAAAGACCGTAATGAAGTAATTCAAACGTTAGAAAACATTAAATCACTACAACCTCAGACGGTTGTTCCTGCCCATATGGTTGAGGGAGCTCCACAAGGTTTGGATGCGGTTAACTTTTCGATCGACTATCTCAAGAGCTATGAGAAAGCCGTTAAAGTAAGTAAAAATGCAAGTGAGCTAAGTCAGCTCATGCAAAAACAATATCCAACATTAAAAAGTGTGGATAGCCTAGAGCTGGGTGCAAAAGTTGTAAAAGGCGAGATGCAGTGGCCGTAATTTAAATCGAAATATCGTAAATTTTTAGAGAAGCCGTGGTTTGAACCCGGCTTTTTTTAATGGGAAGAGGAATTTTTAAGCAAAAAACCTCTGTAACATTCTACGCACCTTATATAGCGTTTCTATAAAGAGAATTTTTTTGAGTAGAGCAAAAGGCTCAGATAAAAATTAAAAATTGATAAAATTAAACAAAAGCTTAAGTTGCTAGTTTTATATAAAAGATAGAGCTAAGAGTAAGGAAGCGAATTTAATAAAAAATTGCACAATTTGTACTTCTATTACTACAAAAGACAACCAATGATACGCACGCCAGAAAAAAAAATTGTGAATTATAGGCAGCGCGAAGATGATCTTTGCATTTAAGTGTTTGTCGTAATGAAAGGAAAGCGATTATGAAAAAATTAGGTCTTATCTCTGTAGTACTTGCTGGTGTTGCTTTTACAGCTGTTGGTTGTGCATCTGAAGCTGGTTTAAACGCATCAGGTTCTGCTCAAACAAGTGCTAGCCCATCTGGCGTACAAGCTGGTGTAGGTGTTGATGCGGGCGTTTCTGGCCAAGCACAACCAGGTCAAGTTGATGCTGGTGCTTCTGGTTCTGTTTCAGGTTCTGCAACAGCTCAGTAATTCTTAGTGATAAGAATAGTTAAAAGATTATAGAGTCATATATTTAAGATGCCGATTTATGTATGAAGTGAGCTGCTACTCATTACTCTATAATTAAGAGAGTTTAGAATTCTCAAAAAAGCCCCAAAAGACGTAGCTTATTGGGGCTTTTTATATAGTAATGAATTTAGTCATCATGACGAGAGTCTCGACGATTATGATCACGATCTTCTACCCGTTTTTTATCCCACTCGTGGCGTCTTTTATCGTCATCACGGTGTTTCTTATCTTCGTCATGGCGTCTTTTATCCCATTCATGACGATTTCGATCCTGTTCGCGAGCAACTCTTCGTTGTTGTTCATATATTCTTTGACGTTCTTCCCAGCGTCTTCGTTCCCAATCGTTATATTGACGTCCATCATTGCGATCATAGCGATTACTATCATGATCATGGTAACCATAACCACCACGATAAGAAGGGTCGTCCGTATAAGCCACACAGCCTACAGTTAAAAGACTGGTTGCTAATAAAGTAACAACTAGTTTTGTTGACATAATCGTACCTCTTTTTGTCTGTTAACAATAATTGGCAAAAAAGTCCTGTTTTAAGTGACAGATTTGTTAATGACATTTGCTTGAAATCAGATTAGCGTAATTTGGGTTTTACCTTTGTATCTTGATTACATGAGTTGTATGCGAATATAGTCAAATAACAACAGAATTCTGTAGAAAATATGAAGGATAAGAGGAATTCATGGAGATAGGCATGACAGCATTTAATCAAAAAATTCAAACATTGCTAGAAAAGGGCCAAGGGCCTGCTGCTCGAGCTCTTGATAAGTTACCTCGATTAGCTCAAGAATCACTTGCTAAAATTCTTGGATATTCTTACCAATATCCCGATCTCGACTCATTTACTAAATGTATGATGGCTGTACAAATTAAACAGGGTCATATCGGTTTCATTGGTTCAGACCCAATTGAATCTAGAAGGCAGTTCGATACGCAAATGCTGGCTATACGCCACAAGTCAACAGAGATCGATTTAGTAGAAGATATCCGTTTACCTCTCCAAAGTGGAACCGTTTTTGCGAGACACTATCATCCAGCACCGAATAAAAAACTACCTCTTATTGTTTTCTATCATGGAGGAGGATTTGTTGTTGGTGGTTTAGATACTCATGATGAGGTTTGTCGTATATTGGCAAAATATGCAAAAGTACAAGTACTCAGTATTGATTACCCCCTAGCACCTGAGGTTTCTCCTCAGCATTTAATCCAATCTTGTGAAGATGCTTTAGCTTGGGTATATCAAAATCGTAGACAGTTAAAAATATTAAAAGGTCGAATTGCGGTAGCGGGGGATAGTGCAGGTGGAAACATCAGTACAGTCGTGGCTCAAAGATCAGTAAATAAACCTTATGCTCCTCAAGCCCAACTTCTTATTTACCCTGCCGTCGATTTCAAGAGTCGACATCCTTCCTTCTATGCATATAACGAAGGATTGGTTTTAACGGATAACGATATCAATAATGTCACTCAATATTATGCAACCCAGCATAACGTAGAACTAGATGATCCAATTATTTCTCCAACTTATGGCAACTTGAAGAAGAATCCTCCGGCTTTTGTGATTACTGCTGGGCATGATGTATTACATGATGAAGGAAAAATCTATAGCTATAAGCTACGCCAAAATGGTGTCAAAATGCATTATGAAGAATATTCAGATCAAACTCATGGTTTTATAAATTTGACGCCTATTTCCAAAAAAGCCAAACGGTACACCATTGAGTTCAGTAAAAACTTTAGAAAATTTTGGGATAAAAATAGCTAAATAAAAGTTTGGTCCATGTTTCACGTGGAACATGGACACATATACAAATCCAAAATATTAGGCCTTAAATAAAAGATAATAAATACTCACTAGAATTCTTTTATATAGACGATTAAATTTAACCTCTATTAAGTTTTGCATTTTACTGTAGGAAGATATGAAAAAATTATTAATGCTATGTTGCTTAGGTCTAAGCAGTCATTCAGTTTGGGCTGACACTTTAGTTGAAATGCAAACAAATTTAGGCAACATAGAAATACAACTTTATGACGAGAAAGCCCCAATCAGCGTAAAGAATTTTAAAACCTATATAAAGTCGAACTTTTATAAAGATACGATCTTCCATCGCGTAATTCCTGGTTTCATGGTGCAGGGCGGTGGACTTACTGCAAATATGCAGGAAAAGACAACCCGAGCACCAATCAAAAACGAAGCTGGAAATGGAATTGCTAACACCCGCGGAACTTTAGCAATGGCTCGTACTGCAAATCCTGACTCTGCTACTAGTCAATTCTTTATTAATGTCGCAGATAACAGTTTTCTAAATCGCTCGGCTGGTAACCCAGGTTATGCAGTTTTCGGAAAAGTAACTAAAGGAATGGATGTGGTTGACCGTATTGTAAAGGTACCTACAACCAATGATGGCATGCATCAGAACGTTCCTAAACAACCTATTAAGATAATAGAAGTGAAAATCAAAAAAGAATGAAAATAAATGATTTAAAATTTATTGTTTTTTTATCAATAGTTTGATTAATTATTTTGGCTTTTTTGATTTTTGGTTGGGTAAAAAAGAGTCGGTCGAACACATATATTTAGAAAAGTGCTTGCGTACCAGTTTTTTTTCCCTATAATGCACTCATCCCGACGCGATACATGAGAATATCTTAGCTTACAGGGTTAAGATGAAAGCTTAGTATTGCGTTGAATTCTGTCTCTGACGAAGAGCAGAAAAATCATTAAGAGAATTGAAGAACAACTTGTGTGGATTTTTACTGATTGATCGATCGAAATATTATCATTGATTGATTGGTTTAAATTACTCGAAGTTTATTTGAGCGAAATTTAAGTCAGAAAATTGA
>Ga0268266_10006003_pt1 | contig 11209 bp, 10 predicted proteins | sample KBSS13metaG_FD_190356 | JGI IMG/M metagenome (GOLD analysis project Ga0268266, IMG submission 190356) | Switchgrass rhizosphere microbial communities from Kellogg Biological Station, Michigan, USA - KBS S1-3 metaG (SPAdes) (version 2) | ecosystem: Host-associated > Plants > Roots > Rhizosphere... | reverse complement strand
GCGATGCCCTGCGCGCGCTGGCCGCGGCGCGTCATCGGCCCGGTCGCATCGGGGCGGAAGCGGCTCTCCTGCCAGATCACGCGGGCAAAGAATTCGAGCGGCAGGTTTGCGGCTGTCGCGGCAGACTCGATCATCAGGCACATCGCCTCGCGGGCGTCGCTCTCCCGCGCGCCGTCGTCGGTGCGAGGCGGAAAGGTCGTCCGGGTGGCCTCGCCGGCGTCCTCCGCGAGGGCGCCCGCTAACGACAACAACAGCCATATAGCGCAGCCGAGGGCGCGCAGCGGCCGGCCTCCGGGCCTATGTCGCCGGGGTACACGAACGGCAGTAACCATGCCGGTCAAACGATCGGGCGCGGCGGGAGGGTCCGTCATTTCTCCGCGGCAAAACGCCATTTTGCACTGCAATTGTCCCGAAATCGGCGCCATCCGAACCGCCGTTGATTTACGTTAATGCCGCATTTTGCGGCAGCCGGGCTTTTACGGAGAACAAGGCAGGGTACAAAGTCTCCATCTTTGCTGGGAGACAATCAATGCGGGAACGGCGCGAGAGCGTACGCGACAAGGTGATGTATGGCGGCGTCGCCGAGGTCGGCAACTCCGGCACGACGCGCGAATGTATCGTCCGCAACATCTCCGACAACGGCGCGAACATCGAATTCAACACCAATTTTCAGTTGCCGAAAGAACAGCTCTCGCTGCGCATCGCGCGCAAGGGCCGCTCGTTCCTCGCCAAGGTGATCTGGTGGCGTGACAATTTCGTCGGCGTCGCGTTTCGCGGCGAGAGCCCGTCCGCGCCGGTTTCAGACCTCGAGGAGCGGCTGCGCAAGAGCGAGATCAAGAAGCGGCAGCTGCAGCGCCAGATCGACCAGCTGCTCAACGAGCGCTGAGCATGCCTTCAAAGCCGCCGGACGGCCTGCCCGTCTATCGCCTCCTGACCGGCAAGGACGACGCCGCGTTCTGCCGGCGCGTTTCCGAGGCTCTTGAACTCGGCTACGTCCTGTATGGCTCGCCTGCCCTGACCTTCAACGGTGAATACGTCGTGGCCGCGCAAGCCGTGGTGTGGCCCGGAAATTAACCAGCAGAGATCAGTCAGCAAAAAGCCAGCGGTCTCGCGACACGCCGGCTCTTCGTTTCGGATGGAAGGCGCTACGCCTTTACCAGCGGTCCCTTGGACGCCGGCCCCTTCGAGCCGCCGCCGCCACCATTGTTGGGGCCGCCCGATTTCGGCTTGCGCTTGCGGGCGCCGGGCAGCTTCTCCGGCTTCGGCGTGACCGGCCCCTCGACGAACTCGAAGCCGATCTTGTCCTTTTCCGCCTCGTCCTTCAGCAGGACGACGCGGACATGGCCGCCGCCCTTGAGCTGGCCGAACAGTACTTCGTCGGCGAGCGGCTTCTTGATGTGCTCCTGGATCACGCGGGCCATCGGCCGCGCGCCCATCTGCTCGTCATAGCCGTGCTCGATCAGCCAGGCCTTGGCGGGCTCCGACAGTTCGATGGTGACGTCGCGATCGCCGAGCTGCGCCTCGAGCTGCAGCACGAACTTCTCGACCACCATGCCGATGACGTCGGCGTTCAGATGGGCGAACGAGACGATCGCATCCAGCCGGTTGCGGAATTCCGGCGCGAACTGGCGATTGATCGCCTCGTGGTCGTCGCCTTCCCGCTTGTTCCGCGTGAAGCCGAAGGCCTGACGCGCGAGGTCGGCGGCGCCCGCGTTCGTGGTCATGATCAGGATCACGTTGCGGAAGTTGACCTGCTTGCCGTTGTGGTCGGTGAGCCGGCCATGGTCCATGATCTGCAGCAGCACGTTGTAGAGATCCGGATGCGCTTTCTCGATTTCGTCGAGCAGCACCACGCAATGCGGATGCTGGTCCACGCCGTCGGTCAGCAGGCCACCCTGGTCGAAGCCGACATAGCCGGGAGGCGCGCCGATCAGACGCGATACCGTATGGCGCTCCATGTATTCGGACATGTCGAAGCGCAGCAGTTCTACGCCAAGCGAGGCCGCGAGCTGTTTTGCCACCTCGGTCTTGCCGACGCCGGTTGGGCCCGAGAACAGATAGGAGCCGATCGGCTTCTCCGGTTCGCGCAAGCCCGCGCGCGCCAGCTTGATCGACGCTGACAGCGACTCGATCGCCTTGTCCTGGCCGAACACCACGCGCTTAAGCGTCTGTTCGAGATGCTTGAGCACCTCGGCATCGTCCTTCGACACGCTCTTGGGCGGAATCCGCGCCATGGTCGCGATCGTGGTCTCGATCTCTTTGATGCCGATGGTCTTCTTGCGCTTGTTCTCCGCGACCAGCATCTGCGCCGCGCCCGACTCGTCGATCACGTCGATCGCCTTGTCCGGCAGCTTGCGGTCGTGGATGTAGCGCGATGAAAGCTGCACCGCCGCCTCGATCGCCTCGTTGGTGTATTTCAGGCGATGGTAATCCTCGAAATAGGGTTTCAGGCCCTTGAGGATCGCGATCGCGTCTTCCACCGTCGGCTCGTTGACGTCGATCTTCTGGAAGCGCCGCACCAGCGCGCGGTCCTTCTCGAAGTGCTGGCGATATTCCTTGTAGGTCGTCGATCCCATGCAGCGGATCGTGCCCGACGCGAGCGCCGGCTTGAGCAGGTTCGACGCATCCATCGCACCGCCGGAGGTGGCCCCTGCCCCGATCACGGTGTGGATCTCGTCGATGAACAGGATGGCGTTCGGATGCGCCTCCAGCTCCTTGAGCACCTGCTTCAAACGCTCCTCGAAATCGCCGCGATAGCGCGTGCCCGCGAGCAGCGTGCCCATGTCGAGCGAGAACACGGTGGCGGCGGCCAGCACTTCCGGCACTTCGGAATCGACGATGCGCTTGGCGAGACCTTCGGCGATCGCGGTCTTGCCGACGCCGGCTTCGCCGACGAACAGCGGGTTGTTCTTCTGGCGGCGGCACAGCACCTGGATCGCACGGTTGATCTCGGAGTTGCGTCCGATCACCGGATCGATCTTGCCGTCGCGCGCCTTCTTGTTGAGGTTGACGCAATAGGTTTCGAGCGCCTCGCCCTTCTTCTTGGCGTCCTCGTTGCCCTTGGTCTCGGTCTCCTCGTCGACGCCGCGCACGGGACGTGCTTCGGAGACGCCCGGCCGCTTGGCGATGCCGTGGCTGATATAATTGACTGCGTCGTAGCGCGTCATGTCCTGCTCCTGCAGGAAGTACGCGGCGTGGCTCTCGCGCTCGGCGAAGATCGCGATCAGCACGTTGGCGCCTGTCACTTCTTCGCGACCCGACGACTGCACATGAATCACCGCGCGCTGGATCACGCGCTGGAAGCCCGCCGTCGGCTTGGCGTCGTCTGCGCCGTCCGTCACCAGGTTTTCGAATTCGGTTTCGAGATAGTTGACGAGACTTGTGCGCAGCTTGTCGAGATCGACGCTGCAGGCCCGCATCACCGCCGCCGCATCCGAGTCATCGATCAGCGACAGCAGAAGGTGTTCAAGCGTCGCGTATTGATGGTGACGCTCATTGGCAATCGCCAGCGCACGATGCAGGGATTGTTCAAGGCTTTGGGAAAAAGTTGGCATTCGCGTCCTCTGTGGCCCCCGGCCATCATGATCGCCATTACCCGGTCAGGCAACAACAACCTTTGTCATCCCCTGTCATATAGTTACCTGCGATCGTGGCGAAAGACCGGTTCCGCAAACGTGTTTTTCTTCTAAATTCTCGGCACCCAAGTATTTGCCCGCTATTTTTCTGCACCCAAATCAGCCGCACAAGTCTGCTGCATGCAGCTTTCGCACGCAACCCACCTCCGAAGAACTACCGAGATTACGATCCGAATCCGCCCGCACCGATGCGATGCAAGACCCGTTCCTGCGCGAGATCCTTTCCTGAGAAAGGCCCGTTCCTGCCGGCCGGTTCACGCGCTGCGCGCAGCTATTTCTTTTCCATCACGCATTGCAGGGGATGCTGGTGCTTGCGCGCGAAGTCCATCACCTGCGTCACTTTGGTCTCGGCAATCTCGTAGGTGAACACGCCGCACTCGCCGATGCCGTGGTGATGGACGTGCAGCATGATCTTGGTGGCCGCCTCGGCGTCCTTCTGGAAGAACCGTTCCAGCACATGGACGACGAACTCCATCGGCGTGTAGTCGTCGTTCAAAATCAGCACGCGATACAGGTTCGGACGTTTGGTCTTCGGCTTGACCTTGGTGATGACCGAAGTCGAGGGACCACCGGGTCCGGCATTGCGGTTCTCGTCATTGTTGCTCATTCGAGAAGCAAGCGCGGATGACATGACCGGCACGGACGAACAAACTTTGGAGGTTGACTGCAACATGGCTCAGGCGTTCGAAATCCAAAAGAGGTGACCGGAGAGCACATCCGGCGCGCGCGACCGGCTCAGACACGAGCCATCGCAAAGCACCAGCAACGCATTTTCCAGATCGCCGCTCCCGGTCCGATCCATCGGGCGGATCGGCACCACGAATATGGGTCCGCCGCCGGATCGCCGCAAGCGCAGTCGTCTGCGCCGGCGTTACCAGGCAACCGGACCGATTCCCGGCTCGGCTATCCAACGACGAGCCTAATCGTTTCCGGCGAATTTGACAAAGACCGGAATCGTCCGGGCGATCGTGCGGCGGCGCACATCCACAGTGTCCGTCATTCTACGGAACCGCGACTTAAAGCGGTGCGACAGATTGTTGCCCATGGCGAGAGATCCGGCGGAATGGGCCGAGCGCCACGAAAAAGCCCGGCCGAAACGGCCGGGCTTTCATCGTAAACGTATTTCCAAAGAAACGGAGAGCGCGGACGATCAGTGCGCGGCCGGGGTAAACTTCGAAACCAGGCCCTCGTAGGGCTTGAAGGTCTGCTTGGCGAGATCGCTGTAGAGGCCCGCGATCTTCTGCGATTCCGCAACGAAGGTCTCGTAGGACGAGCGCGCGAATTCGGTCTGCGCTTCGACCACCTTGTCCAGCGACTTCACGCCGGAGAGCTTCTCGACGAACGACTTGGTCTCTTCGTACGACTTCTTGGCGTAATCGCCGTAGGCTGTCGCAATGGCCTGAACGCCGCTCTGCAGGTTGCTCGCGGAGGCGGCAACCGTTTCGAGATGCTCCTTGCCGTAATTCTGAATGTCCTCAACCTTGACCATCGTGGCGTCCTTTCCCAGACTGCAGGCTTGAAACCGATTGCCGGGAGGTCCCGGCCCCCTGACCTGCTCGTTATATGTGCAACGCACAATTACGTCAAGAAAAATTTGTGCGACGCACAATTGCGGCAAATTCGTGTTAAAGTCCGGGGTCTTACGCAAAGGTTAATTAATCTTTTGGAAACCCGCCCCGCCTAACCTTCACCTTGGACGTGTTCGTCTACGGCAGGCAGCTTGAAAGCTGTTTGTGAACAACATCTTAGCCAGAACAGCGACCTGATCGGCCAACCTGGACACGCCAAAGCGGCGGATTGGGGCTTCGAACGGGACAGCGTCAGCGGTTTACGGGCACAATTTTGCCTCACGAGCCGGTGATCAAGACAGAAATCGGGACGGGGAAGTAAATGCTTCGCACAACCTTGGCTTCCTCACGCGCGTTGCGTGTGTGCGCCCTCGGGCTCATCACCTTTTCCACTGCGATACTGATCTCCAGCGAGAGCGCCGAAGCGCGCCGCTACAAGCATCGCCGTCATCATCATGTCGTGCGGGAAAGCTACAGCCCGCAATTCTCCTCCATCATCGTCGATGGTAATTCCGGCGCGGTGCTCTCTTCCAACAATCCCGACGCAATCCGCCGTCCAGCGTCGCTCACCAAGATCATGACGCTCTATCTTTTGTTCGAGCGCCTAGAAGCCGGCAAGATGAAGCTCGACACCGAGATGGAAGTCTCCGAGCACGCCTCCGAACAAGCGCCGACCAAGCTCGGCCTCAAGCCTGGCCAGACGCTCAGGGTCGAGGACGCCATCAAGGGCCTGGTGACGCGCTCCGCCAACGACGCCGCCGTGGTGATCGCCGAAGCGATCGCCGGCGACGAAGACGAATTCGCCAAGCTGATGACGCGCAAGGCGCGTTCGCTCGGCATGAGCAAGACCACCTATCGCAACGCTTCCGGCCTGCCCAACGACGAACAGCTCACCTCGGCGCGCGACCAGGCCACGCTCGGCCGCGCGATCCAGGATCGCTTTCCGCGCTACTATCGTTACTTCGCCACCACCGTGTTCAATTTTCGCGGCCAGTCCATCCGCAACCACAATCGCCTGCTCGGCAATGTCGAAGGCGTCGACGGCATCAAGACCGGCTACACCCGCGCCTCCGGCTTCAACCTCGTGAGCTCGATCCGCCGCGGCAACCGCTATCTCGTCGGCGTGGTGCTGGGCGGCCGCAGTGGCGGCTCGCGCGACGCCACCATGCGCAACCTGCTGGCCGAGAATATCGAGAAGGGCGCCACCAAGCGCACAGTCGCCGCGATCACCGAACGCAGCGGCAGCGACGGCGCCGTCGAGGTGGCCGAGGTTTCGCGTCCGACCGAGACGGCGCTCGCCGCCGCCGAGCCGGGCCTCGCCGCGATGCCGACCACCCGCTCGATCGCCAAGCCATCGCTGATGGCGGCCGCCGCCGCGGCGCTGCCCGCGCCGCAGGCCAGGGTCGAACCGCAGGCCAAGCCCGAACCCGCGCCGCTGACCAGCGGCGTGATCCAGACCCAATCCATCTCCACGATCCCGGGTTCGGCCGAACCGATGAAGCCGGTCAAGGTCAAGACGGTCCAGGTCAAGGCCGGCCCGGTGAAGCTCGCGGCCGCCGGCCCCTCGCAGCCCGTTGCACCGCCGGTTACCAACGCGATCCCTGCCCGCACCGAAGTCGCCGAAACCTCCAGCGCCATGGTCGCCAACGTTGCCGACGCCAGGGTCGAAGCCGCCAAGGAAGCGCTCCGGGCCGCGATGCCGCAGCAGCCGCCCGGCCATGGCACCGGCCACGGCGTCCTCGGCGTGTTGCCGGCCTCCAGCCTCACCCAGGCTCCCGCACAGGTGTCGCCGCACACCCAGACGATGGCCTATGCCGATCCGGCCCCGGCGCCCCGCGCCCAGCCGCAGAACGAAGCCACCAAGCCGGCCGCGCCTGCGGTGGTTCGCACCGGCTGGATCGTCCAGGTCGGCGCGCTCGAAAGCGAAAGCGAAGCCAAGCAGCGCATCGACCTCGCCCGTAACAAGGCCTCCCTGCTCAGCAAGGCCGATCCCTTTACCGAGACCACGACGTCCAAGGATAATCGCACGCTGTACCGCGCCCGCTTCGCCGGCCTTGACAAGGATCAGGCCGAAGCGGTCTGCAAAACGCTCAAGCGCGCCGATATCTCCTGCATGACCGTTCGCAACTGATCCGAGACTTCACGTCGAAACTCGCAAAGCCGGCGCCGCAAGCGCCGGCTTTGTTGTTTTCGGCTTTCCTCCCCCGTCATTCCGGGGCTCGCGAAGCGAGAACCCGGAATCCATCGGGCCACAGGTTACGCGGTTAGTTGGATTCCGGGTCTGCGCCCCAAGCGGGCGCATCCCGGAATGACGACGATGCCTGCGAAAGGCGCGGGGCGAAAACTTTCCGTCAAGAATTTGCGGCTAGGTTTACAGCCAATGAACGATCGACCATGCCGGGCAACGGCGGGCGATGTGGGGCAGCAGTCAGAGCACGGCAGGCAGCTCGCGGTTTGTAGCGTCGGTGGCGTGAGCCGGAGTGAGCTAAAGATGCGTACGAAGAAGAGTATCCTTGGCCTCGTTTACGCGGGCAGCGAGGTACGTCGAGCCCCCCTGGTCGGGATGCAGTTTCTTCATGAGGGTGCGGTGCGCCCGGCTGATGTCGTCCCGCCCCGCGCCCGGCTGCAGGCCAAGGATCTGATAGGCCTCCTCATCCGTCATTTTTCCACTCGCCGCCGGGCCTCCCCGCCGCCCTGCCGCGTCGCCTTGCGCGTCATGACGCCAAGCGGGAAACCGGCGGTCAAGATAGCTTTCAAGTAAGGCGACGCTCTCGGCGTCGAACGACGGGATCATCGCAATCAGTTGCGGCAGGTCGAACGCGTCGAGCGAACGGCCGGCGTTTGGTCCGTCGATGATCTGCCCCGACAGCGCACCGCTGTCGTGATCGAGACTCATATCGAGAAACTGCGAGCGCACGCGCGAGGCCTGCCCCGACGAGCGCGCCGCGCCGCCGCCGAAGATCCCGCCGATATTGCTGAAGCCGCCCGGGCCGAACGGCGACCAGCCGAGCAGGCCCGCGCCGAAGATGCCGAGCGGAATCGCCACCGCCAGTTCGCCGCGCAGTCCGGTGAAGGCTGCGACCGCCAGCGCCAGGACGCCGCCACCAATTTTCACCCAGCGCGCGAGCAGGACCGGATTGGCCGCACGAAACATCTGCAGCAGCAAGTAGAGAACGACAACGGCGACGACGCCGGCAATCAGGGTTGGCATGGTGATAATATAGCGGCTTCAGGGCGAAAAAGCATCGCGGCCAATCCGCCGGCATCAGAAGCCGTGATCACTTCATCTGGCCGATCAACGCCGCCGCACCGCTGGTGGTTCTCGCCAGCGCCAGCAGCGCTTCGCGCCCGCCGGCGGCATAGGCGGCGGCGGCGCGCAATAATTCGCGCAACTGCGCCGCAGCACCGGGATCGAAGCGGCACCATGCCCCGCCGGTGAGGCGCGCAATCTCGCGGAACGCCTGTTCGGCCACGGGGTCATGGCCTTCCTGAAACATGAACACCGGCACCTTGAGCAGGCCGAGTTCACCGGCCTTGGCGCAGAGCTCGTCGACATGTTCTTCCATGGCGTCGCCGACGAACACGACCGCGCGCACGCCCGAGGCCACCGCCTCGCGGCGCGCCTCCGACAACACCTTGCCGATCTGGGTGTTGCCGCCCTGGCAATCGATCTTGCCCATCAGCCGCGCCAGTTGCGCGGAATCGGAGATCCAGCCGGTGGCGCGGCATTCGTTGTGGCCGCGGTAATAGACCAGCCGGATGTCGAGGCTACCGAGCGAGCCGGCCTCGCGAAACATGTCGGCCTGCAGCGTACAGGCCATGTCCCAGGTCGGCTGCCGGCTCATCGTGGCGTCGAGCGCAAACACCAGGCGGCCGCGCGCGCCCGCGGCATGCGGCGACATGGCGCGCGCCTTTGCGACGAAGGCGGCGATGTCTTCGGAGGTCGACGGTCTGGCTTCGGGTACACGGGCGCCGTTGCGCGCCTCGGATTTTGTCGAAGCAACGTCGCCTGTCGATTTCGGTTTGATGGGTTCGCCGGCCATGAGTGCTCGCGGGAAAAAGCAGCAAGCACTATGTGGGACGGCGTCGGGCGGCGGTCAATGCGCCCAACGAGGACGCATCGCGGCGAAAAGCGTCAGTTCGTGACCGGCTTGCTCGGCGCGCGGTTGCTGGCCAACGGCACGGCCGGCGGCACCGACAGCGGTACCGGGCCCGGGTTGGCGGCGAGGATGTCCGGCACCTTGGTCGGCACCGGCTTCAGCGCGCTGCTCTTGTCGGAATCGTCGAGGAACTTGTCGAGCATCGACTGGATCGAAGATTTGGCGGCATCCGGCCCGGTATCCCGCATGTCGTTGTGCTGGAAGCCGGTATTCACGACGGTGATGCCGGACTGTTCGCACTGCTCGTCGTCGGGGATGACACCGGCGTCCGGCTTGAAATGCGCGTCCTGTGAACGGAACGACAGGATCTTGAATTTACCGTCGGTCAGGAAGGGAACGCGCAGATTGTCCAGCGTCACGACCTTCTTGATCTCGTCGGGAAACTCTTTCGCAAAATACATCGAGATGTCGCCGCCCATGGAGTGGCCGACCATCGTCACCTTCTCGTAGTCGGCGTTGGGTTGCAGCTTTTTCATTTCGTGGATGGCGAAATGGATGTTGGCGACGCCGCGCTGAATCTGCGGCAGGCGGCCGACATAGGGCTCGCCGATCTTCGTCACCATCGGCGGATCGGTCGGCAGATCATGCTGCGGGCTCATCGCCATATAGCCACGCCACGCGAAGACGTTTGCGAGAAAGGAATACTCGGTGTTCTTGACGGTATTGCCGTGATTGAGGACCGCAACCGGAAGTTTGATCAGGCCGGCGTTGGCCTGCATCTCCTTGTCGCGGCGAACGGCGATCGTGACAGCCACCAGGCGGTTGTCGCGCGCCGCATCGTGGAATGCGATCGTCTCATGACGGATCGCCCACTTGCTCGCGGTGACATACGCGACAGCGACCAGCACGGAGAGTGAAAGCAGAACGAGAATTCCACGTTTCATTGTCGTCCTCGGGCCCTCTCGAGGGCCATCCCTGTTCAGAGACTCTTTCGGTCTCTTCTCGATGATATATGTCACGATGGAGTGACATAAAGGCCAAATGTTGTGTGTTGACCGCCTGATCATTGTGCGATGCACCTATCCATTGTGCAGCCGCTCAATCCCCACAAATTCAACCCGTTATTATCTACGACGCCTCCCATCAAGCTTCGGTTCGAACGATAGATAAAAGTCTAACGAAAACGGCACAACAGAAAGCTGGTTCCCCCGGGATTCAACGGGGTCTCAGGTGCCGAAATACCGCCAGCCTCAGACTGGCGTGTAGATCACGAGCTTCAGCGCCGGATCGTCGTTGGCCTGAAAGCTCGCATACTCCAGTTTGAGCCGGCCTTTCTTGGGATGGATCAAGGATTTCCGTCCTGCTGCGACACCGCTGACGTCATGGGCCTCCCACCAGCCGGCGAACTCCGGACAGCCCTCGTGCAGCCGTGCCAGTAGCTCCCGAAAGGCGGGATCGCCGGCCCACAAATCGTGGGTCGCCCGAAATTGCGAAACCATGCGCCTGGCCACTTCGGCCCACGAAGCGCCGAACAATCGACGGGAGGCCGGGCTGGTCAGCACGGAGATCAGGCTGTTGCGGTCCGCCTCCGCCAGCCGGCTGAACGCAAAGATCTCGTCGGCGGCTTCATTCCAGGCCAGCACATCCCAGCGCCGCCCGGTGACATAGGCCGGCAGGTTGAGCTGTTCGACCGCGCGCCGGATCGCCGGCGGAACGGTTTCGCGGACGAAAGGACGGCGGTCGCCATGTTGCGTCAGTTCGGTCAGGTGCCGGTGTTCGGCCTTGCTCAGCCGCAGCGCGCGCGCCAGCGCGTCGATCGTCGCGGCCGACGGGCTGACGGAGCGGCCCTGCTCGAGGCGGACGTACCAATCGACGCCGATGCCGGCGAGTTCGGCCACCTCCTCGC
>Ga0268266_10006002_pt1 | contig 11213 bp, 9 predicted proteins | sample KBSS13metaG_FD_190356 | JGI IMG/M metagenome (GOLD analysis project Ga0268266, IMG submission 190356) | Switchgrass rhizosphere microbial communities from Kellogg Biological Station, Michigan, USA - KBS S1-3 metaG (SPAdes) (version 2) | ecosystem: Host-associated > Plants > Roots > Rhizosphere >... | reverse complement strand
CCGGGCGCACGCTCAGGTCGTTCCGGGTCGAAAACGGCGCGAAGTTGTTCGAGCCCGGTCATGGCGGACATGTCAGCAGCGATCGCGTTCATGCCGTTCCCACCACGTCATCATTGAGCCCCGCACGGGCGCGGATGCGGCGGCGGGATTGTTCCAGGAAGCGCGCGGCCATGGCGTCGTCGGAGACCGCACGCGAGAGGGCGACAGCGCCCGCCATCTCGGCCACCAGCGAACTGGCCAGCCCCTGACGCTCCTCCGCGTCACCGGGCAGCCAATCGGCCACCCGACCGATCAGGCCGATCACGCCGGCGTCGAACACCGCGCGCACGGCCGCGCCCTGTCTCGGCAGGTCGGAGGCGATGGTGGCGACCGGGCAGCCGCGTTCCGGAAACGCCCGGTGATCCATCGAGACGTAGGAGTCGACGAACGCCCCGAAGGCTTCCAGCCCCGTCAGGTCCGCGGTCAGGCGGCCAAACCGCCGGCGGCCCTGGTCGAAGGCTTCGCCGATCGCCGCGGCCACCAGGGCCTCCTTCGACGGGAAGTGGGCGTAGAACCCGCCGTGGGTCAGGCCCACCTCCTTCATGATCTCCGCCACGCCGACACCGTCGGGGCCCTTGGCGCGCACGGCCGCGGCGGCGGCTTTCACCACCCTCGCCCGCGTCTCTTCTTTGTGGCTGTCGGGGTATCGCAATTGCGTTGCTCCGGTTTATATGATGAACATAATACCACAGACCGGACCCCGCAACCCCATGACTGACGCGACGCTTCCCCTGGCCGCGGCGCCCGCCACGCCCGGCGCGCTGTCGGACAGCCGCAAGCTGCTGATCTTCGGACTGATGGCGTTCGGTCAGTTCATGGCCCTACTCGACATCCAGATCGTCGCGGGCTCCCTGAACTCCATCCAGGCCGGCCTGAGCGCCGGGCCGGACGAGATCGCCTGGGTGCAGACGGCCTATCTGATGGCCGAGATCGTGATGATCCCCCTGGCGGCGTTCCTCTCGCAGGCGCTCTCGACCCGCTGGCTGTTCACCGCCTCGGCGGCCCTGTTCACAATCTCCAGCCTGATGTGCGGCCTGGCGTGGGACATCAACTCGATGATCTTCTTCCGCGCGCTGCAGGGCTTCACCGGCGGCGCGATGGTGCCGACGGTCTTCGCCACCGGCTTTGCGATGTTCGAGGGACCCAAGCGGGCGATGATCCCGGCGATCCTGGGCGTTGTCTCGACGCTCGCCCCCACGCTTGGCCCCACGGTCGGCGGTTGGGTGACCGAAGTCGCCGACTGGCGCTGGCTGTTCTTCATGAACATCGTCCCTGGCCTGGCCGTGACCATCATCCTGCCCATGCTCGGCAAGGTCGACGAGGCCAACCCGTCGATGCTGAAGCGGATCGACTGGCTGCACGTGGCCTCCCTGGCGCTGTTCCTTGGCGCCCTGCAGTACGTGCTGGAGGAAGGCCCCAAGCACGAGTGGTTCAACGACACCGGCGTCCAGGTCGCCGCCTGGCTTTCGGCGGTGGGCTGCGTGGTGTTTTTCGAGCGCACCTTCTTCTCGAAGATGCCGGTGCTCAAGCTGACGCCGTTCAAGCGCCCGACCTTCGCCATGGCCTGCGTACTGAACCTCGTGGTGGGCTTCGGACTCTACGGCGCGACCTATCTGACGCCGGTGTTCCTGGGCCGGGTGCGGGATTTCTCCAGCCTGCAGATCGGGCTGACGGTGTTCATCACCGGCATCGCCATGTTCGTCACGGCCCCGATCGCCGCCAGGCTCTCGACCAAGGTCGACGGCCGTTACGTGATCGCAGTCGGCTTCAGCCTCTTCGCAGCGGGGCTGTGGATGTTCTCGGGCATCACCCAGGACTGGGGTTTCGCGGAGCTGTTCTGGCCGCAGGTCATCCGGGGGCTGGCGATCCTGCTTTGCATCGTGCCGGCGGTGGGCATGGCGCTGAACGGCGTCTCACCGAGCGAGCTGAAGTACGCCTCCGGCCTCTTCAACCTCATGCGTAATCTGGGCGGCGCCATCGGCATCGCCGTGGCCAACACCTGGCTGCTGGATTTCACCCGCGAGCACATGCTGCGGCTGAGCGAAGGGCTGGGGCAGGCGCCCGATCGGACCACGGCGATGATCCAGGGCCTGGCGCAACACGCGTCGGGCTGGACGCCGGATGCGGCGCGCGCGCTGGCCATGGCGCAAAGCGAGATGGGCCGGATCGTCAGCCGCCAGGCGATGACGCTCGCCTTCGCCGACACCTATCGGCTGATGGCCTGGTTGTTCCTCGCCGCCCTGGTCATCGTGCCGTTCTGTAAGCCCGCGCCGCTGAACGCCCCGCCGCCGCCAGACGCTCACTAGGCCCCTGTCTGGCGCGCGGTAGCGCCCTCGCGTAGAACAGGATTCTCGTGGGAGGCCAGACGCGATGGAAATCGTTCTCGACCAGATCGATCGGCGGATCCTGCGCGAACTGCAGGCCGACGCCACCGTGCCTATCGCGGAACTGGCCGAGCGGGCGGGCCTCTCGCAGACCCCGTGCTGGAAGCGCGTGAAGCGGCTGACCGACGCCGGCGTCATCGAGCGCCGCGTGGCGATCCTCGACCGGGAGAAGCTGGACCTGGGGCTGGTGGTGTTCGTCGCCATCCGCACCAACCGACACGACGAGGAATGGCTGAACGCCTTCGCCAAGGGGGCGTCCGGCCTGCCGGAGGTGGTGGAGTTCTACCGTATGTCGGGCGAGACCGACTATTTGCTGAAGGTCGTGGTCAAGGACATCGCCGCCTACGACGCCTTCTACAAGCGCCTGATCGCCGCGGCGCCGCTGCAGGACGTCAGTTCCTCGTTCGCCATGGAGCAGATCAAGCTGACCACCGCCCTGCCGATCTAGCTTACGTTACGTCAGATGACGTCACGGCGCCGATTGACACCGCCTCGCCGCGGGTCGCCAAATTCCTTCCAAAGAACAAGTGTTGCGGGAGGATGCGTTGAGTTCCTGGACCTTCGCCGACGTGTGGGAGGCGATCGCCGCCGCCCAGCCTGACCATCCGGCCCATACCCAGGGCAAGCGGGTGCTGACCTGGGGCGAATTCGACGCCCGCTCGGACGCGCTCGCCGCCCATCTGATTGCCGCCGGTCTGGACCATCAGGCCAAGGTCGCGGCCTTCCTCTACAACGGCCCGGAATACCTCGAGACCTACTTTGCGGCCTTCAAAGGCGGCTTCGCGCCGGTCAACACCAACTACCGCTACGGGCCGGAGGAGCTCTTCTACCTGTTCGACAACGCCGACGCACAAGCCATTGTCTTCCATGCAGGTTTCGCCGACGTGCTGGAGACGATCCGCCGCCGCCTCGGCCAGGTGAAGAGCTGGATCGCGGTCGCCGAGCCGGGCCATCCCATCCCGGCCTGGGCCGAGGACTACGACGCCATCGTCGCGCAGGTTCCAGCGGAACGTCCGGTCAAGGCGTCTTGGGGGCGCTCGGTGGACGACCTGCTGTTGCTCTACACCGGCGGCACCACCGGCATGCCCAAGGGCGTGATGTGGCGGCAGGACGATCTCTTCAATGTGGTGGGCGCCGGCGGCAACGTGCTGCGCGGCCTGCCGCCCATCGAGACCATCGAGGAGGCCGGCGGCCGGCTGGCGAACGCCGCGCACTTCCGCCCCATGACGCTCGTGGCCTGCCCGCAGATGCACGGCACCGGCCAGTTCTCCTCTTTCATCTCGCTGAACCAGGGCGGCACGGTCGCCACCCTGCCCTCGCGCAAGTTCAGCGCTATCGAGCTGTGGAATGAGGCCGAGCGGCTGCAGGCCGACGGCATCGTCATTGTCGGCCTGGCCTTCTCGACCCCGATGCTGGAGGCGCTGGAGGCCAACCCGGGTCGCTGGGACCTCTCGAAGGTGCTGTCGATGAGCTCGTCGGGCTCGATGTGGAGCCAGGAGAACAAGCGGGGGCTCCTCAGCCACTGCACCAACGCCATGATCTTCGACAGCTTCGGTTCGTCGGAGGCCGTCGGGCTCGGCGCGTCGGCCTCGGCGCCGGGCGCGGAAGTGCAGACCGCCGCCTTCGTGATCGGCCCGAACTGCGCGGTGTTCACCGAGGACGGCCGCCGCGTCGAGCCGGGCTCCGGCGAGCGCGGGCTCGTGGCGGTGACCGGCTTCCTCCCTGTGGGCTACTACAAGGACGCCGAGAAGACCGCCAAGACGTTCAAGACAATGGAGGGCGGTCGCTGGAGCGTGCCCGGCGACTGGGCCGAAGTGAACACCGACGGCACGCTGAAGCTGCTGGGCCGGGGCTCTGTCTGCATCAACACCGGCGGCGAGAAGGTCTTCCCCGAAGAGGTCGAGGAGGCGTTGAAGACCCATCCGGTCGTGCGCGACGCGGTCGTGGTGGGGCTGCCCGACGCCCGGTTCGGGGAGCGGATCTGCGCGGTGGTGGAGATCGACGGGTCCACGCAACCGACGCTGGCCGAACTCTCGGAGCACGTCCGGGCCACCCTGGCCGGCTACAAGGCGCCGCGCGACCTGGTGCTGGTGGAATCCATCGGCCGGGCCCCGAACGGCAAGGTCGACTACAAGGCCGTGAAAGACCGCGCCATCGCGGCGCTGGGCGTTACAGCCTAGGCCAGGGCCTCGTAGAGCGCGGCGGCGAGGCCCGCGCCGCGCGGGTCGCCGACCAGCTCCGAGCCCATCTGGTTGACAACATAGCCGATGGCGATGCCGGCGTCGGGGTCTGCGCAACCGAACGAGCCGCCCCAGCCGGAGTGGCCGAAGGTCCTGGGGTTGGCCCCGTAAGCGCCGATCAGGTTGTGGATCACGCCCATCCCCCATTGCGGATTGAAGCCCAGCATCAGGTCGGTGCGGTCACAGGCGATGGCGCTCATCGCCGCCACCGTGCGCTCGGCGAGCACTCGCGCGCCGTCCAGCTCGCCGCCACCGGCCAGCATCGCCGCCAGCCGCGCCACGCCCCGTGCGCTCGCCTGGCCGTTCAGCGCCGGCAACTCGGCGGCGCGCCACCTGCGGCTATTGGGTCTTGTGGGGTCCTGTTCGGGATTGCTCAGGGCCATGACGGCGGATGGCGCCAGCTCTGCGCTTCCGAAGTCGAATGGGCTCTTCGGAGGCAGCAGCTCGGCCACCCGGCTTTCCTCCGAAGCCGGGAGGCCGATGTGGAAATCCGCCGCCAGGGGTCCGGCGATCTCGTCGCGGAACAGAACGCCCAAGGTCTTGCCGCCCGCCCGGCGCACGATCTCGCCGGCCAGAAAACCATAGGTGGCCGCGTGGTAGGAATTGACGGTTCCGGGTTCGAACGCCAGCGCCTGGGCCGCCAGCCGGCCGCAAACCAGGTCCCAGTCGTAGAGGTCATCCAGCGTCGTCGCTTCGGCAAATCCCGGCAGGCCGGCCTGGTGCGACATGACCTGCGCGATGGTCACACGTGCTTTCCCGGCCTGCGCGAACTCCGGCCAGACCTCGGCCACTGGCTGGTCGTAGGCGATCAGGCCGCGATCCACGAGAAGGGCCACACAGACCGCTGTCGCCAGCTTGGTGGTCGACCAGACATTGACCAGGGTGTCGGCGGTCCAGGGCCGGGTGCGCGCCTTGTCCGCGTGACCGGCCCATAGGTCGATGAGCCGCTCGCCTTGGCGGTAGACGCAGAGCGAAGCGCCGATCTCCTGATAGTCGCCCGTCCGCGCGAAATTGGCCGCGAAGGCCGCCTTGACCGCCTCCAGGCCCGGCGCGGCGTAACCTTGGATCTCGACCATCGCGTCTTCTCCTCAGCGCGCCGCGAGGCCGGCGGCGAGCAGGCGCACGTGCTCGCGCACCACCACCTCCGGCGTCGCGATGTCGGGCGTGAACCACTTGTGCAGCCAACCGAAAGCCCCGGCCATGGCCAGGGCCACGCCGGTGAGATCGACGTTGCGCACCGTGCCGTCGGCGAGGCCTTCGCGCGCCACGTCGGGATATCCGTGCTCGAGACCGCGGACGCGGTCCACGATCTCCTCGCGCGCGTCTGACGGCAGCGCCTCGACGCCGGCCAGCGGCGCGAGCGGACAGAATTCGTCGCGGACATTAGCCTCGACCAGCAAGGCCGTGCCCGCCAGGGCGCGCTCGACCGCCGAGCCCCCGGCCATCTCCACCGCGCGCAGGATACGGTCGGACATCGCGAAGCCGCGCCGGTAGCAGCGGACCACCAGGTCGGGCTTGTCGATCAGGTAGTGGTAGACGACGCCCTTGGTCGCCCCAACCTCGGCGGCGATCTCGTCGACCGACGTGGCGTCCACGCCCTTGCGGTTGAAGAGCCGTGAGGCCGCCCGCAGCAGCTCCTCCAGCTTCATCGCGCCCGCCTGGTCGCGGTCGAAGAGATTGCCGCGTTCCGGCCGCAGGATCGCGATGTCGAGCGGCCGGTAGGCGAGCGCCCGCTCGGGGTCAACGGCGATCCCCTCCCCGACCAGCGCCAGGGCTCCTGCCTTGGCCTTGGTCCGAAAGTCCGGGTCGGCCTCGCCGGTCCAGCGCGGGGCCAACGGAATCCAGGAGACCATGCCGACGACCGCCTGGGCGGCGATCAGCGCATGGCAGGGACGGATCGACCCGTCGCGCTGCCCGGCCTCGATGAGGTCGACGAGTTGAGCGACATTGCCGTGGTGCAAGGCCTCGATGGTCTCGCGCTGCGGAGACGGCAACGAGGCCACCTCGCTGAGCACGGCGGGCTCGGGGCGGTCTTCTTCCAGCGCTAGCTCGATGAAGGCCTTCAGGCGGTCGAGGCCGGTTCCGGGCGCCTTGGCGGCGGCGTCCACGTCGCGGGCCATCGCCTCGCAGGCGCGGCGGTAGCACTGGAAGACCAGGTCGTCGCGATCCTCGACATAGTAGTAGAGGGCCGCGCGGGTCAGGCCTAGAGCCTGGGCGACCTCAGACAGCGAGGCGAGCGACACGCCGCGGGCGTTCAGGCGCGCGGCGGCCTCGTCCAGCACGCCGTCGCGCTTGGAGCGTCGCCCGCCGCCAGCCTTGTCCTTCGCCGCCTTCATCGCCTTCACCTGACACTCAATTCGATCAGCATACGCGAATGTTAAATTCGTTGACAAGCCAAGTTTGACGTGTCGTCATCGTTATATACTCGAACGTTAAATCTGGTGCGCCAACGTCGCCGAGACGCTCGAGGGGAGGATGACGACATGCGGACCATCCAGGGATTCGGCGCCCGTGCGGCGTTCGCCGGCGCGAGCCTCCTGGCCTCGGCGACGGCCTCGCCGGCCCTCGCCCAGAGCACCCCGCCTCAGGTTGAAGAAGTGATCGTCACCGCCCAGAAGCGGGAGGAGCGGCTGCTGGACGTCGGCCTGTCGGTCACCAGCGTGAACGCCGAGACCCTGCGCACGCAGCGGGTGGCCACAACCACCGACCTGACGACGCAAGTTCCCAACGTCGACGTGAAGGAGAACATCCCCGGCGCGCAGGCGATCATCACCATCCGCGGGGTTGGCCTGAACGACTTCTCCTCGACCAACAACTCCACGGTGGGGGTCTACGTCGACGACGTCTTCCTGGCCTCGTTCGCCGAGATGGACTTCAACTTCTTCGACCTCGGCCGCGTGGAGGTGCTGAAGGGTCCGCAGGGCACGCTCTACGGGCGCAACTCGACCGCGGGCGCGATCAACATCATCTCCGCCGCCCCATCGCTGGCCGGCGACTCCGGCCTCGTCACGGCGACGGCGGGCAACTTCGGGCGCTATGAGGGCGAGGCCTGGGCCAACCTGGCCGCCTCAGATCAACTGGCCTTCCGCCTCTCCGGAAAGGCGATCCGCCAGGACGACGGCTACTGGAATTCGCGGCCCCTGGCCCAGGACCTGGGTGACCAGGACATCCTGCTGGGCCGCGCCCAGATGCTGTGGCGGCCGAGCGACGCCACCACCGTGAAGCTGAAGTTCGAGGTGGAGCGCAATCGCTCCTCGATCGGGTCCGGAAAGTTCTTCGGGACCATTCCGGCCGCCGGCGGCCCTTGCCCCAACTTCGCCAATCCCGCCGGGTGCGTGAACTCGCACGGCTTCACCGACACCAACCCCGACCCCTTCGCGGTGACCACCGGCCATGACGCGCCCTATCGGGTCAGTCGGTGGAACGGCACGGCGCATGTCGACCAGGACCTGGGCTTCGCCACGCTCTCCTCGGTCACCGGCTACATCAACTTCAAGCGCGGCTTCTACATCGACGCGGACGCCGCCCCGACCATCGACGCCGAGTTCGATCAGAACGACAAGGTGCGCCAGTTCAGCCAGGAACTGCGGCTGGCCGGCGGCGCGCCCGACAAGGTGACCTGGGTCGTCGGCGCCTACTACTCCTGGGACCGGGTGCTGACCTATTCGCCCGGCTTCCTTCGGGACCTCTTCAACACCGACGTCCTGATCACCGCCAACCAGGAGACCGAGAGCCGGGCGGTGTTCGGCCAGGTGGACTGGGCGTTGACTCCCCAGCTGAAGCTGGTCACCGGCCTGCGCTACACCGACGAGGATCGCCACTATGTCGGCGGCACGCGGGACCTAAATCCCTTCGGCTTCAGCTTCCTCTGCATCGCCGTCGGCGCCTGTGCGCCGGGTGCGCCGGGCCAGTTCCAGGTCGCCTTCGCCGACACCAGCATCAGCGACAAGAACTGGTCCTGGCGCGCGGGCCTGAACTTCAAGCCCAACGACGACACGCTGATCTATGGAGCTATCGCGCGGGGAACCAAGAGCGGCGGCTTCTTCAACGGCATCGCCACCACCAGTTTCGCGCTGGCGCCCTATGAGCCCGAAGAGCTGACCGACTACGAGGCCGGCGTGAAAGCCCGCCTTGCGGGCGGCGCGCTCCAGCTCGACGCCAGCGTCTTCTGGTATGACTACAAGGACCTGCAGACCCAGACCTTCACCAACGTCGGCGCGGTGTCGCTGATCAAGCTCGGCAACGTCGGCAAGGCCACCGTAAAAGGCCTCGACGCCCAGGCGACCTGGCTGCCGACGCGCGGGCTAACGCTGAACGTGGGCATAGGCCTGCTGGACACCGAGCTGGGTGCGTTCCAGACCGCCGGACCGACGGGGCCCATCACCGTGGCGAAGGGAAACAAGCTGCCCAACGCGCCCGACGTCACCTTCAATGGCCAGGCCCGCTACGAGTGGGCGTTGGCCGGCGACTGGACCGCCGCCGTGCAGGCCGGGGCCCACTATTCCAGCAAGGTCTTCAAGGAGGCGCTCAACACCTCCTACCTCAGCGCCGACAGCTACTGGTTGTTCGACGCCCGCGCCGCGATCAGCTCCTCGGCCGGGTGGGAAATCGCGGTCTGGGGCAAGAACTTGGGCGACGAGCAGTACGTGACCCAGGCCACCGACAACGGCATCGGCATGGGCTATCGGGTGTTCAACGCGCCCCGCACCTATGGCGTGAGCGTCACCAAACGCTTCGACTAGGGGTCAGACGTTCTTGAGGCTGCGGACGAACTCGACCAGGGCGGCTCGGGGCGCGCCCCGCGGCAGCCTGGAATAGGCCCGCAAGAGCTCGAGAGCCCCGGGCTCTGACAGCAGGCCCGCGACCTCGTCTATGGCGCCGGCGGCCGGATTGACCTCGCCGAACATCTCGGACACCGGCGAGTTCAGCGTGCCGGCGATGCGGGACAGCATCGAGGCGCTGACCCGGTTGGCCCCACGCTCGTACTTCTGGATCTGCTGGAAGGTCACGCCCGCGGCTTCCGCCAACGACTGCTGCGACATTCCGCGAACTTTGCGGAGCAAACGAATTCGGGCGCCCACAGCAATATCCACGGGATCAGCGAGCATTTCGGACTTACGGGCCATGGTCTCCTTCCTACGCCTACTGACTATCCGGCGCGACGGGCTTGGCCATCAGACGGCGGCACCCAGTCGGACATGGCGTCGCCCTGGTCGGTGATCACGTAGCACGCTTCCGCGATGGTGATCCCCACCGCACGTCGAAGCTGGCCTATGGCCGGCGACTCACGTTCGAGCGCGATCAATTCTTCCTCGTACGACGTCAAGATTTCTACGAGATTTCGGGCCAGATCCCTGGTCCGATCGACGGTCAACTGGGTCATGTCTCGCCCCCCGGCCTTAGGTGACAAGCCATTTCGCATTGTTCAATCGAATGCAAGTCGGAGGCGAACATTTGTCCCCTGCAACATTGCGCGCGAGCGCGGACGATCCGACAGCACTATAGCCCAGATTAGGCCCTGCGGGCGCCGCCTGCCCGTCGAACCCCGGCGCCATAGCTGGGACTGCGCTCCCAGCGCAGGGCGTCAGCCGCGATTTCCTCAAGCGAGGAGTGGCTGGGCGTCCAGCCGAGCAGCGCCTTGGCCCGGTCGGGGCTGGCCACCAAACTGGGCGGATCGCCCGCCCGCCTTGGGCCAATTGCGCAGGGCACGGGCGTCCCGGCCGCCTTGCCGACCGCCGCCAGCACCTGCATCACCGAGCAACCTTCGCCCGTGCCGAGGTTGACCGCCTCGAAGGCGCCCTCGGCGAGCTCGACCTCCAGCGCGGCAACATGGGCGGCGGCAAGATCGGTGACATGGACGTAGTCGCGCAGGCAGGTGCCGTCCGGCGTGTCGAAATCCTGGCCGAAGACCGTCAGCGCGGGCCCATCGCCCAGCGCCGCGGCGATCGCCAGGGGAATCAGGTGAGTCTCGGGCTCGTGCGCCTCGCCGATCAGACCGCTCGGATCGGCGCCCGCGGCGTTGAAGTAGCGCAGGGCCACGCCACGCAGGCCGTAGGCGCGGCACTGGGCGGCGATCATCCACTCGGCAGCGAGCTTGGTGTCGCCGTAGGGGCTGACGGGCGCCTTGGCGTCGTCCTCGACGATGGCCGCCTGCGAGCCGCGGTCGCTCTGGCCGTAGACGGCGGCCGAGGACGAGAACACCAGCCGCCCGACGCCGCATTCGCGCATGACGGTCAGAAGCGTGATCGTGCCGGCGACGTTGACGTCCCAAAAGAGATCCGGCCGCTTGGTGGAGCGACCCACCTCGATCAGTCCGGCGAAATGAATCACCGCCTTCACGTCGTGGGTGGTGATCGCCTGATGCAGCGCCGCAGCGTCGGCGATGTCGCCGTGGACGAACGGGCCCCATTGCACGGCCTCGCGAAAGCCCGACTGGAGGTTGTCGAATACGATGGGCGTGAATCCCCGCTCGTGCAGGGCTTTGGCGGTGTGGGCGCCGATGTAGCCGGCTCCGCCGGTCACCAGCACGGCCGGCTTCGAGTCTCGAGTC
>Ga0268266_10006000_pt1 | contig 11214 bp, 8 predicted proteins | sample KBSS13metaG_FD_190356 | JGI IMG/M metagenome (GOLD analysis project Ga0268266, IMG submission 190356) | Switchgrass rhizosphere microbial communities from Kellogg Biological Station, Michigan, USA - KBS S1-3 metaG (SPAdes) (version 2) | ecosystem: Host-associated > Plants > Roots > Rhizosphere >... | reverse complement strand
GTCGGCTCCTGGGACGGCGGCTACGGCGCCTCGCTGCTGCGCGACCTGGTCGGGACCAAGAAGGCGAAGGAGTTCTGGATGCTCTGCCGCCAGTACGACGCCTCCGAGGCGCTGGAGATGGGGCTGGTCAACGCCGTCGTGCCGGTCGCCGAGCTGGAGCGCGAGACCGTCGCCTGGTGCCGCGAGATGCTCGCCCTCTCCCCCTTCGCGCTGCGCCTCGTCAAGGCCAGCTTCAACGCCCACGAGGACGGCTACGCCGGGATCCAGCAGCTCGCCCACGACGCCAACCTCCTCTTCTACGGCTCCGACGAGGCGGCCGAGGGACGCGAGGCGTTCAAGCAGAAGCGCCAGCCCGACTTCTCGCAGTTTCCCCGCCGCGCATGAGGATCTGGCTGATGGCAGCCCGGCCGCGGACGCTGCCGGCGGCGATCGCGCCGGTCCTGGTCGGGACCGCGGCGGCGGTGCAGTGGGCCGGGGAGCTGCCGCGCTGGGGCGCCTTCCTGGCGGCGCTGGTCGGCTCGATCTTCATCCAGATCGGGACCAACCTCGCCAACGACTACTCCGACGCCAAGCGCGGCGCCGACACCGCCGACCGGCTCGGGCCGGTGCGGGTCACCGCCAGCGGGATGGTGACGCCGCAGCGGGTGATGACCGCGACCTGGATCGCCTTCGCGGTCGCGGTCGCCTGCGGGATCTACCTGACGGCGGTCGCCGGCTGGGTGATCCTGCTGATCGGCGTGCTCTCGATCGCCGCGGGCGTCCTCTACACCGGCGGCCCACGGCCGTACGGCTACGCCGGCTTCGGCGAGGTCTTCGTCTTCCTCTTCTTCGGCCTGGTCGCGGTCAACGGCTCCTACTACGTGCAGCTGGAGGAACTCGACGCGCTCTCGCTCGGGCTCTCGATCTCGGTCGGCTTCCTCGCCACCGCGATCATCGTCGTCAACAACGTCCGCGACGTCGAGACCGACCGGCGCGCCGGCAAGAACACGCTGGCGGTGCGGATCGGGCGCGAGAGCGCGGTAAACCTGTACCGGCTGCTGGTCGCCGGCGGCTTCCTCGTCCTGCCGATCGCGCTGATCGCCGGCGACGCGAGCATGCTGCCGCTGATCGGCTGGCTGGCGGCGCCGCTGGCGATCAAACCGGCGCGGACGCTGGCCGAGCGGCGCGACGGCCCGTCGCTGAACGCGGTGCTGGCGCAGACCGGCGCCCTGCTCGGCGTCTTCAGCCTGCTGGTCACGATCGGGCTGCTGATCTCCGCCTGAGAGACTCGGGGCGTGCGCCTCAGCTCGGTCGAGGTCATCCCCTACGCGCTCCCGTTCAAGGAGCCGTACGTCACCGCGCGCGGGGCGCTGGAGCGGCGGGAGATGGTGCTGCTGCGGGTGCGGGACGAGGACGGAGTCGTGGGGCTGGGCGAAGCGGTGCCGCTGGCGTTGCGGGGCGGGATTGGGATGCGGGATGTGGTGCGGGAGCTCGAGGCGTGGGGGCAGCACGGGGAGGATCAGGCGCTGTCGGCGCCCGAGGTTCAGGCGCTATCAGCGCCCTCACGGTGCGCGGTGGGGACCGCGCTGATGGATTCGCGGGGCCGACGGGTCGGGAAAAAGGCTGGCGAGGGGGGGCGGGACGAAGCGGTCCAGTGCAACGCGACGCTTGTCGCGGGGCCGGCGGGCGCGGTCGCGGCCGAGGCGGAACGGTGGGCTCGGGACGGATTTACGACTTTCAAGCTCAAGCTCGGCGCCGAGACCGCGTCAACCCGTCTTGAAGAAGGGCTGACGCGGTCTCGCGGATCTGGGGACGTTGAGATGGTTCGGGCGGTGCGGGAGGCACTTGGGGCTGGGGTGCGGATTCGGGTGGATGCGAACGAGGCTTGGGATTTGGAGACGGCCACGGCGACGCTGGCGGCGTTGGAGCCGTTCGAAGTCGAGCTGGCGGAGCAGCCGGTGGCGGGGCTGGAGGCGATGGCGGCGCTCGCGGCGGGGACCTCGATCCCGCTGGCCGCGGACGAGAGCGTCGCGACTCTCGCCGAGGCCGAGGAGGCGGTTGCGCTTGGGGCCTGCGCCTACACCGGGATCAAGCTCTCCAAGGTCGGCGGGCCCGAGGAAGCGCTGGCGATCGCCGACGTCCTCCCCGCCTACGTCACCAGCGCCCTCGACGGCCCCGTGGGAATAGCCGCGGCGGCCCAAGTCGCGCTCAGCCTCGCCGAGACGGGTCACCCGGAACGCCTGCACCTCGCCCACGGTCTCGCGACGCAGCGCCTCTTCGCCTCGACGATCGCCGCCGTCGAGTGCGAGGTCCGCGACGGCTCCCTTCACCTCCCCCCCGGCCCTGGCCTCGGCGTCGAGGTCGACGAGGAGGCGCTGCAGGCGCATCGGATCTAGCCTGCACGTGTCGCTTTTGTCCTCCCCGTGGGGGACTAAGTCGACACGCCACCCACATGGACCCCACCAACGCCAACACCGCCCTCGCCTCGGCCTTCGCCGAGGAGCTTGCGCGCGGCGGGTTGCGGCTGGCGGTGATCTCGCCCGGCTCGCGCTCGACGCCGCTGGCGCTGGCCCTGTGGCGGCAGCCGGAGATCGAGGTGAAGGTGATCGTCGACGAGCGTTCGGCCGGGTTCTTCGCCCTCGGGGCGGCGCAGGCGGGCGGCGAGCCGGTGGCGCTGCTCTGCACCTCGGGCACCGCGCTCGTCAACTACCACCCGGCCGTCGTCGAGGCCGACGAATCGGGCATCCCGCTGGTCGTGCTGAGCGCCGACCGGCCGCCGGAGCTGCGCGGAATCGGCGCCGGCCAGACGATCGACCAGATCAAGAGCTTCGGCGCCTCGGTCCGCTGGTTCTGCGAAGTCGGGACCCACGACGCCGACGACGGAGGCCTCCTGCACTACCGCTCGGTCGCCTGCCGGGCGCTGGCGGCGTCACGCGGCGAGACCCGTCCCGGCCCTGTTCATCTCAACCTGCCTTGGCGCGAGCCGCTGGCGCCGGTCCCGGTCGAAGGCGCCGTGACGGCGACCGACGAGCTGGCGCTGAATGGACGCGACAACCGGCCGCTGACCGCGGTGACGCACATCGACCTCGAGCCCTCGACCTTCCTCCTCGACGAGGTCGCGGGGCACATCGGCAACGCGATCTCCGGCGTGATCGTCGCCGGCCGCCAGCTCGACCCCGAGCTGCGCGAGCCGTTGGCCCACCTGGCCCGGGTCTCCGGGTTCCCGATCCTCGCCGAGCCGACCTCGCAGCTGCGCTGCGGGCCGCACGACCGCTCCCACGTCGTCGCCGCCTACGACCTGCTGCTGCGCGAGGAGCACTTCGCCCGCTCGGTCGTCCCCGACCTGATCCTCCGCTTCGGCGCGATGCCGACCAGCAAGCCGCTGCGGGCCTGGATCGCGGCGAGCGGCGCCGACCAGATCGTCGTCGACCCCTACGGCGGCTGGAACGAGCCGACCAGCCGAGCGGCGGCGATTCTCCGCGCCGACCCGACCGAGCTGGCCCAGGGCTGGGCGGCGCGGCTGGAAGGGCTGGAGGGACGCGAACGGCCGCTGCCCGATCGCTGGTTGGAGGCCGAGCAGGGCGCCCAGACCGCCCTCGACGAGGCGCTCGCCGCCGACGGCGCCGCCGGGATCACCGAGCCGGCTCTGCACCGCGCCCTCGGCGCCGCCCACCGCGACGGCGAGCTCGTCTACACCGCCTCGAGCATGCCGATCCGCGACCAGGAGGCCTTCCTCGCGGCGGGCGACGCCGACGCACTCTTCCTCTGCAACCGCGGCGCCAACGGGATCGACGGACTCGTCTCCTCCGGGATCGGCGCCGCCCAGGCCAGCGGCCGCCCGACGACGATCGTCACCGGCGACCTCGGCCTGCTCCACGACGTCGGCGGCCTCGCGGCGCTGCGCGACGTCGAGACCCCGGTCCGCATCGTCGTCATCGACAACGACGGCGGCGGCATCTTCCACTTCCTGCCGCAGGAGTCGACGCTAGACGCAAACGAGTTCGAGGCCCTGCTCGGCACCCCCCGCGGCGTCGACGCCGCCAAGGCCGCAGCGCTCTTCGACCTCCCGCACCGGCGACTCGACTCGCTCGGCGACCTACCGGACGCCCTCGCCGCGGGCACCGGCCTGATCGAGGTGAAGACCGACCGCGGAAACAACGTCGAGGCGCACCGCAACCTTGTCGCGCGGGTGCACGACGCCCTCCCGCGCTAGCAGGCGATCGGCCCTGCCTCGCGGCCGGGACCCGGCTGCCAGGTCGCGCCGAAGAGGCTCACCTTCGGCACCGAAAGCACTTTGGTCCTGCAGCTGCCGTCGGCGTTGATCTGCACGATCGAGTCGCCCGTCCCGAGGAGAGCGTCTTCGCCGAGGGCCGCGGTGAGCAGGGTGTAGGCGATCCGCTGCCCCGACGGGTCCCAGCTCGGCAACAGCTCCAGATTGCGCGTCCGGGTCAGCCTGGTCAGCCCCGAGCCGTCGGCGGCGGCGGCGGCCAGCTCGGTCGGCGAGAACGTCAGCCTTTCGCCCCCTCGCTCGATCGTTCTCTCTTTTCCGAGAGTGACCAACGCCAGCCGCGTCCCATCCGGGGAATAGACCGGATCGGCGGCGTTCCGCGCGAGCACGGCTTCCCCCGAGCCGTCCAGGCGCATCGCCACCGCCGAGCGGCGGTCTCGCCACTCACGGGAGAAGGCCAGCGTCGAGCCGTCCGGGCTGAAGGAGGAAGGGAACGCGAAGAGCCGGTTCCGCCATGGGGTCAGTTGCCGCACCGCTTGGCTTTCGATATCGAGCAGCCAGATCGAGACGCTGCTGTAAACGGTCACTTCTCCCCTGCGAGGCCGTCGCGCCTTCCCTTCTCGTTCACGGGTAAAGGCCAGCATCCGCCCGTCCGGCGAGAAGACGGCACCGACGACATCCCGCGTTCCGGGGAGCCTGGTGATCTCGGTTCCGTCCGCAGCGGCGGTGTAGAGGTCGAGGCGGGCCTTCCTCCCAGCCTGTTCGAATCCCCCGAAGGCGATCCGCGTTCCATCGCCGGTCCAGCTCGGCGAACTGAAGGGAAAGGGAAGGAATTGGCTGCTGAGCTTGCCGCCGACGATCACCCGTCGGTCGCCTCCGCCGGGATCGGTGCTGACCAGCCTGAAGCCCGCGTTCCCGGCTTCCATGAAGGTCAAGCGCGGACCGGCTGGGGCCTCGGCCGCAGCGTTGCCGGCGCTCAGCACCAGCAACGTACACGCGAGAAGCACCCCTGCCAGGCGACCGATCACGCAGGGGATTCTGCACTACTCGGCAAGAAGCGGCACGGCTCCTAACGAGGCAGAACGCGCCAGCGGTAGGTGGCCGGGGTCGGGTCGGCGAGCCCCAGGGGGTCGACCGCCCGAACGCGGAGGACATGCTTGCCGGAGCCGACCATCTGCAGAAACGGAGAAGCGCACACCCGGTAGGGCTGGCGATCGAGCTTGCACTCGAAGCTGGACCCGACGCCGCTGGAGCCAAACGTGAAGTAGGTCGGAACACCCGAGCCGGCGCCGAGCGGGATCACGTGGTCGACGAATTTGGTGTTCGGGGCGAGATTGGCCAGGGGGACAGCCAGAGGATCGAGCTCGTCGGCGCCAATGTCGGCCATGGCGCCCATCGGCCGTGGCTGCCCATCGATGTCGAGAGCAGGGCTGGCGCCATCGACAGCACCTCTGTCGACCGTGGGCGAGCCGGACAGTTGATGCAGGTTGTCGCGGGCAAGCCACGGAGTCGCCCTGGTGTTGCCGTTGGTGCCCGGCGGGGTGACCGAGACCCTGCCCTCGGTCTCTACCGTCGCGTAGCCGGAGCCCTGAAGGTGGATGCCGACTCTGCCGCCGCGGCCCTCGTCCGGCGGCGGGGCCTTCGCCACCACGTCCTTCTCCTCTCCCGCGATCAAGCTGCCCACCACGTCGAGCTTCACCGCCATCCCCCGTTTGGGGACCTGGGAGCCGGACTCCATCCCAATCGAGCCCAAACCAGCCGCGACCAGCGTGCTGTTGCGGATGACGCCGGCGTCGATTTGGATCGCCGGACCCCCGCCGGTGGCGATGCAGGCGCTGTTGCGCACGGCGCCCCGAGAGAAGGAGCAGGTGGGTTCGAGGGTGATCGTCGAGCGCGCGATGACCCCGTCGATCGCCCCTCCCGAGACGCTGATCGCACGCGCGCTGTCCATCAGGTTGCGGATTTCCACGTTCGCGACTTCGGCACCCTCCGGAACGTAGAAGGCGCTGTCGGCGAAGCTGTCCGTCGGCATGACGATCACCGGCCGTGCCTTGCCCGGCTCCCCCCGCAGCGTCACGCCCTCGGGCAGAGGAACCGGCGGGATGTACCCGAACTCTCCTTCTTCCCTCGCGTAGTAGGTCCCGGGCGCGAGCTCGACCACGTCGCCCGCCTCGATCGTCGTTCCCGGCGCGCCATCGGCGGCTGCTCGGTACACGGTGCAGGGGCGCGCCGGGTCGGCGCAGGGATCCTTGCCGGTCCCGCCCGGGGCCGCGTATCGAGTCGCCGCCGGCACCGTGGAGGCGAACAGAAGCGACAGCGCCCCCGCCAGCATCAGCGCGGTCAGGGCTCGTTTCAGCAAGCGATCGGACCCGCCTCGCGTCCGGGACCCGGTCGCCAAGCACTGCCGGCGACGAGCACCTTCGGGTTGCTGTAGACCCTGATGAGACAGCTCCCGTCGGCGTTGATCGCCATCACCTTGTTGCCGGGTTCCGGTTCCAGGCCACCGGTCGCTTCGGCGGCCGGGTTGCGGATGAAGGCGAGGCGGCTTGCGGACGGGTCCCAGCTCAGGGAGGAGATGTAGCCCTTCCTGCTCATCAGTCGCGTGGCGCCGCTGCCGTCCGCGTTCGCCACCCAGAGCTCGCTGCGCGGGAGATCCGGCTTCGGCAATTGACGCCGCAGCGTTTTGTCCCGGACGAACGCCAGCCTGGTCCCGTCCGGCGAGTAGGTCGGCTCCTCCGCGTCCTCGGGGAGTCTCGCCAGGGGCGCGGTGCGGCCGCTGCGAAAATCGACCGAGACTATTCGGGCTCCGCCGCGACCAAAGAATTCAGCTACGAGGGATGAGCCGTCCGGCGAGTAGGAGATTGGATCGACGAAGCTCCCGAGCCGCCACCGGGTCATCCGCTTCACCGTGCCGCCTTCGACGTCGAGCGACCAGATCGAGGTCTTGAAGACGTACTCCTCACGGCCGGGCAGTTCCCTCACCAGCTTCAAGCGCGAAAAGGCGACGGAGCGACCGTCGGGCGCCATCACCGGATCACCACCGTTGAGGAAGGCGTTCGGGTACACCGAGCTGCCGCCGCCGTCGAGCCGAGCCACGGCCACCACCGACCAACCGCTTCCATAGTCCCCCGACGCGGTGCTGTCGACCCCTGACACCGGGAACGCAAGCCGGCTGCCGTCGGCCGACCAGGAGAGCGCCTCGCCTATCAACGCGCCCCGACCGCCAAGCAGGCTGGACGGAGCTTCGCCCGCAGGTCCGACCGTTGTCACTTCCTCTCTCTCGTCCTCCCCCCCGGGACCGTCGCTGAACACTGAGAGAGCTAGCCGCGGCCCAACCGGTTCTGCGGCGTGGGCGGGTGCCCCGATAGCCGCCAGCGCAATGGTGAGTACCAGAGTGGAGACAAGCCGGTTCACCGCTCGGACCCTACTCGGCGAGCAGCGGCAGGAGCGCCCCGAGCTTGACCTCGGTCTCGGCCAGCTCGGCCGCCGGGTCGGAGCCGGCGACTACGCCGACTCCGGCGAAGAGGTGGGCCTCGCGGTCGCGCAGCAGGGCGCTGCGCAGGGCAACGCAGAATTCGCCGTCCTCGGTGGCGTCCATCCAGCCGACCGGGGCGGCATACCAGCCGCGGTCCATGCCCTCGAGGTCGGCGATCGCCGCCGCCGCCTTCGGCCAGGGCTCGCCCCCGACCGCCGGGGTCGGGTGCAGGAGGCCGGCAAGTTCGATCGCCGAGTGCGGCTCGGCGAGCTGGGCGATCACCGGCGTCGCCAGGTGCTGGATGTTCGCGACCTTGACGATCTCCGGCTCGGCCGCGGCCTCGACCCAGACCGCATGCGGGCGCAGGGCGCGGACGATCCGCTCGGCGACGATCCGCTGCTCGCGGCGGTCCTTGTCGCTGCGCAGCAGCTGCTCGCCGAGGTGGTCGTCGACCGCCGGGTCGGAGCTGCGCCGGGTCGAGCCGGCGAGGGCGACGGTGGAGACGCCGGCGCCGGCGCGGCGGACCAGGAGCTCGGGGCTGGCGCCGAGGAAGGCCGCCTCCGGCGTCCCGCAGCAGAAGCAGAAGCAGGCCGGGAACTGCTCCCGCATCGCGCCGAACAGCGCCGCGGGATCGTGGGCGGCGGCGGCGCTGACGATCACCTCGCGGGCGAGGACGACCTTGCTCATCTCGCCGGCGGCGATCCGCGATGTGGCGCCCTCGACCGCGGCTTCGAACTCGCGCGGCGGGCGGGCGCTGCGGATCCCGGCGTGGGCGGTCGGGTGCGGGTCGAGCAGCGGCAGCGGCGCGTCGGTGCGCAGGGAAGCGAGGCGCGCGGCCAGCACCTCCCCCAGCTTCTCGGCGTCCGCGCCGGGTTGGACGACGGCGTTGACGGTGAGAAACGTGTGCCCCGCGCGGCGGCAGAGCGACACCTCCGGCAGGACCAGCGAGGCGGGCGACAGCGAGGACCAGGTCGGCGTCGAACCCCCGTCGGCGTCGAAGGCGAAGCCGCCGAGCCAGACCGGGCCGGCGCCGGCGGGCAATCCGCGGGGCTCGTCGAGCACCGCTCCGGACCCGATCCGCAGGCACTCCTCGGCGACGTCGCCGAAGCGCTCGGCGCCGCGTGAGCTCGCCTCGTGTGCGACCCCCAGCCCGGCGAGGGCGAACTCGCGGTCCGGCTGCTCCCAGCAGAACCAGCGGTCGCTGGCGAGCCGCGAGGCGAAGACGACCGCGCACGGATCGCCGACCTCGACCTCGCTGGTGACGCTTACGAGGGTGCGTCGTCCCCGTCCGGCGGCCTTTTCCAGGGCGCCGAGGAGAAGCTCAGTCGTGTCCTCTACCGATCGCAATCTCGCCGGTTCTCACCATTTCGACCAGGCCGTGCGGGCGGACCATCCGCTCGAAGGCCTCGATCTTGTCGGCGGACCCGGTCACCTCGATCGTCATCGTCCGCCGCGCGACGTCGACGATTTTGGCCCGGAAGATCTCGGCGAACTGGATGATCTCGGCGCGGTTCTCGACCGCCGAAGAGACCTTGAAGAGGGCCATCTCGCGGGCCACCGTCTCCTCCGGCTCCATGTCGCGGATCTTCAGCACGTTGACGAGCTTGTGCAGCTGCTTGGTCACCTGGTCGATCGGGTGGACCGCCCCGTCGAGCGTCAGGGTGACGCGGGAGATGCTGGGGTCGTCGGTCGGGCCGACGGCGAGCGTGTCGATGTTGAAGCCGCGGCGGGAGAAGAGGCCGGCGACGCGCGCCAGCACTCCCGGTTTGTTCTCGACCAGGATCGAGAGGATGTGCTTGCGGCCGCTCAGCTGCCCGGCCACGTGCAGGTCCTCGAGCTGGACGACCTGCGGGGTCCCGGCCTCCATCAGCTCACCGCCTTCCGCGGCGCCTCGACCATGTCGCGGGCGGCGTTGCCCGGCGGGATCATCGGATAGCAGTTCTCTTCGCGGGCGACGCGGACGTCGAGCAGGACCGGGCCGTCGTGCTCCAGCGCGGCGACCATCTGCTCCTCGAGGTCGGCGGAGTTTTCTGCCCGCATCCCTTTCGCGCCGAAGGCCTCGGCCAGCTTCACCCAGTCGGGGCTCGAGCCCATGTCGACCGCGCTGTAGCGGCGGTCCCAGAAGAGCTCCTGCCACTGGCGGACCATCCCCATGTAGCCGTTGTTCATCAGGAAGACCTTGACCGGGATGTTCTCGCTGACGCAGGTGGCCATCTCCTGGATGTTCATGATCAGGCTGCCGTCGCCGCCGAGGCAGACGACCTGCTCGTCGGGGCAGGCGACCTTGGCGCCGACCGCGCTCGGCAGGCCGAAGCCCATCGTCCCGAGCCCGCCGGAGTTGATCCAGCGGCGGGGCTTGTCGAAGCCGTAGTACTGCGCCGCCCACATCTGGTGCTGGCCGACGTCGGAGGTGATGATCGCGTCGCCCTGGGTGGCACGGTGCATCGCCTCGACCATGAACTGCGGCTTGATCTCGCCGTCCTGGCCGGGCTCGTAGTACAGCGGGTGGGCGTCCTGCCAGCCGCGCAGCGTCGTCCACCAGTCGTCGAGGCGGCTGGAGTCGGTCTGCAGCGCCCTGTACTCGCGGGTCAGCTTCGGCAGCACCTGCTTGACGTCGCCGACGATCGGGATGTGGGCGCCGACGTTCTTCGAGATCTCGGCCGGGTCGATGTCGATATGGATGACCTTGGCGTGCGGCGCGAACTCGGCGAGTTTGCCGGTGATGCGGTCGTCGAAGCGGGCGCCGATGGCGACGATCAGGTCGGCTTTGTCCATCGCCCAGTTGGCGGCGACGGTGCCGTGCATGCCGAGCATGCCGAGGAAGTTCTCGCCGGAGGCGGGATAGCCGCCGAGGCCCATCAGGGTCGAGGTGACCGGGAAGCGGTCGGAAGCGGCGAGCTCGCGCAGCTCCTCGGAGGCGTTGGCGTTGATCACGCCGCCGCCGGTGTAGAAGATCGGCCGGCGGGCGTTGGCCAGCGCCTTGGCGGCGATCCGGATCTGCTTGATGTTGCCCTCGGTCGAGGGCTTGTAGCCGGGCAGCTCGACCGGCTCGGTGCGCGGCACGTAGTCGATGTCGGCGCGCGAGAGGTCCTGCGGGATGTCGAGCAGCACCGGTCCCGGCCGCCCGGTCGAGGCCAGGTGGAAGGCCTCGTGGACGTACTCGGGGATCTGGCGCGGGTCGGTGACCGCGAAGGAGTGCTTCACGAAGGGCAGCGTCGCGCCGAGGATGTCGGCCTCCTGGAAGCCGTCGGTGCCGATCAGCTCGGTGCGGACCTGGCCGGTGATGAAGACGGTCGGGACCGAGTCCATCATCGCGTCGGCGATCGCGGTGACGAGGTTGGTCGCGCCCGGCCCGGAGGTGGCGAAGGCGACCCCGACGCGGCCCGAGGCTTCGGCGTAGCCCTCGGCGGCGTGTCCCGCCCCCTGCTCGTGGCGGGTCTGGATGTGGCGGAAGTCCGCGTCGACCATCGCGTCGTAGGTCGGCAGGTTGGCCCCACCGGGGATCCCGAAGACGTCCTTGACGCCCTCGGCC
>Ga0268266_10005997_pt1 | contig 11215 bp, 9 predicted proteins | sample KBSS13metaG_FD_190356 | JGI IMG/M metagenome (GOLD analysis project Ga0268266, IMG submission 190356) | Switchgrass rhizosphere microbial communities from Kellogg Biological Station, Michigan, USA - KBS S1-3 metaG (SPAdes) (version 2) | ecosystem: Host-associated > Plants > Roots > Rhizosphere >... | reverse complement strand
GCGGATTGAGCCTTGGGTGCGCCTTGCGGACCGGGGGGCGCCTTCTGGGCGTCGTCCGCGCCCGCCTTGGGCGTGTCCTTCGCCGGAGCGGTTGGCTTGTCCGCGACCACCGCTTGCGCGGTATGAAGCAACGGGGCCGCGTCGGTGGCTGCGCTCACGGACGCCGACTGCGGGACGAGCCACCCGGCAAGCCCTGCCGCGAAGGCCGCAGCCAAAATCAATCGGCGGGTGGCGCTGGTCATGCGATGCTGCATGGGATCTCCCCGAGTTTCTGCTTTTGGTTGGATGCGGGAGATGCAGTTTCGGATTCGCCTGGCGGTGCCTTTGGCACGGCCGCAACATCGGCCGCGTGGCGTCGCGGCTCGGCGCACGGGTCGGTGAATAGCCCATGCTATCATCGACGACGACCGCCGATACCCCGTTCGAAGGTCGCATTTTCCCTGGCCAACGGCCTTCGCCGCGCCTGTTCGCATCCTCTGGACCCTATCGCCATTCGCATGCCATTTCGCTGCTCCGCCGCACTCCGCTCTCTGGCGTCGGCAGCGCTTTTCGCACTCTTCGTCGCCCTGCCTGCGGCTCAGGCCCAGGACAGCGACTCGGTCACGCTCAACTTCGTCAACGCCGACATCGACGCGGTCGTGAAGGCGGTCGCGGAGATCACCGGCCGCAACTTCATCGTCGACCCGCGCGTGAAAGGCACCATCAATATCGTATCGGCCCGGCCGGTGGCGAAAAGCCTGGTGTATCCGACGCTACTCTCGGCGCTCCGGATGCAGGGCTTCACGGCCGTGGAGGCGGACGGCGTCGTCAAGATCGTCCCCGAGGCCGATGCGAAGCTGCAGGGCGGACCCGTCGGGCGCGGAACGATCGGCGCCGGCGGCGACCGACTGATTACGCAGGTCGTGACCCTCAGGAACGAATCAGCCGCGCAACTCGTGAACGTGCTGCGACCGCTGATTTCGCCCAACAACACGATCGCGGCCTATCCCGCGGCAAATGCGCTCGTCATCACCGATTACGCCGACAACATGCGCCGCATCCTGCGCATCATCGCGTCGCTCGATCAGACAACGTCGTCCGGCGAACCGATGCTGGTGCCGATCCGCAATGCGTCCGCCATCGACATGGTGGCGCTGCTGAACCGCCTGCTCGTCGAAAACGCCGGGGGCGGGGCCGTTCCCGACGTGCGCGACCGGGTAGTCCTGGTCGCCGACCCGCGGTCGAACAGCGTCCTCGTGCGCTCGGAAAACCCGGCGCGGGCGGCACGCGCGCGGCAATTGCTGGAGCAGCTCGATACGCCGCAACGCGTAGGCGGCAACGTATTCATCGTCTACCTCAAGAACGCCGATGCGACACGCGTCGCCGAAACGTTGCGCGGCCTCTACAGCGGGGCAAGCGGCAGCGATCGTCAGGGCGGCGGCAATTTTCCCAACACCCCCACGGCCGCCGCCGCGGCGGCGGCCACAGGTGCCGCCGGGACGATGGCCTCCTCGCCGCAGGCGACGTCGCCCCTGGGTGGAGGTGCGACCAGCGGCGTCAGTGCGGCGATCCAGGCCGGGGCGGCAACCATCCAGGCCGACGCCGCGAACAACGCGCTGGTCATCATGGCGCCCGAGCCCGTCTACAACAATCTGCGGGCGATCATCGACAAGCTCGACAGCCGGCGCGCCCAGGTCTTCATCGAGGCGCTGGTCGTCGAGGTGACCGCCGATCGGGCGGGTGAGCTCGGTGTGCAATGGCAGGTGCTGACCGGCGCGGATCCGCGCCGCACCGGCATCCAGGGTATCGGCGGAACCAACTTCGGCGTCCGCGGAGCCGGCACCAATATCATCGACGCGTCCGCCAACCTCGGCAGCCTGGGCCAGGGACTCAATCTCGGAATCATCAACGGCACCATCACGATTCCCGGCCTCGGCATCATCAGCAATCTCGGCCTGCTGATCCGAGCGCTCTCGACCGATGCGAATGCGAACATCCTTTCCACGCCGACGCTCCTCACGCTCGACAACGAGGAGGCGCGGATCATCGTCGGCCAGAACGTTCCCTTCATCACGGGCCAGTACTCCACGACGGGACAGTCGGCCACCGTGCAGCCCTTCCAGACCATCGAGCGCAAGGACGTCGGGCTCGTCCTGCGCGTGAAGCCGCAGATCACAGAGGGCGGCGCGGTGCGGATGGGCATCTACCAGGAGGTCTCGCGCGTGGATCTCACCTCGCTCAACAATCCGTCGGGCCTGATCCTGCAGAAGCGTGCGATCGAATCCTCGGTCATGATCGACGACCGGCAGATCGTGGTGCTCGGCGGCCTCATCCAGGACACGTTCACGGACACGACCGACAAGGTGCCGGGCGCCGGTGATTTGCCCGGCATCGGCGGGCTCTTCCGCTACGACACGCGCACGCGGCAGAAGACCAACCTGATGGTGTTCCTCAAGCCGACCGTGGTCCGGACCTCGGCCGACGGTCACGAGATCACGACCGAGCGCTACGACTACCTGCGAAACGAGCAGGACCAGAGCCGGCCCGATCCGCGCTGGTTCTGGCCGGATCCCACGGTGCCCGAATTGCCCGTCACGCCGAACATGCCTGGCTCCCCGGGTACCGGCGCGCCGATACCGCTGCCGGGACCCGCGCTTGCGCCATCGCCGGCGCCGCAGCCAGCCTTGCCGCCGCAGCCGCCGCCCGCGAACTAACGCCAATCCGCTTGGTCGCAGCCGCGATGACGTCGACGACAGCCGCCATGCCCGCGCCGGATCCCGCGCTCGCCGGCCGGATTCCGTACGCGTTCGCCAAGGCCCACGGCGTCCTTGCATACGGGCGCGACGGCGAGGCGATCGTCGTGCTGTTGCGCCCCGATGCGACGGTCGACGGCATCGCCGAATTGAAGCGCGTCCTGCAGCGTCCGCTGTCGACTCGCCCGATCGCGGCAGACGCCTTCGCCCAGGAGCTCGCGCGGGCGTACAACCAGGGGAACGGCACGCTCGCCTGGAGCGACGAATCCGCGAGCGGCGGCGACCTCGCGCGCCTGCTGCAGGATTTGCCGCAGGCGGAGGACCTGCTCGACGGCGGCACGCAGGCCCCGGTGATCCGCATGATCAACGCGCTCCTGCTGCAGGCGCTGCGCGAGCGGGCGTCCGACCTGCACTTCGAGCCCTACGAAGGGCGGTCGGTGGTGCGTTTCCGCATCGACGGCGTGCTGCGCGACGTGATCGAGCCGCCGCGGGCGCTCCATGCCGCGATCGTGTCGCGGCTCAAGATCATGGCGAGCCTCGACATCGCCGAAAAGCGCCTGCCGCAGGATGGACGGATCGCGCTCAAGCTGGGTGACAAGCAGGTCGACGTCCGCGTCTCGACGTTGCCCACCGGCGCGGGCGAGCGCGTGGTGCTGCGCCTGCTCGACAAGGAATCCGCCCAGCTCGACCTCACTGCGCTCGGCATGAACACCGCGACCGAGGCGCTGATGGACCGCCTGATCCGCGAGCCGCACGGCATCGTGCTGGTCACGGGTCCGACCGGATCGGGCAAGACGACCACGCTCTACGCATCGCTCTCGCGCCTGCCGCGCGCGACGACGAACATGATGACCGTCGAGGATCCGATCGAATACGCGCTCGACGGCGTCGCGCAGACGCAGGTGAATCCGCGCATCGAGCTTTCGTTCGCGCGCGCGCTTCGCGCCATCCTGCGGCAGGATCCCGACGTGATCATGATCGGCGAGATCCGTGACCTCGAAACCGCACAGATTGCCGTGCAGGCATCGCTCACCGGCCATCTCGTACTCGCCACGCTGCACACCAACGATGCGGCAAGCGCCGTCACGCGCCTGGCCGACATGGGCGTCGAGCCATACCTTCTCGCGTCCAGCCTGCTGGGCGTGCTGGCGCAGCGGCTGGTCCGCACGCTGTGCCCGGCATGCCGTGTCGCATCGTCGCCGAGCGCGCTCGAAGCGCAACTGCAGGGCGACATGGGAATCGCGCCCGACCAGCCGGTGTGGACGGCCAAGGGCTGCGGCGAATGCAACGACACCGGCTACCGCGGGCGTACCGGCGTGTATGAGCTCTTCGTGGTCGACGAAGCGGTGCGACGCCTGATCCACGACGGGGCTGGCGAGCTCGCACTGCGCGAGGCCGCCATTGCGGGCGGGATGCGCACGCTGCGCGACGATGGCGCACGCTGGATCCGGAACGGCACCACGTCGCTCGCCGAGCTCGTACGGGTCACGCGCGATAACTAGGCGCGCGGATGTCCGCATTCCGCTGGGAGGCCGTCGATCCGCAGGGGCGCGTGCAGCGCGGACTGCTCGACGCCGACACGCCGCGCGCCGCGCGCGATCGCTTGCGGGCGGACGGCCTCACGCCTACCGTCATCGACTCGGCGCCTGACCGCGGCGATCCCCTCGCCCATCTTCGCGTGCCGCCGGAGCAGGTCGCGCTCGCCACGCGACAGCTCGCTACCCTGACGCAGTCGGGCATGCCGCTCGACCAGGCGCTGGCGGCGGTCGCCGACCAGGCCGATCATCCGCGCACCGCCGACATCCTCAACGCGTTGCGGCGCCATGTGGCTACGGGAGAATCGCTGCCGGCCGCCATGGCCCGTTTTCCACGAACGTTCAGCGCGCTCTACCGGGGACTGGTCGCGGCCGGCGGAGAAACGGGACGACTCCCCGACGTCCTCGCGCGCCTGGCCGACTATCTCGAGGCGCGGATGGCGCTGCGGCAGAAGTTCACTACCGCGCTCATCTACCCGATGCTGGTCACGCTCATCGCGCTCTCGGTCATCGTGGTGCTGTTGACCTACGTCGTGCCGCAGGTCGTCGGTGTGTATCAGCAGAGCCGGCAGACGTTGCCGTGGCTGACGCAGGCGCTGATCGCCGTGAGCGCGTTCTTTCGCGCCACAGGATGGATATGGCTTCTCCTGATCGCGGCGGCGGTGGTCGCGTTCGCGGTCGCGTATCGACGGCCGCTCTTCCGCATGCGCGTGCATGCCGGGCTCCTGCATGCCCCGGGGATCGGGCGGCTGTTGCGAAGCCTCGACACGGCGCGCTTCGCGAGCACCCTCGCGATCCTCGTCGCCAGCGGCGCGCCACTCCTGCGATCGCTCGATGCCGCGAGCGAGGTTGTACGCATGCTGCCGCTCGCGCAGGCGGCACGCGCCGCCGCAGGACTGGTGCGGGAGGGCGTATCGCTGTCGCGTGCGCTCAAGGAACAGAAGGTTTTTCCACCGGTGCTGATTCACCTCGTCGCCAACGGCGAGCAGAGCGGCACGCTCGCGCCGATGCTGGAGCGCGCGGCGGGCGAGCTCGAGCGCGAATCCGAGCGCCGCCTCACGTGGGTCACGGCGCTCATTCAGCCGGCGCTGATCGTTGCGATGGGCGCGATCGTGCTGGTCCTGGTGCTGGCGGTCATGCTGCCGATCGTGACGATGAACCAGCTCGTGCGATGACTGCGATGCTGGGGCGCCTGGCTTTCGCACTTGTCATGTTCTGGATGGCGTCGGGCGCAGCGTCTGCGCGCGGCGAGCCCATGGCCGGCAAGTTCGATCCGGCGCGTGACGCTGCAGCCGACGTGGCGCGGGCAGTGGAGGAGGCCAGGTCATCGCACCGCCGAGTGATCGTCGACGTGGGCGGCGAATGGTGCGGGTGGTGCCACATTCTCGATCGATTCGTGGCCGCGAATGCCGATGTGAAGGCGCTGATCGAGCGTAGCTACGTATGGGTCAAGGTCAACTACTCGAAGGAGAATCGCAACGAGGCACTCCTGTCGCGGTGGCCGAAGGTCGCGGGCTATCCGCATCTCTTCGTGCTGGATGCGAACGGCAATCTCGTCCATTCGCAGAATACCGACGCGCTCGAATCGGGCACCTCGTACGATCGCACGAAGACGCTGGAATTCCTGCGCCGATGGGCGCCCGACCCGCGCGCTCAGCCCTCGACCGCGGTACTCCGCGCGCCGGATTCGAGTCGAGCGGACTGGCGCGCAAGCGCCCACGCGACATGCTCGCGCACCAGCGGTGACGCGTCCTCGACGCGCGTGCGGAGCGCATCCAGGATCGCCGGGTCGGGTGCCGCATTGCCGAGTCCCACGGCGATGTTGCGCAGCCAGCGCTCGTAGCCGATGCGCCGGATCGCGCTGCCGGCGGTTCGTGCATCGAAATCGCCTTTCGACCATGCGAAAAGGTCGAGCAGGTTGGCGTCGTCCAGGCCGTGCCGGACCTGCGCAAAGTCCGCCGTGCTCGCCTCCTGCGCAAAGCGGTTCCACGGGCAGGCGATCTGGCAATCGTCGCAGCCGTAGACGCGATTGCCGATCAGCGGGCGCAAATCCTCGGGGATGCTTCCGGCGAGCTCGATCGTCAGATACGAGATGCAGCGGCGCGCATCGAGCTCATAGGGCGCGACGATCGCACCGGTCGGACACGCGGCGATGCATTGCGTGCACGTCCCGCAATGGGCTCCGACCGCGGGCGTGACGGGCAGCGGAAGATCGGCATAGATCTCGCCCAGGAAAAAATACGATCCCATTTCGCGCGACAGGAGCAGGGTGTGCTTGCCGCGCCAGCCGAGACCGCCCTTGGCCGCGAGCGCGACTTCGAGCACCGGCGCACTGTCGGTGAAGACGCGATAGCCGTACACGCCGACTTCGTCTCCGATGCGCGTCGCAAGCGCCTGCAGCCGCGCGCGCAGCACCTTGTGATAATCGCGGCCGAGCGCATACCGCGCGATATAGGCCTTGCGCGAGTCGGCAAGCACGGCGGACGCGTCGCGTGCGCCGTGCGGCCAATAGTTCATGCGCGCCGTGATGACGCGAAGCGTCCCTGGCACGAGCTCCGCTGCACGCGCGCGTTTGCTGCCATGACGAGCCATATAATCCATCTCGCCATGCCGTCCCGCCTGCAGCCAGTTGAGAAGCCGGATTTCATCCTGCGCGAGATCGGTGTCGGCGATGCCGATCTCCTGGAAGCCGAGTTCGCGGCCCCACGTCGCGATCGACGCGGCGAGCGCGGTCCAGTCGCGCGCAACAGCCATCGGATTCGGTGTCGATGCAGTGGGCATGGGTCGAAAGCCTGCAGGCCGCCTAGGCTACCTCATCGATCCGACCGATTTGGTGCGTGCGTCAACGTGTGACGCCGGGCAATCGTTGGAGCCCCTGACGATAGCGCTCGCCGACGCGAGCGCCACCACGCGCGTGGGGTCCGCGATCGCATCGGAACTGCGTGCCGGCATGGTCGTCACGCTGGAAGGCGATCTCGGCGCAGGGAAGACAACGCTGGTGCGGGGTGCGTTGCGCGCCCTCGGGGTTGAAGGCGCGATCAAGAGTCCGACGTTCGCTCTGGTTGAGCATTATCCGCTTTCGAGCATATACTTCTATCATATTGATTTTTATCGCTTCGCTGAATCCGCCGAATGGGAGACATCAGGACTCGCCGATTGCTTTCGCGCCGACTCGGTCTGCTTCGTGGAATGGCCCGAGCGTGTCGCCGGAATGTTGCCGCCGGCGGATCTCAGTCTCGCCCTGTCGTTCGCATCGACGGACGGCGCTGGTCGCACCTTGGCAGTTCGTGCGAACTCGGAATCCGGTGAACGATGCGTGAGCGCGATCGCCGCCGCGTTTTCGTACCCGCAGTTGCCGGATTGATCGGCGTATCGCTCGAGCGGCGACGGGTATTTCGGTGGCTCGCTCTGCCCGCGGCCACGTGGATCTCGAGCGACGCATGGGCCGCCACCGCAGGTCGCATCGCGTCGGCGCGCGTGTGGCCGGCGCAGGAATATACGCGCCTCATCCTCGAATCGGCCGCGCCGATCGAGTATCAGCTCGTCGTGCTTCGCAATCCGAATCGCGTGGTGCTGGACCTCGCGCGGATCGAATCCACGCCGGAGTTGCGCGAGCTGCCCGTGCACGTGCAACCTTCGGATCCCTACATCGCCGCCATTCGCATCGGCTCGTCGTCGGGAGGATTTCTGCGCGTGGTGCTCGACCTTCGCACCGAGGTCAACCCGCAGGCATTCGCGCTCGCGCCGGTCGCGGAGTTCGGCAACCGGCTGGTCCTCGATCTCTATCCGCTGACGCCGCTCGACCCGTTGATGGCGCTCCTGGAGAGCGAAAGCCGCAAAGAACCCATCGTGCCGCCGCCGACTCCGCTGAGCCGCCCGCCCGCTGCCCGGCCGGAGCTGCCCGCGCCCAAGGTGGTGGTACGCAGGATCACGGTGGCGATCGATCCCGGTCATGGCGGCGAGGACCCTGGCGCGGTCGGCCAACGCGGAACGCGGGAAAAGGACGTCACGCTCGCGATTGCGCGGAAGCTCAAGGCCGCGATCGACAGCGAGCCCAACATGCGGGCCATGCTGACGCGGGACGACGACTATTTCGTGCCCCTCGCGTCGCGCGTGCAAAAGGCGCGGCGCGTGCAGGCGGACCTGTTCATCTCCATTCACGCCGACGCCTTTCGCGAGCCGCAGGCACGAGGGTCGTCGGTGTTCGCGCTGTCCGACAACGGCGCAACCAGCGCTGCCGCCCGCTGGCTTGCGCAGAAGGAGAACGCCGCCGACCTGATCGGAGGCGTCAACATCGGAATCAAGGACGTCATGCTTGCGCGGACACTCCTCGATCTGTCGCAAACGGCACAGATCAACGACAGCCTGAAGGTGGGGCGTGAAGTGCTGGAAGGGCTCGGCACGCACAACACGCTTCACAAGGCGAGCGTTGAGCAGGCGGGTTTCGCCGTTCTGAAGGCGCCCGACATCCCGTCGATCCTGGTCGAGACGGCCTTCATCTCGAATCCCGCCGAGGAAATGGCGCTTCGGAGCGACCGTCATCAACAGAAGTTCGCCGATTCGATCGCCGCCGGCGTCAAGCGCTATTTCTCCCGCAATCCACCACTTGCGCGGGCGTAGCGACCGGGTGAGGTGCTCGGTACACTGCACGGCATGAATCCCCACGTCGCCACCCTCACGTCGTTCGCGCGAAAGCGGGAATCGGGTGTCGTCGGGAAAACGCCACTGGGTCCCGGCGTTCGTGGGGACGACGAAACGGCAGGCTGGAGAATGGCCGACATCATCGTCATCCTGCGGTTCCTCGCACGGAACACGGCCTTCTTTCGATGATCCGTTTCTTCGCGTTCTTCATCGGGCTTCTCGCGCTCTTGTTCGGCCTCGAGCTCACGCCTTGGGCCCAGGACTGGTTCGTCGTGCCATGGACCACCGCGCTCGCGCGCGTGTCGACCTGGCTCGTCGCGCTGGCGGACGGCGGCGTGGTCGCGACGGGCAAGGTGATCCGATCGACCACCAATGGATTCGCGGTTTCGATCGAGGCGGGATGCAACGGCGTCGAGGCGACGATCGTCCTGCTGGCGGCGATGATCGCTTTTCCGGCGCCCTGGAAGCACAAGCTGCTGGGCCTGCTCGCGGGCATCGTGGCTGTGCAGGGCCTCAACGTCGTGCGAGTGATCAGCCTCTTCTATCTCGGGCAATGGAATCGCGAGGTGTTCGAGTGGGCCCATCTCTACGTGTGGCAGGCACTGATCATGCTCGATGTGCTGATCGTTTGGCTGATCTGGGTGCGCACGCTCCCGCGCGTCGAGGGAACCCGCGATCCGCCGCCACCGTCCTCGCCCACGCCTGCCATCGCGTGACCGAGGTGCCACGACATCGTCCTGCCCGAAGTGCATGGCCGTGCCGCTGATCCGTCCGCGCGGGCTCTCGCCGCTCGCGCGATTCGTGCTGAGCGTATTGGCTTTCCTGCCCGTCACGTTCGCGATCTGGTATTTCGCAGCATCGCTGATCCTGTGGCCGCCCGCGCTGCTGTCGGAATGGATCGCGCGCGGTGGATTCGGCGACATCGTGCGCGCGGTCGATCAGAACGGCGCGACGCTCGCGTTCACGACCGCGCTGAAGCCGGGCCAGACTGTTGCAGGCGGCGTGATAACCGTGGACGTCAACATGCTTCTCTATGCATTCGGACTGCCGCTTTTCGCTGCCCTGACCGTCGCTGCCCGGGAGCCGCACCGCGCGCGCGTGCTCGCCTTGGGCTACGCCGTGCTGGTACCTGCGATCGCGTGGGGAATCGTCGCCGATTTCCTGAAGAACATCGCGATCACCGCACCGATCCAGGTCGTGACCCAGACGGGCTTCTCAGCCTGGCAGCGCGAGGCGATCGCATTCGCATTCCAGTTCGGATCGCTGATTCTTCCGGCGGTCGCACCCGCCGTGGTATGGGTGCTGACGCATCGCGCGTTTCTCGAGCGCATTCGAAGAGCGCCGGCGGCCTGACGGCGCCTCCCCGCAGAACGACATCCGCGGTCCCCGGAGAAAAACCTTGCGCCACCTGCCTTTGATCGTCGTCGTTGCCCTCGTCTACATCGCGCTCGCGGTGCTTTCGGGCGCGCTCGCCCAAGAGGCTACCGATGCGTGGAGCGTCTGGCTCGCGACGCCGTTCACGCTCGGCGTGCTTTTGGTCGTCGTGCGCACGCGTTGGGCGGCGGTACTGGGCGGTGCGGCGATAGGCGCCGCCGTATTCTCGTGGCTGATCGAGCCCGGCCGGATCGCGTGGGCGAGCGGTTATGCCGTGATCGAAGTCGCCTCGGCGATCGCTGGCGCGTGGTCGGCGCGGCAAGTCGCCCGGTTGCCGCTGCTGCTCGAGCGTCCCCGCGACGTTGCCGCCATCGTGGTCGCGGCCCTCGTGACCGGCGTCTCCGGGGGCGCGCTCGGTGCCGCCTGGACGGCCGTGTCGGGAAGCGCGGATGTCCTGCAGACGTTCTACCTCTGGGCGCTCGCGAATTTCGTAGGCGCGCTGCTCGTCGCGCCGCTGGTGGTCGCATGGTCGGGTTTTCGGGTCAAGCGCTCGGGCGGTCTCGCAATGCCGCTCTTCATCGGCGGCGCGATAGCCTGCGCATTCTTTCTCGTCACGCTGCAGCTCCTCTTCGGCCCGGCATTCGGGCGGATGGTGGGCTCGGTGGGGATGACCCTTACCTACCCCCCCATTCTCTTCATGGCGATCGTCGCGCTCACGTGGGGCGCGCGTGGTGCCACGCTCGCGGCATTCGCGGGTGCGATGATCGCGCTCTTCAATACCGCCCACGGCCACGGGCCGTTTGCCGCCGTCGATAGCTTTGTCGGCGAGGCGAACCTCGAAGTCCAGGGATATGCGGCTGCCGTCGCCCTGACTGGCCTGCTGATCGCGTCGCTGGCGGCGCGTGAGCGCGCGTTGTGGCGCTCGGCACGCGA
>Ga0268266_10005996_pt1 | contig 11216 bp, 12 predicted proteins | sample KBSS13metaG_FD_190356 | JGI IMG/M metagenome (GOLD analysis project Ga0268266, IMG submission 190356) | Switchgrass rhizosphere microbial communities from Kellogg Biological Station, Michigan, USA - KBS S1-3 metaG (SPAdes) (version 2) | ecosystem: Host-associated > Plants > Roots > Rhizosphere... | reverse complement strand
ATGCTGGTGCCATCGTAGATGATTCCCGTGGGGGCCGCTTCGACCGAGAAAGTTTTAGGGTCACCGCCGTCTGCGGCCCGCAGTACTGTCACGCTGCTGCCGAAATAGTTTGCTGTCCAGACTTGCGCACCGTCGAAGGCAACGCCCCAGGGAGCGACTCCGACCGGGAAGGTGCCCTGAATCCAACCATCTCGGGCGCGCACGGCGGTGACAATGCTGTTGGATGAGCTGGCAATCCACATTGTACTTCCGTCGAATGCAAAACCTCGATGTTCAGTTCCGCCTGGTTCCAGCGTTGCGATTAGTTTGCCGTCGCTGGGGCGTAGCTTGCGCACTCGAGAGCCGCTGTTGCTGCCGATCCAGATATCGGCGCCGTCGAAGATCACTCCCCACGGGACACGGCCCGCCGGGAGTGTGCCCAGCACAGCGCCATCGCTGGCGCGCAGTTCGGTGACAGTGTTATCACCGAAATTTGAGACCCAGAGATTGGCCCCATCGTAAGCGATGCCTACAGGGGCTGTTCCAACGGGGAATATGCCGAGCTGGGCGCCATCGCTTGCCCGCAGCTTGGTGACGGTGTTCGTTCCTTCGTTGGTCGTCCAAATATTGGCGCCATCAAAGGTCAAATTAGATGGGTTAATCCCTCCCACCGAAAAGGTGCCCTGCACAGTGCCGTCGCTAGCTCGCAGTTTGGTGACGTCCCAGCTGCCGAAGTTTGCCGTCCAGATGTTCGCTCCGTCATAGGTGAGTGCGTAGGGGGTGACTCCTACCGGGAAACTGTGGATCGTAACCGGCGGGTGGAGTTGTTCCGCAGCGGCGGGCTGGGAGGAAAATCCGTTGCTGATGCGGAGAAGGAGCGCGGAGAGGATGTAAACGGTTACAGTTCGCGGAGGATTCATGATCAAGTGTTACCCGGATTATCATTCGGGTGTCAATCGGACTCTTGGTTTGATCGAGCGAAGCCTTCAAGAATCGGAACGACGGCGGAAATCTTGCGCGTCCACGCAAAAAACGGTTGGCAACAGTCTGCACCTAATCGACGCGATCAGGCATTTCTATCCTTCGCCGGTTGGCCGGATAGTATATCCATCAATGCCTGCTGATTCCAAGAGTCCCAGCCTTCAGTGATCTTACCTTCCTTAATAAGGAGCCACGTCATCCCGCGCATCCTGATCTCGTTTCCCGTAGGCGTTAGCCCCAGTCCTTCGCCGGTGTGGGTGCCTTTGATATGCCAATGCACACACACCTTCCCGTCCTCCGCGATTGTGTCCAGGATCTCGACCTTCATATCCGGCAAGGTCTCGAGAAATACGCGATGGAATTTGGCGAATTGCTCCGGGCCTACAATATCGACATTGCCTTCCTGGTGACCGAGTGAGTCCGAGCCGAGTAATTCGAAGATCGTTTCAGCTTTGCGTTCGTTCCATACTTCGTTGAACCAGCGAATCGCCAGTCTCCGGGCGTCCTCAGGGTCATTCATCGTCCGCGCTCTTCAGTTACGGGGCTGATTCGTCAGGCTTCCGCCAAAAGAACAACAGATAAGCGGTGCCGATCCAAAGCACCAGGAAGAGAAGGTTCAGCAAAACGATTGAAAATGTTCCAACCCAGCTCGACCTGACCCCGAGAAACTGCGCGGTTGGCAATGAACGCGTCGTCTCTGGAATCGCGCGCATTGCCTGCTGAGCGCCGACCCCGACGTTCGATTCCATGAGCATCATGCCAAAGAACGTGAGCATGCCACAGGTATAGATGCTGAAAGCAAAAACCTTCATCCGCAGCCCGGCGCGATGCAGGAAATAATAAATCGCCACCACCATTGCGAACGTGATCGTGATGATTTGCGCAAAGTCGCTCGTAATGCTCTGCATGGAGGAGCGCGCGAGATTAAGGAGATCCAGCTCGGACATCTTGGGAATCTTTTCGCGAAGAAAGCTGGAACTGCCTCTCGCGTCAATCGACCTCCTAATGCGCAATGCCCCGGTGGAGGCTCATCCTTTCGAGTTTGTGACCATTAGCGGCGGGCGACGGAAATCTTGCGTCGAGATGCGGAAAACGGTTGGCAACGAGACTCGTTGCCCTACACCTTTTCGCCGTGAAGAAGGCTTATGCGCGCGCGGGAGTTGACGTTGATCTTGGCAACCGACTGAAGCGCAAGATCCACGGACTCGTCAGGCAAACGCATGGGCCCGAGGTGCTGGGCAAGATAGGCGGGTTCGGCGGGCTGTTCGCTCCGAATTTTTCGGGAATGCGGGAACCGGTTCTTGTTTCCAGCGTTGATGGGGTTGGAACGAAGTTGAAGATCGCGTTTGCGATGGATCGGCATGGCACCGTCGGCGCTGATCTCGTCAATCATTGTATCAACGACATTGCGGTTCTAAGCGCGCGTCCGCTTTTTTTCCTCGATTACATCGGAGCGGAGCGATTGGAGCCGCGGGTCTTTGCGCAAATTCTGCGCGGTTTTACCAAAGCCTGCCGGGCTGGAAAGTGCGCGTTGATCGGCGGCGAAACGGCGCAGATGCCCGGGATGTATCAACGCGGCGAATACGATTTGGCTGGTTGCATCGTCGGGGTGGTCGATCGCGCGCGCATGATCGACGGTTCGCGGATCAAGCCGGGCGATGTCGTTCTTGGGCTCGCCTCGAACGGTTTGCATACCAATGGCTACTCGCTTGCACGCAAGATTTTCTTCGAACAAATGCGGCTGAAACCTTCGGCGCGAGTTCCGGGTTTGCGCTTGTCGTTAGGCGAAGAACTTCTGCGAACGCATCGCAACTATCAGCCGCTTCTGGCCACCGTTCCGCACGGAAAATTGAAAGGGCTTGCTCACATTACCGGTGGCGGACTGATTGATAATCTGCCGCGTATTTTGCCTAACGATTGCGACGCGGTGATTGATGTGGGCAGCTGGAAAGTCCCAACCATCTTTCAGGTCATGCAAGAACGCGGCCGCGTCCCGCGCGACGAGATGTATCAGGTGTTCAATATGGGGATCGGAATGACGGCGATCGTTGCGCCTAACGATGTGGGGGCGGTTGGGAAGCAACTGCGGGCTAGACCGATCGGACGAATCGAGCCCGGGAGTGGAGTCGTTCGACTGTTCGATTGATTTTGGGGAGCGCACACGCCCTCGCGTGCTGTTCGCGACGCCTCGCCGCGAACATTGTGGTGCGAGGAGAGGACAATGATGCCGTCATCGAACGTTTGTCCGTACGGCGAGGCACCGAACGGAGCACGCGAGGCGCGTGCACTCCCCAGAGTAATCTGGACTCGCGGTTGCGAGTCCCTCCGGCGAGCGAGTGATGGGCTATGGCCTGGAATCTGTCGCGATCAATCGGCGCTTTTCCTCCGCCGATCGAAGTATTTCGCGGTTCGACTCGTGAGTGAGAAGAAGGAGCGCCTTGCCGTAAGTGGCCCAGCGCGTTTCGCGTTCTTCCATGGCCCGACCGAGCGACATGGCTTTCATGAGAAAATATTGGACTCGCACCGTCTTCCCTCTGGTCTCGAATTGAACGATCCCTAGGGGAGCAATCATGCGTGCTTCCACGCCAGTCTCTTCCAAGACTTCACGGGCAGCGGCATCCTCGCTACTTTCGCCCGGCTCGATATGTCCTTTTGGCAGGACCCATTCAGCCAGGGCTCTCTTTGGCCTAACGAGTAGATATTCGATTTTCCCGTCTGCGCGCTGATAAACCATCCCGCCCGCGTGAGTTGGTCTCGTATCGTTCGAAGGTTTTTTCACGGCGGTTTTCTCGTTTCGGTTTACACAGTGGTAGCGAGAGCTTAAAGCTTGCGTGTTTCGAAGGAGATCGTTGGCTTCGCTCGGTGATTAGGCGGGAGATTGCGCTGCGGGAAACTCGCAAGCTAGTAGCTCGTGCTACGAACGGGAAGCTTCAGGAATGGCGCCGCGGAAAAGTTCGCGCATCTTTTTTGTCCGAAAGGCGAAAATTCGTTCAATGTCGGGTCGTACCAGCCAGCGGTGCACGAGGGGGTCGAACAGGACAGCGTATTGGACCCGGTCACTTAGCATCGTGCCCCCGTCGCTTTCCGCAAAACGGTGTTCGTGCCGCCAGATCCGATACGGACCGCGCCGTTGTTCGTCGACGAAACGGTGTGGCGGTTCCCAGACCGTGATTTCGCTCTGCCAGCGAAACAGAATACCATGCACCACAATCCGATAGTCGATCAACGTGCCCACCCGCATCGGAATTGGCCGTGGCGAAAGGATCCGAAAATTTAGCCAGGGCGGGGTCAGCGTCCCGAGATTCGTCGCGTCGGCAAAAAATGGAAAGATTTCCGTGAGCGGCCGCGGCAACCACAGTTCGCGCTGCAATTCGTGAATCTTCAGGCGAGCCTCGCTTTGCTGGAGCGGCGCAGCAGGTCCAGCTGGTTGCAAAATTCGTCAAGGCTTTCGTTAAGCGCCGCTCCGATTTGCATCAGGGTCTCGAAGTAGGCGGGGGCGGCGCGACCCCCAACGAGAATCTTTGTTTCTGCGGGAAGGAACCGCCGCAGATTGATGAATTCCTGCGGCAGATTGGGATCGTCTTCCGGATAAACGACGCTTAGAGCTACCGCGAGCGCGTGATTCTGGACAGCGGCACCGGCGATTTCCGCAGCGGGCAGGCTGGCGCCTAAATAGGTCGTGTGCCACCCCAATTGCGCGGCCGCCGCATTGACGAGGACGGCTCCAAGTTCATGCAGTTGGCCGGCGGGAGTCGCAATAATGATGCACGGTGCATTGGCCGAGACCGGGAATTGTCCTGACAAGTGTCCGAGAAAGACTTTCAGTCCGGAGCTCAGGAAATGTTCGTGCGCTGCGGTCACGACACCGGTCCGCCAGAGCTCGCCGATTGTCTGGGCGAGCGGGGCGGCCACTTGCCGCAATAAGCCCTGGTTCCCGAGAGCGATGACGGCTTTTTGGAGCACTTCTTCAAAGAGACGCCCGTCGAGTTTCTTCACGGCCGTCAGGCAGAAATCGTGAAACATCTGGGCAGCCGAGATGCCGTGTTTCGACGCGGGCGTTGTCGATGAGTCGCCCTGCGCTTTAGCGACCAGAGATTTGAGCTGGCGGAGGGGAAGTGTGGCGATGTTGCCGATGCTGTGTCCCGCGGCGGTCGCGAGGCGCAGGGAATTCAGGCGCTCGATTTCCTCGTCGGAATAAAGTCGGCGGTTGGTGCTGGTGCGACGCGGCTCGACCGCGCCGTAGCGCTTCTCCCAGATGCGGATGACGTGGGGTGAAAGGCCGGTCCGGCGAGAGACCGCTTTGATGGAATGATGGGCGTTTGGGGCTGGTGTTCGCACTATTAGACAAGATTGATACACGAGGTCGGGTACCCAGACAAATTATTTCGCAACTGCGGGAGAGAACGAGGGATGCGCCCCGATTCGAAGTCAATCAGTGAAAACATAAACAAATCATTGACAACCGTTCAAAGAGACTATACAAATGTAAGACAAATCAATCAGGAAAAACCAATCATCATCATGTTTAACAAAGTCGATCATCCCTTCCTTCTCGCCTCCTGCGCCAGCCTCGCCGCCAGCGTTGCGCTCTGGTTTCTCGTCAACAAAGACTACGGCGTCTTCGTCGGTCTATGGGTGCCCAGCATCCTTGCTCTTTGGGTCGGCGTCCGAGTCGCTCTCCTGACTCGCGTCATCAGTGCTTCGAGGAGGGACGAAAATGTTTGAGTATCTCTTTCCGATTTTTTGTTTCGGCGTCGTCATCACCGCAATTGTGGCCAAGGGAATGATGACTGCGGCCGACGTGGCTCGGAACCACGCGGATTTTGGTGAAAAAAGGCCCGCCGTTGTGCCTTCCGCGGCAATCCTCCGTGACGCCGGGCATTCGCGTAATCGCCCGCAATTTCGACCGCTTCTGTAGTCGCATTTTTTGCTGGCTCGCCACGCGGTGGCAGAGCCGGCCTAACAAAATTCCATCCGATGAAAACAGAAAAATCGAATCGCTTCGCGACCAATATCGAAAACAAGGGAAGACTCTTGCGCGCGGCCGGAGCCGGCGTCCTCGGCGTGACTGCCCTGGCGTTGTCTTGGAAGTTTCCCGCGGCCGCCGTTGGCCTGGCCCTGGCCGCCGCCTTCCTCGCCTTCGAAGCCACTCGCGGCTGGTGCGCCCTTCGCGCTTGCGGAGTGAAAACGAAATTCTAAGGCGTCTTTCTCTCACTCTGCCTAACGAAATGAAAAAAGACGTTATCATCATCGGTGCCGGTCCCGGCGGTCTGGCTTCGGCCATTCTGCTCGCCGCCGCGGGCGTGAAGGTAAAAATCCTGGAACGGCTCCCGACGATCGGCGGGCGGACTTCGTCGATCGAAGCGAATGGCTTCAAGTTCGATCTCGGCCCGACGTTTTTTCTTTATCCGCGCGTGCTCCAACAGATCTTCGCTGCCGCCGGCACCTCCCTCCGCGAGGAGGTCGAGTTGGTGCGACTCGATCCGCAGTACCGCATCATCTTCGGCGCGGGCGGTGAGATTCACGCGACGCCGAATGTCGCGCGCATGGAGCAACAGATCGCCGCGATCGCGCCTAACGACGCGCCAGGCTTCCGCCGTTTCCTCGAGGAAAATCGGACGAAGCTGGCGCGGATGGAACCATGCCTGGAGACGCCGTTCATGGGCTGGTCGGACCTCATGCAGATGCGTCTCTTGAAAATGCTGCCGATTCTCCGGCCGCACCAATCGCTCGACCAGTACCTTGGCCGCTTCTTTCGAGACCCGCGCATTCGCCTGGCGTTTTCGTTCCAGTCGAAATATCTCGGCATGTCGCCGTTTCGTTGCCCGAGTTTGTTTTCGATCCTCTCTTTCCTCGAGTACGAGTACGGGGTTTTTCATCCGATCGGCGGCTGCGCTGCGGTGACGGCCGCGATGGCGCGCGTGGCGGAAAGGCTTGGCGTCGAGATCCGCACTGATGAACCCGTCGAGGAAGTGGTCTTCGAGGGGCGTCGCGCCGTCGGGGTGCGCACCGCGTCCGGGGTGGAAAGAGCCGGCGCGATCGTGATGAATGCCGACTTTGCCCGCGCCATGCAGCGTCTTGTGCCCGATCGCATGCGCCGTCGCTGGAGCAATCGCAGGATCGCGCGCAAGAAATTCTCCTGCTCGACCTTCATGATGTATCTCGGGGTCGAAGGCACTTTCGATCTGCCGCATCACACCATTCACATCGCCAATGATTACGCGCGTAATCTCGACGAGATCGAAAACCGGCACGTCCTTTCCGACGATCCTTCGTTCTACGTGCAGAACGCGTGCGTAACCGATCCCACGCTCGCGCCGCGCGGGATGAGCACGCTTTACATCCTCGCCCCGGTCACGCATCAGCATCCGAATGTCGATTGGTCCCGCGAACGTGAAGGCTTCCGCACGAAAATGCTGCGGCAGATCGAAAAGGCCGGCTTCACCGATGTCGAGCGCCGGATCCGTTTCGAGCGCATCGTTACCCCGGCCGACTGGGACACGAAATACGAGATTCACCGGGGCGCGACCTTTAGCCTCGCGCACAGCCTCGACCAAATGCTGCATCTCCGTCCGCACAATCGTTTCGAGGATGCCGACGGCATTTACCTGGTCGGCGGCGGGACGCATCCGGGCAGCGGGTTGCCCGTGATTTTCGAATCCGCGCGGATCAGCACGCGGCTGCTGCTCGCTGATCTGGGGATCGCGCCTAACGAATCCGCCGCGGAACCGCAAACCGCTTCATTAAATTTGGAGCCTGCGTGATGGGTGCCGTCATCGATCTGCAAGCTGAGCGCAGCAAAGACGTTCACGCGACGGCACGCGAGGCTCAGCTGCGTTGGGCCGCGGAGCCGATCGCGCGTCGGTTGCGAATCGTGCGCGAACTTCGCCACCTGCTCGCCGAGAACACAGAACTGCTGGCCATTGCCGCCGCCGCCAGGAACGATCGCCCGACCGAGGAGAAGCTGGTTTCCGAAGTTCTTCCGCTGGCGGATGCCTGTCGCTGGTTGGAAAAAAACGCCGCCCGGGTGCTCGCGCCCCGTCGTTCTGGAAACCGGGGTCGTCCGTTTTGGTTGCGCGGTTTCTCCTTTGAAGTGCAGCGCCAGGCATTTGGCCTCGTGCTCGTCATCGGCCCGGGGAATTATCCGCTCTTTCTACCGGGTGTTCATGCAATCCACGCGCTCGTCGCGGGCAACGCGGTCCTGCTCAAGCCCGCGCCCGGTACTCGAAACGTGGCGCTGCTTTTCGTTAGGCTGACGAGCTTGGCGGGGCTCGATCCTGCGCTTCTCACCGTTCTGCCGGATAGCGCTGACGCGGCGCGCGATGCCATCGCCGCTGGCGTGGACAAGGTCATCTTTACCGGTTCATCCGATAACGGCCGCCACGTTTTCGCCGATCTCGCGAAGTCGAACACGCCCGCGATCATGGAGCTCTCGGGTGAAGATGCAGTGCTGGTTTTGGCGGACGCTGATCTCGATCTGGTGGTGCGCGCCCTGGATTTCGGTGCGCGTCTGAACAACGGCCAGACCTGCATCGCCCCGCGGCGATTGATTGTCGCGCAGTCGGTTGCTGATGATCTCCTCGAACGCATGGAGCGCGCGAGCGTCCCGCGCCTACCGATCGAACAAGTCGGATACGAGTCGGCCGCCGTGTTGCGCGCGAATGCGGCCGACTTTGCGCTCGGCGCATCGATTTTTTCCCGGGACATCGCGCGGGCGCGTTCGCTCGCGGCCCGGATCAAAACCGGGTTCGTCCTCATCAACGATTTGATCGCGCCCACGGCCGATCCGCGCCTGCCTTTCGGTGGGGTGAAAGCGAGTGGCTTCGGCACCACTCGCGGCGAGGAGGGTTTGCTCGAAATGACTTTTCCCCATGTCGTCGGGTTGCGGCGCGGAAATTTCCGTCCGCATTTCGACCGGAGCGAGGCGGGCGACGCCGAACTTTTTTCCTCTTACATCCGCGCGGCCCACGGGCGCGGTTCGACGCGGTGGCGTGCGATCCGCGACTTGAGCGGGGCGCTGCTCGGCAAAATCAAAAACCGGGAAAACAATTCATGAAACAAATTGGAATCATCGGGAGCGGCCTCGGCGGGCTGTCCGCTGCGTGCGTGCTGGCTGCACGCGGCCATGAAGTGACGCTCTTCGAGCGCAACGAATGGCTTGGCGGCAAAGCCGCGCAACTTACCGGCGAGGGCTTCCGTTTCGACATGGGTCCGACGATCGTCACGCTGCCATCCGTCCTGCGGCGCATCTTTACCGAGGCTGGCGCGCGGATGGAGGATTACCTCGGTCTCGTCAGGCTCGATCCGCAGTGGCGTTGCTTTTTCGACGACGGTTCAACGCTTGACCTCGCGCAAGATCCCGCCGTCATGGCGGAGACGCTCGACGCTTTCGCGCCGGGGACGAATTCCGGTCAGCGCTACCGCGAGTTCATCGATTACAGCGAACGATTGAACGGCATTTCGCAACGCCACTTTTTTTACAAGCCGATCGGCGGGTTGCTCGACATGTTCGAGTGGAAAGCGTCGTTCGATCCGAAGATGCTCGGCGACGTGCTCGCGATGCGGATGGGTCGCTCGGTCGCGAGCACGGTGCGCGCCTTTACGCCCGATCCGCGCGTCGCGCAGATGATTGATCACTTCACGCAGTACGTCGGCTCCTCGCCTTACGGCTCGCCCGCGATCCTCTGCGGGATTGCGCACATGCAGACTGATGAAGGCATCTGGTATCCGTTAGGCGGGACGCGCGCCGTGCCCGAGGCGCTCGTGAAACTCGCGACCGAGCTCGGCGTCCAGTTTCACACCGGGGTGAAGATCGAGAAAATTCTGTCACGCGGCGGCGTGGTGACTGGCGTGCTGACCGACTGGGGCGAGGAGATTGCGCTCGACGCGGTCGTGTCAAATTGCGATTCGGTCCGGACCCATCGGGAACTGACCAATGTTTCGGTGCGCGCGGCTTTCGAGCGCCGGCGCAAGTACGAGCCGGCCTGTTCCGGCGTCGTGCTCTATCTGGGGCTGAACAAGCGCTACGAGCATCTTGCGCATCACGACTTTATTTTCAGCCGCGATCCGCACGAGGAGTTCGATTGGATTTACAAAAAAGGCGAGCCCGCGCCCGATCCGACCTGCTACCTCGCGGCGACGAGCTGCACCGAACCGGGCACGGCGCCGGTCGGTGGCGAAGCGCTCTACGTTTTGGTTCACGCGCCCTACCTGCGCCCCCACCACGATTGGAAAAAAATGCTGCCTCAGTACCGCCGGGTGATTTTGGACAAACTAAAACGCACCGGGCAGATGCCCGACATCGAATCGCGCATCGTTTTTGAGGCCGCGCTCACCCCACAGGATATTCACGACCGCTATCACGTGTTGAACGGCGCGATCTACGGTCTGGCCAGTCACGGAAAATTCCTCGGCGCATTCAAGCCCGGCAATCGCAGCCCGGACTTGCGCGGCCTTTACCTCGCGGGCGGCGCGGCGCATCCCGGTCCCGGCATGCCGATGGTATTGATGTCCGGCTGGATTGCCGCCGACACGCTCGACCGCGACGCGGTTGGTTCCATGCAGCCGCGCGAATTCGCGATTGCCGGATGAAAACGACGCGGCGAACAAAACCGCGCGCAATCGAGCCGCGCATTTCGGCCGGCATGATGAAGCTCTTCGCGGCCTACTGTCGCCGCTACGTGCGTCGCAATTTTACCGCGCTCCGCATTTTGAAAAGCGGATTGCCGCCGGGCGATCCCAGCCGCCCGCTCGTCATCTTTCTGAACCACGCGTCATGGTGGGATCCGCTCGTTTGCCTGCTTCTGTCAGGTGAATTTTTCCCGACCCATAATTCGTTTGCGCCGATGGACTCCACGGCGCTGGAACGCTACCGTTTTTTCAAGCATCTCGGATTTTTCGGGATCGAACCGCAAACGCAGCGCGGCGCTCGAACTTTTCTGGGCATCACCGACGCGCTCCTTGCCTCCTCGCGCAACGCCCTTTGGCTTACGCCGCAGGGGCGCTTCATGGATGTGCGCGAACGGCCGGTTCAGTTGCGGGCGGGGGTCGGCGCACTCGCTGCGCGCGAGCCGGGCACGATTTTTCTACCACTCGCGATCGAGTACACGTTCTGGACCGAGCCACGTCCGGAAATTCTTGTCGCTTTCGGCGACCCCGTTTTGCCGGGGGACGAGCCGGGGTATGGCGCCGCCGAGTGGACCGACATTTTTGCCGACGCGCTCGAATCCGTGCAGAACGAACTCGCGGTGCGTTCC
>Ga0268266_10005995_pt1 | contig 11217 bp, 9 predicted proteins | sample KBSS13metaG_FD_190356 | JGI IMG/M metagenome (GOLD analysis project Ga0268266, IMG submission 190356) | Switchgrass rhizosphere microbial communities from Kellogg Biological Station, Michigan, USA - KBS S1-3 metaG (SPAdes) (version 2) | ecosystem: Host-associated > Plants > Roots > Rhizosphere >... | reverse complement strand
CGATTGTATGCGCGCCTCGATACCCCTGTGCATTCAGTCCTGCACGAGGCCAGTCACTACATCTGCATGACCCCGGAGAGGCGCTCGGGCCTCGATCGTGATGCGGGCGGTAACGACCCGGAAGAGTGCGGGGTGTGTTATCTACAGGTGGTACTTGCCGACGCACTGCCCGGTGTTGGCAGCGAGCGGCTGATGTCCGACATGGACACGTGGGGCTACAGTTTCCGGCTGGGAAACACCCGCGCCTGGTTTGATTCAGACGCGGAGGATGCCCGCGCGTGGTTGGTGGAGCATGGAGTGATCGATAGCAACAGGCGGTTGACGGGCCGCCTGCGCTGAGGGGCCCTCTGCGCTGACCCGCCGCTGCCGCTGATCGCACGCCGGGCGCTGACTGCACGCCAGCGCTGACTGCACGCCGGCGCTGGACCGCGGCGCCTATTGCCCGAATCGATCCGTGGCGCTCACCAATTCGTGAATGTTACCCGGCTCGAACGCCGAGTGGCCGGCATCCGGCACGATCCTCAGGTCTGCCTCCGGCCATGCACAATGCAGATCCCAGGCACTTTTCATCGGGCAGATGACATCGTATCGGCCCTGCACAATGACCGTCGGAATCCGGCGGATTCGCTCGGCATTCTCAATCAACTGATTGTCGGTTTTGAAAAATCCGCGGTTGATGAAGTAATGGCATTCAATGCGCGCGAACGCTGCCGCATATTCATCTTCCTGAAACTTCGCCACGTAATCCGGGTTCAGGCGCAAAAAGCTGGTCGCCCCTTCCCAGATGGACCACGTCTTCGCAGCCTGGTCCCTGATCTCAGGATCCTCGCTGGTGAGCCGCTGGTAGTACGCACGGACCATGTCCGAGCGCTCGGCTTCAGGGATGGTGGCAGCGTATTGTTGCCAGAGGTCAGGATAGAGCGCACCGGCGCCGCCGGGGTTCTGATAGAACCAATCGATTTCCCATTTGCGCAGCAGGAAGATTCCGCGCAGCACCAGCTCAGTCACCCGATCAGGGTGTGTCTGGGCGTAGGCGAGTGCAAGCGTGGATCCCCACGACCCGCCGAACACCAGCCAGCGTTTGATGCCGAGATGCTCGCGCAGCCGCTCAATGTCCTGGACGAGATGCCACGTGGTGTTGTCCACCAGGCTGGCATGTGGCCGGCTCTGGCCGCAGCCGCGTTGATCAAACAACACGATGCGGTAGATCCGCGGATCGAAGAAGGTTCGCATCTTCGCATCGGTTCCCGCCCCCGGGCCGCCATGGAGGAAAACAGCAGGTTTGCCGTCCGGATTGCCGCTTTCCTCAAAGTAAATTTCGTGCACGTCTGAAACGCGCAGAAATCCGGTGCGAAAGGGCTCGATCGGGGGATACAGCCCCCGGCATTCAGTGTGGGTCATCAGTATTTGTAGACTTCAATTTTCTCGGCATTCAACTCGTAGGCAGTGGAACCGAGACGGGTGGATTTGGTTTGCAGGTGCAGCTTGCCGGTGATCCAGTAGGCATCGTAAATGGAGTCGATGCCCGGCCGCCGGCCGGTCCGCACGTATACGATCTGATTGGGTGGTGGTGGGGGGACGTGAATGCACGATCCAAAATAGGGCACGAGCAGGAATTCGCTCACGTCACCGTACTTAACGGCCTGGAGCGGGACAATGAAGCCAGGCAGGCGAACTGTTGCGCCTTCCAGTGATTTATTGACGTTGAAATCCTGCGCCTGCACTGCTGGAGGTCCTCCTTCACCACGATAGTCGTGCACCGGCGCGGGCGCGACAGCCGTGAAATGTGCGCGTTCGCGTTCGGGCAACAGTTCCTTCCAGTCGAGCTCGATGATGCGACTTTGCCTCGTGGACAGAGCTTTGTGTCCGGGGAGCAGCGACGACGAATTATTTGCCACGACCGTCGTGGACGCGGGCTTCGCGGCCATGGTTGCCGCGGCGGCCACAATCAGGAGCACCGCAAACACTGCTGGACGCATTTTCATTGTGGACGCGATCCTATCGCGACCTTGCCCCGGACGAAAATCGCCACATGATGGATAATCGGTGCTTGCAGACATAACGCCCCCAGAATTGCATCTTGAAGCTCACCACTGACGCCCTTTCCGGACACCTCGAACAGCAGTTGTTGCGTGCTTACCTCATATCGGGGGACGAGCCGCTACTCGCGGGCGAAGCCGCCGACGCGGTTCGTGCCGCAGCGCGCGCGAAAGGTTTTCAGGAGCGAGATGTGCACTTCATGGAGCGCGGCTCCGATTGGGATGATGTGCGCGCCTCGTCCTCGAACATGTCGTTGTTCGGCTCGCGGCGTTTGGTCGAGATCCGCATGCCCACCGGCAAGCCGGGTGTGGCCGGCGGCGCCGCGCTGGTGTCGATGCTCGAGATCGAAGATCACGATACGGTATATCTGATTCTGACTCCGCGGCTGGATCGTGATGTGCAGAGTGCCGCCTGGGTCAAGGCGGTGGATGCGAAAGGGGCTTTCGTCCAGGTATGGCCCATTGACTCTGAGCGGATGACGAACTGGCTGCGCGGCCGCGCGCGCCGGTTGGGACTCGATGTCGCCGCGGAGGGAATCGAAGTCCTTGCTGAGCGAACCGAGGGCAATCTGCTCGCGGCTCACCAGGAACTCGAGAAGCTGAAGTTGGTTGCGCAACCGGGGCAGATTACGGCCGATACGATTCTGGCGAGCGTGGGTGACAGCGCGCGCTTCGATGTTTTTCAGCTCGGGGAGTCGGTGTTGGCCGGGGACACGGAGCGTGCCTTGCGAATGTTAGGTGGCTTGCGCGCCGAAGGGGTGGAAGCCACGCTCGTCCTGTGGGCGCTGACGAAGGCGATGCGCGACCTTTGGGGTGCAGTGTCGGCGGCACCCGGCGCGCGGCCGAAAGCCTGGGGACGCCAGGCGTTAGCGCTCGAAAAAGGAGCACGCCGTGCTTCGCGCTTACCGTATTCGACGCTTGCCATACGCGCGGGCCGCGCGGACCGGATGATCAAAGGCCGGCTGCTCGGTGATGCGTGGGACGAGATGGCGCTTCTGGCTGCGGACATCTGCGGTCATCCGGCATTGCGCGCGCCGCGATCCGTGCTGAAATAGTCCGCGTCTACACAGGCATTTACGATGCAACCCATAGGTCTGTTCGGTGGCACCTTCGACCCGATTCATTACGGGCACCTGCGCACGGCGTTCGAGCTGTGGCAGGAGCTTCGGCTGTCGGAGGTCCGCTTCATGCCCACCGGTAGCCCGCCTCACCGTGAGCAACCCTATGCCTCGCCGGAGATGCGGCTTCAGATGGTGAAGGCCGCGGTGGCGAGCCAGCCTGCGTTCGTGGTGGACGATCGCGAGATCCGGCGCACCGGGGTGTCATATTCCGTTGATACGCTGACCGAAGTGCGTAAAGAGTTTCCCGACCGCTCGCTGTGCCTGTTGCTTGGCATGGATGCCTTTCTCGGCTTGCCGAACTGGCACCGGTGGCGCGAGCTGCTCGATCTGGCACATATTGTCGTAGCGCACCGCCCTGGCTGGAGAGCTCCGACCATGGGGCCGCTGGGCGAGGTCATGGTGGACCACGGAACGGGCACGGTCCGCGACTTGCATGACCATCCGAGCGGGCGCGTATACGTGCATGCCGTGACTCAGCTCGAGATCTCGTCCACCGAGCTTCGTCACCTCATTATTGCCGGACGGGATCCTCAGTACCTGGTACCGGAAGAAGTCCGACAGATCATCCGGGATACGAGGTGCTATGCTCCCCGACAACGCTGAACCGGCCTGTACCGATCCTCAGGAGAAACCACTTAAACACATGATCACTCGTGCACGACCGCGCCGCTCTCCGGAGCCAGAGCGCGCCTCCCCGCTGCAGGAAGTCGTTATCACCGCGCTGGACGACATGAAAGCAGTCAATGTAAAAGTGCTGGATGTACGGGGGCTGACGGACATAGCCGACACGATGATCATTGCATCGGGAAACTCGGATCGACACGTCAAGTCCATTGCCGACCGGGTCCTTGAAGAAGCCAAAAAATCCGGTTTCCGTGCCCTGGGTAAAGAGGGCGAGCGCGACGGCGAGTGGGTGCTCGTAGACCTTCAGGACATCATCCTGCATGTCATGTTGCCCCGCGTACGCGAGTTCTACGGACTCGAGCGCTTGTGGGATAACGGTGGCGGCGAAGTGGCTGCTGCTCCTCCCACCTCTGCATCGCCGCGCACCGTTGCATCACCACGCACCGTCAAGAGAGGACGGCAGCCGTCTTGATCTGACGCATGGGTCGGATGCGAATAGTCGCTGTCGGCTCACGCATGCCGAAATGGGTGCAGGAGCCCTACAACGATTACATCACCCGTCTGAGCTCTGCTCTCAAAGTTACCCTTACCGAGATCGAGCCCGGGACCCGTACGGCGGGCCGCCCGCCGGCCAAGGCCATTGAAGCCGAGGGTCAACGGATTCTCGCTGCTGTGCGCCCCGGCGAGTTCGTAGTGGCGCTGGATGAGCGCGGCAAGGAAATGACGACCCGCGAGCTGGCGACCTGGCTCGCCGGGCGGCTGCAGGATGGCAGTGATCTCGCGTTTCTGATCGGCGGCCCCGATGGCTTTGCGGCGGACGTCCTGCAGCGTAGCGATTTCAAATGGTCGCTGTCGCGATTGACGTTGCCTCACGCCCTGGTGCGCGTCGTGTTGGCCGAACAGTTGTATCGCGCGCATGGCGTCCTGTCGAATCATCCGTATCATCGCGACTGATGAAACCCGTAATTTGCCTGGCTTCGATTTCGCCGCGCCGGCGTGAGCTGCTGGCACAGATCGGCGTGTCGCACATTGTGGCCGGAGCCGACATTGACGAAACCGCTTTGCCCGGGGAGCCTGCGAGTGCCTATGTCACCCGGCTTGCGCGGGACAAGGCGCTCGCAATCCGGCGCACCGGACAGCAACTGCCGGTGCTTGCTGCCGACACCACCGTCGTGGTCGACGGGAAAATATTCGGCAAGCCTCGCGATCAGGCGCATGCGATCGATATGCTCAGCGAGTTGGCAGGGCGCGCCCACGAGGTATTGACCGCCGTGGCTCTGGCACACTCACAGGGTGTGAGCGAGCGGCTGAGTGCAAACACGGTGCGTTTCCGGAAGATTTCTCCGGAAGAATGTGCGGCCTATTGGCAAACCGGCGAGCCACGTGACAAGGCGGGCGGGTACGCCATTCAGGGGCTCGGTGCCGTTTTTGTGGAATCTCTGAGCGGCAGCTATTCGGCTGTGATGGGCTTGCCGCTGTTTGAAACGGGAGAGCTTTTGCAGGCAGCGGGCATTCAATACTGGAACGGCGCGCTCCGAAGCGGGGAGCGCGCTTGAGCATCGAGATACTCGTCAACGTGGCGCCGCGCGAAACGCGCGCCGCCATTGTCGAAAATGGTGTGCTGCAGGAAGTCTATGTCGAGCGCATCAGCCGGCGCGGTCTGGTAAGCAATCTCTACAAGGGACGCGTCTCGCGTGTGTTGCCTGGGATGCAGGCAGCGTTCGTTGATATCGGGTTGGAGAGGACGGCTTTCCTTCATGTTGCGGACATCGCCAACGCACCCACCGACGACACGATAGTCCTGCCTACGGTTGATGATATTCGCCGCCTCGTCAGTCCCGGCGATGACATTCTCGTGCAGGTCATCAAGGACCCGCTCGGAACCAAAGGGGCGCGGCTCACAACATTCATTGCACTACCTTCCCGTTATCTCGTGTACATGCCGCGTGGTGAGGGCATCGGCGTGTCAGCTCGGATCGACGATGAAGCAGAGCGGCTGCGCCTCAAGGATGCCGTGGCCAGCTTCATTCCTGCCAACTCGGAGGGTGGTTATATATTGCGGACGGCGTCGCAGGGCGTAACGGTCGACAGCCTGCGCGAAGACATGGTGTATCTCGACAAGCTCTGGCGCCATGTACGAGGACGGGCTCTCGAAACCCAGCCGGGCGGCATCGTTCATGCGGACCTTCCGCTTGCGCTGCGGGTGCTGCGTGACGAGCTATCCCGTGGAGTGAGCCGTGTACTGGTTGACTCGCAGCGCGACCATGCGGACATGGTTGAGTTTGCCGCGGCGTTCATGCCGGATGCGGCCACTCGCATCGAGTTGTACGTGGGGCCGCGGCCGATTTTCGATCTGCACGGCATCGAGGAGGAAATTGCCAGGGCGCTCGATCGAAAAGTCACATTGAAGTCCGGTGGGCATCTGGTCATCGACCAGACCGAGGCCATGACCACAATCGACGTCAACACCGGCGCGTACGTTGGACACCGCAATCTCGAAGAGACCATCTTCCGTACCAACCTGGAAGCATCGGTCGCCATCGCACGCCAGCTTCGCCTTCGCAATCTCGGCGGCATCATCATCATCGACTTCATTGATATGCGCGACGAGGCGCACCGGCGCCAGGTGCTTGCCGCTCTGGAGCGCGCGTTGTCGGGCGATCGCGCGCAAACGCACATCGTGAGCCTTTCGCCGCTTGGCCTGGTGGAGATGACGCGCAAGCGCACTCGGGAAAGCCTGGAACACATGCTTTGTGTTGCCTGTCCAACGTGCGAGGGCCGCGGGTTCGTGAAGTCCGCGGAGACCGTGTGCCATGAGATCTTTCGCGAGATTGTGCGACAAAGCCGGCAGTTTACGAGCCGTGAGCTGCTGATACTGGCTCACCAGGATGTGGTGGATCGATTGCTCGAGGACGAGTCGGCGACGTTGGCCGAGCTCGAGGCGCAGGTCGGGCGGCCGATTCGGATGCAGGTTGAGGCGTTGTATGGTGTAGATCAGTACGACGTCGTGCTGATTTAGGGGCGGGGGTGCGAGAGCCCGGGCTCGCGCGGCCAGTCCCTGCCAGGGATACTTGCCGCGCCAATAATCGAGGGGATATCCAATTCTGGAGACCGGCCCCAATTCTGCCGCTCCGGCCCGAGTCCGGAGCTGGCTTCAGGTTGCCCTGCTGGGCACCGCGGGAGTGGGCGTCCTCTTCGCTCTCATTCTCTTTGCGTACGAATTGGCGCTCGCGCGCGTCCCACAGCATCGGGCTGCGCTCGAACGGCTCGTCCGGGCGCAGACCGGGTTGGATGTTCGGTTCACCGAGCTAGGCTTGCGCTGGGGTTGGTACGGCCCCGAGGCCGTGTTCCGACACGTTGAGCTCGACGAGCCCGGAACCTCCGAGGCTTTGCTGCGGGCGCCCGAGCTCGTGGTTGGATTCGATGCCTGGCGGACACTGCGCAGCGGACATCCTGAAGCAGGGCGCATTGAGTTGGTTGCGCCAGAGATTGATTTTTCCAGTGCGAGTCCGCGGCATGGGATGGGCGCGGCTGCTGCCGGTGTTGGCGCCGCGGGCGGTGGCGCCGCGGGCGGTGGGGCGGCAGGCGGCGCCGCGGCGTTGACCGCAACCACAACGCGCGTTGGATCTGTTGTTGAATCATCAGCGCTGGGGCGCGTAGCTGTGCTGCAGCGCTGGCGCGGAGGTCGCATCGACATTGAGGGCGGTACAGTGCGTCTGCCCGACGCGGCAGGCGGCGTGAACCCACTGAGCGTGCAGATTCGCCGCGCTACGCTTCGGCGCTCTGACGATGAGTGGGATGTCGTCGCCCTTTTGTTTTTGCCCGATCGTGTTGGCCGCACTGCGCGTATCACATTAGATGTACGCGGAGATCTTCGCCGCGCGTCCGAATTGAGCGGATCTCTGCGTGTAGAAGCCCGGCGACTGTTGTTCCCTGGCTCACGCGACTTTCTCGTCGGGCTTCCCAATATTGCTCGCTTTCTGCCGCGGGGAGGGCGTGGCGACTTGACCGCGTCCTTGAGTTTTGATCGCGGCCAGGTGGTGAAAGCGCATGGCAGTGTCCGCGCCGGCGGACTGACATTCGATGCGCCAGGCCAAGGGCAGGTGCCGGGGCACCTGTTGGTACTCGACCGGCTCAGCGGTAACTGGAATATCGCCCGCCGCGGAACCGGATGGCGCCTGCGTGTTGATTCCCTCGACCTCGCAAAAGGCGATCACTTCGCGTCACTCATTGTTGACACGAGCGAATCTTCTCAACCCGATGCGCCCGGCCATTGGGTCCGCGGTACCTTGGAGCACGCGCCGTTGGATCCTGTGCTGGCGGTCACTCGCTGGCTCGCTCCGCATTTCGATCTCGCCGGTGTTCACCTCAATGGCACTGCGCAGAACCTGACATTCGATTGGGCATCGGGGCGTCCAGAGGGAGAAAGGTTACGCACTGCGGCAAGATTGGAAGACGTCGCACTGTTACCGCGGTCCCGCGACTACTTGCTCAGTGGTCTGAGCGCCCGGGTTACCGGAAGCGAAAGCGAGCTCACGATTGACGTGCAATCACACACCGCACGCCTGGAGTTGACGCAGTCCCAACAAAAACCTCTCGCGGACGTGCGTGTGTCTTCCACGCTGCACGTGAGCAACAGTGACGGCGGCTGGAAGCTCGGGACCGATTCGTTCGTGCTGGAGCATCAGCGGGCCACTTTGAATTTGAGCGGATCCATCGAAGGCAATTCCTCTGAATCACGAATTCTCGCGAAGGGCACGCTCACAGGCGCCGACATTCCGCTGGTCCTGCGGCTGCTGGGAGACAGCACCGCGGCGGCATTCGGTGCCGCCGCTTCCCGGTTGACTGCCGGAAAAATTCAGAACGCCGAGTTTGCCTTGCGCGGACCCATCAACGACCTGCCGTTTGCAGGCCGGCGCGATGGCTTCACCGGCTCGTTGACCCTGCGCGACGCGATTCTGTCCGGTGGTGATCTGTGGCCGGATGCAGACGGAATCGACGCCCGCGTCGAATGGCGTGGAGCGCAGATACAAGCAGTGATTGAAGCGGGGCGCGCTGGCCCGTTTCAACTCGCTGCAGCAAAGGCTCAATGGGGCGCTGACGGCCTGAGCGCGACTCGCTTGACAGGTCATGTCACGGGTCGACTGGAGGACGCGATTGCGTGGGTCCATAGTCACCCGCAATTGCAGGAGTACGCTCCCGATGTTGGCGAAATCGATGCGCGCGGCGCTGCGTCGTTTGATTTCAATGTGACGGTGCCGCCGGAAGTGGCCGCATCGAGCGCTGATGACCGCGCTCAATTGACAGCCCGCGTCTCAACATTCCTCGACGGGGCCACGGTGCAGGCGGTCTCCGGTCTTCCACCGCTTGCAAATGTTACGGGTACGTTTGCGTTTGACGCAGGCCGTCTGCAGCGTTCGACGTTAACGGGCTCGTGGTTAGGCGGCCCTGTGACCTTACAGGTTGGCGAGCGCCGCGAGAAAGGTACGCGGGTCCTGGCCGTTCAGGCGCAAGGCACGTTGAATGCGCAGCAGTTGGCCACTCTCGCGAACGCGCCTGGCACGGTAGAAGGCAATACGGATTGGAGCGGCGAGCTGGCGTACCTGCAATCCGAAGGTTCGCAGACGGCGAGGTGGCGCATGCGTGCGGACTCAAATTTGCTCGGCGTTGCCAGCTCGATGCCGCAGCCCTTTGCAAAGCTGTCGGTCGCGGCGGTTCCCGTGCACCTGGAGGTCGCCGGCGCCAGCGACTCAGCGCAGCTACGGGCGAGCGTCGGAGATCGCATGCGCAGTGTGCTGGCATTGAAGCGGAAGCCTGCTGTTGGGTGGGCGGTGGACCGGGGCATAGTGCGACTCGACAGCGGCGTGCCCGTGTTGCCGGCCGAACGCGTTGTGTTGGTTCGGGGACGTGTCAGCCGGCTCGATTTGCCGGCGTACGCGATGGCGTGGCAACAGCTTCGCCGGGACTCGTTGCCCACGATCCGCGCGCAACTGACCGCCAATCGGCTGTGGGTGGGCGACCGCCACTATGACGATGTCTCGCTGCAGGCCGAGCGAACGAGCGCGGGCACCAACCTGCTGCTGGATTCTGCGGGCGTGGCTGGGATCGTACGTTGGCCAACACCCGACCGGATGGCGCATGGGCGTGGCGCACTGACAGAACCGCAGCCGGCGGTGTTGCATTTTACGAGGCTCAGCCTGCCGGATGGCACCTTGCCCGGTGACGGCGTTGGGCTGATTGCGGCCTTCGCACCGGCCGCGTCGCTGGCGGTCGATGATTTGAGTTGGCGGGGTCATTCGCTCGGGCGACTCACTGCAACCATGACCTCCATCGACAAGGTGGTTTCACTGGAAGAGGGGCGCCTCACCAACGGCGTTCACGATGCACGCGGCGGTTTACATTGTCAGACAGCCATGCCTGCTTGCCGGCTGACATTCACCATCGAGAGCACCGATGCCGCAGCCACGCTCGAGGACTTCGGATTTGAGCCCGACCTGACCGCAAGCTCCGCTTCACTGAACGGCGAGCTCGAATGGCATCCGTCGACTGGGGAGCCGTTTCTTGCCGGTGCGCACGGAACCCTCAGCATGCGCTTGGCCGACGGCACCCTTCGCAAAGCAGCCGTTGCGAACGCTGACGTCATACGTCCTGCAGTTCCAGCGGATGCCGACGCCGCACGCCTTCAGCCCTTTGCGTTGCTCGCGGTGCCAGCGCTGGTCAGCGCTCTCGATGCTCCAGGCGCAGCGGGAGCGTCGCTCACCAAAGAGCAGCAACCACTCCATTTCGACCAATTGGCGGCGGACTTCGATCTCGAGGGCGGCCAGGCGAGCACCTCGGACCTGCATTTTGATGGCGACGCCGAAATTCTGATGCGCGGCCGGATTGGCCTCGTCTCCCGTGACTACGACCAGCAGGTATGGCTACTGCGCGGCGAAGAGCGCCTTCCCGCGGCCGTCCGTCGCTTTGGGGCCACTCCCAGGGTCGCTGCCGCCTGGCTCTCACTGCGCGACCTGTTCAGCAGCGGTAGCGCCCAGGATCGCTCTCGGGCCGTCCTACGCTTGCAAGGGTCATGGGATGACCCGATGGTAGTGACAGCGAACTGAACGACCGGTCGCCTCCGGCTTCCTGTACATTTTTGACCCATGAATGCCATTGCAGCTATCCAAATGACGTCCGGACCGGACGTAGCCGGCAACCTGGAGCAGGTTCGTCCGCTGCTGGACGCCGCCGCCGCGCGCGGCGCCCAACTTGCGGTGCTGCCGGAGAACTTCTCCTTTCTGGGCCTGCGGGACACTGATAAGCGCGAGGTCGCCGAGACCGACGGATCGGGCCCCGTGCAGGACTTCCTGGCGGCAATCGCCGCCAGGCTCAAAATCTGGATTGTTGCGGGAACCACGCCGATCAAGGCAGGCGCGGATGGACGCGTGGCGGCG
>Ga0268266_10005994_pt1 | contig 11217 bp, 5 predicted proteins | sample KBSS13metaG_FD_190356 | JGI IMG/M metagenome (GOLD analysis project Ga0268266, IMG submission 190356) | Switchgrass rhizosphere microbial communities from Kellogg Biological Station, Michigan, USA - KBS S1-3 metaG (SPAdes) (version 2) | ecosystem: Host-associated > Plants > Roots > Rhizosphere >... | reverse complement strand
TGCTGCCACCCGTACGATCTCTGCACCGAGCTGATTGCGCGTGAGCTCGGCGTTCTCGTGACCGACGAGCAGGGCGCGGCGCTCGGCGCCCCACTCGACGTGACCGCCGACGTCGGCTGGATCGGCAATGCGAACGCCTCCCTCAAGGCACTGGTCGAGCCACATCTTCGACGCGCGCTGACCCGGCGAGGGCTGATCGATTGACGCACCCGCATCGTTTGCCATCAGCGATGCCTCACGGCGTTCCCGACCTCGAACGATTCGCCGTCGATGTGGCGGCTCGGCTCAGCGCAGGCGCCTGGCCGCGGAGCGCCATCCCACACAGCGGCGATTCGGTCTTCGTCGCCCGCGCGCCAGGACGCCTGGACGTGATGGGCGGCATCGCCGATTACTCGGGCGCCCTCGTGCTTCAGTGGCCCATTCGCGAGGCAACCCGCGTCGCCCTCCTGCCGTGGCCCGAACGGCGGCTCTCGATCACATCGGTCGGGCGCGGCAGCGTCGAGCGTCATTGTGACGTCCCGCTGGACCTGATCGCCGATGCACATCGTCCCTACGACGACGTGCGTGCGTGGTTTGCCCGCGACCCTGCGCGCCACTGGGCCGCCTACGTCGCCGGCGCGTTCCACGTGCTGTCGCGCGAGCACGGCGTGCAGTTCCGCAACGGCGCCGCCATCCTGATCGAGTCCGACGTCCCGGAGGGCAAGGGCGTGAGCTCTTCAGCAGCGATCGAAGCGGCGACGCTGGAGGCGGTGCTTGCCGCGTGGCGCGTGTCGATCGAGCCGAGGATGCGCGCGATCCGCTGCCAGCAGGTCGAGAACCTGATCGTCGGCGCCCCGTGTGGCGTGATGGACCAGATGGCGTCGATCTGCGGAGAGGCCGGCAGTCTCCTGGCGCTGCTGTGCCAGCCCGCCGAGTCGCAGGGAAGCGTGCGACTGCCCGACGGGTTGGGCGTCTGGGGAATCGATTCGGGCATCCGGCACGCGGTCACCGGCGCGGACTACAGCGCGGTGCGCATCGGCGCGTTCATGGGTTACCGGATCCTCGCGGCGCTCGCCGGCCTGCGCGTGAGTCCCGGCCAACGGGACGGTCACGTGCAGGTCGACGATACGCGCTGGGGCGGCTATCTCGCCAACGTGGGCTGCGAGGCATTTCGTCAATTCGAGCAGGACATCCCCGAGGCTCTTGATGGTGACGCGTTCCTCGCACGCTACGACGGCACGACCGATCTCGTGACCCGTGTCGATCCGGCGCGCCGATACGCCATCCGGGTGCCCACTGCGCACCCGATCTACGAGCACGAGCGCGTGACGGAATGGGCGCGCCTGTTGACGGCCTCGCCGCCTGCCGCGGCTCAACCCGATGCGGCGCGACTCGGTGCACGAATGTACGAGTCGCACGCGAGCTACTCCGCGTGCGGTCTTGGCTCGGACGGAACCGATCGACTGGTCTCACTGGCACGGGCGGCCGGTTCGGCGCGTGGTATCTACGGAGCCAAGATTACCGGCGGCGGAAGCGGCGGCACCGTCGCGCTTCTCGCCGATGCATCTGCTGGCGATACGGTCCGCGCCATCGCGCACGCGTACGCCGGTGAAACCGGCCGTGACGCGTATGTCTTCGAAGGCACATCTCCCGGCGCCGCCCGCGTCGGGGCGATTCGTCTCGATCCGGCTTGAGCAACCGGACCAACCGCCACAATTTGCAGACCGATGTCGATTTCCAGCACGCTCGTTCGTCGTATCGTAAGACGCCAAAAGGGGCGGCTCACACAAGGAGACAGACGATGCGGGTGATGGTGTTGGCAAAAGCTACAGAGGGCATGTCATTGGGCGAGCCCACGCCGGAGGCGCTCGAGGCGTTCGCTGCGATGGATCGGTTCACCGAGGAGCTGGTCAAGGCTGGCGTCTTTGTGGCCGCCGCTGGTCTCAAGAACGACGCCCAGTCCAAGCGCGTCGTCTCCGACGGCTCCAGTCGCAGGGTCATCGACGGCCCGTTCGCCGAGAGCCGCGAGCTGATCGCCGGATTTTCGATCTGGGAGGTCAAGGACATGGACGAGGCGATGGCCTGGGCGAAGCGCTCGCCCATCATGCCGGGCATGAAGACCGAGATGGAAATCCGGCCGTTTTACGAGGCGGCGGATCTGGCCGAGTTTGTGACGCCCGAGCAGCTCTCGGCGCCTCGCGACGGCGAACGCGGCAAGCTCGGCGTCGCCTGATCCGCTTGTCTCCCCTGCGGCCCTGGCCGACAATGCGGTGTGGCCGCGGGCGAGACGCACCAGGCGGAAACGCATCAAGCAATCGAAGCGACGTTTCGCATTGAACGGGCCAGGCTCATCGCGGGCCTGGCCCGCATCGTGCGGAATGTCGATCTCGCCGAGGAGCTGGCGCAGGACGCGCTGGTCGTCGCCCTGTCCGAGTGGCCGAGGACCGGCGTTCCCGACAATCCGGGAGCCTGGCTGATGGCCGTCGCCAAACGGCGCGCCGTCGACGCCTTCCGGCACGCCAAGATGCGCGAGCGCAAGCACGAGGAGATCGCGCGGACGCTGGACGAGACGCGCGGACGCGCAGCCGAGGCGATCGAAGCGGCCGTGGACGACGATCTCGGCGACGAGTTGCTGGGCCTCATCTTCACGGCCTGTCATCCGATGCTGTCGCCCGACGCCCGCGCGGCGCTCACCCTCAAGGTGGTCGGCGGCCTGACGACCGACGAGATCGCCCGCGCCTTCCTGTCGAGCGAAGCCGCGATCGCGCAGCGGATCGTCCGCGCGAAAAAGGCGATCGCAAAGGCCGGATTGACCTTCGCGGTGCCGCGCGGCGCCGAACGGGCGGCGCGGCTGCCCTCGGTGCTCGAAGTCATCTACCTGATTTTCAATGAAGGCTATGCGGCGACGGCGGGCGACGATCTCGTCCGGCCGGGCCTCTGCCTGGAGGCGCAACGGCTCGGCCGCATCCTGGCCGGTCTGATGCCCGAGGATACTGAAGTGCTCGGCCTCCTGGCCCTGATGGAGATCCAGGCGTCGCGCCAAAAGGCGCGCACCGGGCCGGACGGCGCCTTCATCCCGCTCACCGAGCAGGATCGCGCCCGCTGGGACTATCTCCTGATCAGCCGCGGTCTCGATGCGATGGCCCGCGTCGAAGCGCTTGGCGGCGACGGCCCCTATGTGCTGCAAGCCGCGCTCGCCGCCTGCCACGCCCGGGCGCGCCGGGCCGCCGATACCGACTGGCCGCGCATTGCCGCGCTCTATGACCGGCTGCGCGTCGTGGCGCCCTCGCCGGTGGTCGATCTCAATCGCGCGATCGCCCACAGCATGGCGTTCGGGCCCGAAGCGGGCCTCAGACTGGTGGACGAGATCGCCGGACGCGACGCCCTGCGCGACTACGCGCCATTGCCGGCGGCGAGGGGCGACTTCCTGTTCCGGGCCGGTCGGCTGGCCGAGGCGCGTTCGGAGTTCGAGGCCGCGGCCACGCTGACCCGCAACGCGCGGGAAAGGGCATTTCTCCTCGCCCGAGCGGACGCCTGCGACGGCCAGCACTGATCCTGGGTTCTCATTTCACCGTCTTGTAGGTCGGAAACGCCGGCCGAGTCAGCTTCTTCGGCGGATGCTGCTGCAGTTCGGCGAGGATCTCCTGCACGGCGCGCTCGAGTTGAGGATCGTGGCCGCGCCGCACGGCCTCGGGCTCGTGCTCGACCTCGATGTCGGGGCTGATGCCGACGTTCTCGGCGATCCACTGGCTCTGCTCAGGGTCCCATACGCCGGACGAGGGCGCGGTGACGATGCCGCCGTCCATGAGCGGCGGCGAGCCGGCGCGTCCGACCAGGCCGCCCCAGGTCCGCTTGCCAATGAGTTTGCCGACGCCGGCGCGCCGGAAATACCAGGGCATGGCGTCGCCGCCCGAGCCGGCGAACTCGTTGATCAGCATCACCTTCGGTCCGAAGATCGCACCCTGCGGCTCCACCTCGTCGCCGCCGTCACGCGTCGCGACGCTCGACAGCAGCTTCCGCGACAGAAATTCGACGATGTCGGTGGCGAGCGCGCCGCCGCCGTTGAACCGCTCGTCGACGATCACCGCCTGCTTGTCGACCTGCGCGAAGAAGTAGCGCGTGAAATTGGTGAAGCCGCCGAACGCCGTGTCGGGCAGATACACGTAGGCGACGCGCCCGCCGGTCATCTCGTCCACCTTGCGCCGGTTGTCCTCGATCCACGCCAGGTTGCGCAGGCGGTTTTCGTTCGGCACCGGCACGACCGTCACCGTGCGGGCGTTGCCGCCGCCCGGATCGGCGCCGACGCGAATCTGGACCTGCTTGCCGGCGGTGCCCTCGAACGCGCTGTAGACGTTGTCCGCCGCGGTGAGGTTGCGCCCGTTCACCGCGATCAGATACTCGCCGGCGGCGACGTTGACGCCCGGCTGCGTGAGCGGTGCGGTCGCCTGGGGATTCCAGTTCTCGCCGTTGTAGACCCGTGCGAAGCGGTAGCGGCCGTTCTCGATCTTGTAGTCACAGCCGAGCAGGCCGGTCTGCACGCGCTTGACGTCCGGCGTGTCGCCGCCGAAGACGCTCAGGTGTCCGACCACGAGGTTGCCGAGCATCTCGGAGAACAGGTAGTTGAGATCGGCGCGCGAGCCGATCCCCTCGAGGAACCGCTGATACCGTTCTTCGGCGTTCCGCAGGTTCAGCCCGTGGAAGGCCGGGTCGTAGAAGAAGTCGCGCTCGACGTGCCACGCCTCGCGGAACATCTGGGCCCATTCCTCGCGCGGCGAGATCTTGACCTCGATGTTCTTGGTGTTGAGCTGACCGCCCGTTGCCGGCGGCGGCCCCCCGGCCGGCGGCCCGCCCGCGGGTGGCGGCGGCGGCGGCAGGTTGCGGATGAACCAGTCGTCGCCTTGCCGCGTGAGCATCTTGTCGCCGCTCGCCGACACTTCGAAGAACCGGACGCCGGTGGCGGCCACGTCGGTCCGGCGCGTCTTCAGGTCGTGGCGATGGACGATCGCCGTCGGCGGCTGCCCCGGCACCGGCGCGGGCGTCTCGAGCGCGAACAGCACGCCCGGCTTCCCGACCTGCAGGCCGACGTATCGCCGCGGCGGCAGCGGCATGCTGAGGATGCGCTGCCCGATGTTCTCGAAGTCGACTTTCACCTCGACCGGCTTTCGGGGCGGGGGCGCCGGCCGAGTCTCGGCTTTCCCGTCTTCGGGTGCCGGCGCGGGTGGAGGCGCCGGTGGCGCCGCCTCGCCCTTCTCCTCGTCGCTCTCGGGCGCGAACGGCGACGGCTCGGTGCGCGACAGCACGACCAGATAGATGTTCCGCGTCACCGGCCGCGCGAAGCTGCCGACGTCGGGCTGACGTGACGGGCCGGAGTCGGTCGACGCGGTGAAGTACAGGAACCTCCCGTCCCGGTCGAACACCGGGCTGCCGGCGTCGCTCATGCCGTCGGTGATCTGCGTCGCTTTGCCGGAGGTGAGCGAGTAGAGGTGAATCGCGCCCAGGTAGTTGGCCAGCCGCGTCGCGTACGCCAGCCACTGCGAATCGGGCGACCACACCGGTTCCCAGTCGTCGCCGAACGGACTCCAGTAGCGCTCTTTCCCGGCCTGCACCGCCTGGCGGCGGTCGACGTCGACGTACCAGATGCGCATGTGCGAATCGGTGAAGGCGATCTTCTTCGAGTCGGGCGACCAGCTTGCCGCGCGGTAGAAGCCAGGCTCGGGCATCGGAATCTTCACGACGTCGCCGACACCGGTTTGCGGCGCCAGGTGCAGCGCGTATTCGCCGGATTCGTCGGAGAAGTAGGCGATCGTCTTCCCGTCGGGCGACCAGGTGGGCGAGCGCTCCATCACCTTCGGCGAGTTGGTGATGTTCCTGGGATCGCCTTTTTCCGCAGGCACCGTGACGATCTCGCCGCGCGCTTCGAACAGCGCGCGCGTGGCGTTGGGCGACAGGTGCGCGCCGCTCAGCCGGCTGCTCACGTTGACCATCCGGCTGCGGACTTCCGGGAGGTCGCCGGCGATCTGGATGGGAACCTGCTTCACCTGGCTGGTCTTGAGATCGAAGAGCGCGAGGCCGCCGAACTGCTCGATGACGATCGCGTCGGCGCCGGCGCCGATCGACTTGAAGTCGAGTCCGTCGTTCTTGACCTCCTCCTTCACCTGGCGCGTCCGCGTATCGTAAGAGAACAGCGACACCGGGCCGTCGCGGTCGCTCAGGAAATACACCCTGGTGCCGATCCAGAGCGGATTGAAGTCGTTCGAGTTCTCGCGCGGGATCTTCTCGATCTTCGAGTCGGCGAGCGACGCCAGCCAGATCGGCGTGGTGTCGCCGCCGCGGTATCGCTTCCAGACGTTGAAGGCGCGCCGCATCGGCACGTAGGCGAGACGGCTGCCGTCGGGAGAGTAGGCCGCCTCCCATCCCCATGGCAGCGGCAGCCGCTCGGGAAAGCTGTCGTTCACGTCCATCGTGAAGAGCTGCTGCACCGGCGCATAGCTGTCGCGGTTCGAGGCGAACAGGATCCGCTTGCCGTCCGGCGTCCACGACAGCACCGTGTCCGGCGCGGGATGCCACGTCAGGCGCTTCGGCACCCCGCCGGCCGCGGGCACGGTGTAGACGTCGGTGTTGCCGTCGTATTCGCCGGTGAACGCGATCGTCGAGCCGTCGGGCGAGTAGACAGGATTGGTCTCAACGCCCGGGCCGCTGGTGAGCCGCTGCGCCGCGCCGCCATCGCGCGGCACGGTCCAGAGATCGCCGGCGTAGACAAACGCGATGTGCGTCCGGCTGAGCGTGGGCTTCTGGAGCAGCAGCGGCGTGAGGGAGTCGGCCGACATGCCGACGAGACAACCGACCGACACCGCGACAACGATGGCCATGCGTCGCATGCGAATCTCCTATCTGCCAATCGGCGGCGGCCTCTCGTTGCGGAGACCGGGCACGCGGATTATAGCGAGTACGGGCGCCGGTGAACGCAACTCCGAGAGGTCGCTCGGCGTGGTGTGGAATTACGAAGGCGGGTGGATCGGAATCTGCAGGCAGACGCCGATCGGGGTCGGCGTGTTCACATCTGCAGTGGGCGGGGCGCCTGTGGGTCGAGTGGACCGGCGACATCGGCGAGAAATCGGAAAGGCGTAGGATGTCGCTGAACTTAAACACGAGCATATGGATAGTCCTTCGACACTGACTGTTGCGGACGCAGTGCGGGTCGTCGCCGTGCTCGTGTTTGTGCTCGTCGTCCTGCTCTCAGTCGGCCTGGCGCTCGTCTTCAGGCGGCGTTACATCGCGGCCGTTGTCCGGCTCCAGGGACATGACGAAGCCGCGCGGAACGAAGCGCAGCCGCCGTCGGTTCGGAGCGCGCTTCAGAGCGCCCCGACGCTGCGGCTCGTCAAGGAAGACCTGACCGATCGCAGCCGTGAAGTCGGCGCGACGATCCTGAGATTGCGGCGGCGTCTCTTCGCGTCGCAAGTCGCGTGCGATGTTGTGTTTTGGGCGGTGTGCGCGACGCTGTGCCTGTTCGGTCCGGGATTGGCCCACCTGTTGTGGCGCGCGATTCTGACCGCCGATATCTCCGGCCTTCGCACGTGGATGGCCCTGTTCTCCGTCTTTCTTGACATCGGCACGTCGTCCACTCCGGCGTGGGGCACTGTGCTATTCGGTGTCATGTACCTGCTTGCGCCGCCGATCGTCGCGGGTGCGGCGCAGACGGCAGTCCGGCGAAAGTACGTGTACCTCCCGGTCGCCGGCGCCGCGGCAACGTGGATGGCCGAGATCGGGCGCGCCTCGTGGTCCTCGGGAATGTTCGGTGGAGCGATCGCGCTCGCGGTCGTGATCGGGCTGTTGGGAGGTGCTGTGGTGTTCCTGCACGACCCCCGCGTCCGCGGTGCGGCGAGTCCGCTAATCGTCGCTCTCTTCATCGGTATCACGACGTGGGTGATTGTGGCAGCGGGCCTCGACCTGTACTTTGGCGAATCGAGTGACGACGCGCCGTTGACGGCAGCCGACATTCTGAGCCTCGCGGTCTTCGGCCTTCTGGTCGCCGGAACGGCGATGGGTGCGCTGCTCGTCGTCGCGCGCGTCTATCAGCGAAAGCGGCTCAGCGACGTCCAACTTGCACACCTCGCCTTCTGGCTGCTGACCACCTTGCTGGCGTTCGCCGCAGGAGCATTGAACGGCTCGGCCAGCACGAGTGTGGGGCAGGTGCTTGAACAAGTGGGTCTGCTGTCGGTGTGGGCGTTCGGCATCATGGGTATCCGGCAACGGTGGCGACGAAGCATCCTGCGCGGGGCCCCAACTCGAACTGGCGGGCTCCTCGTGCTTCGCGTCTTCAAGCGAGCGGCGCAGTCCGAAGAGTTTCTCGACCGGCTGCTGTCGTTCTGGCGGTTTGCCGCCCCCGTTGATTTCATTGCGGGGCCCGATCTTGCCGGTGCGACGATGGAGCCCGACGAGTTCTTTGGCTTCATACGGGGGCGCCTGGGCGACCGTTTTGTGCGGACGCCGTCTCAGGTCGACGCGGTGATCAACGGCCTCGACCGCGAGCGGGATCCCGATGGCCGATTTCGTGTCAATGAGCTCTTCTGCACCGAGTCGACATGGCGGGCGGCGGTTGCGGCGTTGATGGTGCAGGCCGGCGTCGTTCTTCTCGACTTGCGTGAGTACAAGGCGGAACGCGCTGGCACGCGCCATGAGATCTACCAACTGATGAACGCGGTCTCGGTCGAGCGAATCGTCGTCCTGATCGGCGATCGCGACGACAGCGATGCGATTTCCTCCGAACTGTGCCGTGCGTGGGACTCGATGAGCGAGTCTTCACCCAACCGCGGCCTCGCACACGCCGAGCTGCGCCTGTGCTGCCTGCGGTCCGGCTCGGCGGCAGAAGTCGAAGCCCTGTTCACGCGCTTGTACGGGCCCTCGCTTGACGCTGGCCACCTGCAGACGCGGTGGTCGACCTGCTGAAACGTCGCGCATTTACTTTCGGGACAGGCTCCTGCAACCTTCTGCCGACCTTGGTTCGTCCAACACAACGACGTCATGGAATCCACACCAGACCGTACGCATGACGCGGGCCGTCCATCCGTGATCGAGGACTCGCTGCGCGATGTTCGTCATGGTTTTCGCCTGCTACGGCGGTCGCCGGGTTTCACGGCTGCGGCGCTCTTGACGTTGGCGCTCGGCATCGGCGCGACCTCGGCCGTGTTCAGCGTGGTGCGCACCGTGATGCTGGAACCGCTGCCCTACCGCGACCCCGATCGCATCGTCGCGGTGTGGGAAACCAACCGCGGCGGCACCGGCCGCAACGTGATCGCTCCCGCCAACTTTGTCGCGTGGCGCGAGCGGACGCAGACCCTCGAGCACCTCGGGATGGTGGGGCCGGCCAATCTGGTCCTGATGGTCGACGGCCAGCCCTCGAACGTCTCGGGCCTGACGCTGTCGGCCGACGTATTTGCCGCGCTCGGCGTACGGCCTGCGCTGGGCCGCGCCTACACGGTCGATGAAGATCTCGGCGGGCGCAGCACGGTGATCGTGTTGTCGTACGAGTTCTGGCAGAGCCGCCTCGGCGGGCGTGATGTGCTCGGCACGACGCTCAGCACCGGCAGCGGTCCGGCAACGGTGATCGGCATCATGGCGCCCGGCTTCACGGTGGTCGGGCAGAAAGCCGACTTCCTCGTTCCGTACGGTCAGAGCCTGGAGCAGCTTCGCGCGGCGAGCGGAAGGGGCAGTTCATACGCCATCGCGCGACTTCGCGACCGCGTATCGTTCGCGCAAGCGGCGAACGACATGCGGGCCATCTTCGCCGATCTCGAGCGGGAATTCCCCCAGCGCAACGCGCGGCGCGCGGTGATCCTCCTTCCACTCCAGGAGCAGATGGTCGGAGAGATCCGTCCGGCATTGCTCGCGCTCGTGGCCGCGGTTGGATTGGTGCTGCTGGTCGGCTGCGTCAACGTTGCGAACCTGCTGCTGGCGCGCAGCGCGGCGCGAGAGCGCGAGATCGGGCTGCGTACCGCGCTCGGTGCCCGTCGTGGACGGCTGGTGCGTCAGATGCTGACTGAGAGCCTGGTGCTCGCCGCCGGCGGCGGCCTTGCGGGCCTGGGCGTCGCGGCACTTTGCCATCGCGGCCTGATCGCGCTCGTGAGCGATCGGATCCCGATACCTCGGCTGGACCAGATGTCGATGGATGTTCCGGTCGTCGCCTTCACCCTGGTCGCCGCGCTCGTCACCGGCATCGCGTTCGGCGTCGTTCCCGCATTCGTCTCCACCAACCACGCGCGCGACGCCATCCGCGAAGGCGGACGTCACGGCGGCGGCCGCCGACGGCATCGCGTGCTGCGCTCGCTGGTCGTCGTCGAGATCGCACTGTCGCTCGTGCTGTTGGCCGGCGCCGGTCTGCTGATGCGAAGCCTGGTGAAGCTCCAGAGCGTCGACCTCGGGTTTCGCGTCGACGGCGTGCTCACCGCGACCGTGCAGCTACCGGCACCGCGCTACGACTTCCTTGCATCGGGCAACCTGTTTCGCGATTCGATGGCCGGAATCGCTGCGCTCCCAGGCGTGCAGTCGGTCGCGGGAGCGTCGTGCATGCCCATGCCATTTCCCTGCATCGGCACGAGTTTCTGGCGCATCGATCAGCCGCGGCCGGCGGACGGACAGCTCCCAACCAGCCACGTCCGGCCCGTCACGCCGAACTTCTTCGCCACGCTGAGCATTCCACGAGTCGCCGGGCGCGACTTCTCCGATTCCGATACGGCCGACTCGACGCCGGTCGCGATCGTCAGCCAGGAGGTCGTCCGACGTCAGTTCGCCGATGGTTCGCCGCTCGGCCGGCGGCTCCGAATCAACGTCAATCATGCCAACGGCAGGGAAGATATTGAATGGACGATCGTCGGCGTGGTCGGCGACATGCGGTCCAACCTCGACGGGCCCGTCCAGCAGACGATCTTCATTCCGAAAACGCAGCGTCCCGGCGGCGCGATCAACTTCTTCGTGCGCGCCCGCCAGGATCCGCTGGCGCTCGCGTCCAGCGTGACCAGCATCGTGCGCGCAATGGAACCGGAAGCGCCCGTCACGATCCGCACGCTGGACGAGGTGGTCGGCCGCACGATCGCGCGTCCGCGAGCGATTTCGGTACTGGTCAGCGTCTTCGCCCTCGTTGCGCTCATCCTCGCAGCGGTCGGCGTCTACGGCGTCATGGCGTATTCCGTCAAGGAGCGGACCCAGGAGATCGGCGTCCGCATGGCCCTCGGCGCATCCTCG
>Ga0268266_10005993_pt1 | contig 11218 bp, 11 predicted proteins | sample KBSS13metaG_FD_190356 | JGI IMG/M metagenome (GOLD analysis project Ga0268266, IMG submission 190356) | Switchgrass rhizosphere microbial communities from Kellogg Biological Station, Michigan, USA - KBS S1-3 metaG (SPAdes) (version 2) | ecosystem: Host-associated > Plants > Roots > Rhizosphere... | reverse complement strand
GGTCGGCCGGATAGTCGAAGGCGCCGGCCGCCCAGATCGACCAGTTGAGGAAGTCGGTCCGCGAATCGCCGGCATAGGGATTGGTGTCGAACAGGTCGTGCACCGCGAACTTGCCGACCTGGAAGGTGAGCCGCGAGACGTCCTTCTCGCCTGCGAGCTGGCCGTAGTCGCTCTCGATCTTGACCCTCTCGCCGCCCAGCCCGATCTCCTGGCGCAGGAACAGGCGCGAGGTGTTGTAGCGCGGATAGGGAAAGTTGGACTTCTGCGCCTCGCCGTTCGGATAGCCGCCGGCGCCGACGGTGTCCGCCACGCCGAAGCCCTGCAGCAGCTCGGGGTTGTAGTAGAGCTCGCCACCCTGCCAAAGCCGCATCCCGAGGAAGGCCGATATCGTCCAGGTCTCGCGCGATTGGCCGACGCCGGGCAGGCTGTTGACCCCTTCATAGGGCGATCGGATGGGCGGGTATCCCTGGAAGATGAAGGTCGTCTGCCCGTGGATCTCCCAGCTCCCGAAGCCGCGATCGTCGCCGGCGTTGTCGGTCTTCCTGTCCTCCGCTCCGGCGCCGAAATGGTAGTCGAGGCCGACCCTCACGCGATGGATGTCGTAGAGCGTGTCGTAGCGCGCCGTGGAAGCGAAGGAGAAGCCCGTCAGCCCGAGCTGCGTGTAGAGATATTCCAGCCGCGCCGACCAGCGCTTGTCGAGCGCGTAGTCGACGCCGCCGCCGACGGTCCAACCCATGCGCCATTGGCCGGGCGTGGCATCCTCGTTGCCGGTGGTGTGGTCGATCCGTCCCCAGCGCGTGGCGGCGAAGGCAAGGCCGCCGGTGACGTGGGGCGTCCAGGCGCCGAAACCATAGCCGAGCCGGCCGCGGATCGTGCCGAGATACTGGAGCTGCTCGTCGGCCGTCGCCGCGGCGGTCGAGCGGGTCGAAAGGACCTGGGCAAAGTCGCGCGTATCCATGAAGGACAGGTCGAGCTCGATCCCGACCTTCCAGCGCGACGCCGGCAGTGTCGTCTGGTAGCCGGCCTGCACGCCGCCGAAGAGCTGGCCGATCGAGCTCGTGCCGCCAGCCGTGGCCTGGCCCACCGGATCGCCCAGGGTCGCCGTCGCCGTGCCGAACAGGTAGCCGGCGTGGCCGCCGACGTAGAAGCCATCGATCGCCGCAGCCGGGGCGGGCGCGAGCAGGGCGGCGACAATTGCCGCCCGCGAAATCGGCAATGCTGGATGCCCGCCTGTGACGCTGCCGAAGCCGCCCCAAAGTTCCTGGATTTTCATTGTCTTCCCCGTATCTTGAACCGATCTTGCAGGGTCAAGTGACTTCCAGCTTCGAAAGATCTTGTTTCCGTTTTGTTAAGCTTCCTCGTCACAGCCAGAGCCCGAAGCGCCGTCTGTAAGCGGTTTTCACTGCCTGGATGAGGACGCAGTAGGCAAGCAGGATGCCGGCGAGCCACGGAAAATAGGCGAGCGGCAGCGGTTGCAGGCCGACGGCCTCACCGAGCGGGCTGAAGGGGATTGCGATCCCCAGCGCCATGATCGCCGATGTCAGCAGCATGACCGACGGCGCGGCGGTGCTCTGGAAAAACGGGATCTTCTCGGAGCGGATCATATGAACGATCAAGGTTTGCGACAGCAGGCCCTCGACGAACCAGCCCGACTGGAACAGGGACTGACTGGCGATGCTGTTGGCGCCGAAGACATGCCACATGACGAGATACGTGGTGATGTCGAACACGGAGCTGATCGGGCCGATGAACAGCATGAAGCGGGCGATGTCGTCGGCCTGCCACCTGCGCGGCATCGCGAGGTACTCCCGGTCCATGCGATCCTAGGGAATTGAGAGCTGCGAGATGTCGTAGCAGAGATTCTGGATGAGCAGATGGAGCGGCAGCATCGGCAGGAACGGCAGGAAAGCGCTTGCCACGAGAACGCTGAATACGTTTCCGAAGTTCGAGCTCGCCGTCATCTTGATGTACTTGATGACGTTGCCGAAGGTCTCGCGGCCCTTGATGACGCCCTGCTCGAGCACCATCAGGCTTTTCTCGAGGAGAATGATGTCGGCCGACTCCTTGGCGATGTCGGCCGCGGTGTCGACCGAGATGCCGACATCGGCGTCGCGCAGCGCCGGTGCGTCGTTGATGCCATCGCCGAGATAGCCAACGGTTCGGCCGTTGGCCTTCAGCGCGTTCACGACGCGCGACTTGTGCAGCGGCGACATCTTGGCGAACACCGTCGTGCGTTCGACGAGCTGGCGCACCGCCTCGTCGTCGAGCTTGTCGAGGTCGCGACCGAGGATCGGCGAGCCGACCCGAAGGCCGACCTCGTCGCAAATGCGGCGGGTCACGACGGCGTTGTCGCCGGTGAGGATCTTCACTGCAACGCCGTGCCCCTGGAGCGCCGCCAGCGCAGTCTTCGCCGTTTCCTTCGGCGGGTCGAGGAACGCGAGGCAACCGCGCACGATGAGGCCTGCTTCGTCGGCGGTGCGGTAGGTCGGCCTGGTTTCGTCCGGCGCGAACTCGCGAGTCGCTACCACGATCACGCGGAAGCCGTTCTCGTTCAGCGCGCGCATGCGGGCTACGATCGCGGAGCGCCTCTTGTCATCGAGGACGACCGTACGGCCGTTTTCGATCGCATGGGTCGAGATCGCGAGCATCTCCTCGACGGCGCCCTTGCAGACCAGCAGATGCTCGCCGTGGATGCCGGCGACGACGACAGAAAGCCGGCGGCGCACGAAGTCGAACGGCAACTCGTCGACTTTCCTGTAGTGGGTCGGCCGCAGGGCTCCGCCGCGGCGCGCAAGCTCGTCGGCATATCTCAGCACCGCCGCGTCGAGCAGGTTCCTGACGCCGGTCTGGTGGTGGCTGTTGAGCCATCCGAGCAGCAGCACCTGGTCGTCTGCATTGCCCAGGACATCCAGATGCCGTTCGAGAATCACCCTGTCCTCGGTGAGCGTGCCGGTCTTGTCGGTGCACAGCACGTCCATCGCGCCGAGGTTCTGGATGGCGTTGAGGCGCTTGACGATGACCTTCCGGCGCGACATCGCGAGCGCGCCCTGGGCCAGATTGGCCGTCACGACCAGCGGCAGCATTTCCGGGGTCAATCCGACGGCGACGGACAGGGCAAAGGTCAAGGCCTCGAGCCAGTCACCCTTGGTGAAGCCGTTGAGCAGCAGGACCACCGGCGTCATCGCCAGCATGAAACGGATCAGCACCCAGGTCACGCCATTCACGCCCTTGTCGAAGGAGGTCTGCGGGCGATGGCCGACGATCGCCTTCGAGAGCGAGCCGAGATAGCTCCGCGCACCGGTGGTGACGACGACGGCCGTACCCTGGCCGCTCACGACGTTGGTTCCCATGAAGCAGATATTCGGAGTATCGAGGGGGCCGGTCCGGCCATAGTCGACCGCGCTCGCCGGCTTCTCGGCGATGGCGCCGAGAGCGTCGGATTTTTCCACTGGAATGGATTCGCCGGTCAGGATCGCCTGGCTGACGAACAGGTCCTTCGACGACAGGAGACGCACATCGGCGGGGATCATGTCGCCCGCACCGAGATGGACGACGTCGCCGGGCACGAGGTCGGCGATCGGGATTTCGCGACGGGTCGGCGCAGCAGCCTGATCGTCGCGCCGAATTACGGTCGCCGTTGTCCGGACCATGGCCTTCAAGCCTTCGGCCGCCCGGGTCGAGCGGAATTCCTGAGAGAAGCGCAGCACAACGCTGACGGCGATCATCACGCCGATGATGACCGGTCCCTTCAGCTCGCCGGGATCGAGAGCCAGCGAGATTGCGGACAACGCAGCAAGAATCAGGATGAACGGATTCTTGAATGCCTCGAGGAGCTGCGCAATCCAGTGCGGCTGCTTCTCGTGCGCGACTTCATTGCGACCTTCGGTGGCGAGGCGGGCCGCGGCGGCGGCTTCGGTGAGGCCGTGCCCGGAAGTCGCCAACCGGTGCAACGTCGTGTGAAGATCGTCCTGGATCTCATGCGCCGCCTCGAGGGAGAGCCCGGGCTTGCGAGGCAGAGCCGCGGCGGCGGCCGCACTGGCATGACGAAGCAGAGTCGGCCGGGAGAAAATTGCCAGAAAGCTGGTCATGATCCACCTATCGGAGCTGAAAATCGGCCGCCGGGTGAGTCTGCGGCGCAACATCCGGCTCCCAACGGCAGGCGAGTCGGCCATCGATGTCGCGATGCCAACGGCAAACCAGCCGCGGCCGCTCGATGCTCGCGGCATGGAGCGACAGCAGGCGCACGAACTCGTGCGCACCCTTCACGACGGTGGTGCCCGGCGCCACGGCCGGGCCGACATTGAGGAATGCGGCGTTCATCTCCGCGCCTCCTTCTCAGATCGGTTGGTCCGACCCGGGAGGCGCGAAGATCAGGAGGCTAGCGTGCGGAAGCCCCCGAGGTCCTTCGAATTTCCCGGGCTATGAATCCGACGGCACAGGCGGTCGCAGAACGATCGTCTCGTGCTTGCCGGGAGTTGCTAGGTCGCGGGTTCATCGAATCCCTTGCCATGAGTGCCGAGGCGTCCCGGATCGATCGAAATCGACTGCCGGGGCGCGGAGCGCTATATACCCCCCTCCAGGATAGGATCAAGGCCAATGTCGCAGACCACCCAGGAAAAAGAGAAGCGCAAACTGCTGATGAGGTTGCGGCGGATCCGCGGTCAGCTCGATGCTGTCGAACGCCGCGTCGAGGAGGATGCGAGCTGTGCCGCCATCCTTCAGCAGGCCACCGCATGCCGCGGTGCGCTCGATGGATTCATCGCCGAAGTGATCGAGGACCATATCCTGGAGCACCTGGTCGATCCGTCTGCCAAGCAAGGCGACGTGCGCTCGCAGGCAGCAGAGGAGCTGATCGAGATCATCCACTCCTATTTGACGTGACGGTTGGCGAGATCCGCCTCAGCGGCGCATCAACTCTCCCACATGCGCCCGGGTTGCGTCGGCCAGCGCATCGAGATCGTAGCCGCCCTCCAGGGCGGAGACGAGCCGGCCCCCGGCATGGCGGCCGGCGATCGCCAGCAGCTCGCGGGTGATCCAGGCGAAGTCCTCGGTTTCGAGGTTGAGCTGGGCCAGCGGATCGACCGTGTGGCCGTCGAAGCCTGCCGAGACGATGACCAGCTCGGGCGCGAAGCGGTCGAGCTGCGGCAGGATGGTGCCTTCCCAGGCCAGCCGGAACTGGGCGCTGCCGCTGTTGGGCCGCAGCGGCACGTTGGCGACATTGCCGTCGAGGCCGCGTTCGCGTGCGTGGCCGGTGCCGGGATAGAGCGGGTATTGGTGAGTTGAGCCGTAGAACAGCGACGGATCGGTCTCGACCACGGCCTGGGTGCCTTGGCCGTGATGGACGTCGAAGTCGAGGATCGCGACCCGCTCGATCCCGTGCCGGGCCTGGGCATGGCGTGCGCCGATCGCGACATTGTTGAACAGGCAGAAGCCGCCGGGAATGTCGGGCGTCGCGTGATGGCCGGGCGGCCGGACGGCGGCGAAGGCGGTGTCGGCTTTGCCGCTCATCACGGCGTCGACTCCGGCGACGACCGCACCGGCCGCGCGCAGGGCGGCGTCGATGCTGCCGTTGCTCATGATCGTGTCGCCGTCGATCATCGCGTACTCGCCCGGTGCCGGCCGGGCGCCGATCATGGCCTGCATGTAGGTCTCCGGATGGACGCGCAGGAGCTGCTCGATCGTGGCTGCCGGCGCCTCGGCGCGCGCGAGGCCGGCGAATGTGTCGTCGTCGAGCGCCGCCAGCACCGCGCGCAGGCGGTCGGGCCGTTCCGGATGATGCGGTCCCGGTTCGTGGCCGAGGCAGGCGGGATGGGTGAGCAGGAGGGTCGACATGTCAGGCCGCCTTTGCAGGGTGCGGTCTCGCGTAGAGGCCGAGGGTCAGGGCTGCCGCGATCGGAGCGACCAGGGCGAGGAAACCGATGGTGAGATAGCCGACCGCGCCGGTGATCGCCCCGGCGGAGAAGCACAGCATCAGCGAGGCCAGGCTGGCGAGGCGGGCGCGCTTGGCCTCCACGGCGCCATGGCCGTGCAGGACATCGAGGAGATCGACGATGATCTGCATCAGGTTCCCCGTCATGACGGTGGTCGGGGGCAAGCCGCCGAGGGAGGTACGGGCGGCCGTATTCTGGACGGCCATGGCGGTCGCGGCCAGCAGGCCGGTCGCGATGGTCGCCGGATTGTCCTGGTTCTCGAACGGTGTCGCGGCAAGCGCGACCGCCATGAAAAGAGCGAGCAGGGCTGCTTCGGCGAGCAGGATATGGGTCGATGGGTCGCGCGAGCGCCGTTCGTGGTGGATCATGTAGAGACGCGTCACGACGGCGGCGAGGATGAACACCGGTATGGCCAGGGCCTTGAGCAGCAGGCCATGGCGATAGTCGACGAAAGAGGCCGCGATCAGGACGAAGTTGCCGGTGATGTGCGCGGGAAACAGCGCGAACAAGGCGATGAAGCCCAGCGTGTCGACGAAGCCCGAGATGTAACCCAGCATCGACATGGTGGCGCGGGCGCTGAGGGTGTTCTGCTTCTCCACGACGGCATCTTAGGCCTTGCCGGGAAATAATTGTGCCAAAGTTCGCCCTCTGCAGGGCGCATGACGGGGCCTTCATGATCATTGGACCGCGCGCATCCCTGCGCGCTCATGAGAGTTCGCAATTCTTTCAGACCGCTGGGAGCGCGGCTCTCCAGAGCCGCTCATGGAATGTTGCAACCAACGCATATGAGCGGCTCTGGAGAGCCGCGCTCCCAGCAGCAAGACGATGAATTGGGGTGCTCCGGCAAACATTCACGAGCTCTGAGCATGAGCGCGCAGGATGCGCGTGGTCCAATGACGATGACGCGGGTTGACGCTGGTGTCGTGGATCGCCAACTTGGCCGCGCCATGCCTGTACCCTCTGCGCTTGCCTGCGTTCGTTGCGGCGCCCGTTTTCCCGTTGACCATTATGCCCAGGATTGCCCGGCCTGCCGGGCCCGGGGCGCGCCCGCCAACCTCGGCGTGGCCTATGACTCCGTTCCCGGTATTGGCGCGGATCGCGCTGCCATCCGTCGCGATCGCGGCTCGATGTGGCGCTGGGAAGGCTTTCTCCACGCCTCCGCGGCAGAGGCGGTGACCCTGGGCGAAGGCAACACGCCGCTCCTGCCCGCGCCGTCGCTCGGCCTCGGCGATGTCTGGATCAAGGATGAGTCGCGCAATCCGACCTGGTCGTTCAAGGACCGGCTGGGCTCCGGCGCGGTCACCATGGCGAAGCGCTTCGGCGCCAGGGTCATCGTCTCGAGTTCCTCGGGCAACGCCGGCGCCGCCGCAGCAGCCTTCGCGGCGAAGGCTGGCCTGCCGTGCGTGGTCTTCACCGTCACGACCTCCGCCGGTCCGCTGGTCCTGCAGATGCGCGCCTATGGCGCGATGCTGGTCAAGGTCACCGACAAGATGGACCGCTGGAGGTTGCAGACGCTCGGCGTGCGCGAGCTCGGCTGGTATCCGACCTCGCCGTTCTTCGGCCCGGTGGTCGGCAGCAATCCCTATGGCATGGAAGGCTACAAGACGATCGCCTACGAAGTTGCCGAAGCCTTCGACTGGCAGCCGCCGGACTGGTGCGTTCTGCCGGTGTGCTACGGCGATGCGCTCTACGGCATGTGGAAGGGCTTCGAGGAACTGAAGGCGCTGGGCTGGATCGACCGCGCGCCGCGCTTCGTCGCCGCCGAGGTCTCGGGCTCGCTCGCCGCCGCGATGGAAGGCGGTGACGCCATGCCGCCCGAATCGCCGCGCAACGCGCCGTCGATCGCGACCTCGATCGGTGCCTTGCAAGGCACCGTCCAGGGGCTCGACGTGCTGCGCAAGTCGAACGGCGCCGCAGTGACGGTCGGCGACGACGAGCTGCGCCGCTGGGTGCTGACGCTCGCGGCAAAGGAAGGCCTGTGGCCGGAAGCCTCCTCCGCTGCGCCCTTTGCCGCTATCGAGCGCCTGCGGGCGCAGGGCACGATCAAGCCGCACGAGCGCTGCGTGGCGCTGATGACGGCGGCGGGCCTGAAGGATCCCAGCCCGATCGAGCAGGCGCTGCCCGAGCCGCCGATCGTCCAGGGCGGCCTGCCCGAGCTGCTGGACGCGCTGAAGAACAGCTACGGATTCACCAATGGTTGAGCTCGGCATCGCAATGGACGGCCGCGCGCCGATCGCCGGCATCGCCGCGCAGGCACATGCGGCGGAGGAGGGCGGCGCCTCGACACTGTGGATCGCCTGCCATCTCTTCCTGCGCGATCCGGTGACGACCGCGGCGCTGGCGCTCGCCGCCACGAAGAAGATCAGGATCGCCCTGATGGCGATGAGCCCCTACACGACGCATCCGGTCTACATCGCCATGGCCGCGGCCAGCCTCGACGAGATGTATCCCGGCCGGGTGATCCTCTGCCTCGGCGCGGGTGCCCCGGCCGATCTCAAGGCGGCCGGCGTCGAGTCGCCCAGGCCGCTGGTCACGATCGGCGAGGCCGTGAAGGTCTGCCGCCAGCTCTTCGCCGGGGAGCTGGCCGATTTTCAGGGCCAGGCCTTCGGCGTCTCCGGCCGCCGGCTCGTCAACGGCGGCCGCGACATCCCGATCGTGATCGCCGCCTCGCGGCCCGCCATGCTGAAGCTTGCCGGCCGCGACAGCGACGGCGTGCTGATCTCGGCGGCGACCTCGCCGCCCTTCGTGAAGGCCTGCCTCGACCAGGCGGCGCCGGCGACGGCCAAGCCGTTTCGGCGCGCCGGGATCGTCTATACGCGGCTCGGCCCGGCCGAATCGATCCGCCGGCCGCTCGGCTTCGTGCTGCGCGGTGCGCATCACGCCGAGAACATCCGCCTCGGCGGCGCAAGCCTCGACCAGGCGGCGCTGGCAGCAGCCTATGCGGCGGAAAACTGGAGCGAGGTCGACCGGCTGGTGAGCGACGACGTGGTGCGCCGCCACGCCGCCTGCGGCACGCCGGCCGAGGTCAAGGCCAAGCTCGAGGAATATCGCTCGATCGGGCTCGACGAGGTGATCATCGGCGGCATGGACGATGCATCGTCGATCGCGCAATCCCTTCAGGCAGCAACCTCATGAAATTCAGCGTCAGCCTGCCGACCGGCTTCGAAGGGGTGATGTATCCCGTTCCCTTCGTCGATCCCTCCGACTTCGTGCGCATGGCGAAGCTGTGCGAAAAGCTCGGCTACCATTCGGTGTGGGGCAACGACCACATCCAGAGCCAGCATTACGTACGCGAGCTCTATCCTGACTCGCCGCCGAACTTCTACGAGCTGCTGACCGTGCTGTCGTTCTGCGCCGCGGCGACGACGACGCTCGAGGTCGGGACCGCGCTCGCCGTCCAGCCGATGCGCGACCCGTTCTGGCTGGCCAAGACGGCGGCGACCATCGACCAGCTCTCGAACGGCCGGCTGATCCTGGCGCTGGGCATCGGCGCCTATCGCGAGGAGTTCGCTGCCTGGGCGCCGCGGCTCGCGCCCAGGGCGCAACGCGGCGAGATGATGGACGAGGGCCTCGCGCTGATGCAGCGCCTGTTCACGGAGCGCCGCGTCACGCACGAGGGCAAGTACTACGCGGTCAAGGACATCGAGATGTATCCCAAGCCCAAGCGCGATCCCTTCGCGCTCTGGCTCGGCGGGCACAACAAGCCGACCATCGAGCGCACCGCCCGCCTCGCCACCGGTTGGCTGCCGGGCTGGCGCCCGTGGCCCGAGCTGGCCGAGTGGATCAAGCTCCTGAAGCACCGCGCCGCCGAACTCGGCCGCGATCCGAAGGAGATCGAGATCGCGCCGCAGTTCTCGGTGACCATCGCGAAGACGCCGGAGGAGGCCGAGAAGCGCTTCATGGCCTCGGGCCTCGTCGCCCATCGCAAGTCGCTCGCCTACACCGGCCGCGACCTCTCCAAGCAGGTCGTCGCCAACCTCGTCGGCTCGCCCGACCTGATCAAAGAGAAGGTCGAGGGCCTGCGCCAGATCGGCGTCGACCACGCCTGCGCCCTGATGATCCCCGCCGACTCGATGGCCGAGTACGAGGACCAGGTCGAGTGGTTCGCCAAGACGGTTATGTAGTCAGCCCTGCCAGGGATCGACGACCTCGATCCCGCAATCGGTGAAGTCGGTTACGTTCCGGGTCGTCACGCTTGCACCGTGGGCGCGTGCAATTGCGGCAATCTGGGCATCGAGTGGAGCGATTCGCCGTCCGATGCGCTGCCGCTCGGCGCCGATCATCGCATATGCGCTTGCGGCGGCGCGGTCGAATGGCAGGACGCGGCCCTCGAAATCTTCAGTGAACAGAAGACGTGTGGCCTCATCGAGCATCGAGCGCCGCCTGCCAGCCGGCAATAGTGCGATGCCACGTAGCATCTCGGCTTCCGAGATCACTGTGGCGAATAGGAGTTCTCGCGGCTTCGCGTCGAGCCACTCGAGCACTTGCTGGGACGGTCGCGGGCGAAAGACTTCCGAGAGAACGTTGGTGTCGAGGACAAACATCAGTCGAAGCTGGGAGGCTCAGGCATCTCATCGCGAGGAGGAATCTCGAGTTCCATCCCGCCGAACGGGGCGAACCGGCGGCGAATTGCGGTGCCAAGACCCTCCGTTCGGGAAGGCGTCTCGGGCAAGGCCTCTGCCAAGATCGTACGTGCTTCTTCCTCCATGGACCGGCCATGCTGCGCGGCTTGCACGCGCAGCCGCGCTTTCACCGAGTTGTCGAGATTGCGGATGGTAAGGTTGGCCATGATGCCGTCAATGTAGGCATTGATGGCATTGCATGCAACATTCCGGATTAGGTGTATTGCCGGATGATCGTCTCGCCGAAGCGGTTGAGGCCGTCCTCCAAGTCGGGCTGGAAGCGCCAGACGGGCAGGATGATGCGGGTCACGCCCTGGCGGGCGCGCTCCTCGAGGGCGGCGCGTGGATCCTTCGTCGAGCCCGGCAGCAGGTCGGGGCAGCCGGCCATGATCTCGACCGACTTCGGGTCGCGGCCGGCGGCTTCGGCTGTGCGGCGTACCACGTCGAACAGCGGCACGGTGTCGACCTGCGAGCCGATCGAGGGGAAGAAGCCATCGCCCAGGCGGCCGGCGCGCCTGGCCGCCGCTTCCGAATGGCCGCCGATGACGATGGGCACCGAACGCTTCACCGGCTTGGGGTTGGAGCTGACTTCGTCGAACGACACGAACTCGCCCTTGAAGCTCGCCCCGTCCTCGGCCCACAGCTTGCGCATCACGGCGATGTATT
>Ga0268266_10005992_pt1 | contig 11218 bp, 9 predicted proteins | sample KBSS13metaG_FD_190356 | JGI IMG/M metagenome (GOLD analysis project Ga0268266, IMG submission 190356) | Switchgrass rhizosphere microbial communities from Kellogg Biological Station, Michigan, USA - KBS S1-3 metaG (SPAdes) (version 2) | ecosystem: Host-associated > Plants > Roots > Rhizosphere >... | reverse complement strand
GGTTTTGTAGTGAGCGATTGGAACGGTCACGCTCAGCTCCCTGGCTGCTCCCGGAGTAATTGTCCGGCTGCCTATAACGCGGGCATTGACATGATCATGGCGCCCGATGGCTGGAAAGAACTCTTCGCAAACACGCTGGCCGAGGTCCGTTCGGGGGCGATCCCGTTGCGCCGCATCGATGCGGCGGTCCGGCGCATTCTGCGCGTGAAAGCGAAGCTTGGCCTGTTCGAGCCGGATCGTCAGTGGGAGGGAAAGCTGCAGGTGTTGGGCTCGGCCGGGCATCGGTCGTTGGCGCGCGAGGCTGTGCGCAAGTCGCTGGTGCTTTTGAAGGACAACGGTCAGCTGTTGCCGGTGAAGGCCGCCTCGCATGTGCTCATCGCTGGATCGAGCGCCGATGACATCGGCAGGCAGTGTGGTGGTTGGACACTGTCGTGGCAGGGCACCGGAAATACCAACAGCGACTTCCCCACTGGCCAATCCATCTACTCGGCGCTGCATGAGGCCATCACACAGGCGGGCGGCACGGCCGAGCTCAGTCAGGATGGCAACTTCGCCACCCGGCCTGATGTTGCCATTGTGGTCTTCGGCGAGGATCCGAGTGCCGAAGGGCGCGGCGACCTGCGATCACTGGATTACCAGGCAGAGCATCCGGGTGATCTCGCGTTGCTGCGCAAGCTCAAAGCGAGCGGCATACCGGTCGTCACCGTGTTCTTGTCAGGTCGCCCGTTGTGGGTAAACCCCCTGCTGAATGCGTCCGATGCATTCATTGCCGCGTGGTATCCGGGCTCCGAAGGTTCCGGTGTCGCCGACGTTTTGGTTTCGGATCCGCAAGGCAGGCCGCGGTCCGAGTTTGTGGGGAAGTTGCCCATGTCCTGGCCGAAAAGCGCCGCCCCAACGCCGTTGAACGTAGGACAGGAAGGCTATGATCCGTTGTTCGCCTACGGTTATGGACTCACCGCCGGATCGCACATCCAGGTTGCAACGCTGAGCGAGGATCCCGGAATCAAGATCGCCGCGGGCAGTGTCGACAGGTACTTCGCCAACGGTCGTATGTTCAGTCCATGGCGCTTCGCCCTGCAGCAGAATGGGAACACGAGTGCTGTTCCGGATCGCGCGGAGCCGTTCAATCTGGAGGGCTACATTTCCATTGCGCCGATTGATGCTGGAGGCGTGCAAGAAGGAGGCAGGCAGGTCACCTGGACGGGACGAGGCGAGGCCGCCGTGTTGTTGACCGGGATGCCTGTCGACCTGCTGCGCCAGACCAACGCAGACATGAGTCTGCAAATCGATTACCGACTCGACCAGGCACCGACCGGTGCGGTCACACTGGCGCTGGCGTGCGAGCCGGCGTGTACGGGCAAGGGATCAGTTGCAATCGACACTCTCCTGGCCAAAGCGCCGGTCGGTGACTGGCATACTCTGAAAGTGCCTCTCGCATGCTTCCACAAAAAGGGCGCGAATCTCGCGCGGATTGCCGCGCCGATGGTGATTGACAGCCCGGGTCGCATGCAGTTGTCCATCGCCGCCGTCAACCTGGCGAGCGACTCGAAGGGTTCGGTGTGCCCATGAGGCGACGTTTGCGGCGCGCCGCGCTCTCAGTGTTGGGCCTGTGTGTCCTTCTGGGCAGCGCCTGTGATGCGATGCCACGCGCTCGCCACGTCCTGGTGGATGTGAGGCAATCCAGCGGCGCGCTCGACCACTCGTTTGATCTGTCAGTGGGGTCGGATTATCCAGGAACCTTGATGCGGGAGAACAGCCAGGCCCAACTGCAGCTCGCCGTGCGGGAGCTCGGCTTTCGGTATCTGCGTTTTCACGCGATTTTCCATGACGTCCTTGGGACCGTACGCATACGGGACGGCAAGGTCGTCTATGACTGGTCAAAAATCGACCAGCTTTACGATGATCTGCTGTCAAAACAGATCAAGCCTTTCGTGGAGCTCGGGTTCACGCCCGAGGCACTCGCCACTTCCGCGAACAGTATCTTCTTCTGGCACGGCAACACCTCGCACCCGGATCCGGGTGGTTGGCGCGAGTTGGTAGAGCAATTCATTCGCCATCTCGAGCAGCGCTACGGTCGCGATGAGGTGCGCAGCTGGTACTTCGAGGTCTGGAATGAGCCCAACCTCGCCGGCTTCTGGGAGGCGGCCGATCAGAAAGCCTATTTCGAGCTGTTCGACTCGACCTCGAAGTCGATCAAGGGCATCGACCCCGCACTTCGGGTTGGAGGCCCTGCGACCGCGGGGGCCGCCTGGGTGAGCGAGTTTCTGGCCCATGTGCGGCAAAGCGGCGCGGCTGTTGATTTCGTAACCACGCATACCTACGGCGTCGATGGCGGATTTCTGGACGAGGAGGGCAAAAGCGATACGAAGCTGTCCCCCTCGCCGGATGCCATCGTCGGCGATGTGCGCCGTGTCCGCGAGCAGATCGCGGCTTCGGCCTTTCCGGACCTGCCACTCTTTTTCAGCGAATGGAGCACGAGCTACACGCCGCGGGACTCCATCCACGATTCCTACATCAGTGCACCCTACATCCTCAGCAAGCTCAAAGCCTGTCAGACACTGGCGCAGGGCATGAGCTACTGGACGTATTCCGATCTCTTCGAGGAGCCGGGACCTCCTTCATCGTCTTTCCACGGAGGGTTTGGTCTGCTGAACCGTGAGGGTATTCGCAAGCCTGCCTTCTTCGCGTACAAGTATCTGCATGCGCTCGCGGGGAATGCCCTCGCTGTCAGCGATCCGCAGGCCTGGTTCGCAACGCATGACGGTGATGTCACCGGGGTGCTGTGGACGTTCGAACAGCCACGCCAGAAGGTGAGCAACCGGTCTTTCTACACCAAGGTCGTGCCGGCACACCCGTCCGCGCCCGTGCAGTTGCAAGTGATTAATCTGGTCGCTCGAGCGGACTACCGACTGGAGATTCATCGGACCGGATATCACGCCAACGACGCCTACTCGGCTTATCTCGAAATGGGGTCTCCCAAGGACCTGACTTCAACACAGGTTGCGCACATGATGGATCTCACGCGAGATCTACCCGTGACGGATCGCGTCGTGCGTAGTGGATCGGACGGCAGCGTGAAGGTCACAGTATCGATGAACAGCAATGACATCGTGCTCCTGAGGCTCCGGCGCGTCCCGAAGAGCTGAGTTCGGAGCTCGGTGCCTCAAGCTACGCGCTGCAGCCACCTCGAGAACGTCTCGACCCAATTCGCGGCGGAGGTATTCGCAGAGCCCACGCCAAATGCATGTCCGCCTTCCTGCAGCAAATGAGCTTCCACCGGGCGCTGCGCCGAACGCATGGCGTTCATGAACCGCACGCTGTTATCGACTGGCACCGCCCCATCATCAAAGGCATGGACGAGGAATGCCGGAGGCGTTGCGGAGTCGACATGTCGCTCGGGGCAGCGATGCGCCACTTGCTCGTCAGTCGGTGAATCTCCGAGCAGCTGCATGTGCGACTCAGCGTGGGTCAGCGGCTTCTCCATGGTGATGACCGGATAAATGAGACCGGCGGCACGCGGACGCGGATCGAGCTCGTCGCTCGCATCGACGGCGGGGTACGTGTTCTCGGAATGTTGGGTCGCGAGAGTCGCAGCGAGGTGACCGCCCGCCGAGAATCCCAACACACTGATCGCGTTCGCATCGAATCCGAGCTGCCCCGCGCGTGAGCGCATGACTCGCACGGCCCGCTGCGCATCCTGGAGCGGGACGTTCGACCGATTTCGCCAGCCTTCGCCGGGCAACCGGTATGTCAAAACGCACACCGTCACTCCATAGGCCAACATCCGCTCGGCGACATCCAAGCCTTCATTCACAAACGAAACAAACCGGTAGGAGCCTCCCGGCACCACGAGCAACGCCGTTCCGTTGGGACGGGCAGGGCGAAAGACCCGCATTTCCGGTTTGGCCACATTGCGGATGAACGCGGACGGCCAATCGGCGGGAAGCGCCTGTGGCGCAAAGCTGTCCACTCCGGGCGGATCGCCCGGCCAGAGCGCGATCCGGGGCGCCTTCAACCAGCGCTTGGGTAACCTGTTCGCAGGTGCAGACTGCGCTGGGCGCGCACAGTCTGCCGCGGCCAGCGGCGCCCGCGAAAGCGTCAAGGAGCCAGCGATGGCCAGAAACTCGCGCCGCTGGAGCTTGCTGGGCACAGTCTGTGATGTCCTAGCGGGCCGGCGCATGCAGCGCATACAGAACGCACCCGTGCGCAGGCAACTCAACCTTCAGCCGATCGGAGTCGGTCATGCGCTGACCGTTCCACACATCACGCGCACCGAGCTTGCCGGACCCCAACCCCAACTGTTGCCAGGTCGCTTCCACGGAAGTTACGTGATCATCCAGATTGAAGACTGCGACGTAACGCTCCGACCCGTGCGGCTGCGTTCCGGTGGCGACCCAGACCCGCACCTTCTCGAAACCCACCGGCAAAGGGTCAACGGGGTGACTATCGCGCGTTGTCTGATTGACTGCGATGACCTCCTTGTTGGTGAGCAACGCTCGCGTCTGTACATCCAGCTGGGTCAGATTGGCACCCAGAATCAAGGGCGAGCGGGCGATGGCCAACAACGTGAGCTGCGTGCGCTCCTCGTCCAATGTCAGCCGGCTGTGACGGGCCTCACCCCAACCCGGATGGGGCGCCAACATCCCGAACGGCAACATGTCAGCATCCGGCCAGCGACCGTCGCGCGCGTGTCCCACCCAGGGCTGCAAACGGTCGAAAATGTCCCGCACCCCGATGGGGAAATCGTCCTCCCGGGGCGGCTCGTGCACAAAGTGCCAGCTATCCCAGATGTCATTGGAAATCCGCCACATTTGGGCAAACTGACGAATCTCGGCCGCATGCGACGGCTGCGTGGGACCGGGCGAGAGGCTCAGCACGATCGGTCGGCCGGTCTTGCGGATGGCTTGGGCGATCTGGCGGATCTCGCTCAGCTTGTAAGGGTGATCCGCGATGCAATCGACCTTGATGAAATCCAACCCCCAGCGTGCATACAACGCCAGCATGGAATCGTAATAGGCCTGCCCGGCAGGGTTGTCGCGGACACCGTAGTTGCCATCGTCCCAGCCGCATGTGTCGTTTGTATCGGCGGCCTCAACAGCGTGGAAGGACGATCCGGCAATCGGGCTATTGGCCGTCACTGCCTGCTTCGGAATACCGCGGACGATGTGGAGGCCAAACTTCAACCCCTGCGCGTGCATCCAGGCGGCCAGTGGCTCGAATCCCTTGTCGCCGGTGGAGGAGGGGTACCGGGCCGGCGCCGGAATCAACAACCCATGGGCATCCAGCACATACTGCCGGTTGGCCAGCTTGTCCCCGAAGGGATTCCCCATGTACCAGCCTTCGTCGATGACCGCATAGGTCCACCCATAGGCATGCAGCCTGGCCAATTCCGACACATTGGCCTTGAAGTCCGCTTCATCAATGGTGAGCCCGAACGAATCCCAGCTATTCCACCCCATGGGGGGTGATGGGGCCACTTCGCTCGCCGGCGAGACATGCGTTGCGCACATCAACACCAGGATCAGGATGGCCCTGCGGATCCAGCTCAGTGTAATCAATTCACCCAGGTTCAACATAACAATCCGAATCCGCAACAGCCCCGGCCGATGAACATTATACGGCAGCAGCGGGCCGCTCGACTGATCCGGAAATGGCAACCCTGACATCCAAAATGACAACCCTGCGACAGTCTGCTGCTCAGCCTCGTTCTACAGCCTTTCGGCGGGGATCTGCGGCGCTTAGCGTTTCCCAGATTGACTCGGACGGTCCGGGTGAGCCATCCGGCCCCGTACAGAAGCGGGAGTTTATCTGGTCGACGATGAGACCTTGGCGCTCGAGCGCCTCGCGCGGATGCTTGCCGAGAGCGGCCGGGTCGACATCATCGGCCAGACCACGGAACCGGAAGAGGCCATTGCGACCCTGAGCGATCTCTGTGTTGCCGACGCATACCGAACGACCATCGGAATCGACGTCAGTGTCCCTGCTCACGATCTTCCCGGATCCAACGCGCAACCTCCGCCGTGCTGACCTTCGAGACAACAGCACGAAGGGCATCCATTTCCCGTGCAGCCTGTTTCCGACGCGTCTGATCGACCCGTGCACGAAGCGCTTCATTGACTGTGCGGCGAAACCTCATGAAGTTCAACTAATGAGCTGCGTTAGCAGAATGATTTCAATTCCGATTCCCTGAACCCCTTTCCAGCCATTATCGTTTGTGATTGCCGCCGTTCTCGGTGACCATCATGGCGGGAGTTCCCATCCCGTGACGTCTGCGATGCTGGCACGGCTGTCCTTCGTCGGATTCGGCGTGTCCGTATAGGCCGGGGCGGTCAGCCACAACAGCATCAAGGAAGCGAACAGAAGTCGAATCATCCGGGGGCGTTCCGATGTTTGTGTTGGTGCGGCTATCCGTGCAGTTCACGATAACGTGAACCGGTTATGTTGATATGGCCGAGACTAAGGTCACAAATTGCATGTCAGATTCGGCGATCGATCGCAGCGCCCGGTCGATCGGGGGATGCCGCGCTGCAGTAGTCAGCCTGGAATCCGGCTGCTGACCCGAAATTCGCTAAATCCGACTCGTGATGTTAGGGCCGCCTCAAGTCTTCTTGAGGTGAAGAGGATTTGACCGCCGGTTGTCGCCAGTGGTGATTGCTGGCGGGTGGGATGGTCGAGGCTGCAGGAGAGTATCGCGGGGTCACGACAGAGCTCATTTCATGTTGGACTACTAACAAGACGATCGGACGCGGCAGGTGCGACATGGGGAGGGGCGTGCAGCCTCCGCGGCGGACGCTGTCAACAGACGTCCGACAAAATGAAAAACCGGGGGCTCAAGGGAAAATGCGACAGCGCGGACCGCACGCGGGATGAGGTTGGAATGCAGTGACAGCAGCCGCGGGCTCGAGGGCGCGCAGCGCCGGTGGCGGTTCGGAAGGGCCTTCCTCGCGATCGCCCATCTTCACGCAATCGGGTGTCCCGCTGATCGGTGGTCGGAGGATCCTCCCATCGCGCCGACCCCCGGTGCTGGGTATTTGAGTCAGTCGTGAACGAACGGCGGCTTTCGGCCAGAAGCGGACATCGGGAAGTATGAACGTGGCCCATAGACCGAAAGCGCGAATCAATGCGTTCATCGGTCCCGTAGCTGCGGTCATTCGGCGGCCCATTTTAAGCCGCGCACCATCGGACTTGATGCAAACTTTGGGTTCAACCAAAAAGCGCGTACAGCCTATGCTTGCAATGCGATTTGCACGGACGGTGGTCACCCTCTTCGTCGTGATGCTGGGTCCGGTGCCATGCACAGCGCAGAACGACTCTACTGCCGATCGCGACAGATCGGCGGTACTGCAGTGGGCGCGAAGCTCGCTGTCGCCGCTGTCCACGGTGAAACCTGGAGCGCCTTGGAGCGACCTCGATCCGCTGCTGCGGATGATCGGTGATGCTCCCCTGGTAGCAACTAGCGAGGCTGTGCATATGGGGGCCGAGCCGCTCGAGTTCCGTAATCGGCTGTTTCAATATCTGGTGGAGAAGAAGGGCTTCACGGCGATCGCACTGGAGTCGGGGATCGTCGAAGGGCGCTATCTGCATGACTATGTGCTGGGCAGGACGAACGACCTCAACGCTGCACTCGCCAATGGCCTGACCTGGAACTTCGATCGCTTGCCGCAGAACGCCGCACTGCTGCGCTGGGTGCGGGAGTACAACGCTGATCCACGCCATACCCGCAAGCTCACGGTGTACGGATTTGACGTACCGGCAAACAATCCACAGGCGAAGCGGGGAGCGAACACGGAGTTGATGGAGGCGCTGAAGTATCTGCAGCAGGTCGACGCTGCGGCCGCGACCGCGATCCAGGCGCGCGGCAGCGCGCTGATCGGCAAACTGCGGCTCGATATGGGCGGTGCAGCCTATGCGTCTGGCTATGACCGACTGAGCGTCACCGAGCGCGATACGCTTACCGCCGTGATCTCCGATCTGGTCCTGTTGCTGGAGCGCAAGGAGGCGGCCTATACGGCTGCCAGCAACCAAGAGGATTATCAGTGGGGATATCGTGCGGCATTGGCGGCGCGCCAGAAGGACAATTGCCAGCGCCAGCTCCCGCCGCCGGACTGGGAGCCCGCGCGCTCGGGGCACGATGCGAACGATGAACCCATTCGGCCCTTCGTCGCCGCCACCAACGATGCCCGAGACCGTGCGCAGGCGGACAATCTCGACTGGATCGTGAAACGCGAGGGCGCGAACGGCAAAGTGCTGATTTTCGCGTCTCGCTATCATCTGAGTGCCATGCCCGTCACGACCCGCTGGGGCTCAGAGGCGACTGCGCCACGCAACGAGCAGCAGGTGGCCGGCACTTATCTGCGGCGACGCTTCGGTGCGCGATACGTAAACATCGGCAATCTGATCTCCAAGGGCGCGTTTGGCTGCGGCGATTTTCAGCCACTGCCGCCGGCACCGCGGCATACGATCGATGGTCTGGCCGGTGAACTCGCTGTGCCGCGTTTCGTTCTAGATGTGCGCACCGCGCCTCTTGCAGTAAAGCGCTGGCTTGCTCGGGAGCATCAATTGGGGCCTGACGATGACGCGCTCCTGCTGCAAATGGCTCAGGCCTACGACATCTTGTTTTTTCTCGATACGGTCAGCGCTGCCTGCCCGGCAACACACTAGATCCGCGTAATCAATCGCGCGCTTTAGCGGCGGCGTTCATGTCCGCTTTGGGTCGAAACCGGACACCCGGAGTCACTGCGATTCGGTGATCCAGAACCACTTCACGCGACTCTGTCCGGCAGCTCGGCCAGCGAGCATTGTGGAATCATGCGCGCAATCATGTAACCGACCCGGCTTCATTTTGCCGAGCAAACCTGGTGTCATTATCGCGAGCGCCTCAGATTCGAGTCGACTTCAGTCATTGCAGCTCGCTTTCCGGGAACCTAACAACCCGCCTGTCACCCCTGCTGGTCATCGGTCGGTTCGGGCGGTACGGTCTGTGCGTCGACCCGCCTCCAGAACTGACCAGGTCGGATGATTGAGATCCCAGAATACTCCCGGAGATCCAGGAGGTCCTTGTCAACTGTGATGAGAACGTCGGTGCGACCTGCTACAGCCGTGCCTAGCACCGGCACGTCATTCGGATCTCTGCAAGCGGTGGAGGAGACTTCAACAGGTGAAACCATTTCGCAGTCCGCCAACAGATGACTGCGGACTTCTGCAATCTCATCCTCTGTGAATTTGAACTTGTCTCGGAGCTTCCTCGCGAGCTCGTCGATGATGAACTGGGACATCACCAACTCGTGATCCATCAGGACATCTTCAAGAAGTTCGGCGCATACGCCCGCACGGCTGATATGCGCCGCGACGAGCACGGAAGAGTCGATGAGGACTCTCACGACTCGTCGAGCTTACGAAAAACGTCCTCGTCGGTGTGGATGCCCTGCGCCTGTGCGCGGGGGACCAATTTGGCACGCAAGGTTCGAAACCTCGCCACTCGCAGGTAGCGCTGCAGTGCCTCCCGAGCCAGATCGCTCTTGGAGAGCTGGCTTGCAGCACTCTGGCGCTCGAGTTCCTGATCCAGGTCGTCCGGTATGCGTAACGTGAGGGTAGCCATGTATTACAATGTAATACGATGCCTGTGATTCTGCAATCGACGATAGTCGGCGGAATCTCCGATCCGGCCTGGGCGATCATTGCCGTGAAGCTAATGTTCACAGGCCCGCGCAAGCTGTTGATTCTCTTGGATCGAAGAAGGGCATCGCGGCATCGGCCACCCCGGGGCATGCCGGCCGATTGACATCATCTATGTGCGCATTCCAGCGCTCATCGAGCGCTGCCGAGCCGTGGCGGCGGTGCGCTTCTTGATTCGTCGAATAGCTCCGGAGATGACCCGATCGCATACCCCGGATGGCACCGTCGCATCACCTATCAAAAGTGGTCCCGACTGTCCGCGTGGTCGTTGCCGCGTGCCCGGCGATGAACATGGCGACGGCCGACCGGCAATAGGATTCGATTTCGTTGTCGTCCTCTGCTCTCGCCTGATCGAAGCGGGCGATCAGCAGGAGATCAGATCCTTTGAAAAGCGCGGCAAACAAGCGGGCGGACCGGAGAGGATCGGGCACGTTCAGAAGCGCCTTCGCGTGCAACTGACGCAACAGCGCCTCGATTTGGGCGATGACATGGGCGGGGCCGGCTTCGTAATGGAGCTTGCTCAACGAGTTTTGATTCGTTCTGTCGGCCATGACCATGGCTTCGACGCTGCGGACGTCTGATCTCAACAGCGTGCGAAGCAGTAATGATCCCACCGCAAACAGCCGACCCTCGACCGAACCATCGACGCCTTCAAGAAGGGTCTGTGGTGCAAACAACTGATGGCAGCCGGCCGCGATGGCCGCGCTGAACAGCGCCTCCTTGTTCTCGAAGTGCCGATAGATGCTGAGCTTGGATATCTTCGCTCGCTGGGCGATCTTGTCCAACGTCGTCGCTTGAAAACCCAACTCCACAAAGAGTTCGCGCGCGGCCTCGACGATCGTTTGGCCAAGCGCCTCGTTGGCCGGCCGGCCGCGCCGGGCATGGCTGCTTTCAGTCACGGTAATTACAGTCCTTGACAGTATCCTAATTATTGAATTACGGTACCACGCAGTTTCTAAAATGCGCAAGCCAGCCCCAACCCAACCCCTCATCCACACGCGGAGCTCACCATGGATGACGTCATCATCATCGGCGGCAGCTTTGCCGGTCTCGCCGGCGCTCTGCAGCTCGGCCGTGCCCGCCGCAAGGTCACTGTTCTCGACACCGGCCTACCGCGCAACCGCTTCGCTGGCCACTCGCATGGCCTGCTCGGCCACGATCACAAGCCGCCGCTGAACATCCTGGCCGAGGCGCGGCAGCAGCTGGCGCGTTATCCCACGATCAGGCTGGTCAGTGCCCGGGCCGACAGCGTCTCCGGCGCCATCGACCATTTCTCTGTCCTCACTGGCGATGGCGAAAGCCTTGGGGCGCGCCGCGTGATCCTGAGCTATGGCGTCGTCGACCAGATGCCTGATGTTCCGGGCTTCGCCGAAAGTTGGGGCACGTCTATCGTGCCCTGCCCCTATTGCGATGGCTTTGAAGTCGCCGGCCAGCATTGGGGCCTCGTCTGGTCCGGCCCGCAGTCGCACCAGTCTGTCAGGCTGTTCCACGATTGGACTGACAAGTTGACTGTCTTCGCCGATGGCCATGACATTCCGCCCGA
>Ga0268266_10005990_pt1 | contig 11220 bp, 11 predicted proteins | sample KBSS13metaG_FD_190356 | JGI IMG/M metagenome (GOLD analysis project Ga0268266, IMG submission 190356) | Switchgrass rhizosphere microbial communities from Kellogg Biological Station, Michigan, USA - KBS S1-3 metaG (SPAdes) (version 2) | ecosystem: Host-associated > Plants > Roots > Rhizosphere... | reverse complement strand
CCGGCGACGTCGAAAATCGGCCGGGTTACGACGAATTCCGCGCCGGCCTCGACCTTGAACGCGAAACGGCGGAGCTCTTCGTCGAGATTGGCGGCGCTGGGATTGACGGAGACGCCGAGATGAAAACCGGTCGGGGTGCCAATCGGCTGCCCGCCGACGTCCAGACCATGGTTCAGCCGCGAGACGACATTGGTCAGGCCGATCGAGTCGACGTCGAAAACGGCGGTCGCGTCGGGATACTCGCCGACGCGCCCGGGATCGCCGGTAACCAGCAGGAGGTTCCGCAGACCCATCGCATGCGCGCCGAGCAGGTCGGACTGGATCCCGGGCAGGTTGCGATCGCGGCAAGCATACTGCAGCAACGTCTCGATGCCGGCCTGCTGCTCGATCAGGACGGCGAGCGAGAGCGGGCTGAGGCGCGCTCCGGCGCGATGACCTTCGGAGATGCAGACGAGGTCGACGCCGGCAATTTTCAGACGCCGCGCCCGCTCCACGGCCTGCTCGGTCTGGTGCCCACGCGGCGGCAGCAGTTCCACGGCGACGACGAACGTGCCTCGCGCGAGCGCATTCGCCAGCCGCGACTTCTCGGCCCGCGGCACCAGCGGACGCTCGACCGCGGCATCAGCTAGCGCGAAGGCTTCAGCCGAGCGGAAGCTTACGACCTTGGAACGCTCGGCTAGAGCCTGCGCGCTTCGAGAAGGAACGGTGGCACTATCTGAGGGGACGGTTGCGCGCACCGCCGCCTTCATCTGCTGGATGTGCTCCGGCGTCGTGCCGCAGCAGCCGCCGACGAGGCGGACGTTGTGCAAGACGAAGCGGCGCGCGTAGGACGCCATGTACTCCGGCGAGCACAGATAGATGTTGCGCCCTTCGACGTCGCGAGGCTGTCCGGCGTTGGGCTGCGCCGACAGCCGTCGCGTGGTCACGGCGGCCATGCGCTCGATCGTGTCGAGCATGGGCGCCGGTCCGACGGCGCAGTTCAGGCCGATGATCGTGGCGCCACGCTGCTCCAGGTCGGGCGCGAACCGCTCCGGCGGCGTGCCGTCCAGGGTGTTGCCGTCCTCCTCCGTCGTCATCTGCGCGACGATGGGCCGATCGGACACGCTCCGGACGGCGTCGATCGCGGCGCCGATCTCGTTCAGGTCGCGGAAGGTCTCGAGGATGAACAGGTCGACGCCGCCGTCGGCGAGCGGCTGCGCCTGTTCGCGGAAGTATTCGCGCGCCTCGTCGACGCCCGTCTTGCCCCACGGCTCGATGCGGACGCCGAGCGGCCCGATCGCGCCGGCGACGTACACCTGATCGCCCGCTGCGTGACGCGCAATCTTGGCGCCCTGCGCGTTGATCTCGTACAGCCGATCGGCGAGGCCGAACGATCCGAGCCTGATCCGGTTGGCGCCGAAGGTGTTCGTCTCGATGACGTCGGCGCCAGCGCGGACGTACTCCTGATGGACCTCGGCGACCAGGTCGGGCTGGCTGATGTTCAGGGCGTCGAAGCTGCGGTTGATGAAGACGCCCTTGGCGTACAGCCTCGTCCCCATGGCGCCGTCGCACACCAGCACGCGATCGTTCAGAGCATCGAGGAAGGGAAGCGGCATCGGGTAATTGGGTAATCGGGTAATCGGGTAATCGGGTGATTGATTGGAGATTGAGCGCCATCTGGCAATCGATCACCCGATTACCAGATTACCCGATTACCCAATTACCCAATCCCCTATGTATCGAGCCGTTCCGTCTTGAAGGTGTCGGCGTCGACCAGCAGGTACGACTTCGTCACGACGTCGAGGCCGATCGAGCGAACGCCCTGCCGGACCGTGTCGGTGAACTCGTGATGGTGGCCGAACAGGTGGAGCCGCGGCTTCATCGCGGCCAGCACGTCGTTCAGCACCGTCTTGCCCGCGTCGATCCGCCGGCCGGCCGGATAGAACGGGCGCGGCGCCTCGTGGGTCAGGAACAGATCGATGCGCTGGAGCGCCTTGCACGCGAGGACCTCGTCGCGCACGAAGTGACGGCGCTTGTCGTCGCGGCTCTTGCCGAGCTTCAGCGAGCCGACCGACATCTTGCGCCCCTTCGACGGCGGCAGCGCGGCGGCCGCCGAGTTGTACCAGCTCGGCGCGAACGTGCCGCCGAGCGCCGCGACGCGCCACGGGCCGACCAGATGCGGGCCGCCGTTCGGCATGTAATGGAGCGCCGGCGCGGGCGGGTGTCCCTCCATCGCGCGCGCGAGCACGTCGAAGTCCTCGTTGTTGCCCTTGATGAAGTGGAGCGGCGCCCGCGGCGAGAAGTACTCCCCGTCGTTGCTCGCGACATCGCCGACGCAGACCCAGATCAGGACATCGGCGTGCCGCTGCATGATGAGATCGACGGTGTCGAACTCGCCGTGGATGTCGCCTAGCGCGCCAATCTGCATCTCAGTAGGTCTGGTGGGTCGAGTAGGGCGGGTAAGGCAGGTGGGTTCGGGTCGGACCTGCCAGGCTTACCTGCCCCACGTGGCCTACCGGCCCGGCTGCGCGAGTCCCGGCGCTTCCGTCGATGCCGGGACGAGCAGGTCCTGTTTGTCCCACACGAAGTCGGCCTTGCTGTAGACCGCGAGCTCATAGTCCTTGCCCATGAAGATCGCGCCGACGGGACAGGCCTCTTCGCAGTAGCCGCAGAAGATGCAGCGGGTCTTGTGGATTTGATAGATGGACGCGTAGCGCGGCCCCGCCTGCACGGTCCCGTCGTTCTCTGCCGCTTCGAGGTAAATAGCGTCCGCCGGGCACGCCGCCGAGCACAGACCGCACGCGACACATTTCTCGAGCCCGTTCTCGTCACGCATGAGCACCTGTTTGCCGCGATATTTCGGAAACACCGGAAACTTCTGTTCCGGGTAGTTCACCGTGATCGGCTTTTTGAAGAGGTGCTTCAGGGTAGTGGCGAAACCAATGACGAAAGGGCGAATCACAGCCATTGCTCTCAGTTTATCTGGCCGATAAGATCAAGTAAACCATGCAGGGCCCGAAGTTCCTGACCGCCGAGCAGTTATTGCTCATCACGCTCGTCGTCAAGCTCGTGGCCACGGCCGCGCTGGCGACCATGCTGGTGCGGTACCGGCGGTTCCGCCACATCCTGATCTTCGAGCGCCGGGCCTGGCCCGATCGGCTGACGTTCGCCCTCAGCCTCGGCATCCCCCTGACGGCGGGGGTGGTCGCGCGCCTGCTTCTCGGCTACGACGCCCTCGACCTGACGATGGAGGGGCCGTTCCTGGTGGGGCTGATTGCCGGTCCGTACGCCGGCGCCACCGTCGGCGCGATGGTCGGCATCTCGCCGCTCGCGTTCGGCGAATGGGGCGCGCTTCCGTTTGCCATCGGATGCGGCTTCGCAGGGGGAGGCCTCCGCGAGTTGTGCCCGAAGGAATCGATTTGGCACTTCTCGCCGTTCATCTTTCCGAGCGTCCCGCGACGGATGTGGCAGATGGTGCGCTCGCTGGAGGTCGACTGGCAGGTCGTGCTGCTGCTCGCGCCGGTCGCGCTCGAGCTGCTCGCGCAGGCGGTCGGAGTCAGGTGGCATCACCGGCTGTTCGTGCTCGCCCCGACCCCGCCGTGGACCTGGCGCATGCTGGTCGTCCTGTTCGCCTCGGTGCTCTGCGTCGCCACGCCGATCAAAATCTGGAACAACGCGCGGATCGAGCATCGTCTCCAGGAGCAGGAGAAGCTGCTGCTGGCCGCCAAGATCGAGGCGCTGGCCAACCAGATCAACCCGCACTTTCTCTTCAACACGCTGACCTCGATCTCGTCGCTGATTCGCACCCAGCCCGACACCGCGCGGGTGCTGATTACCAAGCTGTCCGGACTGCTCCGACGCCTGATGCGCAGCACCGATCACTTCGTCACGCTGCGCGAGGAGCTCGCCTCGATCGACGAATATCTCGACATCGAAGTGGTTCGCTTCGGCCCGCAGCTCAGGGTCGAGAAGCTCATCGCGCCGCAGACCCTGGACGTGATCGTGCCGAGCATGATCCTGCAGCCGCTGGTCGAGAACTCGATCAAGCACGGCCTGGCGCGCAAGGTGGGCGGCGGCCGCATCACCATCCGGACCAGCGTGTGCGAGGGCCACACCATCATCGAGGTGCACGACGACGGCCTCGGGATGACCGAGGAGCGGCTGGAGCACGCGCTCGAGGACGGCATCGGCCTGAGCAACGTCAACGAGCGGCTGCGCACGATCTACGGACCGCCGTACCATCTCAAGCTGACCAGCGTCCCCGGGCAGGGCACCTGCGTCAGCGTGGAGATCCCGGAAATCGCGCTCCCCGAGCGGGTCACGGCGTAGCGATGGATCTGAAGGCGGTCCTCGTGGACGACGAGCAGCTGGCGCGGGACGAGCTGGGCTATTTGCTCGATCAGGTCGGCGGGGTCGAAGTGATCGGGCAGGCCGGGAACGGCGTCGAAGCGCTGACGACCATCGAGCGACTCCTGCCCGATGTGGTCTTCCTCGACGTCCAGATGCCGGGCCTGACCGGCTTCGAGGTGGCGCGACGGCTGGTCGGGCGCCGGGCGGCGACGCAGATCGTCTTCGTGACCGCCTACGACCAGCACGCGATCGAAGCGTTCGAGGTCAATGCGGTCGACTACCTGCTGAAGCCGGTGGACCAGTCGCGGCTCGAGGTGGCCGTCGACCGGGCGCGGCGCCGGGTCGCCTCGGATCGGCCGCTGGAGGCCGGTACCAACGTCACCAGCGCCGAGCTCGAGAAGATTATCCAGGCGGTCGCGGAACGGCAGAGCCGCCGCGAGCGCCTCGCGATCAAGGTCGGCGAGCGGTTTCTGCTCGTCCAGTCCGAAGAAATTATTTACGCGTCCCTGGCGGACGAAGGCATTACGGTAGTAACAAGCCAGCACGCCGGAACGTCGAACTACCGTACGCTGGACGAACTACACGAGCGGCTCGACCCGACCGTTTTCTGGCGGGTACACCGATCGCACCTGGTGAACATCAACAAGATCAAGGAGATCGTCCCTTGGTTCAGCCGGAACTACATTCTGCGGATGAAAGACGAGAAGACGACGGAAATCCCGGTCAGCCGGACCCAGACGCGGCGTCTCCGCGAGTACCTGAAACTATGACCGAAGGATCGGAGCCACGCCTCACCCTCGATCAGCCGCTGGAACGTGAGGTGGATCCCCCGCACTACGCGCTGGCGGACGAACCGCCGGCGATCGAATCCCTGGTTGTCGGCGCACGACTGGCTCCGGCGGCCGCTTCCCCGGATGCCGATCTCCGCCTGACCAGCCCAGGGGTCAGCCTCGTGCAGGTCAAGGAAGAGCTCGTCGCCTGGGTGAAGACGCTCATGTCCGCGGCGGTCTACGCGGTCCTCATCGTGACGTTCCTGTTTCAGGTCGCGCGGGTGGAGGGCCAGAGCATGGCGCCCACGCTCGAGGACCAGGACCGGCTGATCGTGAACAAGCTGGTGTACCGCATCGGCGAGCCGCGCCGCGGGGACATCGTCATGCTCTATTACCCGCTCAACCCCGAGAAGTCGTTCGTGAAGCGGGTCATCGCCGAGGAGGGCGACACCGTGCGGATCGTCGACGGCCGGGTCTACGTCAACGACATCCCGCTGAAGGACGACTACGTCGCCAGCGAGTACCGCAGCCACGACGACTGGGGGCCGCAGGTGATCCCCGAAGGCTACGACTTCGTGATGGGCGACCACCGCAACAACAGCTCCGACAGCCGCCACTGGGGAATGGTGCCCAAGAAGTACATCATCGGCAAGGTACAGATCCGCTGGTGGCCGGTCCCGACGGCGCGCGTGTTCTAGCAGTCAGAGCTCAGAGTTGAAGGCGACGACCATCGTGCGCGCAACCGAGAGCCCGGAGTCCGTTGTCCTGCGCCACGACCGCTATACGTCGGTCGCGCGCGTCCTGTTTCGCGTCCTGCTGCTCAACCTGGCCGTGGCGATCGCGAAGATCGCGTTCGGCTACACCAGCGGGGCGATCAGCATCCTGTCCGACGGCTTCCACTCCCTGACCGACGCGGCCTCCAACGTCGCCGGGCTCGTCGGCGTCCACGCCGCGCGCCAGCCACCGGACGAGGATCACCCGTACGGCCACCGGAAGTACGAGACCGTCGCCGCGGCGGCGGTCACGGTGTTCCTGCTGCTGCTGGTCATCGAGGTGTTGCGCAACGCGTTCAACCACCTCACCGGGCGCATCGAGCCGCACGAGATCTCCACCGCCAGCTTCGTCGTGATGCTGGTGACGGTCGCGGTCAACCTCCTGGTCGTGGCCTACGAATCGCGCGCGGCCGAACGGCTCGGCAGCGAAGTGCTGCTGGCGGACGCAATGCAGACCCGCGGCGACGTCTGGTCGTCGGTCACGGTGATTGCTGCGCTGGTCGGCGCGCGGCTCGGCATGCCGATTCTCGATCCGCTCGCGGCGCTCGTCGTCGCCGGCTTCATCGGCCACGCCGGATACCAGGTGGCGCGCGCCACCACCGGCATCCTCAGCGATCGGATCGTCATCTCGGACGCCGACCTGCAGCGCGTCGTCATGAGCGTGCCGGGCGTGATCGGCTGTGAGAAAATCCGCACCCGCGGATCGTCCGATCATGTCTTCCTCGATCTCCACGTCTGGATGCCGCCCGAGATGCGGCTGACCGAGGCGCACGATCTGTCGCACGTGGTCAAGGATCGGCTGATGGCGCGCTATCCGCAGATCGCGGATGCCGTCATCCACATCGAGCCGCCTCCGCCGCAGGCCGCCGCGAGCGGCTTCGGCGAGCCAGGGCCGCCGCCGCGTGGGGCCTGAGATGACCGCGGATTGGGACGAGCGATTCGACGCGCTGGTCGAGCGGAAGACGCGCGAGGCGTTTGCGGCGGCGATTGCGCCGCTGGTGACGGTGCGCGATCAGGCTGACGACAGCGTCGCCGTGATCGGCAACGCCTGGTCGCGCGCCATGTTCGGCGGCCTCTTCTATGTCTCGCCTTCGTCAGCCGGCGATCTGCCCTCGACCAACCTGGTGTTCGTCCAATCGCGCGACGGCAACACGGTGACGGACGATCCCTCGACATTCGGCGGCGGCGAGGCGGACGCACACCTGATCTACGAAGGGCTCACCCGGGTCGCGGTCGACGCCGTGCTCGCCGGCTCGGGCACCGTCCGCCGCGGCACGCTGTTGTCGCTCTGGCGGCCGGAGCTGGTGGCGTTGCGCTCGACCATGGATCTGCCGCGCCACCCGGTGCAGATCGTCGCCACGCTCAAGGGGATCGCGCTCGATGAGGCGCTGATGTTCAACGTGCCGGACCTGCGGGTGATCCTCATCACGGTCCCGCGCGGCGCCGCCGCCATGCGCGACGCCCTGCAGGCGCGCCCCTGGATCACGCTCGTCGTGATGGAGGACGCGCTCGCCCTGCCGGCGGCCTTTCGTGAGCTGCGGCGTCTCGGCATCGAACGGCTGTCGTGCATCGGCGGGCGGACGCTGGCCGGGCAGCTGCTGGACGCGGAGCTCATACAGGATGTCTATTTGACGACTGGAACCAGGGAGGGCGGCGCGCCGGGCACGCCGTTCTACGACAAGCCGCTACACGGCCGCGAGATCGTCCGCAAGAACGGCACGGGACCGGACGCCGGAGTCGTCTTCGAGCATATCGCTCTTACCCGACCGACCTGACCTACCCGCCCTACCCGCCCCTTTTCACCAACTTGATTTCGAACAGCTTCGGCCACCATTTGCCGGTGACGAAGAGACGGTCGTGCTCGGCGTCGTAGGCGATGCCGTTGAGCACGTCCGTGCTGGCGCGCTCGGCCGGCGTCAGCAGGCCGCGCAGGTCGATGTAGGCGGTGACCTTGCCCGTGTCGGGCGGGATGCGTGCGATGTAGTCGGTCTGCCAGACGTTGGCGAAGATCTCGCCCTTCACGTACTCCAGCTCGTTGAGATTCCGCAGCGGCGCGCCGGCCGCGGTCACTTTGAGGCGGCGCCGCTCCGCGAACGTCACGGGGTCGAGCATGCGCAATTCGTCTGAGCCGTCGCTCATGATCAGGCTCGTCGCATCCTGCGTCAGGCCCCAGCCTTCACCGGGATAAGTGAACTGCTTCTTGGGCTGGAAGGTGGTCCGGTCGTAGACGAAGGCGACGTGCGTCTGCCACGTCAGCTCGATGATGTCGTTTTTCCAGACGGTGATGCCTTCGCCGAAATGCGGCGCCGGAACGTCGCGGTGCTGGAGCACCTTGCCGGTGGCGAGCTCGACCTTCCGGATCGAAGACTGCCCCACCTGGCCGGTGCCCTCGTAGAAGCCTCCGTCCACGTACTGCAGTCCCTGGGTGAAGGCCTTCGGATCGTGCGGGTAGACGCGCACGATCTCATAGCCGTAGATGGGCAGGTTGGCCGCGGCCTGCTTCCACGGCGCGAATCCCGGAGCGCGCGTTGCGAACATGATGATCACCACGGCGGCGAGGCCCAACCGAGCCACCTGGCCCACCCGCCCTACCCGACCCATCTGTCCCATCGTCAGTATCCCGCCACTTTATCAACAACGTTGAGCAGCGGCTCTCCTTTTTCGAAGCGGCGCAGGTTGTCGGCAAACAGGGCGACGAGCGGCGTCCAGTAGTCCTTCATCGCGCCGGATGTGTGCGGCGTGACGATGACGTTCGGCAGATCCCAGTACGGGCTCGACGGCTCGAGCGGCTCCTGGCTGAAGACATCCAGCGCAGCGCCGCCGAGGCGGCCGTCGCGCAGCGCCTCGATCAGCGCCTCGTCGTCCACCAGCTTGCCGCGCGCGATATTCACGAGCAGCGCCCCGCGCTTCATCCGATCGATCTGCGCACGGCCGATCAACCGTTTGGTCTCCGGCGTGTGCGGCGCCGCGAGGACGACGACGTCGCTCTGGGCGAGGAGATCGGGCAGACGGTCGGGTGTCCATACCGCCTCGACGCCGTCGGGCGGGATCTGACCGGCGCGCCTGCGGATCGCCGAGATGCGGAACCCGAACGGCGCCGCGATCTTCACGATCTCGACCCCGATCGCGCCGAGCCCGACGATGCCCATGCGCTGGCCGTGCAGGGTGCATGTCTCGGTCTCGAGCTCTTCCTGCGCCCAGCGATGCTCCGCCTGCGCTCGGAGCGTCGCCGGGATCCGGCGCGCCAGCGCAATCGTCACGCCGAGCACGTGCTCGGCAATCGAGCGCGCCCGGATGCCGCGCGCGCTGGTGAGCACGACCGGGCTGGCCAGCAGTTCCGGGAACATCAGGCTGCCGACGCCGACCGCGGGACTCTGCACCCAGCGCAGGCGCGACGCCGAGGGGAAGACGTCGCGGTCGACGAAGGGCGTGAACGCGACCTCGGCCTCGGGCAGCAGACGCCGCAACTGGTCGCGATCCCACGCGTCGAGGAACGTATGCTGCGGGAAGTCGGCGCGCAGCCGATCGACGTGCCATCGCGGCATCACCCACGCCGGCGCCGGGCTGATCACACCGATCACGATGTTCATGACATTGCAGGATTGCAGAAGTGCAATCTCACGGTCTCCGGTAGGTTCCTGATCGCCCGCCGCTCTTCATCATGACCCTGATGTCGCCGATCACCATGGTCTTGTCGACCGCCTTGATCATGTCGTAGATCGTCAATGCCGCGACCGCGACAGCGGTGAGTGCTTCCATCTCCACGCCGGTCTGCGACGTCGTGCGCACCCGCGCTTCGATGTCATAGCCGCGCGAGGTCGGCGTGAGCTCGACGTTCACACTCGACAGGGGCAGCGGGTGGCACAGCGGGATCAGGGACGAGGTCTGCTTGGCGGCGAGAATCCCGGCGAGCCGGGCGGTCTGCAACGGATCGCCTTTCTTGACGGCGCCGGCGCGGATCAGCCGCAGCGCCTCGCGCGACATCGCGATCGATCCGCGTGCGACCGCCTCGCGGTTGGTGACCGGCTTGTCGCCGACGTCCACCATCGTCACGCGCCCGCGCGAGTCGACATGCGAGAGGCGCGGCTTCGCTCCCGCGCGTCCCGCCCCACCTGCCCTACCCGGCCCACCTGGCCTGCCCGACGGGCCCGACCCACCGGGCCTACTTCTCGTCGCCATCGCTCTGGGCCAGAAAGAACGAGAGGCTCTCGAGGGACACGGTCAGGTCGACGCCCTTCAGCTTCACGTCCGGCGGCACCTGCAGCGTGCCGGGCGAGAAGTTCAGCACCGCTTTGATGCCGGCGGCGACGACGAGGCTGAGGACGTGCTGCGCGTAAGGCGCCGGCACCGCGATCACCGCGATGCGGATGCCTTCGCGTTTCGCCACCTTCTTGAGATCGCCGATGTCGTGAATCGGCACGCCGCTGCGCGACTGCTGGCCGACCTTCTCCTTGAGGGTGTCGAAGAGCGCCGAGATCTCGAATCCCTCCTGGCGAAACCCCGGGTAGTCGGCAAGCGCGAGCCCGAGATTGCCCGCGCCCATGATCGCGACGCGCAGGTTGCGATCGAGACCGAGAATCTGGCGCAGGTGCCGCTTCAGATCCCGGACGTAGTAGCCGACGCCGCGCACGCCGAACTCGCCGAAGTACGCGAGGTCCTTTCGGATTTGCGCGGCGTTGAGGTGGAATTGCTCGGCGAGCGCCTGGGACGAGATCGTACGGACTCCGGTCTCCTCCAGCACATTGAGGCAGCGGAGGTAGACGGAAAGCCGGTTGGTGGTGAGCTCCGAAACCTGATCAGCGCTCTGTTTGCCGGAAGGCGCCTTCGCGGGCCCTTTGTTCGTAGTTTTCACAAGGCAGCGGCCGATTGTAACAAAAAACCGCGTGCTAATATCCGCCCCTATGGCCCACCCCGCTTCCGCGCCGACTGCGCCGCCCGCGTCGGCCGGCTTCCAGCCCTACGTCCCCGCGACCCAGTCACCGGCCGAATTCACCGCGAAAGCGGTCGTGATCGGGGTGCTGTTCGGGCTGCTCTTCGGCGCGTCGACGGTGTACCTCGGCCTGCGCGCCGGCCTGACGGTCAGCGCATCGATTCCGATCGCGGTCCTCGCCATCTCGGTGCTGAAGAAGCTGGGCGGCTCGACGATTCTCGAGAACAACATCGTCCAGACGATCGGATCGGCCGGCGAGTCGGTTGCCGGCGGCGTGGTGTTCACGATCCCCGCCCTGATTTTCCTGACGCCGGACGGGCCCGCCTACTTCAACTACTACCAGATCGCGATGCTGGCGTTTGCCGGCGGCATTCTCGGCGTGCTCATGATGGTGCCGCTGCGGCGTGCGCTCATCGTC
>Ga0268266_10005989_pt1 | contig 11220 bp, 8 predicted proteins | sample KBSS13metaG_FD_190356 | JGI IMG/M metagenome (GOLD analysis project Ga0268266, IMG submission 190356) | Switchgrass rhizosphere microbial communities from Kellogg Biological Station, Michigan, USA - KBS S1-3 metaG (SPAdes) (version 2) | ecosystem: Host-associated > Plants > Roots > Rhizosphere >... | reverse complement strand
CCGAGCGCGCCGTCGAAGTCGCCCGAGCGCGCCGCGAGCCCCGCGACGAGATCGGCGTAACACGGCACGAGCGTCGTCGGCCCGCGCTCGCACGCGAGCTCGAGCGGCGAGACTTTCACACTTCCTGGCACGTCGGCGGGAAATCGCAGCTCGAGCGCGCCGAACACGCGACCGATCGTCGACGCGTCTCCGTCGTGGATCGCGATCCGCGCATCGGCGGCGAGCCGCAAGTGATCGCCGGCGGGCTCGACGACCGGCGGCAGCGCGAGCGTAGGCGCATCGACGCGCACCGACAGGTACTGCGCGACCGTCGCATCGTCGGCGAAGCGCCGCTCGAGCCCCGCCTCGGCGAGCCGGCGATCGAGCCACTTCGTGCGCCACAGCTCGAACAGCATCGCGTTCAGGGCGTCGACGTCGAGGTCGAGCGCGAGCGTCGTGTCGGCGCGCGGCGCGAGCCGCGGCCCGGGCGCAACGTGCACGGGCGCGCCACCGTCGAACGCGACCGCGAACGGCAGCGCGCCCCAAGCTCCGTCGTGGATCTCGACCGGCGCGTCGCAGTACGTGAAGCGCAGCGCCTGGCCATCGCCGAGCTCGATCGGCGGCGGCGGCGCGAGCGTCGTGATGATCGCCGAGTCGAGCTCCTCGCTCGCCACTTGCGAGACCAGTTGATCCGTCGGCAGCTTCTCGCTCAGCCACTCGAGCACGCGGCTCGCGAACCGCAGCTCGCCGTGGACCGCCACGCGGAACCGCAGCTTCGCCGCGTCGCGCACCGGGACGAGCACGATCGTCAGCGGTACCGCCGCGCGCTCGAACTGCACCGTCGCGGTCGCGCGTACGTAGCCATCGGGCGCCTGCCCGACGAGCGCCGCATCCAAAAGGTGCGTCTCGACGCGTGCCCATCGCAGCGTCGTTCCATCCACGCGCTCGAATGCGCCGAGGCCGAAGATCTCGGTGTGCGCGAGCTGGCGCTTCACGATCGTCGCGATGACCGGCGCGAGCGCGTCGAGCAGCTTCTGCCCGACGATCACGCGGCCGCTGCACGCGCCGGCCGCTTGAAACGGCCCGACGAGCGCGGTCGCGCCGACCTCGCGCACGTGGCCGCCGCGATACTCGATGCTCCAGCGCGTGCGGCGCAGACCCGGCGCAGGTAGCTCCGCGCGGATCTCCACGCGATCCGCGATCGCCGCCGGCACCGTGCCGCTGCGGCCGCTCAGCTCGACGGCTAGCTCGACGCCGGTGCTGCGCTGCTCGATCACCGCGAACGCGGCAAGGTTCGCGACGACGATCGCGATCCCGAGCGCAGCCTTCACGGCGCGTCGCCGCGCCCCGAGAAGCCATGCGTTGCCGTCTCGTGCGCGACGTTACGCGCGCACAGCGTCTGACCGGCTCCAACCGTGACGCCGCCGCCGCTGTACTCGAACCACGCGAGCGCGCCGCTGCAGGCACCGCCCGCCGCGCCGGTCGTTCCGATCGCGAGCTCGAGCTCGTGGCCCGGGTTGATCGCCGAGATCGCGAACGGCCCTTGAACGATCGCCGCGCTCGTCCCCGCGGGAAGCGTCGCGACGATCGTCCCGAGCCCGCCCGATGCGGGACGCGCGTTCACGCCGATCGGCGCCCCCGGCGATGCGACCGGCGGCGACGACACCCCGCCACACGCGGCGATGATCGTCAGCGTGGCGAGCTTCACAGGCCGAGCTGCTTGGCGACGATCACCTTCATGATCTCGTTCGTGCCGGCGTAGATGCGCTGCACGCGCGCATCCATGAACGCGCGCGTCACCGGGTACTCGAGCATGTAGCCGTAGCCGCCGAACAGCTGGAGGCACTCGTCGATGACCTCTTGCGCCATGTCGGTCGTCCAGAACTTCGCCATCGAGCACTCGCTCACGAGGTTCTTGCCGGCGACGTGACCGGCGACGACCTGATCGACGTACGCGCGCCCGACCTGAACCTTCGCGAGCGCCTCGACGATCTTGAACTGCGTGTTCTGGAACTTCGAGATCGGCTTGCCGAACGCCTTGCGCTCCTTCGTGTACGCGATCGTCTCGGCGAGCACTTGCTCGGCACCCGCGACCGCGGCGATCGCGACCGTCAGCCGCTCCTGCTGGAGCTTCTGCATCATCATCATGAAGCCGGCGCCGGGCACGCCCAATAGATTTGCGGCCGGCACGCGGCAGTCCTCGAAGAACAGCTCGCTGGTGTCCTGCGCCGGCATGCCCATCTTGTGGAGCCGCTTGCCCTTGTGAAAGCCCTTGCGGTTCGCCTCGACGACGAACAGCGAGATGCCCTTGTGCGCGTTCGCGGGATCCGGATCGGTCTTCGCCGCGAGCAGCACGAGATCGCACAGCTGGCCGTTCGAGATGAACGTCTTCTGGCCGTTGATCACGTAGTCGTCGCCCTGCTTGACCGCTTGCGTCTGGATCGACGCGAGGTCCGAGCCCGCGCCCGGCTCGGTCATGCCGATCGCGGTGACGAATTCACCCGACGCGCAGCCGGGCAGCCAGCGCTGCTTTTGCTCGTCGTTGCCGAACGAATAGATGTACGGCACCACGATGTCGGAGTGCAGCGCCATCGCGAAGCCCGATTCGTAGATCCGCGAGAGCTCCTCGATGATCACGACCGACGCGAGAAAATCCGAGCCGGCGCCGCCGTAGCTCTCGTCGAGCCACGGGCACAGGAAGCCCTGCGCGCCGGCCTTGCGCCAGATCTCGCGGTCGACCTGACCGGCCTCGCGCCACGTCGGCTGGTTCGGCACGATCTCGCGCTCGGCGAACTGGCGGAACGCCTTGCGAAACGCGTCGTGCTCCTCGGTGAACAGCGTGCGATCCATGCCTGTTCGTACCACGTCAGCCGCGCGCGAGATCGGCTGCTTTCTCCGCGATCATGATCGTCGGCGCGTTCGTGTTGCCGCCGATGATCCGCGGCATGATCGACGCGTCGGCGACCCGCAGCCCGCGCAGGCCGTGCACGCGCAGCTCGGGATCGACGACGGCCATCGGATCTCCGGCCGGCCCCATCTTGCAGGTGCCGGTCGGGTGAAAGATCGTGTTGACGTTGAGCCGCGCCCACGCGCGCAGCTCGTCGTCGGTCTTCACGCCGTCGCCGGGGAAGTGCTCGCCCTCGAGATGCTCGGCGAGCGGCGCCGTCGCCGCGATCTCGCGGCACAGCTTCGCGCCGGTCACGAGGTGCTCGAGATCGGCCGGGGCGCTGAAGTAGTTCGGGTCGATCAGCGGCGCCTCGGCGGGATCGGCGCTCTTCAGCGTGATCTCGCCGTGGCTGCGCGGATAGATGAGGCCCGGCATGATCGTGGCCCACCGGCCCCAGTACGGATCGCCGTGAATGTCGCTGTTCGGCGGGCGGATGCCGTAGGGCACGAAGTGGATCTGTTCATCGGGTCGCGGCGCGTCGGGCGCGTGGCGCAGGAACGCACCGGCTTCGACCGGGCTCTTCGCGAGCATCCCGCTCCGGCCGGCGACGTGCTTCATCACCGACCACAAGAGGCCCGCGCGCGACAGCTTCGTCGTCGCCTTCGCGCGATGGACCATGTAGCAGAGCAGGTGATCCTCGAGGTGCTTGCCGACGCCGGGCAGCTCGTGGCGCGGCTCGACGCCGGCCGCATTCAGCTCGGCACCCGCGCCGATGCCCGACAGCATGAGCAGGTGTGGCGAGCCGATCGCGCCGCCGCACAGGATCACCTCGCGTGCCGCGATCGTCTCGTCGCGCCCGCGCACGCGGACTCTCACGCCGGTGCAGCGATCGCCGTCGAGCGCCACGCCGAGCGCGAGCGCGTCGGTGATGACCGTGAGGTTGTCGCGCGACCCCGCGGGATCGAGAAAGTGCGTGGCGGTGCTCGCGCGCAGGCCGTGGCGCACCGAGACCTGATAGAAGCCGGCGCCGTCCTGCGACGCGCCGTTGAAGTCTGCGTTGATCGGAACGTGCGCGCGCGCCGCGACCGCGTCGACGAACGCGCGTGCGATCGGCGACGGCTCGGCATCGTGCACCGGCAACAGGCCGCCCGCGCCGTGAAACTCCGATGCGCCGCGGGCGTTGTCCTCGGAGCGCTTGAAGTACGGCAGCACGTCGTCGAAGCCCCAGCCTGGATTGCCGAGGCGCTGCCACTCGTCGTAGTTGTCGCGGTGGCCGCGGATGTAGACGAGCGTGTTGAAGCTGTTGCTGCCGCCGACGACTCGGCCGCGCGGCCAGTACATCTGCCGGTTGTCGACGTGCTGCTGCGGCACCGTCGTGAAGTTCCAGTCGAGCTTGCTGCGCCACAGCGTGATGTACATGCCCGGCGCGCGAACGTTGAGGCCGTGATGCTTCGGCGGCCCAGCCTCGATCAGCACGACCTTGCGCGATGTCTCCGACGACAACCGATGGGCGAGCACGCAGCCCGCCGATCCAGCCCCCACGATCGCCACGTCGAACATCCGCGCATGATAGCCATGGATGCGATGGCCTGGATCGTCGAGACGCCGAACGTCACCGTCGCGGCGTTCGTGAAGGATCGCGCCGGCGTGCCGTGGTCGGTCGCGAAGCGCCACGTGACGACCGGCAAGGTCTTCGTCGACGGCGCGCGCGTGACCGAGGTCGATCATCGACTCGCGGTCGGCCAGAGCGTCGAGCTCAAGATGGCGGCGCCGAAGCCGCGCGATCCCGAGCGCGAGGGCGTGCTGGTCTACGACGACCCGCACGTGGTCGTGATCGACAAGCCGGCCGGCATCTCGAGCGTGCCGTACGACGACCGCGAGACCGGCACCGCGATGGATCTGATCCGCGGCGCATGGCGGCGCATGGGCAAGCCGGCGACGAGCGTCGCCCTGCACGTCGTGCATCGCATCGATCGCGCGACCAGCGGGCTGCTCGCGTTCGCGAAGTCCAAGCGCGCCGAGCTCGGCATGGCCGCGCAGCTGCGCGCGCACACGATGGAGCGCGAGTACCGCTGCGTCGCGCACGGCGTGGTCGCGCCGGGCCGGATCGAGTCGTACCTCGTCGCGGATCGCGGCGACGGCATTCGCGGGTCGACCTCGCGCACCGAGCAAGGCAAGCGCGCGGTCACGCACGTCGAGGTCGTGCGCGCGCTGCGCGGCGCGACGCTGTGCGCGGTCCGGCTCGAGACCGGCAAGACGCATCAGATTCGCATCCATCTCGCCGAGTCGGGCCATCCGCTCGTCGGCGAAGAGGTCTACATCCGCGACTTCACCGGAAAGCTGATCGATTCGCCGCGGCTCATGCTGCACGCGGCGACGCTCGGCTTCGAGCACCCGATCACGGGCGAGCGCGTGCGGCTGGCGTCGGAGCTGCCCGAGGACTTCACAGCCGTCCTCGATCGGCTTACACCTGTTGCATGATCCGGTCTGCCACCGTCGACGACGTCCCCGTGATCCTCGCATTCATCCGCGAGCTCGCCGAGTACGAGCGGCTCGCGCACGAGGTCGTCGCCGACGAGGCGCAGCTGCGCGCGACGCTGTTCGGCGCGCGGCCGGCCGCCGAGGTGCTGATCGCCCTGGATCCCGAGCCGGTCGGCTTCGCGCTGTTCTTCACGAGCTACTCGACGTTCCTCGGCAAGCCCGGCCTCTATCTAGAGGACCTGTTCGTGCGCCCGAGCGCGCGCGGCCGCGGTCACGGCCTGGATCTCATGGCGGCGTGCGCGCAGCTCGCGGTCGAGCGCGACTACGGCCGCTTCGAGTGGTCCGTGCTCGACTGGAACGAGCCGGCGTTGCGGTTCTATCGCAAGCTCGGCGCGGTGCCGATGGCCGAATGGACCGTGCAGCGGCTCGTCGGCGAGCCGCTCAAGGCACTCGCTGCTGCTCGATCGCCGCGTTGATCGCCTGCCACTCGGGGTGCGCCTCGGCGGCGGCGAGCACGTCGCGCCAGCCGACGTCGGTCGCGCCGAAGTGAGCGAAGATCGCGCGCAACACCTCGAAGTCTTCGGGCGTGTCGAGCGTCCAGCGGTGGTGCGTGTAGTCGGCCTCGCACGAGAACCCCGAGAGCCGGAACCGCTCGGGGTGGCGATAGATGTACGGCGTGACGTGCTCGCGCCAGGCGGGATCGTCGTCGTCGCACCACGCGCGCTCGAGCGCGGTCGCACGCATGATCTCGGAGCTGATGCCGAGCGGGAACGTGCGGCGCGGATACGACGTGCTCGCGTAATCGGCGCCATCGGCGCGAAAGCGCTCGACGAGCGCGGTCATCACGGTCGCGTCGTTGAGCGGGCAATCGGCGGTGAGCCGGATGACGTCGTCGGCCTTGGCCTCGCGTGCCGCCTGGTGGAACCGATCGAGCACGTCGTGCTCGGAGCCGCGAAACCAGCGCCAGCCGCGCGCGCGGCACAGCTCGACGATCGGATCGTCGGCGCCGAGCGTGGTGGTCGCGACGACCACGTCGTCGACCGCGCTGCACGCCCGCGCGCGCGTCACGCAATGCGCGAGCACAGGCTCGCCGGCGAGCTCGACGAGCACCTTGCCGGGCAGCCGGTTGCTGCCCATCCGCGCTTGCAGGATCGCGACGGTCGTCATGGCGGTGCTGACGAGCGATACTCGCCGGATGCCGGCCTCGATCGCAAGCGATGCGTTCGTCGGGCGCCGCGTCACCATCGAGCGCTCGCTGGTGTGCGCGGGCGCCGGACAGTTTCCCGTGCTCGCGCGCGGTGGCGACGTGCTCGCGATCGCGCTGCGCGCCGGCGGCGATCACTACGGGCTCGGCGGCACGCTCGCGACCACGTGGTCCGACGACGGCGGCCGTACCTGGTCCGAGCCGATCGACGCGGCGCCGCGCGGCAGCGACGTTCGCAACCCGGCGTTCGCGATCCTGCCCGACGGGCGGTGGCTGCTCGCGTACTGGCGCGCCGGCACGCGCTGCTATCCCGGCGGCACGTGGCGACTGCCCGAGCCGATCGCCGGCGAGCCCGACTTGTTCGTGGTGACGAGCGCGGATCGCGGCCGCACGTGGTCGGCGCCGGTGCCGCAGCGCAGCGAGCAGCTCGCCTGGGCGAGCCCATACGGCCGCATGATCGCGTGCGGCGATGCGCTCGTGATGGCCGCGTATGGCCCTCCCATCGGCGCGACGCAGCCCGGTACAGAGAACGATGCACGAGCGTCGGACGCGCGCAGCGCGTTCGACGCGATCGTGCTGCGCAGCCGCGACGGCGGCGCGACGTGGGGCGACGAATCGCGCGTGCTCGCCGGTGCGAGCGAGCTCGCGCTGTGTGCGGTCGGCGACGTGCTGGTCGGTGCCGTGCGGCGCGCGGCCGGCGACACCGCGATCGTGACGAGCCGCGATGCCGGCACTTCGTGGAGCGAGCCCGTCGCAGTCACGCGCGAGGGCTTGCATCCCGGCGACCTCTGCGTGCTCGCCGGCAGCGGCAAATTGCTACTGACGTTCGGCCGGCGGATCCGACCGCTCGGGTGCGGCGCGCTGATCAGCAGCGATCGCGGCGCGACGTGGAGCAACGAAGTGATGCTCGCCGGCGATGGCATCGGCAACGACGTCGGCTATCCGTCGACGGTGCAGCTCGACAGCGGCACGCTCGTGACGGCGCTGTACTTCGCGCGCGGCAGCGGCGCCGAGTGGGGCGAGCTCACGTGCCAGGTGCTGCACTACGACGAGAGCCTGGTGGCGTGATGGATCTGCATCCGTACGACGGCAAGGAGCGGCGGTTCCGCTACGACGACGCGACGCGCGACGACGGCCGCATGCTCGTCGCGAATTTCTTGCGGCTGCCGTCCGCGCCGCGCGACGCAGTGTTCGACATGCGATTCTACAGCGGCGGCATGGGCATCGTCGATCACGTCGCGATCGCGTTCGCAGCGGAGCGCGACGAAGCCGCGCGGATCGCCGAGAGTCTCGGGTTCGTCGGCGCGGACGAGATCGACGTCTCGCTGCTCGACGGCGACGGCGATCTCGCGCAGTTCATCGCCGAGCATCGGCGCGGCTTCCAGCCCGATTACGCCGACGGCGATCCCATCTGGTTCGAGGACGGCAGCGACGACATCCACTGGTCCGTGCTGTGGCATGCGCACGGGATGCTCGCGTACGCGGCCTACGATCAGGGCTGAGCTCTCAGCGGCGGTAGCCCCAACGACGCGCTTCGCGGCCCCAGCCGCCATAGCGCGCGGCGCCCCAACCGCCGTAGCCATATCCACGATACGCCGGCTCGGGGGCGGGTTCACAGCACGGAGGAGGCGCGCAGCACGGCGGCGGGCAGCATGGACCGCATCCGCCGGTCACGTTTTCGAGGTCAGTCGCAGCAAGCTTCTTCTTCGTGCTCATTTGATGTCGCACCACAGAGCACATGTCGCGCCAACTCGCGCGGTACTGTTGGTTCGGGTACTTACGTCGATTTCGGGGCAAAACAATCGATGTCCACGGTCGTCATCAGACCCGATCGCGAAATCGAGACGCACCGTTGTTGTTACGACGGAGCGCGCGGCACCACGACCTCGCTGCGGCCGCCGCCGCGCGGCGCGACGCGGACATGCGCCTTCACGCGATCGAGCAGGGCAGGCACGTGCGAGATCACGCCGACCTGGCGGCCGGTCGCCTGGAGATCGTCGAGCACCGCGAGCGCGGTGTCGAGCGTGGCCGGATCGAGCGTGCCGAAGCCTTCATCGATGAGGAGCGTGCGCACGCGAACGTCGTGCGCCGACATCGACGACAGGCCTAGCGCGAGCGCGAGCGACACCAGGAAGCTCTCGCCACCCGACAGGCTCTGCACCGAGCGAACCTCGCCGCCGAAATCGCGATCGATCACCTGGAGCTCGAGGTCGTGCTTGGGCACGCGCTCGAGCTGGTAGCGCGGCGCGAGCTCTTCGAGGTGCGAGTTCGCGACCGCGAGCAGCCCGTCGAGCGTGAGGCTCTGCGCGAAGCTGCGGAACAGCTTGCCGTCGTGCGAGCCGATCACCTGGCCGAGCACGCGATCGATCTCGGCGGCGCGTTCGGCGTCGGCGAGGCGGGCGAGCGCCTCGGCGCGGCGCGCGCGTGTGTCGTCGTCGGCCGCGAGCATCGCGGCGAGCCTCGCCGACGCATCGACGGCACGTGTGACCGCGCTCGCGAGCTCGTCGAGCGGCACCGGATCGTCGCCGTCGGCCGGCCGCGACGCGGCGTGCTCGGCCACGAGCCGCGCATGCTCGCGCACCAGCGCGCGGGTGCGATCGTGTGCACGCGCGAGCTCGGCGAGCCGCTCGGCGATGACCTCGATCCGCGACGCGTCGTCGGCGAGCACGCGGCGGAGCTCGTCGGGATCGAACCCGGCGGCGACGCGTGCCGCCGCGAGCGCATCGGCGGCGACGGCGAGCTCGGCGGTGCGCTCGCGCGCTTCGTCGGCGAGCCCGTGCTGGCGCGCGGTGGCCTCGGCGAGCTCGCGCTCGGCGCCGGCGAGGTCGCGATCGATCGCGCCGAGCGCCGCTGCGAGTGCGCCATCCACGCCGGCGACGTCCGCGACGTGACGGCGCCACGTCGCGACGAGCTCGCCGAGCACTGCGCGCGCGCGCGTGGCAGCGATCGGCTCGCCGGCGGCTGCCCATCGCGCGATCGCCGCATCGAGCTCGCGGCCGAGCTCGGCCATGCGATCGGCGCGCCCCGCACGCTCGCCGCGCACGCGCTCGAGCGCCGCGGCGTTCGCGGCGAGCTCGGCGTCGACGGCCCGCAGCGCACCCGCGTGATGCTCGACCTCGGCCGCGCAGATCTGCACGCGCGCCTGCGCCTCGGCGACCGCCTTCGCGGCAGCTTCAGCCTGGCTGCGCGCGGCGCGCGCGGCTTCGAGCTTGCCGCGAGCGGCCTCGGCGCGCTCGGCGGCGAGCCGCTCCGCTTCGGGCGACGCGGGATCGCCGACCAGCACGAGCTCGCCGAGTGCCGCGAGCTGCTCGCGCCACGCACGCGCGGCTGCATCGATGCTCGCATCGGCGGTCTCGCGCGAGTGCACGCAGCGCGCGATGTCGGCGGTGCGAGTCTTGTCGCGCGCGTCGAGCTGGGCGAGGTCGGCGACGAGCGCATCGGCGTACGCGGCTGCCTCGTCGCGACGCGCCTCGGCAGCGGCGATGACCGCGTCGATCGCGCCGCGCGCGTGCCACGGATGCTCGGTCGCGCCGCACAGCGGGCAGGGGTCGCCGGCGACCAGCTCGGCGCGCGCGTGATCGTAGCCGGCGGCGCGGCGCAGCTCGACGAGCGCGCGCTCGCGTTCGGTGCGCAGCACGCGCGTGCCGGCGAGCTCGGTCGCGAGCGCGTCGCGTTTCTCGCCGTCGCCGGCCGCGGCGTTCTCGAGCTCGGCGAGCTGCTCGTCGAGCGCGGCGCGCGCGCGGGCTGCATCGCGCGCGAGTGCGGCGCTGGCCACGAGCTTGTCGAGCTCGGCGACGCGGCCGCGGGCGTCGTCTTCGGCGCGGCGCGCGGCATCGAACGGCACGCCGCGCTTCTGGTGGAACGCGCTCGCCTCGTGCTTGGCCTGTTCGTGCGCGGCGATCGCGGTGCGCTGCTCGTCGATCACGGTCTTGCGCTTGCGCTCGATCGCGCTGGCCTTCGCGGCGTGATCGGCGAGCGTGCGATCCGCGGTCGCGATCGCATCGACCATCTGCGCGTGCTGCGCGAACCGCGCCTCGAGCTCGGGCCACGCCGCGATCTCGGGGGCGAGCGCACGCCGAGCGAGCAACCATGCGGCGGCCGGTTGTACGGCGAGCGCGCGCGACTCGATGGTCGCGCCGTCCGCCGCGGCGGCGCGCTCGACGAGCCCGGCGGCCACGCGTGCCTCGCGGATCGGCGCGTGCAGCGCGGCCAGCCGATCGCGGCGAAGCCCGATCTCGGTCCGCCGCGCGGTCGCGCGATCGGCGGCGTCGCGCGCGTGGGCGAGCTTGCCGTGCGCGATCGCGAGCTGCTGGTCGCGGCGCGCGGCTTCATCCCACACGCCGCGCAGCGCCTCGGCGCGCCGCCGCAGCTCGAGCTCGGCGCGGAGCGGCTCGGCAGCGGCGAGCGCGGTCTCGGTCGCGGTCAACGCCGCCTCGGCCTGTGCGAGCTCGCGCCCGCGCGCCTCGGCCTGGCCGCGCCACCGCGCGAACGCTTCCGCACGCGCCAGCCGTACGCGCGCGGCCTCGCGGGCATCGTGGGCGAGCGCGAGCTCCGCTTCACCCTGTGCGCGCGCGTCGTCGGCGAGCACCGCGATCGCGAGCGCGGCGCCGTGCTGGTCGCGCAGCTGTTGCTCGGCGATCGCGGCGCGCAGATGCGCGGCGATCGACAG
>Ga0268266_10005987_pt1 | contig 11225 bp, 10 predicted proteins | sample KBSS13metaG_FD_190356 | JGI IMG/M metagenome (GOLD analysis project Ga0268266, IMG submission 190356) | Switchgrass rhizosphere microbial communities from Kellogg Biological Station, Michigan, USA - KBS S1-3 metaG (SPAdes) (version 2) | ecosystem: Host-associated > Plants > Roots > Rhizosphere... | reverse complement strand
GAAAGGCGCCGGATACTCGGTCGTACAATGAAGCAGCGTCACATTCTGACGCAGCAGCGCCTGTCCCTCGTCAGTGGCGAACGCGTCCCGGAAAGCCGCCACACCCGGCTGTGCCGTCGAGCCACTGTAACCGAAGGCGAGAACACCGAGGGCCAACTCAACCTCTCCCAGTGTGCTCATGCCGGTAGACAACATGATCGGCAGGCGATAGCCGGCAAGGTGCAGCAGAAACGGCGCGTTGGTGAGCTCACCGGAAGGCACTTTCAAACGCCGCACACCCAAATCGTTGACCAACAGAGCCGCACTGTCGGGATCGAAGGGGGTCGATAGAAAGGCAACATTGGCCGCCCTGCAGTGCTCGAGCACGCGCCGGTGGTCGGCGGCGGAAAGCTCCAGCTTCCTGACCATCTCGAGCTGACTTTCGCTTGTACCGGTAGTCACCTTCTGATAGTCGGCCTTCGGGGCGGAGCTACTGATGACCGCCGCAGAGCGGAAAGTCTGAAACTTGACCGCATCGGCACCGGCCCGCGCGGCGACATCCACCAACTGCAACGCCAGGTCCACGGAGCCGTTGTGATTGACTCCTGCCTCGGCAATGACATACACGTTGTGCAAGGTTTACTCCTGCAAGAAATCCTCGAGTGACGACAGCATGTACGCCATATCCTGGGGTCCATAGCGCTGGTCGATGGGTAGCGAGATCATCTGGGCCGATAACGACTCATCGGCAGGCGTGCCGCAATCCAGGGGCTGCCAGTGGACCGGGCAGTAGATGCGGCGCTGTGCAAGAACCCGGCGCAGCCGATCGCGGCGGCCGACGGGAACGCAAATTGGGAAGAACAACGGCGTCTCGCCAGCCGCGATGGCGGTGAAGACACTGATGAAATCCGAGCTGCCGCGCAGCCGAGCCTCGAGCAACTGCCAGTTGCGGCGACGCGCCTCGATCGCAGCCTGAACATCCACGCCCGCCAACAACTGACATGACATCCAGGAGACCTGCCGGGGCGGAGCCTCCTCGAGTCGTTGCTCCGATCTGGCGATCCAGTCGAGATAGAGGGCCTCGCCAACCTGAGCGCCGCGCAGCAATTTGCCGGCGATGCGCTGCATGACGAACTCCTCATCGGCAGGCGCGAGCGAAACATTCTCCAAAGTCCGATCGGTGCACACTACGGCTCCATCCGGAGCCGGCCAGAACTTGCGCAGACTCGCGATGACGTAGTCACCCCTTCCCCCGATGCCATCGGTGTAAGGGGCCTGAACGCAGTCCTCGATGAGACTCCAGGAGCGCGCGCTGCCGATATCATCGAGCCAGGCCAGTGCCCCCCGATTGACGTGCCCGAAGTAGTGGACGATGAGGACCAGATCGCTCGGCGCCGGTAAGGGCGCGGGGTCCAGGGCCTTGCTTCCTGGACGGTCGCCGAATGTGCGCATGGTCAGTCCAAGACGGGCGACCGTACGCGTCACACTCGTGCAGACATATGTCGGCAGCCAGACGGTGCCAGCCGCACCCATGCGGGTCTTCCAGTCGCGCAAGGCGAGCTCGAGCGCCGCGCGGCCGGTGTCACAACGGTAGGCTCGCTCTCTGCCAAATGTCGGCCACGCACTGGCGCCCACCGCCCTGTGGCGTGCCAGATCATCGACGAACACCTGCATCTCGCCGCCGATGGGGTGCTCACAGATCATGGAAGCTCTTTGCCAGGGTAGCCGGGAGGGGCTCGGTCGCGAGCTTGTCGCGAATAGCCACGGAGGCGTTGCAGTCACCGTACAAGGACACAGTGCCGGCAAGCCTCTGGCGGAAAGGCTGCGACAACACACGCTGAAGCGCCGCCACGATGTCCGATGTTTCCTCGGGACAGTCGACGATCGAGTCCGCCCGCAAGCGTCCATCCTGTCGCGACCCAATGTTGACCGTAGGCACTTTGAGAGCGGGCGCCTCGACTATTCCACTGGACGAGTTCCCCACGACGGCGTCAGCGAACTGCATCGCGCTCAAGTAACGCAATTGCCCGAGCGAGACCACGCACGAAGCCTTTTCGCGCCGCTGCGCCGCCCACTGCTCCGCCATCTCGGCCAGCTCACGCCCGCCAGCATCCGCGTTCGGCTTGGTCATCAACACCGTCGCCTGGGGAAAATGCTCCAAGGCCGCCAGCAGGCTGGCAAAACCTCGGCCCGGCGAGGCAACCGCCTGGGTTACCGGGTGATAAGTGACCAGGAAAAACGGCGTCCCCAGCTTCAGACCCAGCTCCTTTGCGATCTCTTGCCTGTTCAGCAAGGGCAACCGCCGTACTGAGTCGAGCCCCGGGTCCCCAAGGTTGAATACACGCTCGGGCGACTCACCCAGTTGAATCACACGCCTGCGGTAGGATTCGGCGGAAACGAAATGCCACCAGGCCATCTTGGTGATGCAGTGTCGGATCCAGTCATCGACCGCACCCTCGGTCACCTCGCCACCCGACAGGTGCGCCACGGGTATTCCCAGGAGAGAGGCAGCCTGGGCCGCTGCCATGATTTCGTAACGATCGCCGAGCACGACGACGATATCAGGCTGTAGCCTGCGCAGGCTGTCCGCCATGGAGATCAGGCCAACACCGAGCGACTTGGCCATGCCGACACGGCTGTCGCTCGACAACTGTGACTCGACCACGTCCTCGATGGGAAATCCGTCGTGTCGGATCTCGGTGATGGTCAAACCGAACTCCGGTGCCAGATGCATTCCGGTCACGATCAACTGCAGGCGCAGGCGTGGGTCGGCTTGTATCTCCAGCATCAACCAACGTAGAAGACCGTATTCGGCCCGGCTTCCAGTGACGACGGCGATCTTTCTCACGCGGGCGGCTGCGGGTGGAGGAGTTGCGGGCTGCTCGGCAGATTGACGATCCGCTCAGCGAGATCTTCAGCGACTGGCAGGGGCATGGCCGGACTATTACGGTACATGGGCAGGCGTGGCAGCAACTCCCAGGTCGGCCGGGTCATGAGGCCGTCCGCGTTGGTGGCGGCCAGTATCGCATCGCGCTGCTGCGCCACCGCGCGATCCAGGATGAGTGTCTGCAGCCAGTAATTCACCCGGGTGTTTGGGCGCTCCAGGAACAAACGCACGCTGGGGACTTCCGCGAACGCACGTGCATAGAGCTCTGCCAGTCGTCTCTTGTCCGCGACGAACTCATCGAGGTGCTCCAACTGCGCGCAACCGAGCGCGGCATTGAGATTGGGCAGCCTGAAGTTGTAGGCCACCTCATCGTGCAGGAATGCCCACTGGTGGGGGAGTTTGGCGGTCGTCGTTATGTGCTTGGCGCGCCGGGCGAGCCCAGGATCATCCGTAATGATGGCGCCGCCGCCGCCTGTCGTAACGATCTTGTTGCCATTGAAGCTCAGCACGCCACAGGCGCCAAACGTCCCCGTATGTCGCCCATCGAGGAAGCTGCCCAACGACTCCGCTGCGTCCTCTACGACCGGAACACCCAGACCCCGGGCGAGCCCCAGCAGTGCCGGCATATCGATGGGGTGTCCGAACGTGTGCATGGGAGCGATTGCCGCAATGCGGCGGCCGGTCTGTCGGTTGAAGCACCCTTGTGCTCGTACTTCCGTCAGTCGCGAGAGTTGCTCGGCGAGCGCCGGGACCGACAGGCCCAGGGTCAGCGGGTCGCTGTCCGCGAAGTGCGGCTCCGCGCCGCAGTGACGCACGGAGTTAGCGGTTGCTACGAAGGACAATGCCGGAACGATCACTTCATCTCCCGGCGACACCCCGCACAATTGCAAGGCGACCTGCAGGCCAACCGTGCCGTTGGCGACCACGATTGCGTGTCGGGAGCCGGTATAACGCTCGAGGTCGCGCTCGAACCGGTCGACGAAAGAGCCGACGGATGAAACCCAACCGCTGGAGATACACTCCTGGACGTATTGGCTCTCGTTGCCACGGAACCAGGGCTCGTGCAGCGCGACCCTTCCGGCACCGATGACCTGGCGCAAGGCGGCGATAACCAGCGGGGCGAGCTCGGGTTGAGTCATATCAGATGTTGTACAGATTGGCCTTGTAAGCGCGCAGGTTTGCTGCCTGCGAAAACCATTCCGCCGTCTGCCTCAGACCGCGGCGAAAGCCTTCGCGGCCTCCATAGGCCGGAGTCCAGCCCATGCGCTCCGTCGCCTTGGCATAGCTCGCGAACAGTCGCTCCACCTCGCTCTTCGCGGGCCGCAGTCGATCGGCTTCCTCCTCGAGCGACACGTCCACCCCCATCACCTCCGCGATGAGCGCTACCGTTTCGCCTATCGATATCTCGAACCCGCTGCCGATATTCGTGACCGTGCCGACGGTTTGCCGCGACTCGAGGCCGGCGACGAAACCTCGGGCGGTATCCTCCACGAAGGAGAAGTCCCGGGTCGGATGCAACGCACCGAGTTTCAGGCGACGCGCGCCATTGGCGATCTGCGTAATGATGGTCGGGATCACGGCACGTGCTGACTGCCGCGGCCCATAGGTATTGAACGGACGCAGGACTGCTACAGGCGTATCGAAAGATGAGTAGAAAGAAAGCGCGATCTGGTCGGCTCCGATCTTCGAGGCCGAATACGGCGATTGCCCTTGGAGCGGATGCTCTTCAGTGATGGGGACGAATCGCGCCGTGCCGTAGACCTCGCTCGTCGAGGTGTGAACGATCTTGCCAACGCCCAGGTCTCTCCCAGCCTGCATGACGTTCAGTGTGCCCTTGATATTCGTATCGACATAAGTTTCGGGCGAATGATACGAATACGGAATCGCGATCAGAGCTGCGAGATGCAGTACGGCATCGCAACCGGTCATAGCCGTCCGCACTCCATACGGATCGCGAATGTCCCCGGAGAATACCTCGACGGCAGAGCGCACTTCGGGAGGTACATGGTCGAGCCATCCCCACGAGTTGAAAGAGTTGTAATAGACGAACGCCTTGACCTGGTAGCCTCCAGCCACCAGGGTTTCCACGAGGTGCGATCCGATGAAGCCATCCGCTCCCGTGACCAGGACTTTTTTGTAGTTCACTACGCTACGCTCCGCTGCCTACGCTGGTCGCGCCGGCATGATCGGGCGCGACATCGTGCGATTCACGTCGCCCCAAGGCGCGACGTACTGCCGCGATCGACATGCCGAGAATCAACCCAAAAAAGGCGCCCCCCACTACGATGAGAGCCCGTGAAGGTTTCGCCTTCAATTCCGGCGAAACGGCGGGATCGACTGCCTCGAACGCGTAATCGTCACGCGTGCTCGCCATCATCAGGGACTTGGTCTCCGATTCGAGCAAGCTGTACATCACACGCTGCAACTCCACGACGTTGGTCTTTTGTATCTGTTGATTCAGGAACTGAATGTTGCGCTCGGACGCGTGCGCGTCGTGCAAGCGAATCATCTCGTTCGCCAGCGCGACAAAGGCGTTAGCCCAACGTGCGGCCACCTTCGGATCGGTCCACTCTACGGCCACCGTGACGAGTCCGGTATGGGCATCCTCCTTGATATTGAGAAACTTATCCCGAAAGCGCTTCACGCCAAACCACAACGTGGTGTGCTCGCCACCCTTGGGAAACAGCAGCGGGAGCATGTCGTTGCGTTTGATGAACTCTTCCACGAGTGCACGCGACTGCAAGACCGCCAGACGTTGGCCCGCCTTTCCCCGGTTACCCCCGATGTTCACGCCGGCGAGACTGGCCAACCCCCCGATCTCCTTGAGCGACCCGCCCAGCCCGCCCGCGGCGGCCAGTGCGTCATCCTGCACCTCGCTGACCACGACCTCCGAGCGGAAGACCGGCTTGATGATCCAGGCAATGCAACCTGACACTACGGCGGCAAGCAACGTGATGAGAACTATGGAGTACTTGTACTGGACGAACAGGTGCCAGACATCCAGCAAGTTGATGCGGTCGTCCCGAACTGCTTCAGAATGCATTCGCGCCGAGTCCCATGAAAGTACGTTCGAACGAACAGGTCACTTGCGGCGCTCCGCTTCCACGCGCATTCGCTCGATCTCGGCATTCAGGTCCTCGTATTCCCGCGCCTTTGTGCGCAGGAACTGGACGGCCAGCCTGCCCTTGTGCTCGAGCCCCCGCGGTGTCAGCAAATACGAGTACGCCACCTTGTTGCGGCTGTTCTTGAAGTTTGCGACCTTTACCCAGCCCCGCTCGACCAGCGCCTTGACGCAATAGTTGACCTTGCCCAGGCTGATCCCCAACTCCCGTGCGAGGTCGCGTTGACTGATCTCCGGATTCGCGCTAAGCAGTCGCAAAACCCGGTAATGAGTCTCTTCATCCAGCATGAGGCCATCGTGAATTGCAGCCGACCCAAGGATCCCCGCCCACGCCGTTGCGCAGCGAAAGGCACCGCGTTCATATTTTGAACGCGGGTAGTCTAGGTACCCTGCCCCGGAGTGTCAATGTGAACTGATGCGAATCACTGCACAAACCTCCAGCGCGTGGCGCTCGTCAAAAGAAGTCCAACTCTGCTAGGCTCGTGCTTCCTGTCGGCACCGCGCGGTAAGCGAAGCAACTGCGAACCACTTGGTTGAACCAGCGCCTCTGCTCCGAAATTGCCGCATGCACCCGCCGATTGAGTTCTGCTTCGAGAGCTTTCAGCTCTTCGCATCCGATCCCGGCGCGTCTTACGCTTGGAAGCGCCCCGCCCAAGGCAGTCCGCCAATATGCGTGAAGCCAAGTAAGAGGCGCCTGCGTGTATCATTCTCCTAATCCAATCAATTGGATGATTATCAATGGCTCTAGTGATCGGATCAGCCCATAGCCTTGCTGTCGACAGCACGCGTGTTTCCGCGTTTTATGCGGCCCACTGGCAGCGCAGGATCGCGTTGGTCCAGGAGGACTTCTATACATGGCAATTCAAGTCTCTGCCGCTGGCCAAGGGCATAGACAACTGCGTGCTCGCCTATGACCCTAAAGCAGGCAGGATTGCCGGCGTCATGGGGTTGAACAGCCGGCCTTTCTACCTCTCGGGGCAGGCAGTGAATGGGGCCGAGCTCACTTCGTGGGTCGTGGATGAAGAATATCGAGGCAGCGGGACTGGTGCGAAAATCCTGTCACACGTCGTCTCTACTTACGATGTCCTGGTGGGCTTTGGCGTATCCGCGATGGCACTCCCCCTGTACTTGCGCTCCGGCTTCAGATACCTCGCAGCCGTTCCGCGTTTCGTCAGAATCTATGATCCAGATATCGTGGCCTCCATTGGGAAAGTTGATCCACTCGCGAGGAAGCTCGCACGTGAATGGCATGATGCGTTCCCTGCCGTCCCTCATTCCGTCGCGGAAGTGTCGGTGCAGGAGGTTGATTCGTTGTTTGGGCGCCTGGTGGCGGCTTTCAATCTTCTTGCTCGCGACGCGGTCCACTTGTCCTGGCGTTATACACAGCATCCAACCTTCAAATACCGCCAGTTCATAGTTCGCCCCGCCGCGGGGAGCGCCACCGCCCTGGTTGTCCTGCGGGAGGAAACCTGCGTTCCAGGTATCACCATCTGCCACGTCACGGACTGCATTGGGGATGATGCCGCCATGGCAGCGGCTTTCTCCTTCATCGACGCATATTGTCGGGAAGCGGGTGTGCACGTTGCTGACTTCTATTGTACGGCGACGAAGATCAACAAGTATCCGTTGAGCAGGGGATGGTTTTCGACGGTCGATGACAGTTGCTTGATGTTTCCCCACCTGTTCCGACCGGTCGAGATTCGCACCCCCGCGACCACATCGATGATCTATTGGGCGAAGCGTGAGTTCACGGAGATGTGCGATTTCTCGCGCCTCTACATCACCAAGGCGGACGCGGATTTCGACCGCCCGACGCTGGGGTAAGGAAGAACAAACCAATGCCCCTTACAGTAGTCATGTACCACTATGTTCGACGACTCGCCGAATCCCGCTATCCTGAGATCAAGGGACTCGAGCGCGAGCTCTTCATAGAACAGCTCAGGTATTTGAAGCGTTTCTATACACCCGTTTCAGGCAGTGACGTGATCGAGGCGCTCAAGGGGTCGACTGCCCTGCCGTCGAATGCGGTCCTTTTGACGTTCGACGATGGCTACCTGGATCACTTCACTACGGTATTCCCACTGCTGCTCCGCGAGAAAATGTCGGGAATATTCTTTCCGCCCGCGAGCTGCGTGCTGGACGGGAAGCTTCTTGATGTCAACAAGATTCACTACACCCTGGCATCGGTTCCGGACAAATCGAAGTTGGTCGCGGCCATCGATTCCGCCGTTCTCGAACTGCAAACCGAGTATGACCTGGACACTCCCGTTACGTACAAAGCGAGGTATGCGATAGCGTCACGCTTTGACACCGCTGAGGTCATATACATCAAGCGCATGCTGCAGGTCGGCCTTCCACTCCATGTCCGGGAAATGATCGCCGATCGCCTGTTCGCGCAATTCGTCTCCATCGATCAACGCGCGTTTGCGCGCGAGGTCTATATGGACCTGGACCAGATCAGGTGCATGGTCCACTCAGGGATGATGGTAGGCAGTCATGGCTTCAACCATGTATGGTTGGATCAGCTGGGGCCGCAAGAGCAGGAAAAGGAAATCGACGGGTCGTTGGCATTCCTGCAGCAGGTTGGTGTTCCAACCCAGGATTGGATCATGTGCTATCCATATGGGGCGTGGTCGCAATCGCTGGTGAGCCTTCTGCGCGCCAGGGGGTGCGCCATGGGTTTCACCACGGAGGTATCGTTGGCCAACCTCGATGCCTGCGACCCGCTGTTGCTGCCACGCCTGGATACGAATGACCTGCCGAAGAGCGCCAGTGCAACACCCACAGAATGGACGTTACGCCAATGATGGCGGCGCCCCTCCCTCAATCGCGTTAGCGAAACCCATCTGTTCAGCAAGTCTTCTGTCGTGTCCTGAGTCGCCCCTCTCGTCCGGTGTCCTGAGTCGCCCCTCTCGTCCGGTGTCCTGAGTCGCCCCTCTCGTCCGGCGCGGGGCGGGACCGCGTGCGACCGTGGTCGTGCCCGCATGCTCAGCGAGCGTAGCTGCTCACACCGATGCTAAGTTAATGCTTCTCATGGATGTGCAAGGCGATAAAAATGAAGGGCTACCTGAGTCTCGGTCTCATTATCGGTTTTCTGGTCAGTGTCCTTTCCGGCTGCGGCGGCTCCGGGGGACAATCAGCCCCTCCACCACCCCCGGCTGACTTTGCGTTCGATATCTACCAGCCGACGGGCAGTGTCCCGGCGGGTACATCGGTGAGCGAAACGGTCGAGATCCGACCAGTCAACAACTTCAACAGTGGTATCACATTCAGTCTTGTGAACCCGCCGAGCGGTTTCAGCGCATCAGGCTCCTCTACCGCAGGCAACACGGTGACGAGCCTCTCGATTACTGTCGCTCAAAGCACAGCGGTCGGGTCCTATCCGTTGACCATCCAGGCGAGCGGCGGATCGCTGACCCGACAGATTACGTTCAATCTCAGCGTGACACCGACCACGAATCCGGACTTTTCGATGTCGGCGGGCGAAGCACTCCCGGGATATTCGACCTATGTGAGCGTCAACTTCAGTCCTCTGAACCAGTACCGTGGTGCGCCAACCTTGACACTCAAAGACGCACCGTCGGGAATTACGTTGGACCCGACGTCGACGGCGAACGCGCCCGCAACCCTCAGCGTTGCCTCCTCGGTAACACCCGGAACTTACGCTCTGACGATGCAAGCCTCCGATGGCACCTTAACCCACTCTGCCCCGTTGACTTTGACAGTGGATCAGCCCCCGAACACCGACGTGTACATTGCAGGAAACGCGGTCAGCAACGGCGTGGCCAATGTGATTTACTGGATAAACGGCGTAGCACATGTGATCCCAAATGCCGGCATGGACAACAGGCCCGGGGCGCTCGCCGTGGCAAACGGTAAAGTATATGTCGCCGGCGGTCAGATTGACCCCAACACCCAGAAGCCGACCGCGACATACTGGGTCGACGGGGTGGCAGTGCCTCTTACAGACGGTACCGTCGATTCCCAGGCGTCAGCAATTGCAGTTGACGGGGCCGATGTCTACGTCTGCGGAAGCATCACAACAACACCAGGGGGCTCGTCGCAGGCTGTTTACTGGAAGAACGGCGTAATGGTATCCCTTGCGGGTGGCCAATACACGAGTGGAATCGCGGTCTCGGGGTCAACCGTAGCGGTTGGCGGCATGAAAGCACACGACCTCTCCAGCGATCACTTTCAAACTTACTGGGTAAACGGTGTGCCGCATGACGTGGACGGAACAGGTGTTTACCTGGACGGCCCCTATGCCGATACCATGGCAATCGCAATCGTAGGCAGCGACATCTACCTTTCAGGAAAGGGAGGCACGCTCACCAGCAATGGCACAGCAGTCGTCTGGAAAAACGGCGCTGTTGCATTGAGTTTCGGAATCATTAGTGGGCCGGAGGCCGCAGCGTCGCTTTTTGTTGATGGAAGCCAGTTCTACATTGCCGGTGCTTCAGATCTTTACGCGGAGTACTACTCCTCGTCTCACGGGTTTGTGGATTTGGTTGGCCCGAACGAAATCGTCGAGAGTTACCCTGGCGGACAGATCGTAGCTTTTCGCGGAAGTACGACTGACGTAGTGACACTACACCAAGCCGCGACGACGTAAGTCTACGTAACTGGCACGTCCATCACTCCGACCGGAACAGAACCATTCTTTGAGCTAAACAACGCGTACGTGCCGCTCGAGTCTGCGTTCTTGCCCAGCGACATTAAACCGAGTGCGATCGTGGTCGTGCCGAGATAAGGGCTGCTCATGAACGCCATTGCGCGACCTTCCCGAGTAGCTTGAGCAGACCGGCACTGATCTGCTGCGCCGTCGTCGGGTCCTTGACCGACGGGATGAGCTGCTCCGCGAGCTTCTTGCCCAGCTCGACGCCCCATTGGTCGAAGGAGTTGATGCCCCAGATCACCCCCTGCGTGAACACCTTGTGCTCATAAAGCGCAATGAGCTTCCCAAGTGTCTTCGGGTCGGTCTGCTCAAACAGCACCAGAGTGCTGGGGCGACTGCCCTGGTGGACCTTCTGGGGAATGAGCGGCTCGAGACGCTCCGGAGGTACGTTCTGCCTCTCGAGATCGGCACGTACCGCCTCGGCCGATTGTCCGCTCATGAATGCTTCGGCTTGCGCCACACAATTGGCGATGGCGAGATTCTGATGCGCCTGATTGCCACTGGAGGACCTGGCAGGCAGCAAGAAATCGAGTGCCGCGCGTGCCGACCCCTGGTGCAGGAGT
>Ga0268266_10005986_pt1 | contig 11226 bp, 9 predicted proteins | sample KBSS13metaG_FD_190356 | JGI IMG/M metagenome (GOLD analysis project Ga0268266, IMG submission 190356) | Switchgrass rhizosphere microbial communities from Kellogg Biological Station, Michigan, USA - KBS S1-3 metaG (SPAdes) (version 2) | ecosystem: Host-associated > Plants > Roots > Rhizosphere >... | reverse complement strand
CCCAACGACGCGCTGGTGATCGGCAGGCGTGCGCTCGCACTTGGCTTCGAGTCGACGATCGGGATCATCCACGACGGCGACGGGCAGTTGAAGCCGCTGGGCGAGGAAGAATCGAAGATCTACTTCGCGATGCGCGACCGCAAGAAGACGAACTACGCGCAGTTCGATGCCTTTCAGAACGCAATTGCCAAGGGCGAGCCGAACGACTGGCGCTGCCGCGCGGGGTCGCGCTACCTGTACATCTGCGAGGACGGGCTGGTGCACTACTGCTCGCAGCAGCGGGGGTATCCGGGGGTTCCGATTGCCGAGTACACGACTGCCGACGTGAAGCGGGAGTTTCTGACGGCAAAAAGCTGCGCGCCGAATTGCACCATCGGCTGCGTGCACCGGATCAGCTACATCGACCACTGGCGAGCGCCGCAGACGAGCGAGATCTCGCCTGGCGGCGGGGAGCTGGTGAAGATACAAGGGACGTAGAGGCAGGGGACGAGGGGACAAGAAAGCAGACGGGGCGATTGCCCCGTTTTTTGTTTTTGGGCGGAGGGGGCACCCGGCCCTGGAAAAGAGCAACTGCGGGTCCCCTTCGACTTTGCTCAGGGCAGGCTCTCGACTTAGCTCGGGATGACAGTCAGTGTTGTGGAGCTAGCGCTTCAGGAGGATTGCGCGGCGGGGAAGGTCTCCTGCAGGCGGGCGGGGTGGGAGGCGGGAAGGTTCTCGCAGAACTTCTTCAGCCCTTCGCCCTCGCGTGCGATGTAGTCGCGCGAGAGGTCTCCGTAGAAGCGGGTGACAATCGCGCTGAGGACCCCTGAGTATTCAATGGTCAGGCAGACCCGGGAGTAGTTCTTCAGGGTCTCGACCTGGTGGCGGCCGATGATTTTTACGCCGAATGCGCGCGTGGTCCAGGCGAAGATGCGGCGGCGATCGTCGAGCGACGTGACTTGCCACAGGGCAGGACGCAGGCGAGGCTGCCAGATGCGGACCCGGCTGCCCATACTGATGGGGCCGACTTCCAGACGCTGAATGCGGGACACGGAAGTGGTCCACTCGGGCCAGCGTTCGACATCGAGTAGTACGGCCCAGACGAGAGACGGGGCAACGCGGATTTCGACCTCGTAACGGAAATCGGACATGAGAGGGTGGGGACCCTTGGTCTTGCGCGCTATTTATGCGCTGTTTTGACTGGAGCGGATTTGGTGTCGGCGATTGCCTGATCGATCAGTTGGAAAAGCTTGGTGCGATCGACGACTTCAACGAATGGGGCGCCCTTGCTGTTAGAGGTAGTAACCCAGATGGTGGGCGTGTGCTCGATGCCGATGCGCTGGCCGAGAGCGTAATCGGCTTTAACGGCGGCAGCGAGTTTGCCCTGCGGATCGATAGCGAACGGAAGCTGGACGTTGTGATTTTTTGCGAAGTTCTCAGTGAACTGGCGGAGAACGTCGAGCGAGGTGATGGAAGGCTGGCTGGCGAATACTGCGTCGCGATAGTCATCGCCCAGCTTTTTGCTTTTGGTGTCGAACCAGCGGGAGTTGACGGCGGCCTGGAAGCTCCAGGGATGGAACGGGAGCGGGAAATCGTGGCGGATAAGGGGAATGTTGTACTTGGCTGCGGCCTCTCGGAGGAGGGGGTTGGCGTTGGCGCAGTCAGGGCACTCCATGTCTTCAAATTCGATGATGGCGACGCGCGCGCCAGCGGGAGGCTTCAGAGCAGCGGGGTCGCGAACCGGAGTTGTCGCGGGAGCGTTGAACTGGGCGCGTGCAGCCGGTGCAATCGAGAGGGCCAAAGCGGCAGCAACGGTGGTGAGCAGCGATGCTCGGCGGGGGAATACAGCCTGGGCATGGTTACTTTGCATAGTGTCTTGGACACTCCCTTGAATTGATTGTAACGGCTAAGCAGGAGGAAAGTTGCGGGAATCGGTTTCTCAGTTTCAGAGCGCGATATGACGCTTTAGAGAACCCGCGCCCGCACATTGGTAATAGCGGCGGGTTACTACCTTCGGTGGCTGTCTGGAGGTAAATTGTTGGGCCGGCCCCGGTCGAGGTGCGAGTTGCGCATCTTCATCCATTGACGCCATTTGTGATCGGCCCAGAAGGATAGCCCGAAAACGATGAGCGCGAGGACGGCAAGGACGAACTTTATCAAGACAACACCTCAGAGATCGGAAGAGAGCGCGACCAACGTAAGTTGCAAGGGTAAGACCTTGCCCCGTTTCACGCCGCCTGCTTCTGCGGGGAGGATAGCCTGAGAAGTGTCCGGCGAGCCAATCTTGCAATCCAGAAGATAAAGAGGAGCATTAGCGCTGTGTCTATGAGACCCGCGACAAAAAGGATTGCCGCGAGGACAGGGTGGTGCTCGCGAAGATAGATGATACGATCCCCCGCTACTATCCCCGGAAAATGAAGGATGTACCACTGAAGTGCGACAGGAGCGTACTGGGCTGCGCGCGAGATGCCGTGGCCGCCAGCCGGGTAGCCGATGACCCAGAAGTTGATGACTTCGAGAGGCAGGGATATCAGGAGAGCACGCCGGAGCCTGGTGGCGAGAACCCAGGGGACGAGCGGACGAGGGGGCGAGGGACGATCTCTCACATTAAAAAGACGGACGAAGGGGGGTTGAGGTTGTAAAACCGAGTCTCAAAAGCGAGATGTGGGGCACACGTCATCGTGACGCGCTTTTAGCTTAGGAGCAACTGCGATGTTTCGGATCCGGTCGCTTCGCGATCTGCGCTCAACATGACAGTCATTTTGTTTATCTGAGAGAGTTCCGGTGAGTGATTTGATTGGTGAGCTTGAGAATGTGGCTTTCCACAATTATTCCCACTCATCTCACGAAGAAACTGTAAACCCAGGTCTCAAAAGCGAGACCTGGGGCACCCAGTTTCTTGAGGTAGACGATTAGCGGCCAATGACTATTACCTCGAAGGTGCCGGGGAGCATGGCGGGGCGGGGGTGGGGGTTGTCGGAGGTGGCGGCAGGGGCGGGGCCGAAGTCCGCTGTCACGGTGTAGATGCGGTCGGTCGCTGGGTCGTAGGTCATGGTGCGGGCTCCGCGCTTGGTGGGCAGAGTCTGGACGGTCTTGTAGTCAGTGCCGGATGCATCGACGACCGACAGGACGCCTTCTCCGCAGGATGCGAAGGCTAGTTTGTCTTTCGGACTGAAGGCGGCGGCGTCGGGGCCGTCTCCGATGGTGGGTGTGGCGAGGATTTTGCCGGAGGTGGTGTCGAGAACGGCCATCTTTTTTCCATCGCATACGGCGAAGAGGCGGTTGCCGGAGGCGTCGAGTGCAAGGCCCGAGGGAGATTCGCAGGCGGGCCAGGTGGCTACGATCTTATGGGAGTGGACGTCGACTTTCACGATTTCATTCTTGTCTTCGATGTTGTTGTAGAGACTTCCCTTCCCGTCGGAGACGGCGAACTCGGGCTTGCCGGGAACAGGGATGGTCGCAATAACCTTGCGCGAGTCTGCGTCGATGACGGAGATGTCGTTGCTGCGGCCATTGAAGGCCCACACGGATTTCGTAGCAGGCTCCCAGAGGATGGCGTCGGGATTTGTGCCTGCGGGAATCGTTGCAAGCGTGGAGAGACTGGCGCGGTCGAAGACGACGACGGCGTTGCCTCGGCCATCGGATATGTAGCCGGTTTTGCCGTCGGGGTTTAGGGCGACGCCATGAGTGCCGTGGAGTCCGCTGATGGTGCCAAGGACCTTGCCGGTGGCGGAGTCGATGGCGTCGACGTGATCGCCGCGCGTGATGTAGACGCGATGGGCAGCGGAGTCGACGAGGAGGTAGTCCCAGCCGCCAGCGTCTGTAAGCTTCCATTGGTCGAGGACTTTGTAAGGGCCTTGGGCACGCAGCGCGACTGAGCAAAGTGAGGCGAGGAGGAGAGTTGGAGCGAGGCGGCGAAGGGTGGAAAAGACGCGCATGGATGAACCTTTCGTGCAGGAAGAAGAGCAATCCTGATCAGCGAAAAGGATTGTGTCACGGTGGGATTAAGGGAATCTGAAGGGGCGGTTTTTCGTTTGCTTGGCGCCAAAAGGTATATCGGCTTCAAGATAGCGGAGGTGGATCGATGCAATAGAGCACGAACTGCGGGTCCCCTCCGACTTCGCTCAGGGCAAGCTCTCCACTACGGCGGTCTTCTGGACCGCCTCCGGTCGGGATGACAGTAGGTTGTAGTGGCACCGACTGTGTCGCGATTCGGAAACTAAGCTAACGCACCTGGCGGAGCCAGTTGGAGAAGAGCTGCTGAGCTGCAGGCTTGCTCATGCCGGTAATGGCGAAGTGATACTTCTTGCCGGATGTGGTCTGAACTCCGTTTTCGTCGATTGCGCCGATTTCATTGAGCCCGACCTGAAGGCTGTCGCTGGAGTTCTCAGGGCAGTTGAAGTTGAGTCCGCCGGCATTCAGAGTGAGCTGGCCGGAGCATCCTCCGAATCGCTTCTCGTGACGAGCTGTATAGACGACAGGGTTGAAGGGAACCCGGGCTGAGGAAGCGGCAGTAGCAGGCAGCGTGTTTGCGGCTTGAGGAAGTGCGGGAGCGACAGGTGTTGCCTGACTGGGAATTTGAGGTGTAGCGCCCGGTGCGGCGAGTTGCTGGTCCGGACGGGGCGTGAAGACGATAGGGGTGGAGGGCCGCGTAATCGGTGTGGCGAGCGTGTACTTGTATGGTGACGGCTTTGGCTTCGCAGTGCCCTGCTGGCCCATGCCGAGGAGGGATTCGCCGCGAGCAACAACGCTCTTGCCTTGCCGGTAAACGTGAGCGGGTCGAGACTCGGCGCGAATGATGAGAATGATGGGGATTGCAAAAGCCAGAAGGACGACGATCGCCAAGCTGAAAAGGATGATATGAGTGCGGGAGAAGGATAAATTTTTCACTGCGTCACTGGATTTCGTTTGAGTGTTGTTGCGCTTCCATGTGGACTGTTCAAGAGCGCGTTTGAGTATCTGACGCCATGAAGCTAAACCCGAGTTGTTGGCTGCAACCGACCTGTGCGGGAGCTGATGGTCGGAGAAGCTACTCATGGCGGATTCCTTGCGGGGGGCGGTGGAATCGGTTGCCGGATCGAGTTGCGTCGCGGGCAACGTTACGGCGAGCGCGGGAAGCGAGATAACAGCAGAAAGACATTATTACGCTCCGGGTGGCCGGGAGTTCAACCGGCAGTGTTCAGAATCGGACGAGATTTTTTCCTCCGGACAGTGCGGCCTTACCCGAACCGCCGGGATTTCTTGATCTCTCAGGGGTTTGGATGCTGGTTTGGCGGAAGTGGAAATGCTAATAAAGAGAACAGGGTGTGCCGCCACGGAAGGCCTGTCGGCGGGACCTTTTGATGTTGGAGGGGGTCAACAATGGGAGCATTTGCTCGTGATTTGCGCTATGCGCTGCGGCAATTGAAGAAAGCACCGGGGTTTGCAACTGTGGTGGTCGTGATGTTGGCTCTGGGCATCGGCGCGAATACAGCCGTTTTCAGCGTGATGAATGCCGTGCTGATGCAGTTGCTACCCGTGTCGCGGCCTCACGGGCTTTATTACGTGCGGATGGCCAATGGGGAGGGTCAGGCACCGGGCGCCGGGAATACGGGCGACTCGAACACGTCGTTTTCCGAGGTGACGTTTGAAGCGTTGCGGCAGCGAACCGATGTGTTCGAGGAGCTGATTGGTTATGTTCCGCTGAGCTTCAACGGCAGCGTTGCCGTGCGCCATGGCGAACTTCCCGAAGAAGCGGAGGGAGAGGAGGTCAGCGGGAATTTCTTCTCGGGCCTGTCGGCGCGAATGGGGCTGGGGCGCGGGTTCACTTATCAAGACGAGAAGGATCATACGCAGACCGCGGTGATCAGTTATGAGTTCTGGACGCGTAGTTTTGCGCGAGACCCGAATGTGGTCGGAAAGACGATGTACGTCAAGGGAGTTCCGCTGACGATTGTCGGCGTGACTGCCCGCGGGTTTAAGGGGATCGAACCGGCAGTGTCGGCGGACTTCTGGATTCCGCTGCAGAACAGGCCGGAACTGAATGCGTGGGGAACACCCGCGGTGAATGACACGCTCTATGGCTCTCCGAAGTGGTGGTGCCTTCGACTGATGGCGCGGCTGCGGCCCGAAGTGAAGCCGATCCAGGCACAACAGGCCCTGATGGGAACGTTTGGCGGTGTGGTGAAGCAGACGGTCGGCACGGTTGATGAGAAGCAGTGGAAGCCTCTGCTCGACTTTGTTCCGGCCAAGGGGATTTCCGGATACAACACGGATATGCGCACGCCGGTTTATATCCTGATGGGACTCGTCGGGCTGGTTCTGTTGATTGCGTGCACGAACGTGGTGATGATGGTGCAGGCACGGAACACGGCGCGTGAATATGAATTCAGCTTGAGAATGGCGATCGGCGCGGGCAGGGCTAGCATCTTCAGGCAGTTGTTGTGCGAGAGCGTGCTACTCGTTGTGATGGGGGCTTCAGCAGGATGGCTGTTTGCACTTTCCGCTACGCAGATGCTGGCCTCGTGGTCTGGCGTGGAGACTGGGTTGAGCCCGGATCGCACGGTATTGCTGTTCACCATTGGGATTTCGGCGGTGGCGGCGTTGGCATTCGGACTATTCCCGCTGTGGAGTGCGTCGCGTGTACCAGTGGCCGGCGTGCTGCGTTCAGGTTCGGCAACGACGACAGCAACGCGAAGCAGGCTGAACGGTGCGCGCGTAACTTTGTCCGCGCAGATTGCAGTGTGTCTTGTATTGCTGGTGAGTGCGGGCCTGCTGCTGCGCACTCTGCGCAATTATGCAAATGAGAATCTCGGGGTGGAGACGCGGGGACTGCTGGTATTTGGCGTGACTCCGCAGCACGGGGTCGACGAACACGCGTTCTACCGGAGGCTTCTCGATCGGATCGGGCAGATACCAAGCGTGGAGAGTGTTTCGCTTGCAGAGAATCGACCGGGGTCGGGGTGGTCTGACAACAACGACCTGGTTCTCGATGGAGTTGAAAAGCAGGATGCGATTTTGCGGTCGAATAATGTGGGCCCTGACTTCTTCCGGACGATGGGAGTGCCGATGCTTGCCGGTCGAGATCTTGCCGCATCGGACACGGAGACAACACAACGCGTTGCCGTAGTGAACGAAACGTTTGTGAAGAAGTTTTTGAGTCAGACAAATCCCATTGGACACGCGCTTGGGAGGAAGAATCCTTTCACAATTGTCGGCGTAGCGCGGGACAGCAAGTACACGAGCGTGGATGAAGAGCCAAGGCCGATGGCGTTTTATGGCGCGATGCAGTTCAAGGCAATGGGGAACCTGCACGTGGAAGTGCGCACGCGAGGCGATGCGACGGCGATGCTGCCGGCGATACGGAAGGCGGTTTCGGCGATGTATCCCGATGTGCCGCTGGAACAGCCGATGACACAGGCGGCGCAGTTTGAAAAATCTTACCGGCAGCAGCGGATGTTTGCAGCACTGGGAGGATTCTTTGGCGTGCTGGCCGCGTTGCTGGTGGCAACGGGACTTTATGGCGCGCATTCGTTCCGCGTGAGCCGGCGGAGTACGGAAATTGGAGTGCGGATGGCGCTGGGCGCAACACGCGGCCAGGTGCTGATGATGTTTCTGAAGGAGAGCCTGTGGGTGCTTGTGTTCGGGGTGGTGGCGGGGATCCCGTTGACGCTCCTGGCGATTCGTCCGCTGAAGTCGATGCTGTACCAGATGTCGCCGTTTGATGTGTCGAGCTTTGTGGTTGCGATTGTGGCGATCAGCGCCGTATCGGCGGGTGCGGCCTTGCTGCCGGCAAGGCGGGCGGCGAGTGTGGATCCGATGCGCGCGTTAAGGACGGAGTAATGGCGGCAAGTTCTTTGATGAACGCAAGTCAGGGTTGCCTCCCACTCATGCGCGGTGAGACTGCGCATGAATGGGGCACAGTGCACGAATGGGAGCGCAGCTTTCGTCGTATTGCGAAGGCTCGGGAGAATCGTCCGTTCTATTCGGGATGGGAAGTGGCTAGAAAAAGAAAGCGACGCCGGGCGAAGGAGTAGCGCGGCGTCGCGGAATGCCTGGCGAGCTAGTTGTAGTAGCTGTTGGGGACCAGGCGGGAATAGCTAAGGCTGGTTTGAATGGCCTTGAAGATCTGATCGAGGGAGAGGTTCGGATTTTCGGTCGAGGTGCACTGGCCTTTGTTCTGCGATGCGTCGGCGTCTGAGAAGAAGTTGCCGGGTGCTGTGGCCATTTTCTTCAGAGTCGAGCAGGGCGAGATGCCGGCAAGAGGTCCGGATTTGTCTTGCGAGCAGCCCGAACTGGCAGCACCGTAGGCGATGGTGTATACCGTGGTTCCCTGAGAAGATGCGAAGTTGGCTGCGTCGATGGCCTGTTGGCACTGATTGGTGCTGGAGGGATAGTCGACCGTCAGCTTGGGCGTGCTGGTGCCGGCTTTTTGAACCGTTCCCGTCACGCTGATTTTGGTGCTCTGGGCATCGCCGTCACTGAGGATGATGAGGGCGTTTTCTGATTTGGGATTTGCTGCCTGGGCGGCCATGAGAGAGGACTGCGCAGCATAGATGGCGCCTGCGTAATAGGTTCCGTCGCCGCCGGGCGCCTGAAGACCCTTGCAGCTTGAAGAGGTAGAGGCTCCTGAAGCGATTGCGAGCGACGACGAGGTGTTCAAAGCGCCGTTCTGCTTGCCGGTGGAGCTCCAGTCTGAGGTGTAGTTGGTGATCTGATAGGTGGCGCTGGTGCCGGTCGGAGCAGACCATGTCGCACCGCGAACTGGAGTGTAGTAATTGGGGATGGTGGGGTTGCTGGTGGGGCAGCTTGTGTCCCGGCTGGCCTGATTGGCCTGGACGTTGGGGAAAGTGAAGAGGCTGACCTGGTCAAATGCTTTGCCGCCGGAGCAGTCTTTGCCGGATCCGGAGGTGGTGCAGGGGGAGAGCGCTTTCAGAAGCGTTTGAACACCCTGAAGGGCGCAGTGAATTCTGGTGTTGTTGCAGTTGGCATCGTAGTCCATCGTGTTCATCGAGGCCGTGGTGTCGATGACGACTGCGACGTTGTACTGCGAGTTGGTTGCACCGCGGGCAGCAGCGGTAGAGACAGCAGTGAGGTGAACTGACTTTGCGCCCTGAACGCCAGCAAAGGCGAACGCCTTCATGAAGTACGTAGGGACCGTGACGGACTGAGCAACGCGAACGACGTTGTATCCGGTAGAAGAACTTGAGCAAAGGATGCCGAGGTTTGCAACGCTGGACGAGCAGTTGAGGTCGGTGGTGATGGTGGTGTTCGGCAAGTTGGTGTTGATGTTGGCGCCGTTGGTAGCAGAGCCATAGTTGCTGGCTGCTGCCTTTACGGAGGAAACGGTCGCCGTGGGTTGCGAGAGCTCATATCCGGCAGCTAATGCGGCTGCATCTGTCGAACCCTGTAGTTCGCGGTAGCAGACGTATGCATGTCCGAGGTCGACCGTGACGCCGGCTGCTCCAATGAAGAGGCAAATGAGGAGAGCCATCCAGGGGAGAACTTGCCCGTTCTGATCGACGATGTGTCGCGTGAAGAAAGACCGGATAGAGAGATTCATTGAATTGCCTCACTGATCTTGGTCTGCAGACTCAAGGACCCAAAGCTTTTTCCGTAGACGGACACGGCAGTCGGATACGAAGCAATGATTTGGGCAGTTCGTCCTGCGGTCATGTTCGGGTTGTTGGCGCAGCTGGTGACGTTGGATCCCACGGCGACGCCGTCGATAACGTAGCTGATCTGCAGGTTGGATTTGCTCAACGTGGGCGCAGCCGCATAGATAGCGTCAGTGGCCTTCTGGCAGGGATCGGTGTCACCGCGTTCGACGGCGAGGACGCGTCCTCCGGCGCTAACGGCTTCGGCCAGCGCTAGCTTCTGGTGCAACGCCACCGAGAAGGAGAAGATGCCGGTCATGACCAGAAGGATGATGGGCATCGATACTGCGGTCTCGGCGAGCGCGCTTCCGCGGTCGTCATGCGTGAGTGTGGATCCGAAGCGCTTGAATGCGACTGCGTTGAGGAAGCGCGCGACTTGAGTCTCGAGTGTCGAATTCTTAGATCTGGGGAAAGAATGCGAAGTCTTCATATTTAGCCCTCGTCCGCGATCACAGAAGCGGGAAGAATTTTGCACCGTCACTGCGTTGTGCTTGTCACCTTTTTATGACGGGGGCGAAGAAGCGGCAATACAACGCATGTTCTGCAGATCGAGCTCTTTGTAACCGCTGCAAGTCTTGTTTTGAAGCACTCGTCTGGTTACTGAGGAGGTATACGGGCGATATTGCGGGCGGTATTTTGCCGTGGAGTATGTAATTTGGATCACCTTTCGTTTTTTTCGAACGAGTGACGGCTCGAGAAAGAGTGTGAGGAAACGCCGCTAATGAAGCGGGTTTCAGCAATTTATTTACAGTGATCTGCGCTGCGCGGATGGCGCTTTTGTGGTATTCGGTCGCACGAAGGGGTGTGTTTGGTTACTAATTGCGCGGGGATTGGCGCTGCTTAGAGGACGAGATTTGGCCTCCGGCCCAAATCGCCTACTTTGCTGGAAGGAAAAATGACCAACGCAACACTTCATGTTTGCGACGAGACGCGGGAAGCGCAGGTGTGCGAGAAGGTGTATCCGCTTGACACGGCGCGGATGCCCTTCAATCTGCTTGTCAGGCATCTGTCCGAGATTTCGCAGGGGGGAGTGTGGCTGAAACCGTTTCGAGGTCTGATTCCGCGCATGCCGGGGTTTCCTGCGGTCGCGATTCTTCTTCTCAGTGAAAAGCTTGAAGTGGTGGAGTGTATCGCCGGACATCCGCAGAATGGCATTTCAGAAGTTGACTCAAGAGTTGCAAGTGCGCTGATCGTGCCCGCATCGACGGCCGAGTCCTCTGGTGTGCAGGCTGGAGACCGCATGAGGATCTGCGATGCACAGACTCGAGCGGAGTGGGACTGCAGAAACGATGAACCGCGTCTGGGCGGATATGCTTGCCGCTGTTTCCCGCCCAAGATAGGGCACGAGGAAAAAGAGTTACGTGCTGCGTTGATCAAGGAGGCAGTCTCCGCGCTGGATGAAGCGCAAGTCGACAAAGAGATCCAAACCGAGCCTCCCAAAAAACGGGCCCTGCGTGAGCGCCTGTTCGGGTGGCTAGGTGGATACAGAGATGACGTTGACCGACGACGCAAGCCGCGCAGCCGGTTCCCTGAACTGGTTGCCTATTATTGGACTGGCGGAACGCCAAGGGCCTACCGGCTCGGTGATATCGGGCCGACTGGCTTTTATCTC
>Ga0268266_10005982_pt1 | contig 11233 bp, 8 predicted proteins | sample KBSS13metaG_FD_190356 | JGI IMG/M metagenome (GOLD analysis project Ga0268266, IMG submission 190356) | Switchgrass rhizosphere microbial communities from Kellogg Biological Station, Michigan, USA - KBS S1-3 metaG (SPAdes) (version 2) | ecosystem: Host-associated > Plants > Roots > Rhizosphere >... | reverse complement strand
CCGGCGTCCACGCGGCGTCGTACGGCCAGTTCGGCCCCCACACGCGATAGCCGTAATAGATCGTCGGCGGCAGCTGGCTCGCAGCCACGCGCGTCGCGAACACGGTGCCGCTCTGCACGAGCACGGCGGTCAGCACCGGCGCCGCACCGGTCGGCGCGTCGAAGATGTCGAGCTCGATCCGCGTCGCGCGCGTCGAGGCGACCTCGAACGAGACCTCGCTGCCGTCGGGGCTCCACTCGGCGCCGAGCGTCGGTGTCCACGTGCCGGCCGGCGCGTCGGGGGAGCCCGTCGCGTCGGGCGAGCCGCCGCGAGGAGCGCATGCCGCGAGCGCGAGCAAAGCCGCAAGCCACCGCATCGCCGCTCGACCGTGCAACGCGCACGCCCGTGCAGACCCGCGTGAGATCTAGCGTGCGTCGCGCGCCTCGTTGCGAAACGCAACGCGATTCTCGGCCCGGCGCCCATCGCGCCACGCGGGAGACGTTATGATGCGCCCGATGTCTCGAGCTGCTCTGGTGCTCGTAGCGCTCATGGCCCCGGCGATGGCGCACGCCGACCCGCTCGAGCTCGGCGGCTTCCTGGGCCCTCGCCTGTTCAGCAATCAGTCGGGACTCGGGTTCATCCCCGACGCGCCGGCTCATCCGATGCTCGAGGACTCGGTCGCGTTCGGCGGGCGCGTCGCGCACGAGTTCATGGTCCCGTGGTTGTTCCCCGAGCTCGAGCTCGCGTTCTCGCCGACGCACACCAGCGCGGTCGCCGGCGCGTCGTCGGCGACGATCTACTGGCTCGATCCGCGCGTGCAGCTCCGCTTCGAGCTCATGCCGGGCCGCCGCGTCCAGCCGTTTGCGTTCGTCGGCGCCGGCATGCCGGTCTCGATCTCGACGGCGCGCATGACGCTCAACTCCGGCATCATCGCCGAGGGCTACGCCGGCATCGGCGCGCGGTTCGACACGCTCAAGGGCTTCCGCGTCCGCATCGACGGCAGGTTCGCCGTGATCTCCGGCGAGAACCCGCCCGCGGTCGGGTTCGAAGGCGAGATCGACTTCGGTATCGACTTCGGCATCGGCGGTCCGCCGCGGCCGAGCACGGAGCCGGTGCCGGTCGTGGCGGTCGACGCCGACACCGACGGCGACGGCGTCCCCGACTCGCGCGACAAGTGCCCGAACCAGCCCGAGGACGTCGACGGCTTCCAGGATGCCGATGGCTGCCCCGACATCGACAACGACGGCGACCACGTGCTCGACATCGCCGACAAGTGCCCGTCGCAGCCCGAGACGTACAACGGCTTCGAGGACGACGACGGCTGCCCCGACACGGTGCCGGCCGACGTCAGCGGGATCGTCGGATCGATCGAAGGCCTGCTCTACGCCGACGGTGAGACCGCCGTGCGCGATTCGGCCCAGCCGGCGATCAAGAAGATCGCCAAGGTCATGGCCGATCATCCCGGCGTGAAGATCGTGCTGACCGGTCACACCGACGATCGCGAGGCGAAGGCGTTCGCGACGCCGCCGGCGCAGGGCCAGCCGCCGCCCGACATCGACGCGCTCGCGACCGAGCTCGCGCACGGCCGCGCCGAAGCCGTGAAGCAGGCGCTCGTTGCCGCCGGGGTTCCCGAGGGGCGCATCGTCGTCGACGGTGTCGGCGCCGAAGATCCCGTCGCCGACAACAGCACGCCGAAGGGCCGGCTCGCGAACCGGCGCGTCGAGCTCAAGCTGTTCGTGGCGCGCTATTAGGGACGCTCTCCACTAGCTCAACCTGAGCCCAGCTAGCGTCTCGAAATCATTCATGCGCCCGGGGACGGACTAAACCGAGGCGGATTCCAAGCCGGCTCGCGACTGCAACACTGCATGCACGCGAGCGCAGCCGGACACGAGCGGCGTCGGACACGAGCAAGTTTAGTCCGTCCCTCGTCGGTCTAATAAGACCGCGACGTTAGACCGGCTCAGGTTGAGCTAGTGGAGAGCGTCCCTACTTCTTGCGCCCGAACAGGCCGCGCTTCTCTTTGACGTCTTCGCCGAGATCGGCGGCGAGCTCGCGCAGGAGATCCTGCTGCTTCGCCGACAGCTTCTTCGGGATCTCGACCTTCCACTGGATCACGTGATCGCCGCGCCCGCTCTGGCCGACGCGCGGGATGCCCTGGCTGCGCCGCACGATGACGTCGCCGGGCTGCGTGCCGGGCTTGAGCTCGACCGTTGTCGTTCCGTTGCAGTCCTCGTCGAGCGTGTAGATCTCGACCTCGCCGCCGAGCGCCGCTTTGACGAAGCTCACCGGGATCTCGGTCAGCACGTCTTCGCCCTCGCGCTTGAATCGCTCGTCGCCCTGGACGTGCAGCACGACGTAGAGATGGCCGGTCGAGCCGCCTGGCGCGGTCTCGCCCTTGCCGGCGAGCCGCAGCGTCTGACCGTCGTCGACGCCGGCCGGCACGGTGACCGCGAGCGTCGACGTTTCGGACTGCGTGCCGCGCCCGCGGCAGTCGGCGCACGCTTCCTTGATCGTCTTGCCCTGACCGCGGCAATGCGGGCAGGTCGACTGCACCATGAAGAAGCCCTGCGAGTGCACGACCTGACCTTTGCCGCCGCACGTGCGGCACACGTCGGGCTTGCTGCCGGGCGCCGCGCCCGAGCCGGTGCACGTCGCGCACGGCACGTCGCGCGCGACCTTGACCTCCTTGGTCACGCCCCACACGGCCTCGGGAAACGTCAGCTCGAGATCGACGCGTAGATCCGCGCCGCGCGCAGTGCGACGGCCGCCACTCGCGCGACCTCCGAAGAAATCGCCGAACAGGTCGCCGAACGCGGAGAAGATGTCCTCGACGTTCGAGAACCCGGGACCGGGTCCACCAGCGCCGCGGCCGCGCAGGCCGTCGAAGCCGTAGCGATCGTAGATCGCGCGTTGCTCGTCGTCGGAGAGGATCTGGTAGGCGTTCGCCGCTTCCTTGAACTTCTCCTCGGCCGATTTGTCCTCGGGGTTCTTGTCGGGATGGAACTGCTGCGCGAGCCGGCGATACGCCTTCTTCAGGTCGCTCTGATCGCAACCGCGTTCTACGCCGAGTACTTCGTAAAGATCACGCACAGAATCAAGGCTTTGGGTAATGCGTCAAGGGCGTCATGTCAAGGTATGGTGGCCGGCGTGAACGTAGCCGAGCTCGCCGAGGGCGCGCCCGATCCGGGCGACGCGCTCCGTCGAGCCGAGCTCCTGGTCGAACGGGCTGCCCTAAGCGGCGTGGATCTCGACGGATCGGGCGCCGACGCCCGCCGGATCGCGACGATCGCCTGCCAGCGCGCGCCCTACCTGGCGAGCCTGCTAGCCCGCGACCCTCACCGGCTGTCGAGGGTGGCGTCCGACCCGTATCTGCGGCGCGAGAAGCCCAGAGACGTCCTCGTCGGCGAGCTCGCCCGTGCGCTGGAATCGCAGCCGCTGCCGGCCGCGCTCCGCCGCGTGCGCGGCGACGAGCTCGTGCGGCTCGGGGCCCGCGAGCTCGAGCTCGGGCTCGATACCGAGGTCGGCCGCGAGCTGGCGCGGCTCGCGGAGGCCTGCTTCGACGCCGCGATCGCCTCGTGCGGGCGCGAGCTGACCGCGCGCTACGGGCCGCCACGGTACGTCGACGATGCCGGCCACGAGCGCGAGGCGAGGCTGTGCGTGGTCGGCATGGGCAAGCTCGGCGGCGAGGAGCTCAACTTCTCGTCCGACGTCGACGTGATCTACGTGTACTCGTCCGACAACGGCTCGGCGGGCGAGCTGTCGCTGCACGAGTACTTCGCGAAGCTGTGCACGCAGATCACCGCGGCGATGGCCGAGGTGACCGAGGACGACCTGGTGTTTCGCGTCGACCTGCGCCTGCGGCCCGAGGGCGCGCGCGGCGCGATCGCGTGCTCGCTCGATTCGCTCGAGCGCTACTACGAGACGTTCGGACGGCCGTGGGAGCGCCAGGCATGGCTCAAGGCCAACAAGAGCGCCGGCGATCTCGCGCTCGGCGCGCAGATCATGAAGACGCTGACGCCGTTCGTGTTCCCGCGCCACACGCCGCCGACGATCGTCGACGATGTGAGAGCGCTCAACCACCGCATCAAGCGCGAGCTGGTGCGCAGCCGCGGCGGCTTCGATCTCAAGAACGGCGAAGGCGGGATCCGCGAGATCGAGTTCTTCGTGCAAGCGCTCCAGCTGATCCACGCCGGCAAGCGGCCGCGCCTGCGCGCGCGCGGCACGTTGGCCGCGCTCGACGGCCTGTTGTTCGCAGGGCTCGTCACCGACGACGAGCATCTCGCGCTGTGGCGCGCGTATCGCTGGCTGCGCCACGCCGAGCACGTGCTCCAGCTCGAGGCCGGCCTCCAGACGCAAATCGTCTCGCCGGATCCGGCCGTGCGCGAGGTGTTCGCGCGCCGCCTCGGGTTCGCGACGCTGGCCGACTTCGACGCCGAGCTCGCGCTGCATACAACGGCAGTCGCGACGCTGTTCGCGACGCTGGGCGACGGTGAGCCCGCCGAAGATCCCGACGTCGCCGCGGTGCTCTCGGGCGAGCTCGCGGAAGCCGATGAAGCCGCGGCGCTCGAGCGGCTCGGCTTTGCCGACGTGATGGCTGCACGTGCCGAGCTCGCGCGTGCGCGGCGCCGGCCGGGCTCGCCGCTGTCGCCGGCCGCGACCGGGCGTGCGGCTCGCGTCGGCGCGCATCTGTTCGCCGAGATCGCGGCCTCGGCCGATCCCGATCAGGCGCTGCGCTCGCTCGGCGACCTGCTCGCGAGCCGCGGCGAGGCGTGGTCGATGTGGCAGCTGCTCGACGAGCAGCCGGCGATCACGCGCCTCCTGGGCTCGCTGCTCGGCGCGAGCGCGTATCTCGGCCGGACGCTGGCCGAGCGCCCCGAGCTGATCGATCTGCTCGTCGAGCTCGGCCAGACGCCGCCGACGCGGACGACGGAGCAGGTCTCGGCCGACCTCGCCGCGCGGCTCGCCAGCGTCGATCAGGACGATCCCGAAGCCGCGTGGTCCGCGATCGCCGAGGTCAAGAACGGCCACGTGCTGCGCGTCGGGCTCGCCGACTTCGCCGGCGCGCTCGGCCCGCTCGAAGTCTGCACCGAGCTGACCGCGATCGCCGACGCGTGCCTGCAGGAGGCGCTCGCGATCGCGCGCCGCCAGCTGCGGCCGATCGCCGGCTCGCTCGCGATCCTCGCGCTCGGCAAGCTCGGCGGCTACGAGCTCGGCTACGCCGCCGATCTCGATGTCGTCTTCGTCTACGAGGGCGACGAGGACGCGGTCGTCGCGTACTCGAAGCTCGCCCAGCGCCTGCTCGGCGCACTGCGCCAGCGCACGGCGCGCGGCCGGCTCTACGAGGTCGACACGCGCCTGCGCCCGTCGGGCACGCACGGCCTGCTCGTCAGCTCGCTCGCGGCGTGGCGGCGCTATCACGCCGAGAGCGCGCAGCTGTGGGAGCACCAGGCGCTGACCAAGCTGCGGCCGGTCGCCGGGGATCGCGCGCTCGGCGACCACGTCGCGCGGCTCGCGGCCGAAACCGTGTACGGTTCCCCACACGACGCGGCGCAGGTGGCCGCGGCGATCGCCGCGATGCGCGCGCGCATCGAGCACGAGCTCGGCGCACCGCACGACCTCAAGACCGCGGCGGGCGGCGTCATCGACATCGAGTTCGCCGCGCAGTACCTCCAGCTCGTCCACGGCCACGCGTTTCCGCAGCTCCGCACGACCAGCACCGTCGGTGCGCTGCGCGCCGCAGCGGCGCTCGGGCTGGCGCCCGCAGGCCTCCTCGCGCTGCTCGAGCAAGGCTATCGCTTCCTGCGCGGCATCGAGCACCGGCTGCGCGTGGTGCACGACCAGCCGATCCACCGGCTGCCCGACACCAAGCTCGAGCTCGATCGGCTCGCGCGGCGCTCGAGCTTCGCCGACGGGCGCGAGCTCCTCGACCACGTGGAGCGCTGGCAATCGGAGATCCGCTCGGCCTACACGAAGCTCCTCGGTGCGTAGCGCGCTGCGCAGCCGCACCGCGTCACTGTGTACTTACCCGTCACCTGCTTGTGCTCGATGCGGTGGGTTGGTACGAAGCGAAGCATGGGCATGAAGAAGGTCGACTCGATCTGGCTCGACGGTCAGGTCGTCCCCTGGGACAACGCGGCCGAGCACGTGCTCGCGCACACGATGCATTACGGCGTCGGTGCGTTCGAAGGAATCCGCGCGTACCAGCGAGCCGACGGCCGCACGCAGATCTTCCGGCTGCGCGAGCATGTCCAGCGACTCCTCGACTCGTGCGCGATCTGCACGATGGACTGCCCGTTCACCGCCGAGCAGATCGAACGCGCGTGCATCGAGGTCGTGCGCGCGAACAAGATGACCGCGTGCTACCTGCGCCCGCTCGTCTATCTCGGCTACGGCGCGCTCGGCCTGGGCTCGCTCGAGCCGCCGGTTCGCACGATGGTCGCCTGCTACGAATGGGGCAGCTACCTCGGCGACGAGGGTCTCAAGAAGGGCATCAAGTGCATGGTGTCCGCGTTCACGCGCGCGAACTCGAACAGCGTGATGAACAAGGGCAAGATCTGCGGCCAGTACGTCACGTCGGTGCTCGCGAAGCGGATGGCGATCAAGAGCGGCTTCGAAGAGGCGCTGATGTGCGATCCGCAGGGCATGGTCGCCGAAGGCACCGGCGAGAACATCTTCATCGTGAAGCACGGCGTCGTCCGCACGCCGCCGACGTCGGCCGCGATCCTGGGCGGCATCACCCGCGACACGATCATCCAGCTGCTCCACGAGCAGGGCGTCGAGGTTCGCCAGGAGATGATCGCGCGCGACGAGCTCTACACGGCCGACGAGGTCTTCCTGACTGGAACCGCTGCGGAAATCACGCCGGTCCGCGAGATCGATCACCGCCGCATCGGTCGCGGTGAATCCGGGCCGACCACGCGCCGCATCCAGGAACAGTTCTTCTCGGTCGTGAAGGGCAACGACTCCAAGCACGACGCCTGGCTGACCTACATTTAGTCAGGCAGAACTTCCCGCGATCGCTGCTACAATATCCTCCGGGTGCAGGCGAACCCCGGCGATATCTTACTCGGCAAGTATCGTGTCGAGGACATCATCGGTATCGGTGGAATGGGCCGCGTCGTCCGCGCGACGCACCTCTATCTGCACCAGTCGGTCGCGATCAAGATCCTGCTGCCGACGATGGCGGAGAGCAGCTCGACGGTCGAGCGCTTCCTGCGCGAGGCCCAGGCGACCGTCAAGCTGCGCAACGAGCACATCGCGCGCGTGATGGACGTCGGCACGATGCCCGACGGCGTGCCGTTCATGGTGATGGAGTTTCTGGAGGGCTTCGACCTCAACCAGATCCTGCGTCATCACGGCCCGCAGCTCGCGCAACCCGTCGTCGATCTCGTGCTCCAGGCGTGCGAGGGCATCTCCGAAGCGCACGCGCTCGGCATCATCCACCGCGACATCAAGCCGTCGAACTTCTTCATCACGCGCCGGCCCGACGGATCGAATCTGCTCAAGATCCTCGACTTCGGAATCTCGAAGACGCCGATGTCCGCGCACGGCGTGAGCGAATTGACCGGCACGCAGACCGTCGTCGGCACGCCGACGTACATGGCGCCCGAGCAGATGCGCACCGCGCGCTCGACCGATCCGCGCAGCGACATCTGGTCGATGGGCGTCGTGATGTACCAGATGCTCGTCGGTCGCCCGCCGTTCGAGGCCGAGACCTACGCCGAGCTCGTGCTCAAGGTCGGCACCGAGCCGCCCGCGCCGATGCTCGGCATCGTGCTGCCGCCGGGCCTCGACGCGATCGTGTTCCGCTGCCTCGAGAAGGATCCCAACGCGCGGATCCAGAACGTCGGCGACCTCGCACGCATGCTCGCGCCGTACGCGTCGGATCCGATCAGCGCGCAGCAATCGGCCGAGCGCGCGACGCGCATCCTCACGCAGCCCAAAGATCGGATGTCGCTCTCGCAGGTCTCGGTCGGCATGGGGTCGGGCGGCATGGGCCTGACGCCGCCGCCCAACGCGACGCCCCACAGCTGGAACAAGTCGAGCGTCGGCGGTGCCGCCGGCCAGCTGGGCATCTCGGGCACGAAGGTCGTGCGCGGCGGCCGCGGGCTCGTGATCGCCGGCGTTGCCGCGCTGTGCATCGGCGCCGGCGTCGGCGGGTTCGTGCTCGCGAGCTCGACGCACAAGTCGTCGTCGCCGGAGATCACGCCGGCCGCGCAACCCGTCGCGACGTCTCCGGCTCCGAGCCCGAGCCCGACTCCGGCTCCGGCTCCGACGATTCCGCCGCCGGCTCCGGCTCCGACGCTGCCGCCGACGATTCCGGCAACGGCGCCCGTGGCGGCGGCCGCTGGCTCGGCCTCCACCTCGTCGAAGTCGATCGAAGCCGGTCTCAAGCCGACGGTCGCGACGGCGGCCAAGCCCGCGCCAACGAAGCCGGCGGCCAGGCCCGCCGCGAAACCCGCGAGCAAGCCTGCGACGAAGCCCAAGAGCGGCGGCGGCGACCTGTTCGACGATCGCCACTGATGCTGCTCCTGTTCATCGTCGGCTCGATCGTGCTGTCGTACCTCGTGATCCGCGAGCTGATCGGCACCGAGGTCATGCCGCTCTCGTGCGCGCACTGCCACTTCGGCGGCGACGAGGACATCGCCGGCCAGCCGCGGCGCTGGTACACCGATCACGGCGACCACGTGAACTGCCGGCACTGCGGCACGCGGTTCAAAGAGCACCCGAACGGGACGCTCGTCGAAGATCCGAGCTAGTACTGGCCGCCGAACGCCAGGCCGTTGCCAGTCGGCACCACGTAAAACGCGTGCTCGTTCGACCGCGCGGCTTCGGGCGCGAGCAAATACAGCACGACGCCGCCGGCGACCGCCGCGATCCCGATGCCGCCGACGATCGTCGCGAGGTTGGCGCGGCTGCGCGCGTCGTGCGTCGCCGTGAGCCCGGCCGCGTTGCACGCGTTCTTCATGCCCATGCAGTCGCTCTGGAGCGCGCTGTTGTAGTTGCTGCGCGCCGACAGCGCGAGATACGAGGCGACGCCGAACCCGGCGATGCCGACGGCACCGACGGCAATGCCGGCGATGCGCTGCGTGCGGCCCGGGTCGTCCACCTCGGCGGGCTGCGTGGTTTCGGGTTTCTCCGGCTTCTCGACGCTTACCGTGGTCGTCTTTTCGGTCGTCGCCGGCGGCGCATCGAGCGTGACCTCCACGGTACCGCCGCGCTCGACGGCGATCGTCTTCTGCTTCTTCATCTTGCCGATCGCGTAGTCGAGCTGCTTGGGGCCCGGATCGACGAGCTGCGGGTTCGCGAGGTCGCTGCTCGGGACCGGCTGGCCGTCGATGCTGACCGATACCGTCGACGGATCGACGCCCGCCGGCACGTGAATCAGGAGGCGCGGCACGCTCGCCTCCATGCTCGTGACGAGGTCGTGGATCTTGCCCTGGCGCGGATCGTTCGCGCTCTTGGCCTGGCGCTCGGCCTCGGCGTACGCCCGGTACGCCTTGCCGAGCTTGCCCCACTCCTCGTAGCACTTGCCGATGTTGAGCTGGCCGCCGATGCCGGGATCGAGCTGGTAGCTCTCCTCGAACTTCTGGCAGGCCTCGGAGTACTTGTGCTCGCCCAGCAGCTTCTTCGCGCGCTTGAACAGCTCGTCGGCTTTCGAGCGATTGTCGGCGCGCGCCGAACCGATGACCACGCAGACGACCGTGAGGGACGTGAGGATTGTCTTCATGGGTTCACCGTGAACACGCCGCTGAACGTGGTGGCGGAATGGAAAGGCGGGCTCGGGTTCTGGAGGTTGCCCGTGGCCGCCCCCGGATAGCCCGCCGCGTAGCAGGTGACGGCGATCGTGTACGGCATGCCGGCGACGAGCGCGTCGGACGGGATCGCGAGGGTCGCCGGATCGTTGGTGACCACATCGAGCACGTACGACAGCTTCGCGGTCGTCATGTCGTTCGGCACGACCTGGTAGAGCGTCGCTCGAAGCATGATCGAGCCCGGGCGATCGACGACGAGCTGGATCGTTGCCGGCATCGTGGGATCGATCGTCACGGTCGCGTTGTCGGTCGACAGCGGCTGCTGGTCGATCGAGATCGTCTGCGCGAGCGCGCCCGGCAGATCGAGCGTCGGATTCGACGCGTCCGGGATCACGAGCGAGGTCGACGTCGTGGGCAGCGTGATCGTCAGGCCGTTCACCGTCACGACGCGCGATTCGCTCGCCTGATACTCGAACAATGCCTGCCAGCCGAGCGCGGCGAACGTGCTGCTGTACGACGCCGCGATCGCCGTGTCGGCCATCGCGACCGAGCCAGACGCGAGCAGCGGGCCGGTCGTGACGCCGCTCGCCGCACCGGGCGCCGCGAACACGTCCCACGAAAAACTCGGCGTGCCGACCGCCGGGCGCACCGCGGCGAACCGCGTCGCTTGCGTCGTCGGATCGACCGTCGCGCCGAACATCTGATCCGCGGTGACCGCGGCCATCGCGCCCGAGATCGTGTTGGCGCCGGCCATCTCGGTGAAGCCGTCGGCTTCGAATACGCCGGTGAGCGCGCCACCCAGCTCGCGCAGCGCGAAGACTTTGTCGACCGGCGTCACCGCGGCAAAGATCGACGCGCCGGAGAGATGCGTCATCGCGGTCGTCATCACGACCTGGCTGAGCGGATCGGTCGCATCGAGGGCGGCGCTGAGCCACGGGCCGACCTCGAGGATCTCGAACGACTCGCCCGGCGCGACCGCGGTCGGCAGCGAGACCGAGATCGCCAGCGACGATGCCGGATCGGCCGGCGACGGATCGGGATGCTCGAGCCGGACGTCGGCGATCTTCGCGTCGCGCGTCGGGAACGCCCAGATGTGGCGCTGCCCGTTCAGCGTGAAGTCGACGAGCGGGTTGCCCGTCGGGATCGGCGCGGTCCACGTCCCGGTCGGGGCTTGCGTCGCCGCGACGTGATCGTAGCCGCCCGAGCCCGCGGCGTCGGGGACCAGGAACTCGAGCGCGTCGCTGCCGAGCGTCAGATCTTCCGACTCGGTCAGCACGGTCGCACCGACGGACACGCGCTCGACCTCGGCCTTCGCGCCCGCCGCCATCGGCGGCGCGTCGTTGCCGCCGGTCGTCGAATCGATGCCGAACAGCTGCGCGCAACCCGCGAGCCCGACGAGCGCGAGCCATCTCATTGGGCGGTCACGCTGAAGATGCCGCCGTCGAGGTAGCCGAGCGACATCGGCAGCTGGCGCTGCGTGAAGTCACCCTGCGCGAGCC
>Ga0268266_10005981_pt1 | contig 11238 bp, 8 predicted proteins | sample KBSS13metaG_FD_190356 | JGI IMG/M metagenome (GOLD analysis project Ga0268266, IMG submission 190356) | Switchgrass rhizosphere microbial communities from Kellogg Biological Station, Michigan, USA - KBS S1-3 metaG (SPAdes) (version 2) | ecosystem: Host-associated > Plants > Roots > Rhizosphere >... | reverse complement strand
GGGTGCCGATTTCGCAACGCTGACCATCGAGACCGAACCGGGCACGGTGCCGGAGCCCGCGACGATCGCGCTCATGAGCGGCGCGCTGGCGGCAGCAGGGCTGTCGCGCCGTCGCAAGGTGACGCGACAGGACGTCTAGATCGGTACGGCGACCGGCGCCTGTTGCGGAGACGTCGGCTTCGCGCTTCGCAGCTGCGCCATCAGCGCGGCCTCTCGCACCTTGGCCACTTTCGCGTTCTGCTCCTTGATGTGCCCGTAGCCGCGGATGTGCTCCGGAATCGACGCGAGCTCCACGGCCACGCCGTAGGTCTGCGGCGTCAATCGCTCCAGCGCCTCGCCGATCGCGGACTCGTATTCGACGATCAGTGCGCGCTCCATCCTGCGCTCGGCGCTGCGTCCAAAGACATCGAACGAGGTGCCGCGGAGTTTCCGCAGCCGCGCGAGCACCCGGAACACCGACATCATCCACGGGCCGTAGGTGCTCTTTTTGGCGACGCCGGTCTTGGCGTCGGGCTTGTTGGTCGTGGGCGGCGCCAGGTGGAAGCGCAGCTTGTAGTCGCCTTCGAACTGCGCGGCGACGCGCGCCGTGAAGTCGGTCTCCGTGTACAGACGCGCGACCTCGTATTCGTCCTTGATGGCGAGCAGCTTGAAGTAGTAGCGCGCGACGGCTTCGGCGAGGTCGGACGATCCCGGCTGCTTCGCGGCCTCGACGGCGCGCACGCGGGCAACGAAATCGATGTAGCGCCTCGCATACGCCGCATCCTGGTATTCGGTCAGGAACTTTGCGCGGCGCTCGATCATCTCGTCGACGGATTCCGACAGCCGCTGCGAATCGGGTTTCGCTTTCTTCGGAATGGCGGCCGCGACGACTTGCGCCGCATCGACGGCGGCCAGGCGTCCCCACGAGAAGCTCTGCTTGTTCGATTCGATGCCGGCGCCGTTCAGCTCGATGGCGCGGAGAATCGCGGCCTCGCCGACCGGAATCAGGCCACGCTGGAAGGCATAACCGACCATGAAGAGGTTGGTCGCGATCGAGTCGCCCATGAGACCCGTGGCGAGCTTCGTCGCATCGAGAAACTCGGCATCCCCAGGGCCCACGGCTTCCTTGATCTCGTGCTCCATCGAGCCGGTCGGGAAGCGAAGGTCGGGGTCGCGGGTGAACTGCGCGGGCATCACCAGCGCGGTATTGACGAGCGCCCGCGTCACGCCTTTCTGCATCTTGGCGAGTGCCTCCTGTCCGACGCCCGTCAGGATGTCGCACGCAAGAACGAGCTTCGCCTCGCCCGCAGCGATGCGCGTCGCGTACAGCTGCTCGGGCGTATCGGCGATGCGGACGTGCGACACCACGGCGCCGTTCTTCTGCGCGAGTCCGGTCATGTCGAGCACCGAGACGCCCTTGCCTTCGAGATGCGCCGCCATGCCGAGGAGCGCGCCGATGGTGACCACACCCGTGCCGCCGATGCCCGTCACGAGAAGCCCATAGGGCTCGTGCGTCGCGGGAAGTGTCGGCGCGGGCAGGGCGGAGAAGTCCGCGCCGGCCGCCTTCTTGGGCTTCCGCAACTGGCCGCCCTCGACGGTGACGAAGCTCGGACAGAATCCGTTGAGGCACGAATAGTCCTTGTTGCACGACGACTGGTCGATCGTGCGCTTGCGCCCAAATTCGGTTTCCACCGGCGCGACGGACACGCAATTCGACTTGACGCCGCAGTCGCCGCAGCCTTCGCACACCAGCTCGTTGATGACGACGCGCTTCGCCGGATCGGGAAACTTGCCGCGCTTGCGGCGCCGGCGCTTTTCCGCCGCGCAGGTCTGGTCGTACAGGAGAATCGTCGTGCCTTCGACCTCGCGCAGGCGCTTCTGCACGTCGTTCAGGTCTTCGCGCCCGTGAATCTCGATGTCGCTCGCGAAATAGCCCGACGGATATTTGTCCGGCTCGTCGCTCACCACCACGATCTTTTTCACGCCCTCGGCCGCGCACTGCAGCGCGATGTCGCGGGGCGAAATGGGCCCGTCGACGGGCTGGCCTCCCGTCATCGCGACGGCGTCGTTGTAGAGAATCTTGTAGGTGATGTTGACGTTGGCCGCCACCGCCGCGCGAATCGCGAGGATGCCGCTGTGGTAGTACGTGCCGTCGCCGAGATTCGCGAAGATGTGCTTCTCGTCGGTGAACGGTGCCTGCCCGATCCACGGCACGCCTTCGCCGCCCATGTGCGTGAACGTCGAAGTCTTGCGGTCCATCCAGATCGCCATCACGTGGCAGCCGATGCCAGCCGTGGCGCGGCTGCCTTCGGGTACGTTGGTCGACGTGTTGTGCGGGCAACCCGAGCAGAAATACGGCTGCCGCGCAAGCTCGATGCGCGGCCTCGCGAGGGACTTTTCCTTCTGGTTGATGAACTCGACCCGTTGGCGGATCCGCTCGATCGTGCGCGGATGGAGATCGAGCCGCTCGATCCGCTGCGCGATGACGCGCGCGATCATCGCCGGCGTCAGCTCGGACGTCGCGGGGAGGAGCCAGTCGCCGTGCGGGCGCACCCATTCGCCCTTTTCGTCGAACTTGCCGATGACGCGCGGGCGTACGTCGTCGCGCCAGTTGTAGAGCTGCTCCTTCAACTGGTACTCGACGATCTGCCGCTTTTCCTCCACGACGAGGATCTCGGACAGTCCTTCGGCGAAATGGCGCACGCCCTCGGGCTCGAGCGGCCACGGCATCGCGACCTTGAAGACGCGGATGCCAATTTCCGCGGCGTCGGCCTCCGTGATGCCGAGATCGGCGAGGGCCTGCCGCACATCGAGGTAGCTCTTGCCGCTGGTGACGATGCCGAGGCGCGGCTTGGGGGAATCGATGACGACGCGGTTCAAGCGGTTGACGCGGCAATAGTGCAGCGCCGCGTACGCCTTGTAATCCTGCATGCGCGCTTCGGTCTGCAGGAAACCGTCGGGCCAGCGGATCGACAGCCCGTCGGGCGGCAGCGCAAAGTCCTCGGGGACGATGATCTGGACGCGATCGGGGTCGATCGACACCGACGCCGAGCTCTCGACCGTGTCGGACACGCACTTGAAGCCGACCCAGCAGCCCGAGTACCGGCTCATCGCCCACCCGTGCAGGCCGAGATCGATGATCTCCTGCACCGACGACGGATACAGCACCGGCATCATGGCGGCCGAGAACTGGTGATCCGACTGATGCGGCAGCGTCGACGACTTGGCCGCGTGATCGTCGCCTGCCAGCACGAGGACGCCGCCGTGCTTTGAAGTGCCAGCGAAGTTGGCGTGCTTGAACACGTCGCCGCATCGGTCGACGCCGGGCCCCTTGCCGTACCACATGCCGAACACGCCGTCGAACTTCGCGCCGGGATAGAGGTTGACCTGCTGCGAGCCCCAGAGCGCGGTGGCGGCGAGGTCCTCGTTCAGGCCCGGCTGGAACTTGATGTGGGCGGCGTCGAGGAACCGGGCCGCCTTCCACAGCGCCTGGTCGAGACCGCCCAGCGGCGAGCCGCGATAGCCGGAGACGAACCCGGCCGTGTTGAGCCCCGCGCGCTGGTCGCGCTGGCGCTGCAGCAGGAGCAGTCGCACCAGCGCCTGCACGCCGGTGACGAACACGCGACCCGACTGCAGCTCGTATTTGTCGTCGAGGGTTACGACGTGGGGAGATGCGGGGTTTTCCGCAACGGCAGTGGCCATCGTGCTAGCTCCAAGAATCGTGTTCCGGATCGCGCAATCCCCGGTAGAGGATCGCGAAGGCGAAGCGGCAATCGTGTCGCCGCCCGCAGCGTGGCGCGGATTTTACGCTGTTTCGACGATGACCGAACAGTCGAGGTCCCGGCCTCTTTCTTACAGCCACGCTCCTTCACGCATGCGTACAAGGCGTCCGTGTCCGTCCTACAGCCGTCGCCATGACCGCAGCCCATAATCGCGGGCGCCCGAAATACGCGGCTCGATATGACTCACGAGGGACTCTTCAACACCACGGCGGCAACGTCCGCCGTCATCGCCTTCTGCTGCGCACTCATGCTATGCATCCTCGGTGCGGATGCAAACGCCGCCGAAACCGCGGCGGCCTCCAGCATTGCCGACCTGTCCTCGAGGAGCTCTCCAACATCGTCGTGACGTCGGTGTCGCGGCGGGAGGAGCGCCTGGCGGACGCGCCCGCCGCCATCTTCGTCATCACGGCAGACGATATCCGCCGCTCCGGCGCGACCAGCCTGCCCGAAGCGTTGAGGCTCGCGCCGAATCTGGAAATCGCGCGCGCCGATGCCAATCAATATGCGATCAGCGCGCGCGGATTCAACAACGTGCTCGCCAACAAGATGCTCGTGCTGATCGACGGGCGCATCGTCTACACGCCGCTGTTCTCGGGCGTGTTCTGGGAAGCGCAGCAGGTGATGCTGGGCGACATCGACCGGATCGAGGTGATCAGCGGTCCCGGCACCACCCTGTGGGGAACGAACGCGGTCAACGGCGTCATCAACGTGATCACAAAAGACGCCAAGGCGACACAGGGCACGCTGGTCGACGGCGGCGGCGGCAACAAGGAGAGCATCGCTGCGCTGCGCTACGGCGGCATCTCGGGCGCGGGTGGCCCCGCATATCGCGCGTACGGCATGTACACCGATCGCTCGAACACCGATCTCACGAACGGCACGCCGGTGCGTGACGCCTCGCATTCGACGCAGGGCGGCTTCCGCATCGACTGGACCTCGCCGGCCCAGACGTTCACGCTGGAAGGGGATGCGTATCAGGGCACGATCGACCAGCAGCCCTCGGCGCGCGACCTCTCGGGACTGAACGTGCTCGGGCGCTACAGCACGCGGACCGGCGACGGCGGCGATGTGGTGGCGCAGGCGTACTACGACCGCACCGAGCGCAATCACCCGGGCACCTTCCGCGAAGCGCTCAACACGTTCGATGTCGAGTTCGAGCACCGGCTCGCGGCGCTTGGCCAGAATCGGGTCATCTGGGGCGCCGGCGTTCGCTATTCACAGGACAACGTCGAGAACTCGGCGGCGCAGGCGTTCATTCCGCCCGACCGCAGCCTCACGTGGGCGCACGTGTTCGTACAGGACGATTACGCGATCCGTCCGGATCTCGACCTGATCGCGGGCGTCAAGATGGAGACCAACGACTACACGGGCGTCGAATGGCTGCCGAATATCCGCCTCGCGTGGCGACCGTCCTCCAACCAGCTCGCGTGGACCGCCTTCTCGCGCGCGGTGCGCGCGCCGTCGCGCATCGATCGCGACTTCTATTCGCCCGGCGTGCCCCCGTATTTCCTCATCGGCTCCGACCGCTTCGTCTCCGAGATCGCGAACGTGTACGAACTGGGTTACCGCGCCCAGCCGATCGCCACGCTGTCGTTCAACATCAACGCGTTCTACGACGACAATCGCAGGCTCAGGAGCCTCGCGCCGACCCCCGCGGGCGCGCAGTGGGCGAACGACATCGAGGGCAGCACCACAGGTATCGAGGCGTGGGCCACCTGGCAGGCGACGCCATGGTGGCGCCTCGTGGCGGGTGTCACCGCGCTGCGGCAGCGGCTGGCCGTGAACGCGGGCGCCGTCGACCTGGGCGGCCTCGCCACCCTCGGCAATGATCCCAATCACTGGTGGCTCCTGCGCTCGTCGATGGATCTTCCCTACAACCTCGAGCTCGACGTGCTGGTGCGGGGTGTGGGGGCGCTGCCCAACCCTGTGGTGCCGGCGTATACGGCGGCCGACGCGCGGCTTGGATGGCATGCGACGCCGTCGACCGAGCTGTGGGTCAAATTCACCAACCTGTTCGATCCCGGGCATGCCGAATGGGGCGCGCCCGCGGCTCGCGTGGAATTCGAGCGCGCGTTCTTCGTCGGCGTGCGCTGGCAGATGTGATGCGCGTTCCCTGTGCACCGTCAGTGCAGGGCAGCATTCCCCGGGCGCGGATCGCAGCGATCCGGCGCGCGTGCGAAGGGGCGGCGGTCCTCCTGCTCGCGTTCTGCTGCAGCACTTTGGGGCAGGCACAGGCGCCGGCCGGGGCCGCGGTCTCCGAGGCGTCGGTCAAGGCTGCCTTTCTGTACAAGTTCCTCGCCTACACCGAATGGCCGTCCGCCGGCGGGGCCGCAGAGGACGCGCCGATCGTCATCGCGGTGGCGAACGCTTCCGACGTCGCCACGGAAGCGCAAGCGCTGGTGACGGGCCGCACGCACAATGGCCGCCCGATCGTCGTGCGTCGCGTGAAGGACGGCGATCAGCTGGAAGGCGTGCAGGTCCTGTACGTGGGACCGACGGACGTGGCGCGCCTGCAGGCATGGGTCAAGTCCGCGCAGCAGTCGTCCACCCTGGTCGTGACGGCGCAGGAACGCGCGCTCGAATACGGCAGCGTGATCAACCTCCTGGTGCGCGAGGGCCGTATACGCTTTGACGTTTCGCTCGAGGCCGCCGAGGCCTCCGGCTTGAAGCTCAGCTCGCGGATGCTGTCGGTCGCCAATGCCGTGCGGCCGGGTCGATCATGACGCTTGCGCCGGTGACCCGCTCGATTCGCCGCAAGCTGATGCTGGCGATGCTGACGACGACCGTCGTCGCGCTGGCGGTCGCAGCCGTGGCGATGATGATCTACGACACGCGCACCTACGAGCGCTCGTGGACGCAGGACCTTACCACGCAGGCCGAGCTCCTCGCGCGCGCCAGCGCTCCCGCACTTGCCTTCGACGATCCCGACGCGGCGCGCAAGAATCTGGAGCTCCTGCGGGTGCGGCCAGCAATCCTTGCTGCGGCCCTCTACCGGCCGAACGGAACGCTGTTCGCGGAGTACCGGAGCGCCGGATCGGACGAGACGCCGCCGTCGCCGCTCGCAGGCACGCGCGAATACCGGATCGACGGCAATCGCATCGTGATCTCGCATACGATCCGCGAGGCCGACGACGTGCTGGGCGCGATCGTGATCAGCGCGCGCTACGAGCTCGCCCAGCGCGTGAGCGACTATCTGTGGCTGCTCGCGATCGTGATGGTCGCGGCACTGGTGGCCGCCGCGCTCACGTCGCTCGCACTGCAGGCGGCGATCACGCGTCCGATCCTGGCGGTGGCGCAGATCGCGCGCCGCGTCATCGGCCAGCGCGATTTCTCGCTTCGCGCCGAGCGCACGACCGACGACGAAGTCGGACAGCTCGTCGTGGCGTTCAACGACATGCTGGCCGAGGTCGGGCGCCGGCAGGATGCGCTCGAAGCCTCCAACCTGTCGCTGGAGCGGGAGATGACCGAGCGGCGGACCGCGGAGGAGGCCCTTCGCGCCGCCGATCAGCGCAAGGACGAATTTCTCGCAACGCTCGCCCACGAGCTCCGCAATCCGCTGGCGCCGCTCCGCAATGCCCTCGAGATCCTGCGGCGCTCGCCGCCGCGCGAGGAGCAGGCGGTGGCGGCGCGGGAGATGATGCATCGGCAGCTGGCACAGATGGTCCGGCTGGTGGACGACCTGCTAGACGTATCGCGCATCAATGTGGGGAAGCTGACGTTGCGGACCGAGCGTGTCGAGCTGACCGCGATCATTCGCAATTCGATCGAGATCGTGCGCACGCTCCTAGACGCGGGGGGTCATCGCCTCGAGCTGCACCTTCCTGCCACGCCGATCCATCTCGATGCGGATCCCACGCGGCTTGCGCAGGTGTTTTCGAACGTGCTCAACAACGCCGCCAAGTATTCGCCGGCCGGCACGCTCATCACGCTGACGGCCGCAGTCGACGGCGGCGAGGCGGTGGTGTCGGTCCGCGACCAGGGTCTCGGCATAGCCCCGGACATGCTGGAGGCGATCTTCGGCATGTTCACGCAGGTCGACCGCTCGCTCGAGCGCACGACGGCGGGCCTGGGCGTCGGCCTGGCGCTGGCGCGGCGCCTCGTGGCCCTGCACGGCGGCACCATCGTCGCTCGCAGCTAGGGTCTCCGACGGGGCAGCGAGTTCGTGATCCGCCTGCCGTTGAGCGCAGCGGACGCGCCGGCGGAAGCACCTGATATACCCGAAACTGCCGAGGCGCCCGCGAGCGCGCGGATTCTCCTCGCCGACGACAACGTCGACTTCGTCGACAGCATGGCGCTGCTGCTCCGCGCATGCGGGCACGTGGTCGACGTCGCGTACGATGGCGCCCGCGCGCTCGAACTGGCCAAGGAGATCTGTCCGCGCTATGCCTTCCTGGACATCGGCCTGCCCCGCGTCAACGGCTACGAGCTGGCGCGCCGGATCCGCACGATGGCCGGATGCGAGCGTACGATCCTGGTCGCCGTGACGGGCTGGGGCCAGGACAGAGATCGCCAGCAGGCGCATGCCGCCGGCTTCGACGACCACCTCGTCAAGCCTGTGACGCTTGACGACATGCAGGCGGTCCTCCAGCGCCCGCTGATGTATTTTCGTACGCAACCGCAGGCGGCAAATCCATGACGCGACCTGCAGGACCGCCAAGAGGAAGAACGCAACCATGATCGACGCACCGCTGCAGGCCATCGAAATCGAGACGGGGCCGGCCCCCGCCGCCGCCGTGATCTGGCTGCACGGCCTGGGCGACGACGGCCATGGATGGTCGGAGGTCGTGCCGGCACTGCGCCTTCCGGCATCGCATCCGGTGCGCTTTCTGTTTCCGCACGCACCCGTCATGCCGGTGACGATCAACAACGGCATGGCGATGCGTGCGTGGTATGACATCCGCGCCAACGACCTGACCGACCGCGCCGATCTCGAGGGCGTGCGCAAGTCGCAGGCGCAGGTGGAGACGCTGATCGCGCGCGAAAAGGCGCGCGGCATCGCGGCCCGGCGTATCGTCCTCGCGGGGTTTTCCCAGGGCGGCGCGATCGCGCTGTACGCAGGGCTGCGCTGCACGGAGCGGCTCGCGGGCATCGTGGCGCTGTCGACGTACCTGATCGCGGGCGCAAAGCTTGGCGCCGAAGCGAACGCCGCCAATCGCGACCTGCCGGTGTTCATGGCGCACGGCACGATGGATCCGGTGGTGCAGCTGCGGTGGGCGGAGACGTCGCGGCGGGCGCTCCAGGACGCCGGATATCCCGTGGAGTGGCATGTCTATCCGATGCCGCATTCCGCGGTACCGGAAGAGATCGCCGCAGTCGGAGCGTTCCTGACGCGCGTCCTGGCTTAGTGCACGCGTCGTTCCGGGTGACTTTCGCGAACGCGCGAACCCCCTCGCGCCAACGCCGACATTCCCGCGGAGGCGCAATTTCCGCACCGGGCAACACCGTCATTCCAGCGGTTGCGGGAATCCACGGATTCTTGGTTTACCGCGGTTCTGGGCTTACGCGAACCCGGAATCCACTCGCGCCAACACCTTCATTCCCGAGAACGGGTGAATCCGGTTTCTCGAAGCAACTTGAGAATGTGCTTTAAGAAACCGGACTGTTCCAAATCAATGCGATGCATGTGCATTCGCAGGTGGTTCAGAAGGGGCGCGGCCCTATGCGAGTCGCACCTGCCCTCCATTTCTCATCGATAGTCGACCCGGAACACCCCGCTGCATCCCTGCGTCACCCAGATGCCGTTGCCCCGGAAGCCCCAGGTCCTGCCCTGGATGCAGGCGGCCTCGGAGCGCTGGCGCTCGAGATAGGCGTGCACGACACGTCCGCCGGCGCCGCAGAAACTCTCCTGATAGTTGCGGCTTTCGCACGAGATGCGATCGGCGGGCGGCGGCCCGGGTGGCGGTCCTGGCGGCGGCCGACCGCCGCCCTCGACCGCGAAGATACCGCTGCATCCCTGGCTCACCCAGACGCCGTCGCTCTGCCAGCCCCAGGAGCGACCCTGGATGCACGGCGCACTGGAGCGCTGCTGCGAGATTTGGGCGCGGGTGATTCGCATGGGACTCGGGCAGAAAGCCCGCCGGTAGTCCCGGCTTTCGCACGGAATCATGTTGCCGGCCAAGGGCGGGATGGGCCCCGGCGGACCCGCCACGCGGTACTGGAAGATGCCAGCGCATCCGTTGACCACCCAGACGCCGCCTCCGTCATAGCCCCAGGTGCGGCCCTGAATGCACGGCGAGCTCGAGGTCTGCGAAAAGATCTGCGCGCTGACGACGCGCGCCCCGATCGGGCAGTACTGCCTGCGGTAGTCGCGACTTTCGCAGGAGATCTGTTGTGCCTGCGCCAACGACGGCAGGAGAGCGGACACGACCAACGCAAGAACGGCGAGCAGTTGTTTCATCGATTTTTCGGAAGTGATCTTCTGGGCGATGGTGGGACGGGTTACGTTGGAGCATAGCCATGTCCGCGCATGCCGGCAAACCGCGCCGACGAACTGCGGTCTTCGCGGGATTTAGTCCCGTGGGCGGATGGCCGGCGCGGCGAAGGGGCCGGGACCTCTGTCGTGTCTGTTTGCAGGACCGGCAAGTCAGGGCTTGGGCTCGAATTTGAGCGATGCGGAGTTCATGCAATAGCGCAAGCCCGTGGGCTCGGGGCCGTCCGGAAAGACGTGGCCCAAGTGCGCGTCGCAGGCGGCGCAGAGGACCTCCGTGCGCCGCATGAAGAGCGAGTTGTCGGACTCCTCCTTGACGTTCTCGGCGTTGACCGGCGCCCAGAACGAGGGCCAGCCGGTTCCCGACTCGAACTTCGTGTCCGATCCGAACAGCGGCGATCCGCAGCACACGCAGCGATAGAGGCCCTCGGCGTGGTTGTTCCAGTACTTGCCGGTAAAGGCGCGCTCGGTGCCTTTCTTGCGCGTGACCTTGAACTCCTCCGGTCCGAGTTGCGCCTTCCATTCCGCATCCGACTTGTGCACCTTTTCGACCATTTGAGCTCGTCTCCGCAATTTCGCCAACGCGCGCCGCCGCCAGGGACGGCAGCACCCATGCGCTATAGTGTCGATCGAACGTCATTGCATTACATGTCCTTGGATACTGCAAGCCGAAACTCGTTCCGGCGGGACGCGCGCGTCATTGCGCTCGTCAGCATCGCGCACAGCTTCTCGCATTTCTTCCAGCTCGCGCTGCCGCCGCTGTTCCCGCTCCTTCGCGTCGAGTTCGACACGTCGTGGACGGTGCTCGGCACGCTGGTCGGCACCTTCTACGTGGCGAGCGGCATCACCCAGTTCGTCGCCGGGTTCGCGGTCGATCGCGCCGGCGCGCGGCCGATACTGCTGTCGGGCATGGTGCTACTCGTGTGCGGCACGCTGGCGGCTTCGCTCGCGCCGGGCGTGGCGTGGCTGTTTCCGGCCGCCGCGCTCATGGGGATCGGCAATGGCGTCTTCCATCCCGCCGACTTCGCGATCCTGAACGCCAGCATCACG
>Ga0268266_10005977_pt1 | contig 11245 bp, 12 predicted proteins | sample KBSS13metaG_FD_190356 | JGI IMG/M metagenome (GOLD analysis project Ga0268266, IMG submission 190356) | Switchgrass rhizosphere microbial communities from Kellogg Biological Station, Michigan, USA - KBS S1-3 metaG (SPAdes) (version 2) | ecosystem: Host-associated > Plants > Roots > Rhizosphere... | reverse complement strand
CAATCCATATTTGTTTCCAACTTGAGGCGTTACGAGCTAGTCTATCCGCAGCAAGCGAAACGGGGAGCATCCATGAAATTCCATCTCACCATACTTTGTCTGATCGCCTTCGCCGATCCGGCGCTATCGCAGTCCGGCATTACCAATCAACGGAATGCTTACGGGAATATCGTGCGCGACAGCGGGCCATATTCGGGTTCGGGAGTAAACCAGGGACCGGTCAACAATGGACCCATCAGGCAGGCGCCTGCGCAACCGGCGCAGACGAACATGAGCCCTCCCAGGGGCGTGAAAAGATAGCTCTCAGCCCGGTCTGTTCCGAGCTGGCGTCCAACCATCGATCAGCTCGTCACCACCAAATCATCGGTCTTTGGGGCATGTCGCAAACAATCGCACGGCGGCGCTCGACCCCATGTGCGGTTTTAACCGGCACCCTTTTGATGCAGCCGGGGTAAATGGCGAGATTGTAGTGGAACGGCGGGGCGTCGAAGTAACCGTGGATCGGGCAAAGGAAGGCAAGATCCGGACCGCAACGGGTGAGGGGATACTGGCGCTCCCGCGCCGAGGCTGGGGTAGACAGGCCGGCGAGCACAGCAACAACCAGGGCAAGAGCGATCTTCAAATAGTCCGGCATATTCGGATCCTTGATGCAGGGGTTTTCGTCGGCAATTCTCAGTTTGGTACAATAGCCTGCAATTTGCAGTTTCGCCAAGCCGTACAGCGGCAGGTCGTTCCGCAATAGGGCCGGCGAGGCTTGCACCTTCAATTGTGCTTGCTGGTTTGCAGAAGGCCCATCGCGGCCAATCGCTTCGGTTCGCTGCGCAATCGGCAAGGCCGGACCTCATTCCCGGCGGCCCCTCTCATCCTGCGCGATCGGGAGCGTGACTATGGACCGGGCGTATTTCGCTCAGGCGAATCGACGTCGCCGGCAGCGCTGTTTTGGATGTCGGGGGTCGAGCCGGCAGCGCGGCAGCGAGCAGATCCCTGAATCAGAGAATGTGCCGCACTCCGCTGGAGAACAACGCACGCGCCACCAATCCCAGGAAATAGCCGGCTTGGGTGATGGTTTGCGTGGTCATGATCGCCACTGCGGTATCGAAAAAACCGAAGCCGCCCCGGACTGATGAGACGATCGACAACAGAAGCACACCCGCGAGAATCACCAGCAGGATCCGCAAGCGAAACCACAGTCCGATGGCGAATCCTACGAGAGCCAATATTGCTGCGTCATCCATCCATGTTCCATATATGTTTTACTAATATGTGGACGCGAACACGCAACTTTTGGAACGGTGGTTCGCTCCGACTACAATAAAGGTTCTGACTTTACTACTTGTCGCGATGTCGATCGCTAAACAGCGCTCTCTCTCAACTAACATCGAGCAGGCGCACACGGCTGTGACGAATCGCACGCTGAGTAAATCACAAAAGTTAAAATTATCGGCACCATAAGTCTGGCCGCTGCCTGCGGGCCGTGGCTCGACGGCTCCGAAGTCGGGGACACACACACGCAGCTGTGGATAGAACGCACCGCAAACAGCCAGCATTTCCAAGCTATTACTCCTCAAAAATGGCCAAAAGGCCTCAATTTAAAGGGGCAAATGCGATAATTTCTCGCAAGAGACATTGTGGCTGGATTGCAACTCACCGCCCAAAACGAGCTGTAACGGGCACTCGGGCCTTTTCTGTGTGGCGAGTCGCCTTGTACTGTAACTGTGCGTGGCCTTTTACGGGCCGGTTCGCGGCCAAATATCGTCAGCAAGTCGCAATAGTGACAGAGTAGGCTTCCGTGCAATTTCAGATGACCACGCTATCGGAAACGGGCGACTTGGTGAGGAACTTGAGGTCGATGGTTACCGTCCGGCCGACCACCATGGTGCGCTTTGGAAAGCTCGTTCTTTGCATAGCTGCGGCCGGTTGGGTGTCCGCTTGCTCGGTGCTGCCGGGTACGGGCCCGAAGAGTGACGCGGTGCATGCAAACGCGACCGCCGGCCTGCGTACAAATACGGCCCTGCCTTATGCGCTGGTTGATATAGGCGCCGACACCATCGGATTTCTGTCGCAGCCCAACCTGATCACTTTCCAGGGCAACTTCCCCGACAAGCGGCCTAAGCCGGAACAGGTTATTGGCGTCGGCGACGTCTTGAATATCTCCATTTTCGAAGCCGCACCGGGCGGATTGTTCACGCCTCCAACTGCGGCCGGCGCACGCCCGGGCAACTTCGTCGATCTTCCTGCGCAGGCTGTCGATCAGAAGGGCGCCATCCACGTTCCTTATGCGGGCGAGATTCCGGCTGCTGCCCGTACCTTGCCTGAAATCCAGCAAGCAATTGTCACTCGTCTGCGCAACCGCGCTATCGAGCCCCAGGTTGTTGTCAGCCTGAACCAGCAACATTCGAGCGTCGTCAGTGTTCTTGGCGACGTGAACACGCCGGGCGTTCTCGCCCTTAACAGCGTCGGTGAGCGCCTGCTGGCGCTGATTGCCCGCGCAGGCGGTCCCAAATTCGAAGCCGTCGAGAGCTATGTAACGCTTCAGCGCGACGGCAGGCGTGTCAAGGTATTGCTAAGCCGCGTGGTGCACGACCCTCGCGAAAACATCTTCGTCCGGCCGAATGACGTGATCTTCCTCACCCGTGAGTCGCCGACCTTTACCGCGCTGGGCGCCCTAAACCAGAACGTTTTCGGCTTTAATTCGGAAATCCCGTTTGACGTGGAAACACTGACGCTTGCACAGGCGATCGGCAAGGCGGGCGGTCTGAACGATCAGCAGTCGGATCCAGCGGAGGTTTACGTCTATAGGTATGAGGACCGGCCGCTTCTTGAGAAGATGGGCGTCGACACCAAGCGATTCCCCTACGACCGGATACCGACGATATATCACCTCAATCTGCGCGATCCGGCTGGCATGCTGCTCGCGGCAGGCTTCCAGATCCGAACCAAGGACGTAATGTACGTAGCGAACGCCAAGGTCGTCGATTACTACAAGCTGCTGACGCTTATCACCAACACGGCAGCGACGACTTCCGCTACGGCGAACGCGGTCACGAACGTGAACGTGGCAGTCAAGACAAGGTGGTAGGTCCAGGCAATCCTTTGTTCGCGGACGTCATTTGACGTTTCGGTTGCAAACGATTCGAGCGATCCAGCTTTGGCTGACCATCGTGGCGCTTGCCTTGGCGCCGCTGTTTTTCGGATCCGTTGATCCGCTATGGGTAGTGATCTGGAGCCTAGTGCTTTCGATCGGCACCCTTTGCGGACTGGCGGTCACGATCGGGGCTCTGCAGAGCTACGTCGTACTCGTCTTTCTTGCCGTTTGTTGCGCGTACGCCCTTGTCGCCGTCATACAGGTCATCCCCAACCTGGCTGGATCCGCGGCCGATCCGATCTGGCAACGGGCCAGTGATCTTCTGGGAATTGATCTTCCGGCCAGGATTTCTGCCCGCGCTGAAATTCCGCCGGCCATCATCGGGCACTTCCTGCTGCTCGTGACTTCCTTCCTGACCGGAATCTTCGTCGGGGCATCGCGGCGCAACAGCGTCCTTCTGATGCAGGTGGCGCGATATTCCATCTTGCTTTACGCGCTTTACGGTTTGGCCGCGCTCGCGCTCAGCCCGAACATGGTGCTGTGGGCACCCAAGCTTGCGTATTCCGGATATCTGACTGCGACCTTCATCAATCACAACACGGCGGCTACGTTTATGGGCGCCGGCACTATCCTGTGGCTCTGCTTGGCATACCGCTCGTTTGAATCGATGAATGTTTCATCTATCCGACTGCTGCTCCTGATGCCGGCGAACGAAAGATTAGCTTTCAAACTCATGTCGCGTTCTGCGGCTGGACTCATCTGCTTCTTTGCAGTGTTGCTGACGGGATCGCGCGGTGGACTGATCTGCACCTGCCTGGGTTTGATTGTAGCGATCGGGCTCTTGGTTTCCGGTAGGATCAAGACCAGGATCTGGCTTGTTTTCGGATTGGGCTCCGTCGCGTTGGCGTTGCTGTCGTTCTGGTTGACCGGAGTCGGCAGAATAGGAAGCCATGGATTGTTCGACGGCGGCCGATGGTTTGTATACGAAAGCAGCCTGAAGTTAATCGGAGAGCGGCCGCTGTTGGGCACGGGCGCGGGCACATTTGCCGACGTGTTTCCTTCGTTACGAACGGATAAGCTGAGCAGCTGGGGGGTATGGGATTATGCTCACTCGACTTTGCTTGAGATAGCCGTCGAGATGGGCATTCCGATCGCGGCTGCAGTCTTGCTCGCGGCTGCCGCTTCGATTTTCATACTTGCTAAGAGCGCACTACAGCCGAGGTCCCGGGATCGGAATTCGTTGTCGGCAATTACTGGAATCGCGGTCCTCAGTTATCTGCATTCGGCGATCGACTTTTCCTTGCAGGTTCCGGGGTATCTGGTCGTATTCGGAATAATCCTGGGCTGCGGGCTTGCGAGAGCGACCTCGGATCGAAGACATCTCAGCGAAGCAAGGTCGCGGGCGCCAGCACCAATTGCTGATGTGCCGCGCAATAGCGCTGAGCGAGCCGCGTTGTAACTTATTGACGACCGGCAGGCGAACGTTCTTGCTGGATAGTGAAATCCGCGCGGGCGAGCGAACCTCGTACCAGAACCTGGCGTCCGAGGCTGATTGGATCTTCAGCCAGTGATAGTCGGTACTCTGCCAGTCGTTGATGGAGTCAGTCAGATTATCCAGCACCAGGTCGCCTTTTGTCGTTGCGATTACCAGGACAAGATGGCCGATGCCGGACGGGGTCTTGACTACCGACAGCCTTAACGCTTTCGAGGGCAATCCACTCTCAAGCAGCTTATGCCGCTTGGTGTTCGCATAATCGTTGCAGTCTCCGCTAACCGGAGCGATCTTCCAGCTGTCTTTGAGCTCCGGACCATAACCCTTGAGCTTCGGAGCGATCGCGATATTGACGCTGTTGTTTACGCGACGAAGCAGCTCGAGCGTCTCCACCTTCAATTCGATCCGCTCGAGATCTGCAGGGCTCGAAGTGCAATCAGCGGGATACTTGAGACAGAAGCGAACATGTTGGAACGGCGCCAATGTCGGTGCCCCCTCAACAATTGCGTTCTGGCCGTCAAGCTCTTGGTAAAGACGATCACGAGCGTCCGCATCGCGGAGAACGAGGCAACCCGTAACACCCGCAAGTAACGACACGATTAGAACTCGTCGCGTCATGTGACAGCCGCCTGACCAGCAAGATGCGACCGCCGGGGGGCGCGCAATCGATGGCTGATTGTCACCACCCCGAGTTAAATCTTCGCTAAGGGCCTCGCGATCGTAGTTGTATCGAATTCGAACTCGTTACAGCGCTACGCACTGTCATCGGCAAATCGACAAGATTAAAATATCGTGCTGCCACCGGTTCAGTGCGCGGAAATGCGAAGACAACTTCACGCCGCGCGGATCAATAGCTCTTGCTCAGTCGATAACGACGCGGCGCTTTGCTAAATGCTTTATTAAAGTCGCGGAGGCTGCGCAGCTGGACGGTTAGCAGCCCGATTGTCGTTCGAAGCGACGATGAATCAAACAAAAGTTTTCCAGATAGTGTCAATGAAATTTGTCACAGTCCGCAATAGTTCGACAACTCCCCAACTCAGAAAGCCAAGCCATCCAATCATTGTCGCAGCAATAAGCGCAGCGAGCAATCCAATGATTGCCTTTCTGGTCTTCCGGCGCGAGTCCAAGCGTCGCTTGAGGTTCGGATCCGGCCGATGAACTGGGCTAAGATCGTTCATTCGCGTTTTCACCATCTTATCCGTGTGATGATTAAACGAGAACGAATGAAAGGATCAATCTCTAGGACTAATTAACGTAAAGAACTTTGGTTTAAGTTGCACCCTAACGTGCAGTTCTTTTTTCATTAAAATTCTAACGAATAGAGCAGGGGCGCGTCTGATCGCCAGTCAGATGTAGAAGGTGTCTATAGCCCGCCGAATGACGGCAGGCCGGCGTCAGTCGCGCCACCATCGCAGGATCATCTGAACCGCACCAGATCGCTGAAATTACGTTTCCTGAACCGAAGGGAAGATAACCACGAAACGGATCGATAGCTTTCAGTTCTAGACAGCGCAATCCGAAAATACCAGCGAAGGCAGAGTGAAGATGATGATCTTGATGTCGAGGGTCATCGACCAGTTTTGCGCATAGAATACGTCATAGGAGACGCGCTCTTCATATGTCGTGCTGCGGCGACGGCTTACTTGCCACAACCCGGTAATCCCCGGCCTGCACGCGAGATAGCTATCAACCGAGCTTCCGTAGCGGTCGAGTTCTTCGTCCGTGACAGGACGCGGACCTACGATGCTCATATCGCCGCGCAAGACATTGAACAACTGCGGTAGTTCGTCGAGGCTGGATTTGCGCAGAAGTTCGCCAATCATCGTGATCCTGGGATCGTTGCGCAACTTACGCGTTGTCGTCCATTCGGCGGCCGCGACAGGATCCGACTCTAGAAGCAGACGCAGGCGCTCTGGGGCGTCTACGACCATGGTTCGGAATTTCAGGCAGTCGAATTGCTTTCCGCTGAAGCCGACCCTGCGGTGACGAAAGACGACCGGTCCAGGCGAGGTGGCGACGGTCAGAATAAAGCAAATGATCAGCAATGGCGCCAACAGCACGATTCCGGAAAGCGCCAGTCCGATATCGATGAGCCTCTTTGGAGTTGTTCCGATCGCAGCCGCGAACACTTCCGAGGCAAGCCGCAGGCCACTGGGCGAATCTGCTTCTGCCAAACTATTCATTTGTTAACTCCAAAAAATGCTCTGAAAACGCTTTTCAATATTTAACTGAAGGGCTCTATTTTAATTGGTGGTTTTTCATTTACGTTTTTTTAGCAAATTAATGGGCGTTGCACAATTTGAGAAGTTCATTTTCTACGCATAAATTTCGGTAAGGTGAACTGAGTAAGCCATTGAATTAACATGAAATCTGGAAACGGGTGTCCAAAAGCAGGCAACCGGTGAGCTAAAAATGTGGCTGCGGGGCTGCCTCGCAGTCGCCGTGCTGCCGCCCAAACCGTGGAAAATGAGGGAATCGGGCTGTCCGGGCGAACTACGGACGGGGAGGCGGTTTCGGCGCCAACGTGAAGTTGCTGGTTCCGCGCACCTCATCCTTGCCGGTAAATATGAAAAGGCCCTTGTTGGTGGCAACGATGTCGCCGGGCTGGAGAGTGTGATCGTTCATTGCGCGTTCCGAGGCTTCGGCGTCCCTGTCGAATTCCTCAGCCGGAATGTTATTTGCGCGCGCATTTGCGACAAACTCCTCGGATCGACGACGTGCTTGTTCAAGGCGCTGCTGCCACTGTCCGCGTGTCAGGGCGGAGTCCGGAAACTCGTCGAGTTCCTGGCCGTGACAAACGGAAGGCATGGCTGCGAGCGACGTCGCCGCAAGAAGTATCGCGATACGAAATACCATGACGTTCCCTCTCGCGGGACAGGCAGCCTTTAGTATTCCAGTCACTGCGGGCGGAAATGAGCCGCGACGCGTCCTTCTAGGGACGAAGTCTCGCCAACTCTTCAGAAAACAGTTTTTTGCTGGATGGAGAGAGCTGTTCAATCCGCGAGTCGAGCAGCGCGCGGATTTCTGCAGGAGCATTGAAATACAAGCGAGCCGGTATCTCGACCAATCGATACTGTACCAGAGACTGAAACTCGTCCAAGATCATGCGCTGAATGTGCTCAGGTGCTGAAAGCGCCAGGGGTATCGCTACGATCATCCGGCGAAGCCCGATCCATGCTTCGCGCGGCGAGGTCTCGTAGGACGCAGCAAGCAGATCGAAAGAGCGAGCGCTGATCCCGCGTCTCGCTTCCAGTCCAAATGCCACGAGCCAGGCAAATGAATCACGCGGCGTGCAGCTCAGAATTCGGCGGGTGCGCGTTTCCAGGGACTGGACACGTCGATCGAAATCCGAGGTCGCCCCGGATCGAAGGTTGGCGTCCGCGAGGGGCAGTTCCATGAGCAGGAGGGCCCTCTGCGAGTGGCTGTCGCAGGGGCTCAAGGACTGCGCCGCACCGCTCTCCAACGTTCTGACGGAAGCAGCCTGGCTGAAATTCTCGAATCGAAGAAGTTGGGCTTCGACGTCCCAGAAATCGGCCGCAACGATGCTCTGTCCAAGATTTGTAGAGCCCCAGACAAGCCCGAGACAACCAAAGGCGACCGTTAGGAGTGGCAATAATCTTGTTCGGAGAAAACGTGCTTTCTGTTCCACAGAAGGCGAAGCCTACACGAATTTTGAGGAGGTTTTCTTGTCCGAATAGTCGCTGCCGTAATAGCTATGGAGCCGATCCGAGTAGCCTTCGAAGCGGCGCATGACCGCTGCATCTGCCTTGTTGAGAACCGTGCCGAGCAAACGTTCCGACAGAACAGGGGAGGTGGTGACAGCCTTGCGGATCTCGTCCGCGGAGGTGCTGCCCCACTCAACAACCATAACAAAGGCGTCGAACATCAGCGCCGCTGCTTTAACGTCGACCAGCGGCAGGATGGGCGGCAGGTCGACGAGAATATAGTCATAGCTGTTCCGGGCCGACTTCAACATCTGCTTTACAGCGGGAGAGGTCAGGATGTCAGAACTGTTCGAAGGCCGGATTTGCGTCGAGGACGGCAGGAAATCGAACTTGTGCTTCGTGTCGGTAATCACGAGCTCTTCGTAAGGTTTCTTGTCTGCGACCATGTCGAGCAGACCGGGGGTGTCCGCGTAGCCGAGGCTGTTGGTCATTGTCGGGTTGCGCAAGTCCGCATCGATCAGCAGCGTCTTGCCCCCACTCCTTGCGATGAAAGCAGCAAAGCCCGCCGCAACGGTGGTCTTCCCCTCGCCGGGCAGCGCGGAAACGATCCCGATGACCTTGGCCCCGGTCGGATGCAGATCGATCGCGACCTTGATGTACCGCAGGGCCTCGGCCGTCTCGGAGAACGGCTCAATTTCGCTGATCTGCTGGAATGCTCCCACGTCCTTCTTGTTCCAGCCCTTTCCGACCGTCGATGCGAGGGTTGGTAGAACGGCCAGACAGCTGCTTCCCACAAGCTCTTCAAGCTGGGCTCGTGTATGGATTTGCCGGTTCATTCGTTCACGTGCGAATGCCAGCAGGACACCAAGACCCAATCCGCTGACCACAGCCAGCGCCATGGTAAGGCCGATTTTCGGCGAACTCGGGAGCGCGGGCGGGGCTGCCGCGGTTACGACGCGGGCCTCGGTCGACGGGAATGATTGCTGCTGAACCGACTGAGTAAACCTGGAGAGGAAGGTTTCGTAGATCCCGCGATAGGTGTTCGCAGCGGTTTCGAGTTCGCGCAAACGGACCTGCGATTGCCGCGTGGCACCGGATTGCTGGAAAACCTCCATCATGCGCCGATCGATGGATTCTTCCTGGGTTTTGGCAATCTGGAGCTCACTCTTGTAGCTCTCCGAAATACGGGTGATTTCGTCCCAGATTGCACGTCTTGTGGCCGCCATCTGCGCCCGCAAGTTTCTTGCGGCCTGATGGTCGGGTCCATACCGGACGCTCCACTCCGATTCCTTGTTCTGATCGTCGAGATACTGCTGCCGGAGCTTGGTAATCACGGGATTGCTGAGCGCATCCGTAACGACCGGATCAGGGATCTCGAGGTCCGCTTTGTCCTTGTCCAATCTTTGCTCAAGCACGCGCGTGATGCGATCAAGCTTGGCGCGGGCCTGGCTGGTATCAGCGCGAGCCTTTGCAAGGGCGACGCCGAGCTGATCAAGCTCGACTTCGCTCGCCAGCTTGCCTTCAACGCCGATGATGATGCTGTTCTTTGACTTGAAGTCTTGGACTTCCCTGTAGGCATCGCTCGCCTGTTGACGCAGCTCTCCGATCCGCTGCTCCAGCCAGGCGCTGGCGCGACGGGTAGCCTCGAACTTCGCCTGCAACTGGTCTTCGATATAGGCGTCGGCGAATGCGTTGGCTATTTGTGCAGCCTTGTCACGGTTGAGCGAGGTATAGGCGATCTGCTCGATGTAGCTGCGCCCCAATCGGGTGACGCGCAGATTGTCCCTCAGCGTTCCAAGCACCCGTCGCGTAATCTCTTCCTCGGAGCGCTCGACCACCGGCCCCGAGTCCAGTTTGAAAAGCGCAAGAATTCGCTGCTTCAGGCCCTGGCCGGCTCCAATGAATTCCGGATCTTCGTTCAGGCGCAATCGACGGATGACGTTCAATGCGACCTTTTCGGATTTGGTAGTCTCGATCTCACTCTCAACGGCGGGGTCTTCGACCGAACGATTTTCAGTGGCCATTTCGGATTGCGACCAGCTGACCCTTTTGGTGTCGATGATCATGTCGGCTTGGGCGGTATACCGCGCTGGCGTGATAGCGAGGTAAGCCAGGCCGGCGATCGCCACGAGGCCGGTAACAAGGGTGATGAAGCGCCACTGCCGAACCAGAAAGTCGCGCGCCTGCAGCAATGAAAGCGTCTCAGCGCCGGCGTCGTTTTCCGACGTCGGCGTATATCGCGGAAACTTTCCCGCCACGTTCATCTGCAACTCCTGAAAACGACGGCGCTGTCAGCAGGCCTCAACGAGTTGCGCTTACTGGACTTGCAGCGGTCGACGAGCCCGTGCCCGGCCTGGTTGAAACGGCTACTGGACCCGAGTTGATCTGGAAAACCGCAAGGCTGCCTCCGCCGCCGGGATTCTTGGGAGATCCTGGCGATGAATTCTTGTTAACGACGACGACGCTGCCGAAACCCGTCGTTGCAGACGACAGAGCGGCGCTGGTCGCTGCGGTTGACAGGTCTTCTGCAACTGCGGCGAAGGCGCTTTGGAACGCGCCATCGTCAAAGCCGGCAACGGCCTGCTGGATGAGCAGTGCGGCCTGTTGGTCGACAGTGGAACATGCCAGGGCGGCGCGGGCGAGCCCCGCGGCAATTGCAACCCGGAATGCCGGCCGCACTTGTTCCGCAAGGCGTACGAGGTCTGGGGCTACCGATGCGTCGGTCGACGCCAGGTCGTTCACCGCCCCCTCGATTGCGCGTGCGTCCGCGTCCGGAGGAACGATCGATTTAGGATCGGACCTGAACTTGCTGACGGCTTCGTCGGTCAGCGGGCTCGGGATCACACACGGTTTTGCCATCAACTGGTTGGCCGAGAATGCCAGTACCAACTGCGCTAGCAGTATCTTAACGATTAGATCTGTACGCATTCCCGCTCCAAATAGCTGATTTTGATTGAAAAATGCAGCCCCAATTCTAGTCGACCCAAGGGGCTGTATCAACGG
>Ga0268266_10005976_pt1 | contig 11246 bp, 9 predicted proteins | sample KBSS13metaG_FD_190356 | JGI IMG/M metagenome (GOLD analysis project Ga0268266, IMG submission 190356) | Switchgrass rhizosphere microbial communities from Kellogg Biological Station, Michigan, USA - KBS S1-3 metaG (SPAdes) (version 2) | ecosystem: Host-associated > Plants > Roots > Rhizosphere >... | reverse complement strand
TTCATGATCGCACCTCGAACGACTCACATGGAGGCGCTGTGGACCTCCAACCGGGACGCCTGCCTGCTGCAGAAAGACCTGTGTCGCAAAGGTACAGAGTGCTCGGAAGTGGCCTATGCAGTGCACATGAGTCAGGTAAAGAAAGGGATGCAGAAATACATACACAGCCGGCCCGCGCATGGGCAGGGTATGGAACAACATCAGCCTCCCTATCTCGCTCTCGGAGATCACACAGTGCTCGATACGGGGATGTGCCTGTCCGTCGAGCCCGGTTTGTACGACTCTGAAAACGGTATCGGTGTGAATTGCTCCGACATGCTGGTTATTGAGCCAGAGGGGCCGTCCCTGCAGATGTCACGCCTACCGTGGAGTGAAGAATGGTCACGGATCAAGCTGTGAGAGTCACACTCATTGCACTGCTGCTGAGCCTGCCAGTCCCTCTGGTGTCCGCCGAGGCGCGCAAACCAGTCGAGGAAGTCGTGCAGGCCATCGCGGGGGTGCCTGCCTTTCTCGAAACTGCAATCTCATCCGATCACTCCTCAGTGGCGTGGGTGCATACGGCTCCTTACGACCTGAAATCTCGCTCGGTTGGTTCCGCCATCAGCTGGGCACCCGCGACACACCCGGACCAGTCCAGGCGGGTTACGGCGGCAATTGGATCCCCGATGGCAGTCACGAACACGGGCGAGGAGCGTGCGCCGACATGGTCGCCGGATAGCCGCGAGCTCGCGTTCCTGTCGGACGCCCGCACACCCGGCCAACTTCAGTTGTATGTGTTTCGGGTCTCCGACCAGAGCGTTCGACGAGTCGCGCAGTTCGAGGGATTTGTCGACACGCCGCGATGGTCGGCGGATGGCAAAACGATTGCGCTGCTCTACACCGAGGGGCTGAAGAGGGCCGCGGGTCCTGTTGCCGCCATTCCCATGCCGACGGGAGTCGTGGACGAAGAACAGTTCCGGCAGCGAATTGCGCTTGTGGATGTGTCGAGTGGCAAAACTCGCCTCGTTTCACCGGCCGACCTTTACGTGTATGACTTTGATTGGTCCCCGGACGGTGCCGCGCTCGTAGGTACGGCGGCTCGTGGCCCGGGCGACTCGGGTTGGTATGGTGCGCAACTCTATCGCTTCAACGTGCGCAGCACAGAAGCAACACTGCTGTATGAGCCCCACATGCAGATCCTTGCGCCGCGGTGGTCGCCCGACGGCCAATCGATCGCATTCATTGGTGGACTATCGAGTGATCAGGGTGTGGCGAGCGGCGAAGTCTATCTGCTTCCCGCAACTGGCGGCGACGCGCGCAATCTCACGCCGGCTTACCCATCATCCGTGTTCTCGCTGAGCTGGCTGCCCGGCTCAAAGGCATTGATTCTGGCAGACGCCTCCGGCGGTGGCAGTGGACTCACCCGGCTCGACATTCGCAGCGGCAGAATGACTTCCCTGTGGCGCGGCGCCGAAACGATACGCGGTCCCGCAGGGGCGGCGCGCGGAATTGCGATAGCCGCCGATGGGAAATTCAGCACCGTCATCCGTGAATCCTTCAACGAGCCTCCGGGGCTGTGGATTGGCGCAATCGGTCAATGGCGCCGCTTCGTGGCCACGAGCACCTCACCCCCGCACCTGTGGGGCAATGCGGAAAGCCTGCAATGGCAGAGTGACGGATTCACTGTGCAAGGATGGCTTCTTACACCTCCTGATGTTGACCCGGCGCGAAAGTATCCGCTGATCGTTTGGGTGCACGGCGGGCCTGCGTGGCTCTCGGCTCCCGCATGGCCTGCGCCTGAATTTCGCGCCGTGCCACTGGCCAGCCAGGGTTACTTCGTTTTCCTCCCGAATCCGCGCGGCAGTTCGGGATTCGGTGAGCGCTTCAAAAGCCAGGTCCGCCGCGACTACGGCGGCCCCGACCTGCGAGATATTCTGGCGGGGACCGGGCACGTGGTCGATACGAAGCCGATCGATGCGCAGCGCGTTGGGATTGGAGGCTGGAGTCACGGTGGTTACATGGCCATGTGGGCCGTCACACAGACCCAACTATTTCGCGCCGCGGTCGCAGGTGCCGGAATTTCCAACTTCCAGTCGTACTTTGGCCAGACCGGGATCGATGGCTGGATGAAGCCGTACTTCGGCGCCTCGATTTACGACAACCTGCCGCTGTATGCCGCGCGATCACCCATCAACTTTGTGAAAAATGCCCGTACCCCGACCCTGCTGGTGGCAGGAGAGCAGGACATTGAGGGTCCTCCTGCGCAATCGTTCGAATTCTGGCGCGCCATGAAAGTGTTGAACGTGAAATCGCAGTTGATTATTTACCCGCGCGAAGGCCATCACTTCACCGACCCGAGCCACTCGCTCGATCTCACCCGGCAGATGCTGAAGTGGTTCGACGAGAACATGCCACCCCAATGAGGCGCCTGAAAACGAGTACCGAGCCGACGGCCTAGCGCTTCTTGAGGGTGGCGCGATGGAATTCGGTCGCAAGTCGCTTGCGTGTCTCGCCGATGTGCATTTCCAGCAGCTTCACCGCTCTGTCAGTGTCGGCCTGCCTGCATGCCTCCAGGATCTGCTTGTGCTCCTCGTGGGGCTTTTCGCTGCCCGTGGCCAGCGCAATCTTGACGCGCAGGTAGCTCGCCGCATGGAAGTAATTGTTCTGAATGATCGTGAACAGTCTCGGCCGGTGCGCCGGCAGATACAGTGTGGAATGGAACTGCCAGTTTATCCGGTCCCACTCCAGTGCTGAGATATTGCGCCGGTACTGTGAGATGGTTTCGCTGGCCGTGTCAAAGTCCGACTGCGTCATGTTCGGCACGGCCAGGCGCAGCACATGTGTTTCCAGCGCCAACCGGATCTCCAGCATCTCGAGGACATCGGATGGTTTGAGTGTCGTAACGCACGCGCCCCGATGGGGCTCGAAGGTCACCAGCCCCTCCGCCTCGAGTTGCCGAAGCGCTTCGCGTACCGGTACCCGGCTGGTGTTGAACCTCTTGGCGATCGCGTCCTGACGCAAGGGCTCAGCGTCGGCAAACCGTCCTTCCAGTATCTCCTCCCGGAGCGCGCGACTGACGACCTCGGCCGTGGCTCCGCGTGAGATGACGCCTGGTTGCGCGGCCTTGGAGGAGCGACGCGGTGTGGTCTTCAGGCCGGAGCGCATGATTCCCTTCCAATGTATTGTGAATTAAACGCGAAATTATACCCCCGAGCCCGGGACCTGCGCGAGGAGGGCTTCCGGCGCCCGCCGCGCAACCTGCGGCCAGTCAGTGTGGAAAATCAGTTTGTAGTCTATCCAAATATATTGCCTACAAAATGGCTGCACTGTATATTTGGTGTGGTCGCCAGCTCTGAGGCTCCTGCCGAGAAACGATGCTGCAGAAAAGAACCGGCCGCACCTATCGCGGCGGCGGGCATCAGCTACGGAGAATTGCGTACTTCACGGTGCTCGCGTTAGCCAGTGCGCATCTGTGCTGGGGTCGGGAGCACGCGTGCAGTCCCGACCTCATGCCGCACTCGGGTACGGGTTCGTATGGGGAGCTCGTGCGGCTCTTCCAGGAGTTTCAAGGAACGCGGCTGCGTATGACGGATGCCGTCGTGGACTTGAGCGCCGACAGCTTCGATATCACCCGCATCGACTTCAGCGAACGAGCTGTCGCCGGCAGACGTTCAAAGGTTACGAGCGCGCTCGAGTCGCTCGCCACAATGAATGTGGCCGCCTGGGATGTCTCGCAGCAAGATGACTTCCTGCTGGTGCGCGGGCAGCTTCTCGAGGAGCTGTTCACGCTGGATGTGATGCGCCCTTGGGCCCGTGATCCCTTGTATTACCTCGCGGATGCGATGTCGGTGGCCATGATGGACATTCCCGCCAGGAAGGAGGGGCGGGCGCAACTGCGCTCGAAACTCCAGGGCGTTGTGCAGCTCCTGGAGGACGCCAGGCGCAATCTGGTTCCCTCCGAAGTATCTGCCGCGGTCGCAGAGCTGAGCGAAGACAATCTGTCAAAGCCGGATGCTCAGGGGATCATGCATCCATTTCGCGTCAACCCTCCGGCCGGTGCGATCGGCTGGTACGACGACCTCCTTGCCCGCGCCAGATCCGCCGATCGCGAGACTCGGCGCAGTATCCTGGCGGCCCGGGCCGCAGTGTTGTCGTACGCTGACTGGCTGCGGTCGCATCACTCACAGATGACCGCGCCAAACGGCGTTGGAAGGGAAAGGTTGGATTGGGTTCTCCGGTACGTGAAGCTCGTCCCGTACACTGCCGACGAGATCTTCGCGCTCAACGAGCAAGAACGGGATCAGCTCTGGACTGATTACGCGTGGGAACAACATCGCAACCGCGCCCTGCCGTTGCTCGTTCCTGCCGCATCCGCCGAAGAATATGCGGCCAGAGTCGCGACAGTCCAGCAGCGTATCCGCGACTTTGTCGACAGCGAAGACTTGATTTCGGTTCCTGTGGACCTCGGACCGCTGCAGGTATACACCCGCTTCACGCAGCGGCAGCAAGGACCGAACCTTTGGGAGTGGATCCAATACCGCGACCCGAGCCCTGATCTGTTCCATGCCACATTTCCAGGCCACGGTCTCGATGATGCGCTATCCGATCGCAGCCGGCATTCGATCCGTCATCTCATCAGAGACGGTGCGCGTCACGAAGGCTGGGCTCGATATTGGGAGGAGGCGGGCGAGCGCCTGGGCTTCTACGAGGGAGCACCCAGGACGAAGGAGCTCCTCGAAATCTTCGCAATGTACCGGCCGGTGCGCAGCCAGGGCGATATCAACCTGCAGTTGAATCGCGCGACCCTGCAGCAAACCATCGACATGTGGCGCAAATGGGTTCCGATGCTGGATGACGGACTGGCTCGCTCTGACGCTGAAAGTTACCTGCGTACGACGCCGGGATACGGCATCGGTTACGCAGTCGGACTGATACAACTGAAGCATCTCGTCGCCGATCGCAAGCGCGAGCTGGGTGAGCGCTTCAACTTGCGGGAGTTTCACGATGCGTTCCTATCGCATGGCCGAATTCCTATTGCTCTGACCCGCCGGGAGATGACAGGTGAAGAGGATGAGGTGTGTGCTTTCTGGTCTGCCCCGCCAATCCCCGGGCTCGTGCATTAACATGGACGTGTTGCGCACAGCCTGGTCGCTCGCTATAGCGCTGGTGTGCGTCGCCGCCGCTCCCTGCTACACGAAAGAGGGGTTCACAGAAGCGTTCACGCCGGCCGAATTTCGCGCGCGGCGCGAGATAGTCATGGAGCAGATTGGCGAGGGCGTGGCCGTCATTCATGGCTCATCGGAGTGGTCAGGGTTTCGAACGTTTCGTCAGAATGCACAATTTTTCTACCTGACCGGGGTTGAAGTTCCCCGTGCACTGTTGATCATCGACGGCAAGGCGCGTGCTGCGACGCTATTTCTTCCAGCAGCGCCTCCGCCGCGAAATTCGCGGTACGCCGTGGACCCATTCACGTTGTACGCGGACGACTCCACCAAGCAGCTTACGGGAATCGAGAACGTCCGCGACCGGGAGGCCGTGATGGGTGTGCTCACCGATCTGGCGAAGCAACACCGTCAGTTCTATGCGCCATTCCGCTCCGAATCGCGCACCTCGGGCGCTCCAGAGTTATCCAGGAACTTCGATCGGGCGAACGCGACCGACCCCCTCGATGGCCGCCTCTCGCGTGAGGCAATGCTCGTCACCAGGTTGAACACGCTGGCGGGCGCGCCGACGTTGGATCTGGACCCGATCGTGGATCGGTTGCGACTGATCAAGAGTCCTGCCGAGATAGCGGCCATGCGCGAAGCAGCGCGCATTTCGCAGCTCGCCATCATGGAAGTGATGCGCTCCGCGCGCCCCGGCGTGTATGAGTATCAGCTGGCCGCCGCGGCCGAGTATGAATTTCGCTATCACCATGCCGCGGGCGCTGGCTACTTCCCGGTCATCGGCACGGGAACCAACGCGTACTACGGTCACTATCATTACGGGCAAAGTCAGTTGGGTCCGAGTGAGCTGGTGCTGATTGACTACGGACCCGATTACCAGAATTACCTGGCCGATCTCACCCGCATGTTCCCGTCCAACGGAAAGTTCACGCGACGGCAGCGCGAAATGTATGTGGCCTACCTTCACCTCTATAAGGCGCTCGAGGCGTCCGTGAAGCCGGGATTGACGCCTCGTGTCATCCTGCAGAACGCCGCTGCGAGCATGCGCAGGATCCTGGATGAGTCGCGGATTGCGGATCCGAAAATCAAGGCGGCCACCGAGGAATTCGTCGCCCGTCTGCCCGTTGCCGCATTTCCGGGGCATGGTATCGGTCTCGAGATTCACGACCCCGCCACGCCGTATGGGGACCGGGATGATCTGGCGCTCGATCGGGTTCTCGAGCCGGGCATGGTCCTGACCATTGAGCCCATCATGACCATTCCGGACGAGAAGATTTTTCTGCGGCTGGAGGATGAGCTGCTCGTCACCGACCACGGTTGCGAAAGCCTGTCTACCCTGGCTCCGATCGAGCCTGAATCCATCGAGAGACTGATGCAGGAACGGGGTATCGCCGAACGCCACGACGCGGGCCGCTGATAGATTTCAGAGAAGGATTAAAACATGCAGCTGAAGAGAATGATTTCGGTCGTTGGTTGTCACACCGCCGGCGAAGTGGGGGATGTCATCGTCGGTGGCGTATTGCCGCCCGCGGGCAGCACTATGTACGAAAAGATGCGCACGATGGAGCGCGAGCACGACCACATACGGCGCATGTTGCTGTGTGAGCCACGCGGCAGCGTCGCCCGACACGTTAACCTCCTCGTACCTTCGACCCGTCCCGACTGCGACGTCGGTGTAATCATCATGGAGCCGACCGAGTACGTGCCAATGTCGGGCTCCAACACGATCGCGACGGTTACGGTGCTCCTCGAGACCGGTATCCTGCCAATGAAGGAGCCCACGACCCTGATCAGCCTGGATATGCCGGGTGGCGTGGTGAGAGTCAAAGCCACCTGTCGCAATGGCAAATGTGAGAGTGTTGAATTCGACAATGTTCCCTGCTTCGTGTGCGAGCTCGACGCGCAGGTCAATGTCGATGGAATTGGAAAGATCAAGCTGGATGTCGCCTACGGCGGAATGATCTACGCCCTGGTCGATGCTAACGCGCTGGGGTTCAAAATTGACACAACGGAGGCGCGCAAGCTCGCCGAGCTGGGCGAGAAAATCCGGCTCGCGTGCCGCGCTCAGCTCGACGTGAAGCATCCGGATAATCCTGATATCAGGGGTGTTACCTGCGTGCAGCTCAACCAACCGTTCCAGGGTGTGGGCAAAGTAACCCGCAATACCTGCATCTGTTCTCCGGGGCGTTCGGACCGGAGCCCAACGGGGACAGGTTTGAGTGCGCGATTGGCGGTCCTGCACGCTCGTGGTCAGATGAAGGTGGGCGACGAGATGGTCCACAGCTCCATCATCAGCTCGGAGTTTCACGGGCGCATCAAGTCTGAAACAACGGTCGGCGGGCGCCCAGCGATTGTACCGTCGATTCGTGGTCAGGCCTGGCTCACAGGATTCCACCACTATTTCCTCGACGCGTCAGATCCATACCCACAGGGTTACGTGATCGCGGACACCTGGGGAGTCACCGGCAACATCACACAGTGATTTAACTAGCGTGCGTATCATTAACCGCTCGCAAGTGCGTGAGCTTCTTCCGATGTCACAATGCATCGCTCTCATGACCGAGGCAATGCAGGCGGCGTCGGATTGCAGAATCGCAGTCCCGCAGCGCCTGATTGCACCGCTAATTGACAGTAGCGGCTTCATTACGTTGATGCCCGGCTCCACTCTGCAGCCGCGTATCTACGGCGCGAAGGTCATTGGCGTGCATCCCACAAATCCCGACCGGGGTTTGCCGGGGCATCAGGGGTTCGTCGCGCTTTTCGACCACGACACTGGAACGCCTGTGGCAATCATTGACGGAACGCAAGTGACGACCACTCGAACCGCGGCGGCCTCCGCTTTGGCAACGCGCACGCTCGCGAGGCCGGATGCTAAAACGCATGGAGTTTTCGGCGCAGGCATGCAAGCAGAGGCGCACGTGGAGGCGATCAACGCGGTGAGGGCCATCGAAAGAGTAACCATCTGGGCCAGAGTCCAGGCAAAGGCTGAGAGCCTTGCTGAGAAACTCCGTGAGCTCCATTCTTGTCAGATTCGTGTGACGACAGATCCATCGGAGGCTGCGGCGTGCGATGTCGTGACTACCGTGACCGGCGCGCATGAGCCCGTTGTACGGGGAGAATGGTTGAAGCCGGGGGCGCATTTGAATCTCGTGGGCGCGCATTCGCCCAAGACCCGGGAAATCGACGATGAGGTGGTGCGAAGGTCCACAATATATGTCGACCTCATGCGATCGGCTCTCAACGAGGCGGGCGACTTGCTGATTCCGATGCAGTCTGGAGTGATCTGCGCCAGGGATATTGTTGGTGAGATCGGCCAGGTACTGGCCGGGACCGTGGCGGGGCGGAAACATGCTGCACAGATCACCCTGTACAAGTCACTCGGGATCTTCGCGCAGGACCTGATCGCGGCAGCTCATGTGTATCAAGTGGCCTGCAAGCAGAATGTGGGCAGCAGTGTTGAGATGTGAGGAGTAACGTGTGAGTGATATGCAAGTATTTCGGCGCCTGCACCACGTCTGTATCGTGGTCTGGGACCTCGATGCAGCCGTAGCCTATTACCAGTCTGTTGGAATCGGTCCGTGGCACGAGTACCCGTCGTTGCGCGCGTATGAAGGATGCGAGCTCACTGTCCCGGACCGCGAAGCCTTTTTCGGCCTCCGCTATCGCTATGCCAATCTGGAAAATTTCCAGATCCAGCTTTGCTGCCCGTCTGAAGGCGGTAGTCCGCAACGGCGCTTCCTCGAGACAAAAGGAGAAGGTGTTTTCCACCTGGGATTTACTGTGGGCGACTGCGACGCGGCGGAGGCGCAAAGCAGGGCGGGCGGGATGCAGCCCTTGATGCGGGGTCGATTGGCCGATCGCAGTGGATTCACTTACTTCGATACTGCTGAGCGCGGGGCCGGCGTGGTGCTCGAGATTCGCGCCAGCCGGATGTCCTGATTGGGGTAGTAGTCGCAAGCGATGTCATCGAATGTTCTGATTGTATATGCCCATCCTGAACCGCTCTCCTTCAATGGCGCGATGAAGGATGTGGCCGTCGAGGCCTTGAGGAGCTGTGGACACCAGGTCGTTGTCAGTGATCTTTACGCGCAGCGGTTCAATGCGGTACTCACCGAAGATGATTTCACAGGCGAGCGTGAGAACACAACTTGCCTGCGAGTGCCGGCAGAGCAGACCCGGGCTTACGAAGCCGGTACGCTGGCTCCGGATATTCTCTGCGAGCAAGAGAAGATTCGCAGCGCCGATCTGCTGATCCTGCAGTTTCCGCTCTGGTGGTTTGGCATGCCTGGGATTCTCAAAGGCTGGGCTGACCGGGTATTTGCCCGTGGATTCGCCTACATGCCTGGACGCAAGTACGATACCGGCCTGTTTCGCGGAAAGCTGGCCATGGTTGCCGCCACTACGGGAACCTCAGCCGACACCTACGCGCCAGACGGGATCGATGGGGACATCCTGAGCGTGCTTTGGCCGATTCATAACGGACTGTTGCGCTACTGCGGCTTCGATGTGCTCGAGCCGTTCATTGCCTATATGCCCGGGCGCAGCGCAGATGTTGATCGCCGGGCTTGCCTCGATGCGTATCGGCGGCGCCTGCTGCACTTCGATACCATCCCGAGATTGTTTTTCCATAGCGCAGACGAGTATGGGCCCAATGAGAGATTAAAACCGGGTGTTGTTGCGCGATCGGGTGTGCAGCGCAACACCTGAGGGGTGCCGCCATGCAAGTATCCAGGTTCAACTTTCGAGGCATCAACCTGCGGCAGGTGCGCTACTTTGTGGTGCTTGCGGAAGTGCTCAACTACCGGCGCGCGGCGGAGTTGCTCAGCATGTCGCAGCCACCCCTCACGCAACAGATCCAGCGCATGGAGCGCTTCCTGGGAACCCCCCTGCTGCGCAGAGGTTCAACCAGCGTCGAGCTCACCGATGCCGGACAGGAGTTCTTTCAGCATTGCCGCTCGCTGCTGAGTGGCCTCGTGGAAGCCTGTGAACGCGCGCGCGCCATCGGCAGCGGCGCTCCGGAGGAGATTGGCATAGGGATAGTGGACGATTTCCTGGACGGCCCGGTCGTGGATTCGTTGATTGCCTTCAACGCGGCCAAGGCGGGCGCGCGCACGCGCATCATCACTGAATGGTCGGACAGTCTGGTTGAGCGGGTACTCGCCGGGCAGCTCGACGCCGCCATCATCAATCTGCCGAGCGGTTCGGATATATCCGAGTTGCTGCAGTTCGACCTGCCGGCCTCCCGGATCGTTGCACGGACAACCGCGGATCATCCGCTCGCCCGCAGGGGCAGCGTCACCACGCGCGAGCTGCTGCAATATCCGGTAGTGATGGCGCCTATCGTGCCGGCATCGCCTTTCTCACGACAGTGCGGGCGATTGTTTGCGGCCAATCAGCTGACCCCTCGGTACGCTCATTTCGCGACGACTATTCCCATGATTGAAACGCTGTTGGCCGGGACCGAGTCCGTTGGGCTGGTCAGTGAGCACGGATTCCAGAGCCGGCCGGGATTCAGTCACGTGCTCATTGACGACCCCTTTGCGCGGCTCGCGCACGCAGTCGTGGTGGCGCCGCGCAGACTGAAAGCGGTGGAGCCGCTCCTCGAGATCCTCAAACTGCGAGCCCCTGCCGCAGGTTGACAACGGGTGGAGTCAGGTACTGTCCCGGGGAACGGAGGCACCTGAGCAGCCGGACAGGAAATCGAAATCCGCCCCCTCGTTGGCCTGTAGCACGTGCTCGAAGTACAAGCGCGCGTAACCGCGATCCGGCCTCTTCAGAGTTGCGGACCACTGCGCTCGTCGCTCCTGAAGCTCATTGTCGGACAACTCCACATCCAACCGCCGCGCCGACACATCGAGGCGGACAACATCGCCTGTACGCACGAGCGCGAGGGGCCCTCCCACCGCTGCCTCGGGAGCGATATGTAGTGCGATCGTCCCGAAAGCCGTGCCACTCATCCTGGCGTCGGTCAGCCGTACCATGTCCTGTACGCCCGCGGCGGCGAGCTTCGTGGGAATTCGGAAATTGCCGACTTCCGGCATCCCGGGATAGCCACGCGGACCGCAATTCCTCAGCACCAGGATGTCGTTGGCGTGAACGTCG
>Ga0268266_10005975_pt1 | contig 11246 bp, 17 predicted proteins | sample KBSS13metaG_FD_190356 | JGI IMG/M metagenome (GOLD analysis project Ga0268266, IMG submission 190356) | Switchgrass rhizosphere microbial communities from Kellogg Biological Station, Michigan, USA - KBS S1-3 metaG (SPAdes) (version 2) | ecosystem: Host-associated > Plants > Roots > Rhizosphere... | reverse complement strand
GCTGATATGATGGCAATGCATTTCTCATCATTGGTGGATTGGACTTGCTCACAAGCTATTTTGAACTCGTCCTTTTCCTTATTTCGGACCTTGTTGTTTTCAAGCATCTGTGTGATGAAGCTGTCTGTCAAGTCATTGAACTTTTCTTGATATCTGTAATATTTAAAAGAAGGTCACTGGTGCATCTTACTCTTCAATAGTTTCACCCAAGCAAGCAAGACATTTCAGCTTTGGAAACTCTGGATCCTCCTTCATGATGTCCTCGTAGATCGTGTCAAAATCTTGCAGATTTGCAATCTTTTTTTTTTTTTTCAGCTTTTTTTTTTTTTTTTTTAGAAACCCATCACAAAGCTCCTGTTTCTTCTGGCTCATTAATAACAGGACCTGACAACTTCCTTAACTCCTCTGCCCGAATTCTTTCCGATATTCAGTCATCACTTCTAAAAAAATTAAACTTGTCATTTTTATTCAAGAGCCCCGCTTTAAACAATGCATCTCTAAACTCTTTTCTGTCAAACAAGTCACCTGATGGCGCAAAAGGAATAGTTGGTCTTCTGTAACGTTTTCCATTTACAAGAACCGTTCCAGGATTAATCCTTCTACCAGCATCGACAGCATCATGAATTTCGTTAATAATTTGAAATTTTTCGCCGCTATCTTTCATGGAATACGTACTACTAGTCCAGTTTTCTATATTTTTAATAATCTCCTGTTTTTTAGAACGCCCTTCCGCCTCCCCAGATAAGTCCTTGTCTAACATTGCAGAATATGAGTCAGGCTCGTCATTGTACGTTTTTTTGTTAAACGCCCTTGCCTTAAAATTGCCAAATAGTTTGCTAGCTTTAAAACTATACTTATGCTTATTCATTTTATACGAATAAATAAACTTTTTATAAAGCTGAACTGTAGGTTCTCATAACCTAGCTGTAAGTCTTTTAGTTTTACTAAGCTTAATAGATTCCTCCGCTAAGCGTTCTTTGAAAATTTCTCTTAGTATAGGTTCGCTAGAAATGTTCGGGCTATTTTCAAGTAGCTCAGGATTTTTTAAAATTTCGCTAAAACTAATACCCTTTTTTGTTCTTTCATCAATAAAAAGAACTGTCATATTATCTTTAGCTTTTTTAAATTTATTATTTTCGTCAATCGTTCCGGCAAATTCGTACAGTGGAGTCCCGACCTGCTCTAACAGTTTTGCACTAGCATTTTTGCTTAAATTACCGCCGCCTATTCCAACAATTTTAACGGCCCCGTCCTCGTTTTCTTTTTTTTGTAGACAAGACTTAGTATCGTCAGCGAGCGGGCTATGTTCATATTTACCAAAATTTTTTATATTAGCCGCGTCGATATTATTAAACACGTGCTGTTCGCTGACCTTATTATCTGTTCTACCGTATAACTTATGTGCGCGGGCAGATAAAGCTTCCGCGGCATTGTCATCTTCCAACAAACCCACAAGATAATTGTTTTCTTCCGCATCTCTAGCCAACTCATCTTTAACCCTTTTTGCATTTCTAATAATTTTGTAACTTAAATCGTCAGAGCTATCCTCTAAATTAATACCGAGTGCCGATGAGACTCCGTCTAAAGCACTTTTATACCCAGAATCAGATCTAGAGAATTGCCATTTTTCATTACTTCTTCTTTCTAGCGCCTCGAAACGCTCTTCCTGCGGTACATAAACAAACTTGCCCCCGTCATTAAATAAAGAATTTTCGAAAAATTTTAACACGAATCCGGTTCTTTCATTTTTTTTGCTACCCACGTTTAGAAAGTCTCTCAATTCAGCGGAGCTTTGCTCAAGTAAACCGGTTTCTTCGGGTTTATTAAATTTAATTGTCTTGGCAATGGACCTTGATTTTCTTTTTGAGAATCTAAAAGCATCGGTAATAAAACTGCTGCTCATAAGTACCTCCGTAGGTATACCAGCGTGTTCGCAGTCTTTAATCAAAAGTTTCAATTCTTCAACAAACAGTTTTCCATACAATCTGTTTTGTAATATAGAGAGTTCGTTAGCTTCAATTTTTTCCCTTATTTTATCGAAGTCTGAACGCGCGCGCTTCAGATAATATTTTCTGTGCAAAAATCTTCTTCGATTTTTTTTTCGCATATACTGATACCTTGCTAACTTGGTAGGAAACACGCGACGCGTTCTTATAAGCGCGCGCATTCTCAATTTTTTTTTACGAAGCCACTTTGTTTTTATCTTGTTTCACGCTTCTGTCATTCTTCTAATAGGCATTCTATCCTCCATTTCAAATAGTCTATAAGCCATCATACCTGCAGAACTCTTCCTCATATTTGCATTAAGGGAATTAAGGCTTTTCTTAGTTAAATATGACGAATAAATTTCCTGTTGTTGCTCATCGCCACTTAAATTAAAGTTAATTCGAGCACTTCCTGTCGGGTTCATAGCTTGCAAATATCTACTAGATTTATACTTCGCATTAAGTAAAGATTCTGTTTTCAGCATAACAGAATTTGCAGAAGTATCTGAACCTTTATTTCACCACCCCTTATGAAATGCTGAACCTCTACGAGAATACAAAAACCCCCTCAAGAAATCATTTCTAGTTTGGTCACTAAGATCCCGCCTTTTAGAAGCCTTGAAGTAGTTAGAAGACTCCGGGGATTCTACACGACCCATAAAACGTTTTGAAACGCGGTTTTTAAACTTCTTAACTTTTAAACGGTACTTTCTTTTTCTACGGCGCAAGCGCTTGGTAGGTATTTTATTCGGGTATCTTGCATATCGACTTATTTCTTTTTTCCTAAGCTTCTTACTCAACGCTCTAACTTTATGCCGCCATCTTGAGGCCAGCTTAGTAAAAAAAGGACCTTTGAGTTTCTCAGCTTCAACTCTTCTGAATACAAGCGGCCTAGCTGGGCATTTTTCTTTTTTTAATTTTTTTTTTTTTTTTCACCACTCTTTACCATCCTTAACCCAGGCTCCCTCTAAACCACCAAATCCGCGCCGCATATTAGCTCAACCCCTAGCAGGATACTGTCAATTTCCCGTCGTAAGCAGTTGTTCGTTAATCAAGCCCGTTTTATACCTATTTTTCTTACTGCGAAATTCAGAAACTCCGGAGATATCCGGTACATTTGCGATTTCTGAATTAAAAATTTGAAATTTTTTTTTTGAATCGTACCTGATGTTTTCCGGTGCTGCGTTTAAACAGAAATCACTGAATAAACCATCGATATCATTAACAAACTCTGCCTGAAGCGGGCGTTCAACTATCTTTTCATTCGCAACTGAGTCTAATGAAACGCTTTCATCCTTAGTTGGGTCGTAGCTCTCTAATTCTTCCTCGTCCTCTTCTTCCAACCTCTTTTTTGCGTTTAAACGTGTCGGAACAGTTTTTTTATAGTACAGATCCTTGGTTTTTTCATTAGCTGCATTCGGAACTACAACAGTATGAAAAACATTTTTTCTAAAAGGTTCCTCCTCAACGCCAAAGGCTTCACCAAACCATAATTTTTTTAGATTTTTGCTGGCATTTTCTATAAATAAGTCCTTGTCATATCCAGTATTAAAAAAAAGCTCCCTTAAAGCCCCGCGCAATTCTGGAGTAATCGTATCCCTACTTAACTCGGTTTTTTCTAAAAATTTGTCAAAAACAGAGCTATTGAATAATTCGTTGAACCTAATACTTTTTTCCTTTTCGAGCGCACGCTCATACAAAATAGATCTTCGACTGTCAACTGGGCTAGTGTCCAATAATTTACTTGCAAGAACACGGTACTTATATTGTCGGCTACCTCGCGTACTGTTCAATTTTTCAGAAACAGCGATGTTTCCCAGTACTGAAAAAAAAAAAGCTTCTATGTCCCCACCTGCATTTATAAAAACACTTCTAAACTCCTGATCCAAATCAAGAGGTAACGTTTGCTTAGAAAAACCAGCCTTTCTTATAAATATATCGAAATCTGCCGTAGTTTTAAATTTGTCGTATAGATTAGAAAGCTCTCTATTTTTTTCATAAATTTCTATTTTGCTAGTTCGAGAATTTAATCACCCCCGATTAAAACGCGATCTGCTAAATTTCGGCACAAATCTACCCGCGTATGTTCTTACACTCATTAGCTGAGTTTTCACAACTTGCTTAAATACCTCTTTGTTTCCCTTAACATGAACAAAAAGATCTCGGAGCTCCCTCATTAATTCCTGCGGTAACTCTTTTCGTGAAAAATAATTAAGCCCACGTAAAACGCTGTCAAACTCGCTGCTCCCGAAAAACGCGTAGTAGTGCGACTCGAGTTTAGTCAACTTATTCTTCACCGACTGCTTTTCTCCTCCGCGAACTTTTATATTTTTTTCGTAAACAGCCGACGAAATCATCGATCCACCAAAATATTTAAAACTTTTTGGTTTCTCTCACAAGTGACCTCTTCAGCCAGAGTTATCAACATATTTCACAGGCTCGCTTACAATTTCTTTATAAAAATTCTGCGGGTTCACAACAATTCACTCTGGTATATAAAACTCTTTTTTTCCTAAACGGTTAACTCTTCGTCTGATACAATTGCTAACTATAAATTTAAACAAAGACGGGTTGTCCTTTAGCTTTAAAGCTAAATCTTCAATATTTTTTTCTAAAAATATAGAGCTTTCTTCTGTTACACCCAACGCCTTAAAAGGGGCTTCCAGCAGTTCTTTATTAACCGATTTAAAACAAGTCTCAAATAAAACGCCTTTGCTAACAGTCTCGCTCTTCTTTTTACTTTCTTCCCTTTGTCGTAATTTTTTGTTAATGTAAAGTTCACGTACACGAGGTATTATCGAGGTCTTTTCACCGCTATAATCCCGACGCAGAGCAAGGTCGTTCTTAAGAAAATCTATAAAAATCTCTTTATTACCACCAACGTGAATGAAAACACTTTTCAGCTCCTCCATAAACAGATTAGGCGGCATCAGCTCTTCTGTATAATCGTAATTTAATCTTTCTAATAATACTTTACGGACCGGCTCAGTTGTAAGAAATCTGTAGAAATTACGATCGAATTCACTCTGTTCCTTCATAATTTCCTTATGAAAGCGTAACGGGTCATTAACAATCCACTTAGGCATATAGAATTCTTTCTCTTTGCTTAAGATCGCTTTTCTTCTTCACGTAATACCGTTACGTACTATTCTTGCAAACGCGGTTTTGTCAAATTTAACTAAATCAAATAAACTCGACAGGTCTTCCATCAAATTATGCGAAATATCTTTTTCTAATTTAAGCGCTTCAATAAGAATACCGAACTCTTTAGTATCTCTAAATTCCTTAAACTGCTTAGAAATTGTCAACTCGGTAGTAGCTGGGGTTTTTGAGCTTGACGCAAGTTCTTTTTCATTCTTATTGTGCTCTATAACCCATTTAGGTATTCTAATAGTTGCCCCGTCGCCCCACAGAGTTTCCCTTCGAATAGAGTGATCTTTAATAATTTCATTAAACTTACCCTCATCCATGCCAACGCTACTAAAAAGCGCCTTTAAGTCCCCAATTAAAGGGCCAGGTATATCCTCACGAGTACTGTATTTTAGTGCTTTTAAAGTTTTGTGGAAAGCGGGTCTTTTAAAAAAAGCAACAAAGTTTGCCTCGTTTATTTCTTCAGCCTCTTTTAATGACTCATTAAACTGGAATTCTTTAGGGTTTCTAATAACTAATTCCGGTATATAAAATTCCTTTTCACCTATAAATGACGTTCTAGACCTAATATTTTTAGAAGCTAATTTTTTAAAAGCACTTATATCCCCGTTCACCGCAATGAACAAGTCCGAAAGACATCTATCTAAAGAAACAAAAAATTTTTTTTGTAATCCTAGATTTTCTAAAAATTCAGCAAATTCTTGCGTGCTCCTATACTTTTTAAACGAGTTTAAAAGCTCAAAAGATTTTGAAAAATTTTTTGGTATACTGTTAGATCCCGCACGGCTATAACCGCCATTTTCAATAAAAAGAGATCTTGGAATGCTAAGAATTGGACTCCCCCAGGATGTCATTTTACGTGATAGCTTACTTTTTAGCACTTCACTAAAAAGCTGAACATCTCCTCCTATATGTATAAAAAATTCTTGCATGTCGGCGTGCAACGAACCAGGTAAATCCTCTTTTCTTTTGTAGTTCAAAATTTTCAGCACCTCATTAAAATCTTGGCTTTTGAAAAATTCGTTATACCTCAAAGCAAGCTCGGGTATATTCATTACAACACTTTCAGACCGCGGCGTATCATTATTAATTCTACTGAATTTTTTAGGCGATCTAACGACTCACTCTGGTATATAAAATTCCTTGTTTCCCCATAAAGAAACTCTTCACTTTATGTTGGCGCTTGCGACCTCTTTAAATAGCGCCCTGTCACAGTCGGAGGCTGCAAATAAATTTAAAAAACACTTCCTTAAAGATGACGGTATTTTATTATTATTTTCGAGAATTTGCAAAGAGCCTAAAAATGCAGCAAATTCTTCTGTTTTGCTAAATTTAAGGAATTCTTTTTCTGCCAGCAATCTATTTTTTTTATACGCACCACTTTTTAAAAGACTCTGAATTCAAGTTTTTGAAAAAACCAACCTTGGTATATTATAAACTCTTTTTTTTCCATTAAAATGCGAAGTTTTAACTAGTTGATTTACCAGTTTTTTAAAAATTTCTGCGTCCCCACCCAAAGACACAAATAATTCTTTAAAATCGTTACCAAATCGCGGGAGTGCTGGGGAGTTTCTATCTAGCCCTATACTGCTAAGCGCTTCATCAAATCTTGGGCTTGAAAAAAAAATTTTATACTTTTCATCAAGAACACCATCCCCCGCAGACCTTTTCGGGTAACCTGTTGACTTGATACCTTCCGTACCCACATTACTAAACGCGCCAATAGTTCCGGTTTCGCCATCAGCAGAATATACGGCTTTAATCGGGTTTTCTAGTACATCTTTCGAAATATAATATCTTTTTCCACCAAAAAAATCCGTTTTTCAGCAAATTCGATTTTCAACAATAAATTTAAAAACGTCACGATCTCCCAAGCTGTTAATAAACAGAGCTTTAAAATCCTCGTGCAGTAGTATGGGTAAATTTTTTTTGTTAAAACCGGCCTTTTTCAAAATACCCTCAAAAAGCCCTGTGTTGAAAAATTCCTCGTAATCCTCGAGAAGTTTAATCGGCTTGCTCTTTTCACTCTCTTTAAATTTGCCAGATTTAAACCAGTCTATTCAAACTCTAGTAAAGACAGCTTTTGACAGCCTATAAACTATATTTTTTTTTCCGAATACTTTTTGACCAAATTCAACACGTATTCCAGCCTTAAAAAGCTCGCTAAATAGTTTTACGTCACCATCTACTATAGCAAATAGCTCTCTTAAATCGCTCATCAGCATAGGAGAAATTTTTTTTTCTTCTAACCCACGCTCTCTCAGAATTAAAAGAAATGCATCGCTACTAGAAAAACTTTCAAACTTTGTATTCAGCTTAGACCACTTAGTGTTAAAAGCTTTACTCACAAGGCTCTCTATTTCAAATTTTTCAAGAGAAGCGTGATTATTCTTTAAGAAATTAAAACCAAAAATTCTTTTTTTTCTATTTTCTGTTGCAAAAGCCGCGGCTCAAGCTTGATTAAAAACCCCATATCCAGATTTTTTTGCTTGAGTTAAAGATTCATTAAAGCTAATCAAAAAATCCTCTTTTTTGAATAACACAATATTTTGTAGCCTTTTTCTAGTTGTAATTGACGGAAATACGGAAACGTACTCCTTTTTTAAAAAAGGCATCATATTTTTTAATCACAATTTTTCTTTAAACCCGGGCGGTGCTGACATAAATTGCTTTTTTGCTGATCAGTAGTCATCGTCTAAATTGTTTGCGCCGCCAAGTCCAGGGATGTTATTTATATTTGGCAAAGTGTCTCTTAAGCCGAATCTTCCAAAACGGGAAAACCCCCTTAAAAGACCCGGATTAAACTCACCGCTACTGCTGTATTCCTCTGGTTTTGGTAAATAATCTATAAGCCTTCTATATATGCTACGAGCAGGTCCACCAGCCGCCCTATTAGATAAAAATCGAGCTGAGATTGGTACTGGTATCACTAAGCGCCTTTCTCTAAATATTTCGGCATAATAAGCCTCCTCGAGAAGAGCCTCCCGCTCTCTTTCTTCAGCCAAAGCTCTAGCTTCTTCCTCCTCTCTTCTTCTTTGACTTGGAAGATACCATTCGTAAGTATCCGGATCCTGCACCCTAATTTCTCTCGCCATAAGTCTTAAATTACCGTCTTCTTCTTCATAAAGCTGATGAAGAACGTGTGTAGGTAAACTCGATTTAATTCAGTCCGGAACTGGCGGAAACATTCTACCGCCTAATCTTTGTCGTCTGATCATAACCCTTACTATGTGCAGAGGTATTATGCTCTCCTGTCAAGTACCTCTAGCTCGCTCACTGTTAACCATTCTAAGCATTAAAGGCAATCTAACAATTCGTGGCCTATCATCGCGATAACCAAAACCAATACCAAACTCCGCTAAATCGTCGTGTCAGCGATGGTCCTCGCGGCGCACCGGGAACCCTGCGGTGTCCGGTCCGCGTGGAAGATCATCGTGCTCGTCTTCTTCTGAACCACTATCTGACGGATTGTATAAATTAAAATCAAAAACCTCTCTTTGCGGTATACTCCACTGCCCAAATACGCGTCTGCCGCTTACCAACCGCCATCCTCGCCGCGCCCGTTCTGCACGCATCCGTTCTCATTCCTCTCTTTGCTCCCTTCGATCCCTTTCTTGTTCTGCTGTTGGAGGTCCTCCAGCTGCTGCTGCTACATCAGAGCGCTCTGCCGGTTGTCTTCTGCTCGCAAATATACCTTCTGGAGGCTCTGGCGCATCAGGTACTTCTCCCGGGTGCGTGGTAGCTATTTCTAGTGGGCGATTTCTTGCTTCCTTTTTCGCTCTTTCTTCCTCCGCTGCGCGTTTCTCTGCTACATCATATGAATCCTCTACATCTTTTCTAACTAGTCTTATTGCCTCATCTAGTAGAAGAGGATGCTCTGCTGCTGTTGGCGGTATATATTTCGGTAGCCGCCCTTTTCTTTTACCCCTCATTTCAGTCATCCGTTGCATTGCCATTTTTCCGTACACACGCTCGTGGTCCTCAATAGCTCCACTTCTAGCATTTTCGCCAATAGCCCGCTCATTATCAAATCACTCCATAATTTCCTCATCCGTAGGCTTATCAGGTAAATTGCGCCTCACCAGTTCTTTACGCAAATCTACGCCGGTAACTCTTTCATAAAAATTATTTAGCTCAATAAATTCCTCTGTCCTCTCACCACTTGCTAACTCTATTTCATCATCAGTATATCCCCTTTCCGCGGCAAAATCTGATCTGCTAAAATCTGTTGCATTAAGCAATTCCCTATCAACGGACTCGAGTCTTTCCGCTAAAGTCCTAGGTCTTCCAACAGGTTTAGGCCGCTCTTCTTCAGCACTTCGCTGGCTACCCGCCGGTTCCACAATTTCAGCGTCAATAAGACCGCTTCTTCGTCTTCAGGCTACTTCTGCAGCTTCGGTTTCTTCCTGAGTCGCTCATACAGAAAATGCTGGTGGGCCTTCCTCTACTCTTCTTATCGGACGAACCCCTCATATTCATTTTGATAATTTGGAAATTTCTGGTGGAGCTCTTCGAATTTTTGGTAATACTTTTCTTGGTGGGAGTCCGCTTTTTTTTAAATAATTGCTGTGAGAGTGTATAGCATCCCACACGGTATTACTAAACCTTTCAACTTCGGCTTCGTCAGTTCTTTCTATTCTTTCCCTTAAATCTCAGAAATATTTATCACTACTTGTCCGCAGGTCACTAGATCTAAGTCTAGAAACAACATCAGCAATTGCAAGACACTGCTCTGCTCCAAAAAGTTTAACCACTCTTGACGGAAATAACTCAAGTCACCTTCAGCGCAGACTTCTCTCCTGAGACACATTAAAGGCCTCTGCGTTTTTATAAACAAAATCTAAAAGTTTACTTCTGCAAGCCGCTATCGCAGACTTTTTAATATTATCACTAGCTTTCTGCACTACATAATGTTCGAAAAGATCATCCGCTGTAGGGGCCCTATTTGCTGCTTCAGATCCGGGCCCATACTTTCTACGCATATGTAGTCTGTAATCATCAGCAGCTTCCGCATAGACTTCCCTTTTTGCCGCTAAATATTCTTGAAAAATTTTCACAGCCTGCGCTTTAAACGCTGCTGTTTGATTTGGTCAAAATAAATTAATATCCTTTTCAGGAGACCACCCTTTAAACAAGTGTCAGTCTGAGTCTGATAAATCAGGCCTTATTAAATGTATAGCGGCTTCCCTAAATTTTAAATTATCAAGAAAATCACTTTCTAATACCGCTTTAACCAATATATATTGTCTAGCTTGCGTAATTTCCCTTCGTGCGCTACTACTACTCGATGGAGTAGCGGGGGCGCCAGCAAGATTGTTTCTTTTGGTCACCACGCCTGGAAAACTAAATTGAAACTTCGATCGCCCTTCTTCTTCTTTTGCACCCGCTGCCGGCGACGCTGAAGATGAAGAAGATGAAGAAGATGAAGAAGATGAAGAAGATGAAGAAGATGAAGAAGATGAAGAAGCCCTTGCTGCTGCTCGTAACCTTGCCCTCGATGCAGCCTTTGCAGCCCTTTCTTCTGGTGTTAATAACTGCTCTAATGCACCTAACCTACCTGACACCTCTAAAAATCTTCTTACAGCCACGGCTACGGTTTTTTCTATGCGAGCCTGCCTGCGAGCAGCCGGATCAGCTTCTTCATCGCTGGAACTAATACCAGAAGAAGAACTATCACTGCTTTTTTTTGCTGCTACTGCTGGGCTTGGCCTTGAAGAAGGCTCAACAATTGATGAATGCACTGAAACTGAAGATGACGATGACGAGCTAAACGAAGTAGCGCTTTTAGGTTTTGAACTTGGTAGACTTCTTGAAGCTGAAGAACTGCTTGAAGATGAAGAACTGCTTGAAGATGAAGACGATCTACCTTTGTCTAATCCTCGCCTTGGTTCAACCACCTCATCTTCTTCGTCGTCGCTAGAGTAATCAGGTGCATTTTCATCGAAAAGTCCTTGCCGCCTTTCCTGCATTCTTTCGTAAGCTTCTAAATAACTAGAACTACTACTACTAGAAGAACTATCACTGCTTTTTTTTGCTGCTACTGCTGGGCTTGGCCTTGAAGAAGGCTCAACAATTGATGAATGCACTGAAACTGAAGATGACGATGACGAG
>Ga0268266_10005970_pt1 | contig 11255 bp, 11 predicted proteins | sample KBSS13metaG_FD_190356 | JGI IMG/M metagenome (GOLD analysis project Ga0268266, IMG submission 190356) | Switchgrass rhizosphere microbial communities from Kellogg Biological Station, Michigan, USA - KBS S1-3 metaG (SPAdes) (version 2) | ecosystem: Host-associated > Plants > Roots > Rhizosphere... | reverse complement strand
TCTTTGCCATTTTCTTTTCCTTTTCTTTACTGATTGTAGTTGAGCTCTGAAAGGCGTAACACCGATTGGTGCCGGTGATCGCCGATCTAATGTGGAATCGGTTTCAATGCGGAGAGCGACATTTTTTCTGAATTTGATCTACATGACCTCGTTCTTGAGCCGTGTATCCGTAATCCGTTATGGATGTCTACGCTTCGTCCTCCGCGAACTGGTTGGGCAGATTATCTTCTTCAGGGCGATCTGGATAGGCGATGGCTGCATCCTCAGCAGTCTTCGTGCCGAGAGCTTTAAGGACGCGGCTGGTGTGATGGCCGCGGCGCATAGCCATGCGTCCCGTACGCGAGACCTCAAGAACCTCGAATTTGGATTCGCGAAGGACCTGGAGAAGACCCTCGATCTTCGAGGCGGCCCCGGTCATTTCGAGCATGATGGATTCCGGTGCAAGATCGACCACGCGGGCACGGAAGACATTGGCCAGTTCAAAGATTTGTGAGCGTGAGTGTTGACCGTTGGGCGAGTTAGGACCGGCGGCTACCTTGATGAGGCAGAGTTCGCGAATGACAGCTTCACTGCGGCCCAGCTCGTCGACATCGCGGGTGATCTCGAGCTTGTAGAGCGACGCGCGAATACGGTCAGCGGCGTGTTCTGGTGCTTCGCAGACGATCGTCATGCGGGAGACGCCCTCGCGTTCGCTCTCGCCAACCGTGAGCGAGACGATGTTGACGTTGAGACGACGGAACAGTGAGGCAACACGAGTGAGCACGCCGGGTTTGTCGTCTACAAGGGCTACAAAGGTGTGAAGCATTCGTTACGTCCTTATCAGGCTGTTGTCAGAGGTTGGGAGCGAAGGGGCAGGGGATGGAAAGGCTGTGGGAATTCTTTGCCACGACGGAGGCAAAAGATCCGTGTGTGGGACATTGGGATCGAGCCAACGGTCAGGGACGAGGACAATCTTGTCAGGATTGGGGTTGAGCCACGCTCCCCACCAGGAGAAACTGCTGTTGGCCATGATGTGATGCTGGCAGGACGACATTAGCCGAAGATCTTCGTGCGCTTCTGTCTGGCTATTGTGATCGACGAAGATGTAATGAGGACCTGCGGGAAGATTTTCGCGGCAGAAGGCGATGTCGTCGGAGAAGACAAAGAATGTCGGATCGCCGGCGTGCTCGCGCATGGTGTCGATAGCGTTTTGATAGTAGGCGACGGGCAGCGCGTCGCGGCCACCATAGATCTTGGTGTAATCGCCACGGCGTACATGAAGCGAGACTGAAGACTGGCAGGCTCGAATCTGTTTGCTTGTCTCCAGATTTTTTCCCGCTGGAGCGTCGCGTAGCGTTAACTCGCTCCGCAACCGCGATTCATTCGATTGGGCATACTGATGCGCCTGAAAGTAGCCATCGATGTAGATCTTCTTGGCCGAGGCGACTGGAAGCTCCGGAACAAAAAGCCAGTCGGTGCGAAAGTCGGGCTTGTAAAGATGCGTTCCCGAGATAGATCTAGCGGGAACTGCGACGAAGTGTTTGTAAGAGGCTGTGGAGCAGAGCAAACGGTCCCATCCGCTACGTTGCCGCACGGGTGCGGTGATACAGAACTTCGATAACAGAAAGGGCCGGGGATGCCCGAACGACACAGCGCGCTCCTCTGATTCGCGGATGATCTCCAGTGTTGCCGCATGTCTCCCCGCAAAGTAGAGACCTGCGGCGTACTGGAACAGTTGATTTCCAAGGCCAGACTTCTGTTGAATCAAGATCTTCATACAAGGCTCTTTTCGTGAAATCGTTCAGACCTTCAGGATTTGCATGGTGGTTCCTCGATGCGGATCGCTTTGAAGACTATTTGTAAGTATCCGAGCCGCATCTTCGGTCGTCGCTTCTACTCGTCCTCGGCTGTTTCGATCAGCGGGTTTGGTCTGCGGACCATCTCGTGCAATGCGGCCCCCGGGGCAATCATTGGGTAAACACCGTCTTCTTTTTCGACGGAGAAGTTGATCAGGAATGCCGTAGGCGAGGTGCGCGCTTTTTCAACCGTAGGAGCCACGTCTTTACGCTGAGTTACATGAGCTCCAGGAATCCCATGTGCTTCGGCAAGTTTGACAAAATCAGGTGAGAGAATGGGGGAGCAGGCGTAGTTCTTGTCGTAGAAGGCCTCCTGCCATTGCCGAACCATACCGAGAAAACCGTTGTTGATGACAGCGACATTGATGTGGAGGCACTCCTGCTGGATGGTGGAGAGCTCGGAGGCTGTCATCTGGAAGCCGCCATCACCAGCGATGCACCAGACGTCGCAATCGGGGCGTGCAATCTTGGCGCCGATAGCAGCGGGCAGAGCGAAGCCCATGGTGCCGAGGCCTCCGGAGGTGATCAGCGTGCGCGTATCTTCGTGCTTGAAGTACTGCGCCTCCCACATCTGGTGCTGGCCCACGTCGGTTGCGATGATGGTCTTGTCGAGACGACCAGAGGCCTTGGCCTCTTGCCAGATGTCGTTGATCACGTGAGCGGCGTAGAGGTGGCCATTGTCAGGGAGATTGATGATGTCGCGTACGGCAGCCGTCCCCTTCAGAGCGCGGATCTCGCGCAGCCAGTCTCTGGTGTTGTTGTTCGTGTCTGCGGGATCTCCTGCGATGTAGCTCTTGTCATGAATAAGAGGCTCCATCGTGTTGAGAACTTCCTTGAGGTCGCCGATCAAAGCGACATCGACCTTCACGTTCTTGTTGATCTCTGAAGGGTCAATCTCGATGTGGATCTTCTTCGCATTTTGCGCGTAGCTGGAGAGATTTCCGGTGACGCGGTCGTCGAAGCGCATTCCAAAGGCGAGCAAAAGGTCAGCCTGCTGGATTGCGTGATTGACCCAGGACTCGCCGTGCATTCCCATCATTCCGAGCGCGAGAGGATGCGAGGCAGGGAAGGCTCCAAGTCCGAGCAGGGTTGTGGCCACAGGAATTTGATAGCGTTCGGCAAATGCCAGCACCTCGCGTTCGGCACCTGAAGAGATGATGCCGTGCCCCGCGAGAATGACGGGCTTCGTCGAAGCGCGCATCAACTCGATGGCGCGATGCATCTCTGCCGATTCGGCGCGAAGCATGGGGTGCGGACGAAAGGCAGCGGGTGCGGCTTCTTCAAAGTTGAAGATAGCTGTGCCCTGCTGCGCGTCCTTGGTGATATCGACCAGCACGGGGCCGGGGCGTCCGGAGGCTGCGATCTGGAAGGCTTCACGGATCATCGGCGCGATGTCTTCGGCACGCGTGGCGACGAAGTTGTGTTTGGTAATCGGCAGCGTGATGCCGGTGATGTCGATCTCCTGGAATGCATCGGAGCCGAGGACTTTGGACGACACCTGGCCGGTGATGCACACGATCGGAATCGAGTCGAGCATGGCAGTGGCAATGCCGGTGACAAGATTGGTCGCACCGGGACCCGAGGTAGCGATAGCAACGCCTACCTTGCCCGAGGCACGCGCGTAGCCGTCGGCCATGTGCGCGGCGCCTTGCTCATGCCGCGTGAGCACATGGTGAATGGGGAACTTGCGCAAAGCGTCATAGGCAGGAAGGATGGCTCCGCCGGGATAGCCGAAGACCGTGCTGACACCTTCGCCTACGAGCGTGGCCCAGAGGATTTCGGCTCCAGTTAGGGTGGGGTGCTGATTGTCATTTCTTATTGCCATGGTGTCACCTTCCAAAATTGTTGTAAGCGCCTGCAAAGCCATCGTGGAAAATCTCATAGGCCACGAAAATCATGAATGCCAACAGAACTCCACCAAAGAATCGTCCATAAGCTTCTTTGTCGATCTCAGACAATCCCGGTCGTATTGCTTTGAACATAATTTCTGTAACTGTCGATCTCGATCCAAATAGTGCTGCTAATCCAATGAAGGTCATCGAAAGCCATATCAGGCCAGAGGTAAACATCAGAAGCGTTCGATTCTTCCAAAAAATGAGCGGCAAAAATGCGATAGCTCCTGCAATCGTTAGTGATTCGGCGATAAGCGGTGCATTGAAGCGTCTCATGGGCTTTTCTCCGACTAGTCGATTTCAGTCCGCTACGACGTCACTGCTCCTTCGCTGGCACTGCTAACAGTATTTGCGTATTTGGCGAAGACGCCGCGTTTGAAACGTGGCTCTGGTTGCTTCACTTCCTTCAACCGCTTGGCGATCTCTTCTTCCGAAACCTCCAGCCGCAATTCGCGCTTCTTGATGTCGAAGGTGATCTTGTCGCCTTCCTGCACTGCGGCGATGGGTCCACCGAGATAAGCCTCTGGAGCGATGTGACCGACCATCAGGCCGCGTGTAGCTCCGGAGAAGCGTCCGTCGGTGAGCAGAGCGACGGTCTCAGAGAGCTCCGGGATGCCCTTGATGGCTGCAGTGACGGCGAGCATCTCGCGCATGCCCGGGCCGCCTCGCGGTCCTTCATAGCGGATGACGCAGACGTCGTTGGGTTTGATCTTTCCGGCCTCAACTGCGGCGAAGCAGTCGTCCTCTGAGTTGAAGACGCGCGCGGGACCGGTGTGCAGTACGCGCTCGTGTCCTGCGACCTTGACCACGCAGCCTTCAGGAGCAAGATTCCCCTTGAGAATGACAAGCCCGCCCGTTGGCTTGAGCGGCTTGTCGACGGGATAGATCACAACCTGCCCTGGTGTCTCAACCGCGTGGTCCGCCTCTTCGGCGAGAGTCTTACCGGTGACGGTGATCTGACTGCCGTCGAGAAGACCCGCATCTAGTAAACGTTTAGCGAGCAGGCGCGAACCGCCCGCATCCTGGTAATCCTTCGCGGCGTACTTGCCGCCCGGAGAGAGGTCGCAGATGTGCGGGGTGCGGTCACTGATTGCGTTGAAGTCGTCGATGGTAAACGGGATGTTGAATTCGCGCGCAATAGCGAGAAGGTGAAGTACGACGTTGGTCGAGCCTCCGCTGGCGCACGCTGCGGCGTAAGCGTCTTCGATGGTCTTGCGAGTGACGATCTTCGAGGGGCGAAGGTCCTTGCGGGCGAGGTCCATCACGAGACGTCCTGCCTCGCGTGAGGCCCGTGCCTTATCGGGCGACATGGCGGGAACGCCGGTGATCTCGATGGGCGAGATGCCAAGAAACTCGCCGGCCATCGCCATGGTGTTGGCGGTGAACTGGCCGCCGCAGGCTCCCGGTCCCGGGCACGCCGCGGCTTCGACGGCTTCCAGTTCATCGTCGGTGATCTTGCCGGCGGCATGCGAGCCGATGGCCTCGAAGACCTGCAGGACCGTGATCTCCTTGACGGAACCATCGGGTTGAGGAAGCTTGCCCGGAGCGATGGAGCCGCCGTAGAGCATCAGTCCGGGGATATCGAGACGGCCAAGCGCCATGATGGCGGCGGGCATGTTCTTGTCGCAGCCTGCGATGCAGACCAGACCATCGAAGGAGTTGGCGCGGGTCACCAGCTCGATGGAATCGGCGATGACTTCGCGCGAGATCAGCGAAGCCTTCATACCCTGCGTGCCCATCGTGATGCCGTCGTGGACGGTGATGGTATTGAACTCCATCGGTGTTCCGCCTGCTTCGCGCACGCCCTGCTTCACGGCTTCGGCGACCTGACGGAGATGGAAGTTACAGGGGCCGACCTCGGTCCAGGTGTTGGCGATGCCGATGATGGGCTTATGGAGGTCTTCTTTGCTGAAGCCGACGCTGCGGAAGTAGCTGCGCGCAGCTGCCCGGTTGGGTCCTTCGGTGAGGACGATGGAGTTCTTCTTTGCCGGATCGAGTTGGTTGCTCACTGCCTAATCTCTACCTTTCGTTTGTTGTGTCGACTCCACGCATTTACGAAATGCGGCGAATATATCCTCTAAATTTTTAGAGCCGCCATATGCTTCAAAAATCCCTTCATGGATTTTGCAGACAAACCAGTCAGTTTCACCCTTTTGTTCAATCGCAAAATCGGAAGATTCAAAACCTGTTTTCTGGAGCGAGATCCGCAGGCGCCACCCTGGATTATCAATTGTGTCGATTTGAATACCATATTGATGTTCCCACTCTCCGTTGCACTGTGCGGCATACCAATTCTGCAGCCAGATGAAATCGTTCATGCGAGTTTCGGCGCCGACCAGAAATCCTTGTTGTGCTTCTCTTCGAACTTGTCGAGCGATTCTTCGTGACGCAGCGTCAGCCCGATATCGTCGAGTCCATTCAGCAGGCAGTACTTGCGGAATGGATCGATCTCGAAGGTCGCTTTGAAGCCCTGCTCATCCGTTACGGTTTGCTGTTCAAGGTTGATGGTGATCTTGTGCTCGGGATTCTTTGTGCAGCGTTCGATCAGAATCTGGACTTCCTCTTCGGTAAGACGGGCGAGGACGATGCCATTTTTACCCGCGTTGGAGAAGAAGATATCGGCGAAGGTGGGCGCAATGACGGCACGGAAGCCATACTGATTGATGGCCCATGCAGCGTGCTCGCGTGAGCTGCCGCAACCGAAGTTCTTCTCGGCGATAAGGATCTCCGCACCTTTGTACTCGGGCTTGTTCAGCACGAAGTCCTTGCGCTCCTCGACGTGGTCGGGAGTATCGAGATCGTAGCGCCAGTCGAAGAAGAGGAACTCGCCGTAGCCTGTGCGTTCGATGCGCTTAAGAAACTGCTTCGGGATGATCTGATCGGTGTCGATGTTCGGCAGCGGCAGCGGCACGGCCTTGGAGGTGATGATGTTGATCGGTTCCATTTAGTTCTTGGCTCCTTCCGTCTGCTTCCACTTGCGGATGTCGGTGAAGTGACCGGTGATGGCGGCAACTGCGGCCATCTCGGGCGAGACCAGGTGTGTGCGTCCTCCGCGTCCCTGGCGGCCTTCGAAGTTGCGGTTTGAGGTGGAGGCGCAGCGCTCGCCGGGCTGAAGAATATCGGGGTTCATGCCCAGGCACATCGAGCAGCCGGGTTCGCGCCACTCAAAGCCGGCGGACTTGAAGACCTCATCCAGTCCTTCCTCTTCGGCCTGACGCTTGACGGCCTGCGATCCGGGAACGACCATGGCGCGAATCTTGGTAGCGATGTGATGACCCTTTACGATCGCAGCGGCCGCGCGAAGATCTTCGATGCGTCCATTGGTGCAGGACCCCAGAAAGACCGTATCAATCTTGATCTCTTCCATCGGCGTACCAGGTTTCAGATCCATGTACTCGTAGGCGCGCTCGAAGCTCTTGCGGTCGGCCTCGGTCTTCGCCTCGTCGAGTGTGGGAACCTTGCCTTCGATGGTGGCGTGCATGCCGGGCGAGGTTCCCCAGGTGACAGCGGGTGCAAGAGTAGCGGCGTCAATGTGCAGTTCGCGATCAAAAGCGGCACCTTCGTCCGTAGGAAGAGTCTTCCAGTGCGCCACGGCCTCGTCCCATGCCTTGCCGGTGGGCGAAAAGCGACGGCCCATAAGGTATGCGAAGGTCGTCTCGTCGGGAGCGATCATTCCGGCGCGTGCACCGGCCTCGATCGACATATTGCAGATCGTCATACGGCCTTCCATCGAAAGTGAGCGAATGGCCGAGCCTGCGTATTCGATGACGTGACCAGTTGCGCCATCGGTACCGATCTTGCCGATGATGTCGAGGATGATGTCCTTGGCCGTAACGCCGAAGGGGAGTTCGCCATCGACGGTGATACGAAACGTCTTCGGTTTCGATTGAGGCAGTGTCTGTGTCGCCATCACGTGCTCGACCTCGCTGGTGCCGATGCCGAACGCGAGCGCTCCGAAGGCCCCATGGGTCGATGTGTGCGAGTCGCCGCAGACGATGGTCATTCCGGGCTTGGTCGCGCCCAGCTCGGGTCCAATCATATGGACGATGCCCTGGGAAGAGTCCTGTACGTCGAAGAACTCGACGCCGAACTCGGCGCAGTTTTTACGAAGCGCGTTCACCTGTGCAGCCGAGACCTGGTCGACGATGTGAAGCCTGTCGTACGCGCTGGTGGTCGGAACGTTATGGTCGACTGTGGCGATCGTGCGGTCGGGACGACGGATCTTACGGCCTGCCATGCGAAGGCCGTCGAAGGCCTGTGGGCTGGTGACCTCATGAACAAGATGCAGGTCGATGTAGAGGATCGTTGGTTCGCCCTGCGGCTCTGCGACGATGTGTTGCTGCCATACCTTTTCGAACAGTGTCTTTGGTGTCGTGCTCATAGATGTGCCTTCGGTAGTGTGCTCAGAGTCTTATCCAACTCTGTCGTGGTTTCAGCAGGAAGCTCGTTGTGTGCGCCAATCGCGCTTGGGCTTACCGGGTGAGGTGTGCCGTCAGCATCGACGAAGAAGACGCGCGTGATGTTTTGAAGATGCGTATCGCCCGACGAAGGATGCGAAGTCCATCGGGTGATGCTGTGAGCTAATGCTGCGGGAATGTGCGCAGGGTCGATAGAACGGTTGGAGAAGACCCACATCGTGTAGGCTGCCCGGCTGTCGTCGGTTGTTCTGTTGTCGCTGATCCAGTCGATGGCGGCGAACACAACGAGCGGGTGGACGAGCCCGAGGTCTACCCAAAGCAATCCGCGATCGGAACAGAAGTGCGCTACGCAGCCATCTGCGTTGAAGTACCGGTTGTCGTCCCCGATGACATCACCAGGAACTCCCATGAACTCCATGGCCACCTGGCTGAGAGGCTTACTTTTGTCCCAAAAAGATTGAGAGGCCGTAAGGTTCTTCTCCAGGAATGGCTTGAAGTGCGGATCCGAGAGAAGAACATTCTCCTGACTTTGTATCGCGTTCGTCTGTGTGTACTGCCACATCCACGAGAGATCTTCCACCTGCGGCTTTTCGTGCTTCCAGGGAAGCTGCGCATGCAGACCTTGCACTATGGTTGGCAGCAGCACAGCAGCAGCGAGTTGGAGAGTACAACGCATTATCTTCCTCTCGAACCGGACTTGGAACGTGTAAGCAGGAGGAGCCCGTTCACCAGAACGAACATAACTACTCCTGCAATTGCTAATGAAGCGGGCGGAGCACCGAGGTGCCAGCGGTAGTAAAGCGCCGCGGCGACGGCCAGATTCATCAGGACTAATTTCACTCGCCAGTTCATCGTTCTATACGGCGTGCATCGCCTGACGGCGGTCGATCGATTCGGCCAGCGCCTGGTGAACATGCTTCCCCATCTCCTGGGTCGAGACGAGCTGGACGTTTTCGTTTTTACGCGCGATGTCCGCGGTTCGATAACCAGCCTCAAGCACCTTATGAACCGCTTGTTCGACGGCGCGCGCGTCCTGCTCAAGACCAGCGGAGGGCCGTAGCACCATAGCAGCCGTCAGAATGGCACCGAGCGGATTCGCCTTGCCGGTTCCAGCGATGTCAGGAGCCGAACCATGCACCGGTTCGTAAAGATTGACTGCGCCGCCGATGGTGGCCGAGGGAAGCATGCCCAGCGATCCGGTAATGACTCCGGCTTCGTCGGAGAGGATGTCGCCGAACAGATTTTCGGTGAGAACCACATCGAAGTTCCGCGGGATATTCATGATGTGCATCGCCATCGAATCGACGAGCTGATGCTCGAGCGTAACCTCGGGATAGTCCTTTGCGATCTCGGTGACCGTAGCGCGCCACAGCTGCGAGACCTCGAGCACGTTGGCTTTATCGACGGAGGTTACCTTCTTGCGGCGCTTGGAGGCAAGCTCAAAGGCGATGCGAGCGACGCGGACGACCTCATCGCGGGTATAGCGCATCGTGTTGATAGCCTCGTTCGTGTCCTTGTTCCATGAGCGCGGCGCGCCAAAGTAGAGACCGCCCAGCAGTTCGCGGACAAAAAGGATGTCGACGCCTTCGGTGACCTCAGGCCGCAGAGGCGAGCTGCCAGCCAGGGAAGTGTAGGCAACGGAGGGTCGAAGGTTGGCGAAGCCGCCGAGTGCCTGGCGAATCTGTAGCAGGCCAGCCTCAGGACGCTTGTCGGGTGTCAGGGAGTTGAACTTGTTATCGCCTACCGCCCCCAATAAAACTGCGTCGGAATCAAGAGCCGCATCGAGTGTCGCCGTGGGCAGCGGCGATCCTGTCTCGGTGATGGCAACGCCGCCGATCAATCCGTCGACGAAGGTGAAGTCGTGACCGCCGAGTTCAGCAACTGCGCGGAGAATATTGGTTGCTTCACGTGTAACCTCAGGACCGATGCCGTCGCCGGCGAGGACTGCAATCTTGAGACGCATTCTTTTTCCTTCTCTTGATCAGGTTTTGCTGCTCTTCGTAGTTGCTGCTTCTCAGGGGACCGCTAGGTCGTTACGACTACAGGAGTTTTTTCCGGTTTCAGTAGCCCAAGAATGTCCTGGTCGTAGATCGACTTCTTGCGGTCTGCCAGTTCCGTAAAGCGGTGGTAGACCTCGTCCAGCTGCTCACGGGTAAGCTGATGACCCAGTTTCTCGAGCCGGTCAGCCAACGCACGCCTGCCCGAGTGTTTGCCCAGGACAAGGTTTGTGCTTCCTGCTCCGACTGAAGCCGGGGTCATGATCGCGTAGGTCAGGGGATTCGCTAACATGCCGTGCTGATGAATTCCCGATTCATGAGCGAAGGCGTTGGCCCCTACGATTGCCTTGTTCGGAGCCGCTCCGAAGCTGATGCACTCGGACAGCATCTGGCTCGTTGGAAACAGCTGCTCCATCTTGATGTTGTTGGTATAAGGAAACCTGTCGCGGCGAACCATCAGAGCTGCCGCGACCTCTTCGAGAGCGGCGTTGCCCGCGCGCTCGCCGATACCGTTGATAGCGCACTCTACCTGCCGCGCCCCCCCCTGAATGCCCGCCAGGGTATTCGCAACGGCCATGCCGAGATCGTCATGGCAATGTGTGGAAAGAATCACGTTCTCGATGCCCGGAACGCGCTCGCTCACCATGCGGAAGATAGCCTCGTACGCAGCAGGAGTGGTATAGCCGACGGTGTCGGGAATATTGATGGTCGTCGCACCTGCCTGCACCGCAACGGTGATCATCTTTACCAGGAAGTCGGGGTCGGTACGGGTTCCGTCCTCGGTCGAAAACTCGACGTCATCGGTAAAGGTTCTCGCCTGTCGCACCGATTGGGCGACCTGGTCGAGGGCCTGCTCACGTGAGATCCGAAGCTTGTACTCCAGGTGAAGATCCGAAGAGGCCAGGAAGGTATGGATTCGATTGGACTTGGCTGGCTGGATCGCACGGCCGGCGGCATCGATGTCCTCGCGCTTGCAACGGGCAAGCGAGGCGATGCGAGTTCCAGTTACTTCGCGGGCGATCGCCTGCACTGCATCGAAATCTCCCTGAGATGCAATGGCGAATCCGGCTTCAAGAATATCCACGCCGAGATCGCGAAGCTGGTGAGCCATTT
>Ga0268266_10005967_pt1 | contig 11258 bp, 12 predicted proteins | sample KBSS13metaG_FD_190356 | JGI IMG/M metagenome (GOLD analysis project Ga0268266, IMG submission 190356) | Switchgrass rhizosphere microbial communities from Kellogg Biological Station, Michigan, USA - KBS S1-3 metaG (SPAdes) (version 2) | ecosystem: Host-associated > Plants > Roots > Rhizosphere... | reverse complement strand
TCTCAGGATGACAGGGCCTCGTCGGTCCGAGGCGGAGGGCCTGGCTACCCCTTGACCGCTCCCGCCGTCAGGCCCGAGGACATGTACTTGCGGAAGGCATAGTAGATCGCTGCCGGCGGCAGGGCGTAGATGAAGCCCGCGGTCATCAGCAGCTCCCACGGCGAATCGTCGGCGGAGAGGAAGTTGCCAAGCGCCACCGGCAGGGTCAGCGTCTTCTCGTTCGACAGCAGCAGGAAGGCGTAGAGATACTCGTTCCACGCCAGCAGCAGCGCATAGGTGCCGACGGCGATCAGCGACGGCACCATCAGCGGGACATAGACCAGGCGGAAGAGCTGGAACGGCGAGGCGCCGTCGATCAATGCCGCCTCGTCGAGCTCGACGGGCAGCTTGTCGGAGGCCTGGCGCAGGATCCAGATCGCGTAGGGCGAGGCCACCGTCACCATGGCGAGGATCAGGGCGAAGTCGTTGTTGAGCAGCCCGTACATCCCCATCGTCTTGTACATCGGCACGGCGAGGAACGCGGCCGGGATGAAGTAGGTGAACAGCGCCAGGTTCATCACCAGCCGCCCGCCCTTCATGCGCAGCCGGCTGATCGCGAAGGCCGCCATGCTGGCAATCAATAGCGTGAGCACCGCGGTCGCGCAGGAGATCGCGATCGAGTTCCACATCTGGCGCCAGAAATTATAGAGGAAGTGGTGCTCCTGGCCGAACACGATGCCGAAGTTGCGCAAGGTGGGATTGGCCGGCCAGAGCTGGCCCGAGAAAGCGGCGTCCTTGGGCGAGATCGCGAACAGGAACATGTGATAGATCGGGATCATGGTCCACAGCAGGACCGGGATGCCGATCAGCAGCAGGCCGGCTTCCATGCTGACGCCACGCAGGATCCTGGTGCGGGTCATCGGCTGAGCCGCTTCATCATGAAGATCACCAGGGGCAGCACCAGCGGCAGGCAACAGACGATGGAGGCCATCGCCAGCCCGACCTGGTCGAGCCGCAGGTAGCGGATGCCGAGCGTCGCCAGCACGTGCGTGAGATCGGCCGGGCCGCCACCGGTCAGCAGGTAGACACTGTTGAAATCACCGACGGTGAAGATCATCGAGAGCAGGGTGCAGGTGACGTAGAGGGTGCTGATCGACGGCCAGGTGATGTAGGCGAAGCGGTGCAGGGCGCCGGCACCGTCGACCGACGCCGCCTCGTAGAGCTCCGGCGGTATGGCCAGGCGGCCCGCGAGCAGGATCAGGGTCCAGAACGGCAGCGACTTCCAGATGTGCACGACCATCGACAATGCCAATGCGAGGGTCGGATCGTTCAGCCAGTTCGGCCCGTCTTCGGTGGTGAGCGCGAAGATCAACTGGTTGATCACGCCCCATTCGGGATTGAGCATGAAGCGGACGGAGATGATCGTCGGGATCGAGGGCACCGCCCAGGGCAGCACGAACAGTACCGCGAGGATTTTCACCCACCAGCGTTTGTGGGTGAAGAAACCTGACAGGAACAGCGCGATCACCATCTTGATGTTGATCGCCACGATCAGGAACACCAGCGTGTTCACCGCCGTGCGCAGGAAGATCGGGTCCTTGGCGAGCTCGACATAAAGCTGCGGGCTTCGCGCCAGCCAGAAGGCATAGCCGACCGGGAAGACGACGAAGCCGAGGAAGATCGCGACGTAGGGCGCGACGAACAGCAGGCCCCAGGTTTGCCTGGGAGAGAGAGCCAGGCCGAAGAGGCCCGGCCGGGGCTGCCGTCTGGTTGCTGAGTCGATCGTTGCGGTGGTCATGAAGAACTCAACTCCAACCCCTGCCTCTCAAACGTCCTTCCTTCCCTCCCCCGCTTGCGGGGGAGGTGTCGGCGTCTTACGCCGACGGAGGGGGAAGGCGAAGATGATGCCTCAACCTATGACACCGTTTCTCCGTCCTCCCCCTCCGTCGCGGATTACCGCGCCACCTCCCCCGTGATGCGAGGGAGGGAAAGAGGGAACGAGGCCGAAGAGAGATCAGCCCGCGACTTCCTTGATGCGCACGATCAGCTCGTCGACCGCCTTGTCGACCGGCACCTTCTCGTTGACCACGCGGTTCATCGCCTTGGCCCAGGCGTTCTCGTTGTTCAGGATGGTGAACTTCCAGTTCTTCGTGAACTCGAACGGCAGGGTGCCGGCCTTGAACTGGTCGTAGACCGCCTTGCGATGCTTGTCGGCCTGCCAGAACGGGCTCTCCTGGCTTTCCTTGGTCACCGGGAACCAGCGACCGAGCGCGCCCTCGACGTACGGCCGGAGGTTGTCCTCCTGCATCAGGAACGCCAGGAACTCCTTGGCCTTCGCCTTGTTCTTCGAGGCCTCGAAGATCACGCCGACCTTCACCGCGGTGCGGTAGGTCATCGGCGAGCCGTCCGGCTTCTTGGGGAAGCCCGAGGTCGCGATCAGCTCGTCGTAGGCCTTGCGGCCGGCGGCGCGCTGCTCGGCAGTCAGGCTCGCGTTGTTGGCATCGTCGAGCCACTTCGCCGCGATCGATATCGTGTAGTTGTGCGTCATCACCGTCGTCTTGTTGTGGAAGGCGACGTTGTTGTCCGGGTCTTTCCACGTCGTCGAGGACGGCGGCGTGCAGCCCTTGATGTAGGGCTGGGTGTAGTCGGTGAGCGCCGAGACGAGTCCCGTCTTCACCTTGGGATCGTCGACCAGCAGCTTGCCGTTGTCGTCGACCAGCTTGACGTTGTAGGCGTCGACCCAGCTCAGGAACGACTGGAAGGAGTCGGTCGACTCCACGCCCATCGGGAATCCGGTGCCGAACAAGCGCTGGCTGGTCGCCTTGCGGATGCCGGGCTGCACCTTGTCGCACCAGAACGACCAGTACTCCTTCCACGTGCCGGGAATGTCGTTTTCCTTGAAGCCGGCCTGGCCCAGCATGTCCTTCCAGTACTGGATGTGGAGCGTCTGCTGCTTGATCGGGAAGGCGTAATAGGCCTTCTTCTTGGCCTTGTCGCTGTAGAGGTTGGCGGTCGAGAGAGCGACCGCCTCGAAGCGGTCCTTCATCGGCCCGAGCACGTCCGAAAGATCCTCGAGCTTGCCGTCGAACGCCCACTTGCCGGCGGTCTGCACGTCATAGGTGTCGGAATAGGCGATGTCCGGCACGGTACCGGCGTCGAGCGCGGCCACCGACTTGGCGTTCATGTCCTGGACGGCGTATTGCGACAGCTCGACCTTCACCCCGGTCTTTTGCTCGTACTTCTTGATCGCGGCGTAGAGCGCGTCGTCCTCGGACTTGTAGAAACCTTTCACCCACCACACGGTGAGCTTGTCCTGCGCGACGCCCGGAACAGCGGAAAATGCAATCGCTGCGGCGAGCGCGCCGGCCAGTATCCGTCTCATCGTTTCCCCATTAGTTGTCTGACAACTTGTTATCAGCCCGTCCCGCGCGAGTCGAGGAAAGTCCGCAACAGGGCTGCGCACTGTGACGCATGGGAAAACGGCAGGCCGTGCCGGGCCGGACCGATCACGTTCAGCGCCGCATTGGGCAGCAGGCGATGCAGCTCGGCCATGACCGGCACCGGGATGAAAGGACTGCCGTCGGGATGGAGCAGCAGGGTCGGACATCCGATCTCGCCCAGCCGCGGCGTGAGATCGGCGCCGACCAGCACGCCGAGCGCCTCGAGGATCGAATCGCGCGGCCAGTCGGCCTGCTGCGCCTCGAACCAATCCCAGTGCTCGCGGCTCAACGCATCGGCTTGGAAGCGGTCGGGCATGAAGGCCTTGGACCAGCCGGCCGAGCCGCCCTCGTCGAGCTGCTTCTTCCAGGCATGGACGCGGCCGATCGTGGCGCCGAGATGGGCGCCGTTGCTGACGGTGAGCGTGGCGATGCGCTCTGGCCGGGTGATCGTCGCGGCGAGCGCCACCGTGCCGCCGATCGACTCGCCGACGAGATGGAAGCGCTTCAGGCCCGCCGCGTCGGCCACGGCGAACAGGTCCTCGACCATCAGCTCGAGCGACCAGCCGAAACCGGCATCGGGAATGTGCGAGCGGCCGCAGCCGCGCATGTCGAAGATCGCCAGCGGATAGCGGTCGATCAGCGCCGGATACCAGCCGCGCCACAACATCGCGCTGCTGCCGATGCCGTGATGGAACAGGATCGGCAAGCCCCTCGCCTGCCACGGCGCCGTCTGCTCGACGACCTCATAATGGAGCGCACCCTGCGCCGTTTGCACGAAAGCCATAACGCACCATACTCGACCCGATGACCGACCTCACCCGCCGCACGATGCTTTGCGGAATGACCGCGGCACCGTTCACGGCTGCCCGCGCGCAGACCGTCGACTTTCCCGATCGCCCCTTGCGGTTCGTGGTCGGGTTCCCGCCCGGCGGGCCGAACGATCTCCTGACGCGCCTGATCGCGCCCGGCATCGGCGAGCGGCTGGGCCGCAACGTCGTGGTCGAGAACCGCGCCGGCGCCAACGGCGAGATCGCGGCCGCGTCGGTCGCCAAGGCGCCGGCCGACGGCAGCGTCTTCATGCTGGCGTCGAACGGCTCGACCACCGTGGCGGCCGCCCTCAACAAGACCTTGCCCTACGACGTGCGCACCGACTTCGCGGCCGTGGCACCGGTGGGCATCAACCCCATGTTGCTGGTCGTGCGGCCCGACCTGCCGGCGAAGACCGTTGCCGAGTTGCTGGCGCTGGCGCACGACAAGCCCGGCAAGTTGAACGGCGCCTCCGCCGGGGCCGGTGGCGCCACGCATCTTGCCCTCGAGCTCTTCAAGTCTCTGGGCAAGGCCGACATCGTGCATGTCCCCTACAAGGGTGGCGGACCGGCGATGGCCGACCTGATGGCGAGCCTGGTCGACATCTATTTCGGCGGCCTGTCGACCGCGTTGCCGCACGTGAAGTCGGGCAAGCTGCGCGCGCTTGGCCAGACTGGCGAGAAACGCTCGGCTGCTGCACCCGATATCCCGACGATCGCCGAATCGGGCCTGCCCGGCTACGAGGCGGCGATCTCCTACGGCATCTTCCTGCCGGCCGGTGCGCCGCAACCGCTGATCGACAGGCTGCACGACGCCGCGGACGCAACAATCCGCTCGCCCGACGTGACGAAGAAGTTCGCCGATCTGGGCGCCGATCCTCAATTCGGCACACCGAAGGAGTTCGCGGCCTATGTCGCCGACGACATGACCAAATGGGCCCGCGTCGCGAAGGACGCGGGCCTCAAGGCCGACTGACTCAAGGGAGCGCGCCACTCCAGTGGCGCTCATGAATCATGATGCGCCACTGGAGTGGCGCGCTCCTCCGACTACTTGACCGACGAGAAGGCCGTCGGGACGAGGAGCTGATTCGAGACGTTGTGCACGATCGCGCCGTCCTTCTCGGTCTCGGCGCGTTTGGCGATCCATTCCGGATCGGCCTGGAAGGCCGCCCACTTCTTATCGCGATCGGCAAGCGATTCCCAGGCGAGCAGATAGGTCAGGTCCTGGTTGGATTCGCCGACCAGCGTCGTCCAGAAGCCAGCCTGCTTGATGCCGTGCTTCTCCCACAGCTTGAGCGTGATGTTGGCGAACCGGTTGAGCAGCGCCGGCAGCTTGCCCGGCACGCAGCGGTAGACACGGATTTCATAGATCATCTTCTCTCTCCCTTCAAAAGTTGTCGGCAAAGCGCGGCGCGAAGCCCGCGCCCTTGTGGTCGATGTGGCAGTGGAACGGCGCGCCGAAATGGCAGGGCATCAGGAGCGCACCCGATCCGGCGCAATGCTCGAGCGCCGCGCGCCGGCTCTTGCGCGCATTGTCCTGGTCGAGGCAGGCGAAGCTGTTCCACTCGGGATGATAGACCTGCACCGCATGATGCAGGATGTCGCCGCAGAACAGCGCCTTGTCGCCGCGGGATTCGAATTCGATGCGGATCGTGCCCGGCGTGTGTCCCGGCGCCGGCGTGATCCGGAGCCCGTCCTCGATCTCGGCGGCGCCCTTGATCATCCGGACCTTGCCCATCTCGACCACCGGCAGCACCGAATCGCGGAACGAGCCGCCGTTAGCCGGTCCCTTCTGCGGATCGGCGTCGAGTTCCTTGTAGAAATCGAAGTCTTCCTGGCTCCAGACGTAGCTCGCGTTCCTGAAGGTCGGCACCCATCGGCCGTCCTCGAGCCGCGTGTTCCAGCCGACATGATCGACGTGCAGATGGGTGCACATCACCATGTCGATCTGGTCCGGCGTCACGCCCGCCGCCTTCAGGCGATCGAGATAGGGCGTGTTCATCATGTCCCATTTCGGCCGGTGCTTGCGCGACTTGTGGTTGCCGACACACGTGTCGATCAGGATCGTCTTGCCGCCGACCTCGAGGAGCCAGCTATGGATACTGAGCTTCAGCCATCCCGATGCCGCGTCGTAATGGTTGGGGCTCATCCACGCCCCGTGCTCGCGCACCACCTCGGGGGTCCAGTCGGGAAAGAACACCTTGGCGTCGAAGTTGGGCTCGTAGCTTTCCTCGATGCGCGTCGCCGTGGCGGCGCCGAGCGTCACCTCGACCATTCACTCCCTCCCGATTTGGCCGTGAGCTTAGGGAAACCGACGGCCTCAGAACAGGCCGCGTCCCAGCGATTTTCGATAGCCGAACGATGCCCCGAAGGCGCAGATCAAGGGGGCGACGATCAACAGGACCATGAAATGCACGCCCACCTGCCGCGCGTCGAGCATGCCCGGCATGGTCCGGCCCACCCATATCGACAACGCGAAGTAGACGGCGGCGCAGACTCCGCCCGCCACGAGGCCCGCGACCAGGTGCCAGGGCGGACCAAGAGTCCAGCGATAGCCAATCATCAGGCCGACGACCAATGCCACACCGCAATCGACCAGCGCACCGATGGTTTCCACCATACGCAACGCTCCTCTAGTCCGTGCTCGACTTGCGACCGTCCGCAACCGACACTGACCGGCACGTCATACTTTGTATCAACTGCAAAATTACTGAAACGAACGAACACGCATGTCTGACGACATATTCTGGAGCCCCGCCGCCGAACTCGGGCGGTTCTTCCGCCGCAGGAAACTCTCTCCCGTCGAGCTGGTCGATCGTGTCCTGAAGCGGGCAGGGCAGCTACAGCCTCATCTGAATTTCCTCGTGCTGATCGACGAAAGCGGCGCCCGCGCTGCGGCGCGCGACTCCGAAGCACGCTGGATGAAGGGCGAGCCGCTTTCGCCGCTCGATGGCATACCGACGTCGATCAAGGACACCACGACGGTACAAGGCTGGCCGACACGTCTTGGTTCCCATGCCACCGATGAAACCCCGGCCTCGGAAGACGCACCGGTCGTCGCCCGCCTGCGCGCCGCCGGCCAGCCGATCCTCGGCAAGAGCACCACGCCCGAGTTCGGCTGGAAAGCGCTGACCGATTCGCCGTTGCAGGGCACCACCCGCAATCCCTGGAATCCGGGCCATTCGCCGGGTGGCTCGTCCGGCGGCGCGTCATCGATGACCGCTGCCGGCGTGGCGCCCTTCAATCATGGCAATGACGGCGGGGGCTCGATCCGCATCCCCGCCGCGCACACCGGCCTGGTCGGGTTGAAACCGTCCTTCGGGCGCATCCCGCAGTATCCGGCCGATTCGCCGTTCGCAGACGTGGTGAGCCAGGGCGTGCTGGCGCGCAGCGTGCTCGACACCGCGCTGGTGCTGAATGCCACCGCCGGTCCCGACCCGCGTGACTGGCGCTCCCTGCCGGCCGAGGGCCGCGACTACACGATCGGTCTCGACGAGGGCGTGCGCGGCTGGAAAATCGGCCTCAGCCTCGACTTCGGCCACGTGAAAGCCGATCCCGAGGTCCGCGCGCTGGTGGAGGCGGCGGCCAAGCGCTTCGAGGCGCTCGGCGCACAGGTCGAGGACGTCGGGCCGCTGATCGAGCCCCTGCAGAATTCCTTCGAGCCGTTGTGGATCGGCAGCTTCGCCACGCGCTTCCGCCAGATCCCGACGCAGCTCCACGACAAGCTCGATCCCGGCTTTCGCGCCGCCGCGGAGAAGGGCCTGTCGATCACCCTCGCCGACTACGCCAGGTCCTACGAGGCCAAGTCGAAGCTCGCGCGCGACATGGCCCTGTGGCACCGGCAGTACGATCTCCTGCTCTCCCCGGTGACGCCGACCGCCGCGCCGCCGGTCGAGACGCTCTACAACTCCGAGGCCTTCCCGCGCTGGACCAAGGGCGCGCCCTACACCCTGCCGTTCAACCTGACCGGCCAGCCGGCGGCCTCCATGCCCGCCGGGCTCACGGCCGCGGGGCTGCCGGTCGGCTTGCAGATCGTCGGACCGGCGGGCGCCGATCATCTCGTGCTGCGGGCGATGCGCGCCTACGAAAGCGCCAGCAACTGGAAATGGCCGCAGGCGAAGGTCCTCGAGGTGCTGTCGAAGATGTGACTTCGGCGTGTGCGGGATCGTGGTTCACAATCCCTGCAACCAAAGCAGGGAGGAACCATGATCCGCCACCATCGCCTTGCCGCTCTCCTCGGCACGGCCGGCCTTCTATTCGTGAACGCGAGCACGCAGGCACAGCAGCCGCCGCCGCAATTTCCCAACATGACCTTCTTCATCACCAGCGTGGGCGGACCGTCGGGCGCCAACTTCGGCGGCCTCGAAGGAGCCGACAAGCATTGCCAGACACTGGCCGAGAAGGCCGGCGCCGGCAGCAAGACATGGCGCGCCTATCTCAGCACCCAGGCCGTCAGCGGCGCCACGGCGGTCAATGCCAAGGACCGCATCGGCAAGGGTCCGTGGGTCAATGCCAAGGGTGTGCAGATCGCGGCCAGCGTGGCCGACCTGCATTCGGCCAACAACAAGATCGCGCCGGAAACGCTCGTCGCCGAGAACGGCCGTCTCATCCCGTCGCGGCTCTACACCGTCAACCAGCACGACATCCTCACCGGCTCGCAGGCCGACGGCACAGCCTTCCCGCCCGACAAGGACATGACCTGCGGCAACTGGACCAAGTCGGGCGAGGGCAGCGCGATGGTCGGCCATGCCGATCGCATGGGCCTGCGCGACGACGAGCCCTCGAAGTCGTGGAACACCTCGCATCCGTCGCGCGCCTGCGACGCAGCTTCGCTGGTCGCGACCGGCGGCGCCGGCCTGCTCTACTGCTTCGCGGCGAACTGATCCCTACGAGTCGGCCTTGACGCCGGCCGCCGTGATCACCTTGCCCCACTTGTCGATCTCGTCGTTCAGGAACTTCGCGGTGTCGGCCGGCGAATAGCCGGCCGGGATCACGGCGAACTCGGCGAAGCGCTTGCGCAGGGCGGCGTCGGTCATCGCCTTGGCGACCTCGCCTTGCAGGCGGTCGACGATCTCTTTCGGCGTGCCGGCAGGGGCGAGGAACATGACCCAGCTCGAGCCTTCGATCAGCGGGCCGCCGGCCTCGACGATGGTCGGCACTTCCTCGACGCCCGGCACCCTTTCCTTGGAGAGCATGCAGAGCGCGCGGACCTTGCCGGCGCGCACGTTGGCGATCACGCCGATCGGCGCGTCGATCAGCATCTGAAGGTTGCCGGCCGCGAGATCGGCCAGCGCCGGTGCGGTGCCCTTGTAGGGCACGTGCACCATGTCGACGCCGGTGACCTGCTTCATCAGCTCGCTGGTGAGATGCGCGGCCGCGCCGACACCAGAGGAGCCGAACGAGATCTTGCCCGGGTTCTTCTTGGCGTACGCGATCAGCTCGGCGACGTTCTTCACCGGCAGGTCGTTGGTGACGCACAGGATCATCGGCGCGATGCCGACCAGCGACACCGGCGTGAAGCTCGTGACCGGATCGAACTTCAGCTTGCCGGCGTAGAGCGTCTTGTTGGCCGCGTGGGCGGCGATCACGGTCAGGAAAGTGTAGCCATCGGGCGGCGCATTGGCGACGAACTCCGCACCGATCAGCGAGTTGGCACCCGGCTTGTTGTCGACCACGAAGCTCTGGCCGAGATTGATCTTCTCCAGCGTCAGGCGCGTGGCGACATCGGTCAGGCCACCCGCCGTGTAGGGCACGACCCAGCGGACCGGCTTGGCAGGCCATGCGCCCTGGGCACGGGCGGCGCCGGGCAAGATCGATGCTGCAATGCTCGCGCCCAACGCCGCGCGGCGCGTGATCCTGGTCATCTCGAAAGCTCCCTAAACGCTTGTTTTTGGTTTTTGCCAGCACGCCAGCACTTCCCTCCCCCGCTCGCGGGAAAGGTGTCAGCGTCCTACGCTGACGGAGGGGCGTTGCACGAGATGGTGCGTCACGACCCCTCCGCCCTCGTAAGACGAGGGCACCTCCCCTTCGCGGACTCCGCGAAGGGGAGGAAGGCTCTCCCTTCTCTATCGAGGTTTTCTCTTAATCCAGGTCCAGCCCGTTCATGCCGGCGTTCTTGCGCGCCTTCTTCGCCAGCTCGGTCAGGATCTTGCCGGCCTCGCGCGGATCGAGGATCGGCTTGGACTCCGGTCCCTTGTGCCAGCCCTCGGCGACCGCGAACTGGCCGTTGCCGGCCTGGAAGACGCGACCGGTGATCTCGCGGCTCTCCTCGCTGGCCAGCCAGGTGGCGACCGGTGCGATCCATTTCGGGCTGCGCGTCTCCTTGTCTTCCTCGGTGTAGTTGCGCAGGTCCTCGGTCATGCGGGTGAAGGCCGACGGCGAGATCGAGTTCACCGTGATGCCGTAGCGGCCGAGCTCGCGCGCGGCGATCACCGTGAACGAGGCGATGCCCGCCTTGGCCGCCCCGTAGTTGGTCTGGCCGATATTGCCGTAGATGCCCGACACCGAGGTCGTGGTGATGATGCGGGCATCGACCGGTCCGCCGGTCTCCTTGGCCTTGTCGCGCCAGTAGGCCGCCGCGTGCCGCGCCGGCGCGAAGGTGCCCTTGAGATGCACCTTGATGACGGCGTCCCACTCGTCCTCGGTCATGTTGACCAGCATGCGGTCGCGCAGAATGCCGGCATTCAGCACCACGGCGTCGAGCTTGCCGAACGTCTGGACTGCCTGGTCGATCATGCGCTTGGCGCCGTTCCAGTCGGAGACGTCGTCGCCGTTGGCGACCGCCTCGCCGCCCTTGGCCTTGATCTCGTTGACGACTTGCTGGGCGGGGCCGACATCGTTGCCCTTGCCGGCGCGGTCGCCGCCCAGGTCGTTCACCACCACCTTGGCGCCGTGCTCCGCCAGCATCAGGCAGTGCTCCCGCCCGACACCGCGCGCGCCACCGGTCACGATCGCCACCCGGCCTTCGCACAATCTCGCCATTGCTCCCTCCATTCTTTTGCGTGTCTGGACCCGTGCGTCCTGCGCTAGTCTA